>Ga0224508_10002836_pt1 | contig 14543 bp, 8 predicted proteins | sample SF_Jan12_sed_USG_4_FD_170157 | JGI IMG/M metagenome (GOLD analysis project Ga0224508, IMG submission 170157) | Sediment microbial communities from San Francisco Bay, California, United States - SF_Jan12_sed_USGS_21 | ecosystem: Environmental > Aquatic > Marine > Sediment | place: USA: California... | reverse complement strand
GAATTACGCTTTCGGACTCACCTCCATCCGCCTTGGCCATTATATGGCCGGCACGATGATCGGCTCCTTCCCATCCATACTCCTTATGGTCCTGCTCGGATCCAAGGCGGGCAGCCTCGCGAACGTACTCGAGGGCGGCTTCAGCATGGGCTACGACCTGCAGACGCTGAGTCTCCTGTTCTTTCTTCTGATCCTCATACTGTTTCTCATCATCCGCCGCACAAGCGTAAGGAAGCCGCAGTCCGACGACCAGTGAGAACGCGGCCTCATTGAGAAGGCGTAAGGGACTCCTGAAGGTCCTTTTCGCTCTGGATGGGGCGCCGGCGCTTCGGATACCATATGCTGAATCCGAATCACCGGAGACCCACACGTGAAACTCGATTCTTACCGCACCCAGTTCCCAACGCTCGCGTTCGAGCAGCTCGAGGAAGGCATCCTCGAGATCGTGCTGGAGAAGCCGGGGCGGCTCAACGCCGCCGATGCCGACATGCACGGGCACTTGGCCTACGTCTGGCGCGAGATCGATATGGATCCCGATGTGGCCGTGGTGGTCGTCCGCGGCGGCGGCAAGGGGTTTTCGGCAGGCGGTGACTTCGATCTCATCGAGAGCATGATCGACGAGGAAGAGACGCTGCTGCGCGTATGGAAGGAAGCGAGGGACCTCGTCTACAACGTCATCAACTGCTCGAAGCCCGTCATCTCCGCAATACACGGACCCGCCGTCGGCGCCGGCCTGGCCGTGGCGCTGCTGGCGGACGTGTCCATCGCCGCACGCGACGCGCGTATTTTGGACGGACACACCCGGCTCGGTGTTGCGGCGGGAGATCATGCCGCGATCATCTGGCCCCTGTTGTGCGGGCTGGCCAAAGCGAAATACTATTTGCTTACCAACAAACCGCTGAGCGGCGAGGAGGCGGAGCGAATCGGGCTCGTTTCGCTGTGCGTAGATAAGGAAGCTCTCTACAAAACGGCCCTCGAGGTCGCACAGTCGCTGGTTCAGGGTAGCCCGTCTGCCATACGGTGGACGAAGTACGCACTCAATAACTGGTTGAGGCTCGCCGGACCTAGCTTCGATACCTCATTGGCACTGGAGTTCCTGGGCTTCAGGACGGCGGACGTCAAGGAAGGCCTTGCGTCCTTGCGCGAGAAAAGAAGCCCCAATTTCGGGAAGAAAACGCCTCTGTGAATAAGTCTACATCGGCACCTTCAACATTCAGCGCGGCCTGACGCGTCTTCGCACCCAATCCTCGGAATCTTCGGACAACACCGCGCGGGCGTGCTCGGTCAAGGTGCTCTGATTCGCGACGGCGCCACGAATCATGGGTAGAGGATGGCTACAGAGTCGATCCTGCACCGTCGGCCGGGCCATCATCTTGCCGTGGCATCTGATCGGATCCTCAGCATGGCTGCTTGTGATTTTCCCGGCGGTGAGCAGAAACAGCTCCTCGTTGTCCGTCTTGTTCGCCAGCGCGGCCAGCGTCTCCTGATCGTCTGTCATATGCGCCAGCCTGAGCTTGTTCTCGCTGGACAAGTTCTTATTGCGCGCCAGGTGACGCTGCACCAGCGCATCGGGATCGTGCATGAACTTCTCTTGCAGCGCCTCGTCTTCGATGTGCTCCGCGGCGATGGCTCGATTCTCGGCGTCTTGCGCATCGAGAAGCCATGACAAGAACTCCTGGTCACCCGAGTAACCGCTCTCCCTGGAATACCTGCGCCACCGGCCAGGGTGCGCGGCAGCAAGACGGACGTCTTTATCGCTGTCGGTCAGCAGCCGTCTGACGACTTCGAGGTCGCGAGTACGCAGCGCGACAGCCCGCCGAACCTTTGCATCCTTGTCCTCGGCGAGTTTGGTCAGGACTTCCTCAGGCAGGTTCCGGTTGTCCGCGACGGCGACTCTTACGCTCGTCGCCCGGTCTGCGGCCATCTCGGTCAGCAGCTTTGCACTTTCGCTGTCCTTCGCTACGCGCACCCGGTCTGTCGCGGAACCCTGATTGACGAATTTAGCTTTGGGCCCGGCCGATTTCCCGGCACGCCTGGCTGCCACGGTGCGGACCGTCGTGGCTTTGTCGCCGGCCAGCGCCGACAGGACGCTCCTTGGCGTGCGTTTGTTCTTGGCGATCGCCTCGCGCACGCCCGGCTTTTCGTCCCGAGCCAGCATTTCGAACACGAAACGAATCAGGTCGCGGCGCCCGGCCAAGCGCTTGCGCGTATTGGTATTCGGATCCAGCACGAACGGGAGCAGGTAACGCATCTGCGTAGTCCAGTTCTCCACCGACTGAGCCCGGCGCTTCTCATGATCCGACTGAATGTAGTAGTTGGTGACGTGTCCCGGCGCCGCTCCTTCGCTGAGCCACATATCCATTTTCCATTCCTTGTACGGAATCGCCTTGACGTGGGTCTTGCCCTCGAGCAGCGCCAGCGCCGCCTGCGGATTGTGACTGTAGTCATCGAAGGCGTAGTGGGCGTAGTGGCAGGCCAGGCTGTCTGGACACATCTCCGATCGCGCCGCAATTCGCGACACGAACAGATAGCGGCTGTCACGACTGCGCTCCAGGCCCGTGAACTTGCCGGGCTTCTTAGCCCCAAGCGCTTCGGCGAGATAGTGCCGCCAGGTTTTGTCTTGGGCTTTCTTGGTGGGCTCGACATTCTCGGTGAGTTTCTTCCAGACCGCCGGGTACTGCGTGAGATTGGCAAGCGTCTCGCCGGCCTGGCTACAGGCACTCTCGGCCAGCTTCAGCTGATCTTCCTCACTAAGCGAGGAGTTGCTGGCAAGTCCAACCTGAATGTCCAAATCATCACTATCGAGCAGCTCAGCGAGCGAAGCCTGTGGTGTATTGGGATTGAACGCGGCGCTAGCGCGCACCCACTTCGTTGCATCTTGCGCCAGCCGAGCCAGGGTCTCCGCGGGCGTGGACGGATTGATGCCGGCCAGGAACCGAATGCATTCATCATCATGTGCCGCGAGCTGTGCCAGCTTTTCGGATGGCGTCGAGCCGTCGCCCGCCACTTTGGCCAACTCCGGGAACTTCAATTCGGAGACGTCGGAATCGGCGAGCGTCGCTTTGGAAGCGTCCTTGAGGCGCGCCTGATGAACCGCCTCGTCCGGGCATGCCGGATTGGCCCGGGCGGCTTCCGCGACTGTCTCTTCCTTGTCGCTCGCGAGGATCGCGATAACGTTGGCCGGCGCATGGGGGTTGGCGGCAACGGCCTGACGAACGGTCCTGGCGCTGTCCCGCGCCAGCTGCTCGAACACCTCGTCAGGCGCCGTCTCGCGACTGGCGATCGTTTTTCTGAGCGGCGCACTCTTGCTCGCGACATGCTCGCGAATCACCTGCGCTGGAATCGATTCGAATCCCATGACCAGCCGCTGATAAGCGCCGTCGCCGTTCCTCATGACATACAGCGCTCTGTGGATCTGAGGCGTGCGGCTGGAGACGCTGCTGGACCAGCCGTTGAACCGGACGCGGGGCTTGCTGCGGGTCATTCGCTCCCAGTCCCCGTGCGCCTGGTGCTCCTCCAAGGCGGGGTTGGCTGCCGGGGGTGGGTCCATGTAATTCCAAAACTCGGCAAACAATCGCTGCGGGCAGGATGGGTTCAGAGCGATGGCCTCGGCGATCTCCATTTCCCCGTAGTGCTTGTTGAGCAGCTCCACCAGCTCCTTCTCATCGGTGGCCGGATCTTTCGCAGCTGCCAAGTCGGCCTCGAAGCCTGCTTGTCTCTCGTACATCTGAACTCCTTCTCTAATGAATCAGGCGAGCGACTTCGCCAAATGGAAAGTTTTCCCTGCCATCGCTCGTGACAACCCACAGAACCGACAGCGGCGGCGGCGAGTCCGGAAACTCGCCGAAACCGTCCGTCAGATAGATACACAGCGCCTCCTCGAACGGGTCCCGGTGGGACTCCAACTGCTCGAAGAACACGTCAAAATCCGTACCTCCGCCGCCTTGGGCCTGTGCAACTCGCGTCGCCCTCGACATCGGATAGGGGCCGTAGACGTCGGCGTCAACAAAATAGAGCTGGCCTTTGATGGTGGCATAGCAGCGCATGATGCTCTCCACCTCAGCGCGAAACTGCGCCAGCTCGTTTTCGTCGATCGAGCCGCTGGTATCAATGGCGATATGCACCGTCAGCGACTCCCCCTCGAGGTGATCCAGATAGAGCCCTTGATGCACAAAACGGCGATCAAAGCCGGAGTAGTCGCAGGGCGTCTTCGCCATGAAGCGCCACAGCATCGTGCGCCAATCGAGCTGAGGGTTCAGCACCTGGTCGATGGCACGCGCCAGGCCGGCCGGCAGATCGCCCTGAGTCTTACTGCTCAGCTGCTCGACGGTGTGTGCGCGTGTAATAGCCTGCTTCCAATAGCTCTCGAGCCGCTTCCGCTCGGCCCTCGCATTGGGCCGACCCTCGCGGCCCGGCTCACGCAGATCGGAGGTCGCCGGGTATAGGGTCTGCATTGCTTTGACTGTATCAACCTGGCGCGAATCCCAGGCTCCCGAGGGACTGCATTGTCCATCCTGCTCGGAATCGTCCTCTCCTTGAGACTGCGATAAGGCGGCGAACTGTTTGGGGCCGCCGTCGGCCGTGGTGTTCTGCTCGAGTCCCTGCTCACCGGCCGCTGACATGAGCCGAGTCGCGCTGGCGAGCAGTTTGGCGTAGACCTGCTCGACGCTCAGTCCTGCATAGCGCGGCTCTGAGGCTGTCTGCGGCGGCGGCTGGAAGTTGCCTTCGGCAATAATCTCATTGGCGACGATATCGGCCGCGATATTCCAGATCGCCGACTCACGCGCGCCGCGGCGGATAGGATGCAGCAGCGCGCTGTGCAGAGTCACATGTAACAGCGTGCCAATACGCTCATCCGCGTTGAGCTGGCCAAAATACTGGGGGTTGATTCTTGTTTTGCGGCCATCGGTATCGAAGTATTCCACCCTGTCGGTGAACTGATAGTCCATATACAGCGACAGGGTCGCCAGGAACGGATGTTCGCGGCGCAGCTTGACGAGGTAGGCGCTGATCTCCCTGTCCATGCGTCCTCGCGTCCTCAGCTCGTCAGCAGACGGGTGAACTCACTCAGAAACTCGGCGAGCTTCGGCTCGCTGGTCAGCGCCTGATGGACCGGCGTGAGCTGCTCTCGTGCGCGCAGCTGCGGGAATAGATCGGTCGCAAACAGCTGCACCCATTCAGGCGGCGCTTTGTCGACCAGCCAGCGAAAGCTGTCGATGGCATGCTCCACTTCCTTGCAGCGTGCGACCAGGCCCATGACCGAAGCGTAGCGTAGCGATGGCTCTTCCGGGAACTTGACGTTGAACTTGCCTTTCACAACCTGGTCGAGATCCGGCGTCTTCTCGATAATCTCGAGATAGGCGTAGAACTCCGCTGCCGGCCCCAGCCCGACGGCGGCCGCGATGTCGAGGTCAACTGCATGCAAAGAGTTGGCCATCTCCCAGCTACGCGGGGACGGCCAGGCGTTTTCGCCATCGAACATCTTGTGCAACAGGTCCTCGCGAAACGCGATGAACGCAATAAGGCGTTCGTCGAAGTCGCGGGAAAACGCGTATTGCCTGAAGTCCTGTCCCGATGGTTCCACCTCCAGGTGCACGAATCGATTCGCCAGGGGCGTCGGCATATCGAACACCGCGGCACGATCTTCCTTACGATTGCCTGCCGCCCAGACGAACCATCCGTCGGGCACCCGATAGCTACCGACCCGACGGTCAAGAATCAGCTGCTGCGCGACGCCCTGCATCGCGGGCGGCGCCATGTTGATCTCATCGAGAAACAAAACCCCGCTCCCCTGCGTCGGCAGGAACTCGGGCGGCAGCCAGGCAGACTGATTGTCTCGCGGTACCGGTAGACCCCGCAGGTCCGTCGGCGCCAGCTGGCTCAAACGCAGGTCGATGAAGTCAAACCGACTCGCGTCGGCGACCTGGTGCACAATGCTCGACTTGCCGATACCGGGCGCGCCCCAGATCATCACACTCAACCTCAAGTCATGTTCGACGAGCTGGCCGAGGTAGGCCTTGAGTTCGCTTGGTTTCAATTGGAGCCCCGTCTGTCACTGATCGGCTGCCGATTGTACGAGGCTTCGGGGTCACAGAATATGGGATCGATCACATTTCGCAGCCGGGCGGGCACATCGCGGCGCCCGCCTGCACGGCCCAGACGCCTGTACGGCACAGCCGGGGATGTCGTGGCATCCCTATAGCCGGGTGAGCTGCTCCGCTTTGCGCCGCAGCACGTCCAGTGCAAGATCGACAGCGTCCAGGTGTGTGCGGCAGGACAGGATCGCGAGCCGCAGCATGAATGCTCCGTTCAATCGAGTCGTAGACAAGAAGATCCGCCCTTCCTTCAGGATCTCCTGCACGAGACTGCGGTTGAATTCGTCTGCATCGCCGCGCTCCGGAACGTAGCGGAAGGCGACAACGGATAGATCCGGCACCGGGCCGACAGCGAAACCCGGCAGCTTGTCGAGCTCGGCATGGAAATAGCGGGCCAGCAAGAGCTTTTCCTGCAGCGCGGCACGGAATGGCGCCAATCCCAGCAGCTTCAATGGCAACCACAGACGTAAACCGCGAAAGGGCCTGGTGAGCTCGGGAGACACGTCCGCCGGAGAAGGCTCCAGTCCGGCCTCTTGAGCATCTTGCAAATAGGGGGCCTCGTAATGATAGGCCTTCAGTAGCAAACTCTTGTCTTTAACGAGTGCAGCTCCCGAGCCGAACGGCAGGAATAAACTCTTGTGAGGATCCAAGACGATGGAATCCGATCGATCCATGCCAAGCAGGATCTTGCGGCCGTCTTCGCACAGCACGAAGAATCCTCCGTAGGCAGCATCCACATGTAACCATGCACCATGACGTTCGGCAATGTCGGCGATGCCGGCCAGCGGATCCACTGCACCGACATCGGTGCTTCCCGCGGTCGCCACTATCAGCCAAGGTCTCAAACCCGCTTCGCGATCCTCGGCGACTGCCTTTTCCAACGCATCGACATCTAAGCGAAACCTCTCGTCCACGGCAACATGGCGATGCACACACTCCTTTAGCCCTAAGATCCCTAGAGCCTTGGCGACGGAATGGTGCGCCTGGCCGCTGAGATACACGACCATGTTAGGAAGATCCGCCGCCCTGAGCTCGAATGCTTCGCGCGCCGCAACAATGCCGATCAGATTGGCGATACTGCCTCCCGAAGTAAGATCTCCGCCGGCGCTTTGCGGGTACGAGATCAGGCGTGCTATCCATTCGACCAGATAGCGCTCCAATCTCGCCGCACCCGGCGAAGCAAATGAAACGCCGGAGTAGCGGTTGGTCACGGCTGCGAGAAAATCTCCCAGCGCAGAATGATACAAACCACCCGGCGGTATGAATCCGAAATGCCTGCCCGAAGCGCAATTGACACCGGGAGTATCGATCTCCGCTCCGATCAGTTCCAACACCGTTCCAAGTTCGTCACCGTGTTCCGTTATCGGAGATTCCCGCAACGCAACACCCGCATGATCGCCAACGTACGCGGGCGCCGTATCGAGTCCCGTTAGAAACGCCTCTGCATAGTTTCCCACGCCCGCATGCAAGATTTTGCGCTGCGTTTGATGGGGATGCAAAAGCGACGACTGTTCAGTTAACTCTTGAATGGTGCGGCGCATATTCAAAACGTTGCCTCAATTGTTTTTGTTCAAGCCTTCGGGCGAATTCTTTGCCTTTTGAGCCACTGAACGTGTAGGAAATACAAGCTGTAGTAGGTAACGCCTACAACTTTCGGTTGCGCATTCTCGAACTTGGCTAAATGCACAGAAACGCCATGGAATTTGTCGTGTAGCGCCAATACTAGCCGCTAGAATGAGACAATTTTTGCAGCTTTTTTCTAAAGTATTTAGGTGCTACAGTCGATTATGTAAGTTGTGATCTTACTCACAGACAGAGCGGGGAAAAAGGGTGACTCTGTCGCGGGTGGAAGTTTAAGGGAACGAACACTTTTATATTCCCGTCTAAACATTTTACAGACAACACGAGGAGGCGTTTTTCTAGAAAAATTACAATCACTTACAGAGAAACCCCCGTACGTATACGGTGATTGAGGATGACAATTATGCAAGACTCCACCACGGGCGCCGGTAACCCGCAGCGCGACAGTTTCCTTGAGGATCTGACCGCCTTCACTAACGAACACCGGGCACGTCGCTGGCGTGGCACCTTTGCAGAGTTTCTCAAGGAAATCCTCCCCCACAGCCCGCGACGATTTACCCGCAGCAGCCACCAGTATGTCTGGGACATGCTGCGCTGGTACGCCAACGACAGGAAAGCCGAGAACGATGAGCCCGCGGCGGCTAAGCAACTGTTTGTGAATGAGTTATATGGGATAGACAGCTCCCTGGAACGGGTCGTCGATTACTTCAAGGCGGCGAGCGCCGGCTCGGATGTCGGACGCCGCCTGCTGCTGCTCTTAGGACCCCCGTCCGGCGGCAAGTCCACCATGGTCATCCTCATCAAGCGCGCCCTGGAAGAGTACAGTCACACCGACGAAGGGGCGCTATACGCCCTGGATGGGTCTCCCCTGCACGAGTCTCCACTGCACCTGGTGCCGACCAGCATGCGCGCGCAGTTCCGGGAAACTTACGGTGTGGACATCACCGGCGAGCTCAGCCCCCACAGCCAGGTGCGCCTGGACGACGAATTCGAGGGCGACTTCATGAGCTTTCCTGTGGAGAGAATCTTTCTCTCCGAAGCCTCGCGCGTAGGCGTGGGTACCTATGCACCGCACGATCCGACGACAGCGGACATCGCGGACCTCGTCGGGTCAGTCGATCTGTCCAAGGTCGCAGAGATTGGAGACGAAGGCGACCCGCGCGCCTGGTCATGGTCCGGCGCCGTCTACGCCGCGAGCCGCGGCGTATTGGAGATGATCGAAATCCTGAAGGTCAAACGTGAGTTCCTGTACTTGCTGCTGACTCTCACTCAGGAGAAGAACGTCAAGGTCTCGCGCTTCCCGCTCATCTATCTCGACGAGACCATCCTCGCTCATACCAACCTCGCCGAGTTCAACAAGTTTCTGCAGGAAAAGGAGAACGAAGCACTCCTGGACCGGATGGTGATCATCAAGGTTCCATATACCCTGTCGTATCAGGATGAAGCCCGGATCTATACGAAGCTCGTCAAGAGTGCGACAGCTTTCCATGAAGTCCATCTCGATCCCCACGTACTCAAGCTCGCAGCCGTGTTCTCCATCTACACCCGACTGGAGAAGCCGGAGCGTGAGGGCCTCGACCTGACTAAGAAACTTCGCCTGTATGCAGGAGAAGATGTGGAAGGATTCTCGGATACCGAAGTCGGCCGAATCCGTACGGAATCCCCCGACGAGGGTTTGACCGGCGTCAGTCCGCGTTTTGTCATCAACGCGGTCTCTAACGCGATCACACGCAGCGACACGAGCAGCCTGACCAGCATGGGCATGCTGCTGGCGCTCAAAGATGCCATCGACAACGACGCGCGTATGGATGCCAAGCAGAAGGCGGGCTGGATAGACTTCCTGGTGTTGGCGCGCAAGGACTTCTACAACCGCTGGGTGAAGGAGGACGTCCATCGAGCCTTGTTTGCCTCTTTCGAGGACGAGGCGCAAGAACTATTGGACAAGTATCTGGACGAAGTAGAAGCCTCCCTGGACAAACGCGAAGTCACCGACCCGATCACGACCGAGTCGCGCGCTCCGGACGAGAGATTCCTGCGCTCCGTGGAGGAGAAGATCAAGATCTCCGAATCGGGCAAGCAGTCTTTCCGCCAGGAAGTAGTACGCAAAGCCATGGTCGCGTACAAGACCGGGGAGAAGTTCACGCTGCACAGTCACTCGAGGCTGCACGAAGCGATCGAACAGTATCTTTTCGAGGAACGCCGCGACGTGCTGCGCCTTGTGACCTCGGCTGCACGCCCGGATGACGACGCGCAACAGAAAATCTCCGCAGTGCAGCAGCGCTTGGTCTCCGACTATGGCTACGACGACCACAGCGCGATGGAAGCGTTAAATTATGTTACGACGCTACTTTCGCAAGAATGACGATGGGATGATTGAGTAACGACTGACTGAATTCTAGAGGTAGTGACGCAATGACTGAAGGTCCCTCCAAATTTGTCGAGCACAGCGATGGGGGGAACCGCTGGTATGACCTCTTTTCCCGCGGCGCCAGAGATTGGCTGAGGCATAACGAGAAGGTCCGCGAAGCGGTAAGCAAACAGCTACCGGAACTCATTTCTGGCTCGGACATTTTGGGCGGCGGCGGCAATCGGACCGTGCGCGTGCCCGTCAAATTTCTGGAGCACTTTCGCTTTCGCCTGCGCGGACCCGACGAGCAATCGGGCGCGGGCCAGGGCGAAGCCAAGCCCGGCGATGTGCTCAAACAACCCGGACGGCAGGGCCAGGGGCCCGGATCCGGCCAGGGCGGTAATGAGGACGGCGGCTACCAGTTCGTGCTGGAGCTCAAGGTCGACGACATCGTCGACTGGCTCTGGGAAGAGCTGGAGCTCCCCCATCTCAAAGCCAAGTCCGGCTCCATGGAGCAGGACGAATATACGCGGGAAGGCTGGGACAAGCGCGGCGCCCGCTCCCGCCTGGACAGACGCAGGTCGATGAAGGAATCCATCAAGCGGCGCGCGGTACAGGGCGACTCGCCCGCCTTCACAGACGATGACCTGCGCTATCGGCAGCTCGTAAAACGGGAGCGCCCCTCCACGGAAGCTGTGGTTTTCTTCGCCATGGACGTCTCGTCGTCCATGACCGAGCGCGACCGGCAGCTGGCCAAAACCTTTTTCTTCTGGGTAATACAGGGCCTGCGCCGTCAGTACACGCGCATCGAGCCGGTGTTCGTCGCCCACACTGTTCAGGCCTGGGAATTCAATGAGGAAGAGTTCTTCCAGGTCAGCGGCACCGGCGGCACCGTCGCCTCCACCGCCTTCCTGACAGTCGCGGACATCATCGACGATCGATACGATCCGGCGCGATTCAATATCTATATGTTCTATGCATCCGATGGCGAGAACTTTCCAGAGGACCGTAAGGCGGCGCGAGACTCCCTCACGGAGATCGGCAAGGTCGCAAACTACATGGGCTACGTGGAAACAGCCTCTTCGGCTCAGAAGACCCTGGGCACCGAAACGGCGGCGATCTTCAAGGACGTGGCAGGCGAAGGCATCCCCGCCGGCAGCTATGGGTTGACCGGACCGGACACCGTGTGGGAGGCCATTCGCGCCTTCTTCCAGGAACAAGCGGCGGAAGAGGCGGATGCCTGAAACCCTGCACGAATACGCGGTCAAGCTCGAGGAGCTGGCGCGCAGCAAGGGACTCGACTACTACCCCGTTAATTTCGAGGAAGTGCCGGACAGCTTCATGATGGAGATTGCCGTCTACGGACTGCCGGTCAGGATGCCGCACTGGTCGTTCGGCGTACGCTACATCTATCAGCTCGTTCAGCACCGCATGGGCAACTCGCGGCTGTTCGAGGTGGTCTTCCCCGGCAATCCGGGCCGCGCCTACCTTGCCAAGAACAACAGCCTTCAGGAAAACACCCTGGTGGCCGCCCACGTGCTCGGGCACGCCGACTTCTCGAAGAACAACACCCTGTTTGCCAGAAGCCAGGAGCAGGTAGGCTACAAGATCGTCGAACAGGCCGCGGCGCATGCGCGCCGCATTGCTTCCGCTATCGAAGAGCACGGCGAGCAAAGAGTGGAACCCGTGTTGGACGCGGCGCTCGCCCTGGAACAACACATCGATACCTTCAAGGCGCTCAGAAGGGAACGCTACCCCAAATACCTGGAGGACGGTGAAGAGCCGGACGAAGATACCTTCAGAACGCGTTTCGAGGCGCTGCCGGACGGAGCGCAAGAACCTGAGGAAGCCGAGGACGGGCGGCGCCGCGCTCCCATCCCCGGGCATCCGGAGAAGGACCTGCTCTGGTTCATCGCCCAATACGCGCCGGAGATGGAAGACTGGGAGAGAGACATCTTCCTCGCCGTACGCGAGGAATCCTTCTACTTCTATCCGGTATTCGCCTGCCAGATCATGAATGAGGGCTGGGCCTCCTACTGGCACGCCAGGCTGCTGCGCGAAGCCGACTTTCTCCCGAACGATGAGTATCTCGACGCAATCAAGACCCATTCCGATGTCGTACGTCCTTACGCCAGCGGACAGCAGATCGCCCTCTCGGTCAATCCGTATCACTTAGGCTTCACGATGTGGGAGAAGATCGTCGAGGCGGAAGGCCTCGAGAAAGCCCGCAGCATCATGTGCGAGGACGACGACTTCAGCTTCATCCGCAACTATCTTACGGCCGACCTGGCCCGCGAGCTGAATCTGTTCCAGTACAACGTCGACAAGAACGGTGGCATCCAGGTCGTGGAATCCGATATTCACGATCTCCACGAGAGCATACTCTCGCCGAAATACAACTTCGGCGCGCCGGCGGTAATGGCGGCTCATGTCCACTCCGACGGCTCCCTCGAGCTCAACCACGAACACACCGTCGACGGACGCGGCCTGGACCTCGACCGGGCCCAGAAAGTCATGGAGTACGTCCATCGCGTGTGGCGCCGCCCGATCGTGCTCAACACCGTCGACGGCAAAGGCGAAGCCAAACAGCTCAAGCTCGACTAGTCGGCCTCGTAGAATCGCCTGCGAGAGCGGCTATAAAGCCGCTCCCACATGGAGCTCCTCTAAATCCCCGCGCCCTGTGGTCCTTCGCCCGTAACCATTTCTTGCTTTTGCGGTCCAAGCCCCTAAGATTTCGCGATAGCGTTCCCCAGGAGGATTTCCATGCCAGCGAGCCGCTGCAGTGTCGTAGTATTGTCGTGGCTGGTCGGCATGACCAGCGCCTGTTCCCCGAGCGATAGAGAAGAAGCATCCCAAGAGGAGTCTCAAATGGACCACCCGGTGGCGGCTATCAAGCCCCATGAGAGCACGATCCACGGCCACACCCGCGTCGATGACTACTATTGGCTGAGGGACGACGAGCGCGAAGACCCCGAGATTCTTGCGTACCTGGAGGCGGAGAACGAGTACGCCGCGAATAAGCTCGCCCCCGCCTCGGACATGCGGGAAAGGCTTTACGAGGAGATCGTCGGGCGCATCAAACAGAACGACGAGACAGTGCCATACCGCAAGGGAGACTATTGGTACTACGCACGCTACGAAAAAGGGAAGGAGCTGCCGGTCTATGCGCGGCGCAAGGGCAGCGAGCAGGGCGAAGAAGAGATTCTGCTGGACACCAACGTGCTCGCAGAACCTTTCGATTTCTACGAAGTCACCAGCCTGGCCGTCAGCGACGACGGCAAGCTGCTGGCCTACGCAGAGGACACCGTCAGCCGCGGCGAATACGTCATCAGGATCAAGAATCTGGAGAGCGGCGAACTCTACCCGGAATCTATCGTCAACGCCTCGGGCGACATGGCGTGGATGAACGACAATGAAACGCTGGTGTACGTCAAGGAACAGGAAGGCACCCTGATCCCATACCAGGCCTACCGGCACGCCCTCGCATCGGATACACAAGACGACGAGCTGCTGTACGAGGAGGCCGACAACACGTTCTCCCTGAGCTTGTGGAAAGCTCGTTCCAAGAATCACATCATCCTGTATGCCCACCATACTCAGTCTACGGAAACTCAGCTGCTCGATTCGACGAATCCCGAGTCCACGTTCGAAGTCTTCCTGCCCAGGGAGGAGAACCACGAGTACGCGCTGGAGGTCAAGGGAGACAAGGCCTACGTGCGAACGAACTGGGACGCGGAGAACTTCCGCCTGATGAAGGCATCGTTGAAGACCAGCGCGGACAAGTCGACATGGGAGGAAGTCATCCCGAATCGGGACGAGGTGTTCCTCAACGAGTTCACCTTGTTCGATGACTACGTCGTCGTCGAAGAACGAGACGATGGCATCTTGAAGCTGAGAGTGATACCCGAAGACGGAGGCAAGGAATTCTTCATCGAATCCGACGAAAGCGCCTACACAGCGCAGCTTGGTACCAACCCGAATATGGACACCGCGGTGCTGCGCTATTCTTATTCTTCCCTCGCGACACCGGACAGCGTTTTTGACTACGACATGTCGAGCGGTGATAAAACCCTGCGCAAACAGCAGGAGGTCGTCGGCGACTTCGACCAGAGCGCCTATATCACCGCAAGAGTACACGCGACGGCCAGAGACGGCACGAAGATCCCCGTGAGTCTCTACTATCACAAAGGCCTCAAGCCCGAGGGCAAGAACCCGCTGTATGTCCTGGGCTACGGCTCTTACGGGATTTCCTACGATCCGGAATTCAGATCATCGCGGCTGAGCCTGGTCGACCGGGGATTCGTCTTCGCCCTCGCCCACATACGCGGCGGGCAGGAACTGGGGCGCCAGTGGTACGAAAATGGCAAGCTCCTGAAAAAGAAGAATACTTTCACCGATTTCATAGACGTCACGGAATACCTGGTCGAAGAAGGTTGGGGCGATCCGAGTAAGGTAGTCGCAACGGGGAGAAGCGCCGGCGGACTGCTGATGGGTGCGATCGTCAACATGCGCCCGGACCT
>Ga0224508_10002835_pt1 | contig 14546 bp, 6 predicted proteins | sample SF_Jan12_sed_USG_4_FD_170157 | JGI IMG/M metagenome (GOLD analysis project Ga0224508, IMG submission 170157) | Sediment microbial communities from San Francisco Bay, California, United States - SF_Jan12_sed_USGS_21 | ecosystem: Environmental > Aquatic > Marine > Sediment | place: USA: California... | reverse complement strand
TCATGCCTTCCATCTGATACATACCGACCCTCTGGTCGACGTCCCGGCGTTTCCGATCCGATAGGTGTTCGAGAAGGGAGGCCGCGAGCACGCTCACGGCTGAGCCATACGACTCTATCAATGCCTGCGGATCTCCGGTCAGGTCTTCGTTGGCCAGGAGCCAGCGCGTGGCCCTATCGAGCGCTTCACCCACCACGAGCAGCCACTGTGCCTGAACTCCAGCCGGGACCTGGAGGTCCAGCCCGTGGATTCCGTCGATCGTCTCTGCGGCATTTGATGCAGCGCAGGCGACATACCAGGCCTTCAGGACTCGGGACGGCTGCTTTCCGGTGTCGCGCGCGAGCTGGACCAGGGTCGCGCCGCCCATTGTGTCGACGGCCAGGTTGGTGAGGCGGGTGCAGGCGATATGCGCGCCGAGCCGATGGGCAGCGAGCGAGTCTTCACCCACGATCTCCACGATTCCAGCCGGAAAATACCCGCGTGTCAAAGCTCGGATGCTCGACCCTTCAATCTCCCCTGACGCCAGAAGATTGTTCTTGAGGTACTGCTTCGAGTATGCCAACAGGACCGCCAGCTCGGGACGCGTCAGCACGGGCCGTCTCAGTCGCTCGCGCTCAAACAGGTCTTCGGTCGACGGCAACAGCTCGATCTTCCGATCCAGCAGGCCGGTCCGCACGAGTTCCGTCAAGGCCTGGCGAAACACTTCCGGTCGCTCGCGCACTCGGAACGCGTCCAGAGTCACGGCCAGACTTTGCCTGTAGCTGTTCTTCAACACGCGCCGGGCTACGTCGCCCTCGACCGCTGCCAGCAATCCGTCTCGATCTTCCTCGGCCAGCGAACCGTTTTCTATCGCTGCGCTGAGCAGGATCTTGATGTTTACTTCGTGGTCGGACGTATCGACCCCGGCGGAGTTGTCGAGTGCGTCCGTGTTACACCTTCCTCCCGCGAGCGAGAACTCGACTCGAGCGCGTTGGGTCAGTCCCAGGTTGCCACCTTCCCCAATGACGCGACACTGCAAATCTGTCGCGTTCACGCGCACAGCGTCGGTACCGGGATCCCCGACCTGGGCGTGCGTCTCGGCTTCGGCCTTGACGTACGTCCCGATCCCACCGTTCCACAGCAAATCCACCGGTGCCGACAGGATTGCCTGGATCAGCGCATTACCGTTGAGTTCCGTCGCCTCTATGCCCAGCCGGGCTCGCACAGGTTCAGATATCGGAATTCGCTTGGCGCCGCGCTCGAAAACGCCGCCGCCCTCGCTGATCAACGCGCCGGCATAGTCCTGCCAGCTGGAGGCCGGGAGGTCAAACAGGCGTTTTCGCTCCCGCCAGCTTGCCTCCGCGTCCGGATCTGGATCGAGAAAGATGTGGCGGTGATCAAAGGCGGCAACAAGTTGGATATGCCGGCTGAGCAGCATACCGTTGCCGAACACATCTCCGCTCATGTCACCGATACCGGCCACGATGAAATCTTCCGACTGGACGTCGGAGCCCATCTCGCGGAAGTGGCGTTTCACGCACTCCCACGCGCCCCGAGCAGTGATGCCCATTTCCTTGTGGTCGTAGCCTTTCGAACCTCCGGACGCGAACGCGTCCCCCAGCCAGAATCCCCGGTCGGCCGCGAGGGAATTGGCTGTGTCGGAGAATCGGGCCGTACCCTTGTCGGCGGCGACTACGAGGTAGGGATCCTCCCCGTCACGAATCACCGTATCGGCCGGATGCACGACCTTTCCGTCGACGACGTCGTCCGTGACATCGAGCAGCGCTCCCACGAAATCTGTGTAGCTGACGATGCCCGCGGCCTTCAACTTCGCGCGATCAGACGGCGGATTGGCGATCGTGAACGCGCCCTTGGCTCCGGCGGGAACGATCACGGCATTCTTCACTTGCTGGGTCTTTACGAGGCCGAGGACTTCCGTCCTGAAGTCCTCGGGGCGATCGCTCCAGCGCAGACCGCCGCGGGCCACCTCGCTCATCCTGAGATGCGTACCTTCCGTCCGCGCGCAGTTGACCCACACCTCGAACCTGGGAACGGGCTGCGGCATGAAGTCGACGGCCGAGCAGTCGAATTTCAGGGCAATCGCCCGATCCGCCTGGTCTCGAAATGCCGGCTGGAAGTAGTTGGTGCGCACGGTGGCATGGATCAGGGCAAGCAGCCGCCGGAGGGTGAGGTCGTCCTCGATGCTTCGGACGCCTTCCACGTACCGGAGGAACGAATTCCCGAGCCTCATCAGGGTCGCGTCTCGGTCCCCTTCCAACTCGGGATCGAACTGCGCGGAGAACAGATCGAACAGCAGTCGCGCAGCCCGGGGATGTTCCACCAACGGTCGGCGAATTCCGAGTCGACTGGGAACGGCGCCGATCTGGAACGCGTAGGCCGCGTACGCGTTCAAAAGCGCGGTCTCCCGCCAGGTAAGGCCTGCGGACAGAACGAGGCAGTTGACCTCCAGGTTGCGGGCCCACCCATGCTGTAGAGCGAGGAACGCGTCGGACACGCGTCGCTCGGCTGACTTTCGATCAACCTCCCACTGCTCCGGCACCTCCACCTTGAACGTGTGGATCGTGGAGGTGCCCTCATCGCCCGTCTCCACGTTGTAGGCGTCGGCTTCGAAAACACGAAACCCGAGGTTCTCGAGCACCGGCATGACGTCGCTCAGCACGAACCGGGTCCCGCGATCGAATATGCGGAGCTCGAATCGGTTCGGAAGCGGCGGATCCTGCTCGGCCAGGACAATCTGGCTCTCGCCACTGCTTCGCATCGCTTCCAGGCTGCCGATGTCGTCCACTACGATCGGGACACCCGTCGCCGCCCGGTACTCCAGTGAGAACGAACCTCGATAGCGATCTGCCAACTCTGCGGCCCGGCCGCGGTCATGCCGCGACTCCAGGCGCATTCCGAGGCGCTCCCCCCACGTCAGCACGGTTTCGCGAATCGCTTCCCGAATCGCGCCCAGATCGATCGTATCCAGATCCTTTATGTCCGAGGCCAGATAGAAGTGCAGCCGTGCCTGCTCTCCTTCGCCGATAGTCAGGTAATAGTTGAGCAGGCGCCCCTTGAAGGCTTCGACGAGGATTTCCTGCACCCGTTGGCGCACTTCGCCGGAAAACTTTCGGCGGGGCAGGATCACCATCACGTTGGCTCCCCGGGCCAGCGCGTCCGGTCGGGAGTAAATGAGGATCTCCTCCGTCCCGTGCATTTCGACGACGGCGTCCACCATTCCGAGCAGCTCGGCAACCGGCGTCAGGAACAGGTCTTCCTTCGGCAGGCCGTTGAACGTCCTGACGATAAGTCCGTGGTCATGCGAACCGCGGTCAACCTGCTCCGCTTCCAGGATCTCGCGCAGCTTCCGCCGCAGAATCGGGATTTGCGAGGCATCCTGGGCGAAAGCCTTGGCGGTGAATAGCCCGAGAAAGCGGCGCTCGGCCAGCACCTGCCCGTCCGGACCGAGCTTCTTGATGCTGATGTCATCCATGCGCGCGCGCCGGTGGACGGGAGACACGGCGTTGGTCTTGGATACGATCAGCAAGGGCCCGCCCACGAGTCGGGCTCGGAGACCTGCCGGCAACGAATCGATGGGCGTGGGCTCCGAAAAAGCCGATCGGGATTCGTCTCGCAGAATGCCCAGACCCGAGCCGGGATCCACGTTGACCAGCGATTCATCACCGCTCGAATCCAGGACGTAGCGCCGAAATCCCAGGAACACGAAGTTGCCCTCGCCCAGCCACTCCAGCAGTTCCTGGACTTCCTGGATCTCGGGCGCACGCCATGACATGGCCAGCTTCGCCTGCTCGAGGTCAGCGACGATGTCACTGAGCCGTTCGAGCATCGGATGAAAGTCCTCGGTGGCTTTTGTCAGAAGTCCGAGATGGTCCTCGGTCTCCGCGCGGAGTTCCTCCGCCTCTTCGCCCGTGAGCGCGCCATCGATCACGAGGAGCACGGCCGAGAGCCGACCGCCCTCCGTCATCCGATCATGGATCGTAGCGATTCGGCCGTCGTCTGCTCGACGAAGGACCAGGACCGGGTGCAGCAGGGCTTCGATCGACAGGGAGCGCCCGTGCATCGCTTCCCGAAGCGTCTCCACGATGAATGCAGAGTCGGGCATCACCGTAAGTAGATAGGTGCGGTGTTCTGCGTCGCCGGATGGCAGAACCGCAGCTGCTACCTCTCCTTCGGGCGTATTCTCCACGAGTTGGTATAGGGCGAGGATCACCTTCGCCAACCCGGCCGCATCCTGTTCGGCCAGCCAGTCCTCCGACGCCCTGCGCAGCAACCGACGGGCGAAGTCCTCCACGACCGGGTGGTACGCCTCCGAACAGCCGGCCGTAAGCTCGGAAACCAATTCCGAGAACGGGCCGTTTCTCGCCGCCGATACTTCCATCAAAGCTGCTCCCCGCTGGATCGCGCGTGGGTCCAGACGTTGCTGGCCGGGTTCGTGGGTCCAATACTGACGACATTCTGCCGTCGGAGACCGACGGATACAACCGGCTGCGACGGTTCTATGCAAGTTTCGCTTCTTTCTGTCGTCTCGTGAACGCTTCCCGGCGGATCCGGGTCCAATGGCGCTACGCCCTGCGCCAGACCAGTCGCGTATTTCGCTCCTTGTCGGAGCGGTACGAGATCGGCGACGGACTCGTCGTCGTGCTGGCGGCCGTGATCGGCGTGATGGCCGGCCTCAGCGTCATCGGCTTCTATGGTCTGCTCGACTGGATCCGGTCGATCGCGGGGTGGGCGAGAGAGACGACCGGCGGGTCGGACCTCCCGTGGCTGGCCCTCGCAGTAGTTCCCGGCGGCCTGTGGCTTTCGACGCGCATAGTGGCGGATGTTCAGGATCGGGCCATGGTTCCAACCCTGATCCGTTCTTCGGTGCGGCAGGGTGGACGGCTGTCGCTGGTGCAGGCGGCGCGAAAGCTCGCCGGGGCGGCGGTTACGATCGGTGCGGGAGGCTCGCTGGGCGCGGAAGGGCCCGTGGCCGTGGCCGGGGCCCTGGTCAGCTCCGCCATGTCCCAGACTCTCCGGTTCAGCCAGCGGCGTGCCAGGGTGCTGCTCGCCTGCGGGACCGCCGCCGGCATCTCGGCGGCGTTCAATGCGCCCATCGCCGGGGTCCTGTTCGCGCTCGAAGTCGTACTCGGAACGTTCGCCGTCGGAGCGATGAGCCCGGTTGTCGTCGCCAGCGTCATGGGCGCCGTGGTCTCCCGCCGCTTCCTCGGTGACAGCCCCGCATTCGCCATTCCGTCGGAGTTCATGTTCGTCTCCGCCTCGGAATTCCCCGTCTACCTCGCGTTCGCGATTGCCTGTGGCCTGCTCGCGTGGGCGTTCGTGCGGGTGTTCTATGGCACCCAGGATCTACTCACTTCATGGATCCCGAGCGTATCCCACCGAGCCCTGGTGGCGGGGTTTCTCGTCGCGGGCCTGGGTCTGATTCACCCGGAGCTACTGGGCGACGGACGGCATGGCATCGAACTCGTACTGTCTGCCCGACTGGCGGGCGTCACTGCCTTGGGCCTCGGGCTCGCAAAGATACTGAGTTCAGGTCTCACAGCCGCGGGAGGCGGAGTGGGTGGCGTGTTCACTCCGTCCCTGCTCGTTGGCGCTTCCTTCGGCACGTTCTTCGGACTCTCCGTTCAACAGCTGTTCCCCGCCCTGGACATAACGCCCGAGGCCTACGCGTTGGTCGGGATGGCCGCCGTAGTAGCCGGGGCGACGTTCGCCCCCCTGACGGCAATCATCATGATCTTCGAGATGACCGACGACTACGGCCTCATTCTGCCGCTGATGCTGGTATGCGTGATCAGCTACCTCGTGGCTCGACGACTCAGTTCCGAGTCCATCTACACCGAGGCGCTCGCGCGCACGGGGGACCGGATCGTGCATGGAGCCGACCGGTCGGCTCTGGAAAACCTGCGAGTGGGAGATTGTTACGATCGCGATCCCCATGTCGTACTCGAAGACGCTCCCGTCAGGCAGCTGCTCGTTGAGATTCGGGGATCCCGGCAGACGAGTTTTCCGGTCGTGACCAGAGAGTTGGAGCTATCCGGCATGCTCGGCTACCAGCAAGTCGCCAGAGCCCTTGAGGAAGGTCTGGCTGACCTGATCATCGCTGCCGACCTGCAGGTGCCCGACTTCGAGACGGTCACGCCGGGCGATTCCCTGCTCGTGGCCATGCGCAAGATGAACCATCGTGATGTCGATGTCCTGCCGGTGGTCCAGGGACACGGCTCTCGACGGCTGTCCGGTCTATTGAGCCGGGCGGACATCATGGAGGCCTACCAAACGCGGCTACTGCTGGACGAGTAGTCCGGATCAGCTGGGTGCGCCGGCGATCTCGCGACCCTTGTTGAGCCTGGGAAGCCCGAAGGTGACGAACAGCGCCGCCAGCAACAGCATGACCATCAGCCCCTGGGCGGCCGCCGTCTCGACGGTTGGATAGACGCCCAGACCCGGGAGCGTGGGAATCGCTCCCAGGGGGGTCGTCCCTACAACGCCGGCTTCCTGGAGTTCGGCGATCCCGGCTCCGGCGAAGATCGTCGCCATCAAGTACAGAATTCCGCTCGTAAGGGCAAAGAACGGCCGCATCGGGATCCGGACTCCGAGGCGAGTGAACGCCATGTAGACGAGTACCAGGGCGACCAGTCCCGCGACAAATCCAACCACAACCGGAATGAACGCTCCCGCGGCCATCGCGTTGAGGGCCTTGTAGAACAGGATCGTCTCCACGCCCTCCCGAAACACGGCCAGGAACGCGACTCCGGCGAGGGCCAGCCCGCCGCCGGCCCCAACAGCTACATGCATGCGCTCCTTCAGATACTGCTCCCAGCGACCATGCTGAAGTTTCGACACGAGCCAGTAGCTGACCGAAAACAACACGGCCACTGCTACGAGCATCGTGACTCCTTCGAGGACTTCTCGGCGCGCAGGCACGGCTTCAAACAGTGCCTCGAGCAGCAGGGCGACGGCGAGGCTTGCACCGATTGCTCCGAGAACGCCTGCGTACACGCTGCGCCTGGCCTCCGGCCGCCCCGTCTTTATCAAGAATGCGATGATCGCGCCGATGATCAGAATCGCTTCGAATCCTTCGCGCAGGATGATCACGAACGACTGCACGGCGAGCCCAAGGTTGGACGGCCGCTCGGCGGTCAGCACCCTGGCCGCGGTGGCCAAAGCGCTGTCTACGCCGGCCCGGTCCGGAGTTCCCGAAGCCGAACTCAGGTCTGCTCTCAGGTTCGCGAACGCGGCCTCTACCTCGCCGATCACGCTTCTGTCGCGAGCGCCGAGAGCCGGCTCGAGCGCCTCGAATTGAAGGTAGGCCGAGATTGCGTCTCCCATGGCGGCGTCACGATCGCCGGCGGCAACGGCCTCGAGGGACGAACTGAGGAGCGCATCGATCGTAGCGAACCGCTCGGTCATTTCGAGGGCCGCGTTCAGCTCCGGAACGCCGTCAAAGGGTTCACCCGTTTGTGCCCGCAGGTAGGCGACGATCGCGCGAGTGGAGGGATCCTCCGGTCCCTGCCGGTGAATCTCGGCCACGCGGCCGGCCAGGTCGCTATCCGTCCATGCCGCCATCTCCGCCGGGTCGGACCAGGAGCGGACAAGTCCGCCGACCGGGGATCCCGGAGCCAGAGCAAGGCTCCTTCCCTCCGTCACTTCGGCGGCTCCGAACCTCAACGTCTGGACATACGCAACGACATCCCACCGCTCCTGCAGGTCGAGCAGACTCTCCCAACCTTCCATCGCCGTGGCGGGGACCCCGAACGACAGGACCTCGAAATCGCGCTGCAGGCTCGCATCCCGGGCGCGTGTCGGTGCGGTCAGGTCAGCTGGCGGTGGATCGAGATCCTTCCCCTCGACGCCGTCGCCGCGGCCCGCGTCGCCGTGACACTCGGCGCAGTTGATCCGATAAAGCACGGCCCCCCGTCGCCCCGACGGTCGGCTCTCCGCGAACCGGATTCGAACCGCGTCCCAGCCCTCGGCCACCGCCGCAGTCGCGGCATCCGCGAGGTCAACGAACTCGCCGGGATCGACTTTGGCCTCGATCGCCGGAAGCAGTCGGGCAAATGCCTGCCGAGCCGCGGCGTCGCTCCCCGGGTGGACAGACGGCGGCAGATCCGCGAGCCTGCGAACTGCTTCCCCGGTGAATTCGTAGGCCTCCTGGTACTCGGCCTCGTTGATGATACTGCCGACTGCAACCGCGTCGACGTACTCGCTCGCCGCAAGTTCGATCAAAGAGATGACGGCACCCGCACGATCGGCGAGAGCGGAGGAAGGGGCGGCGTCCTGGGCGGCCGCAGGAGCCGCACAGGCCAGCAGGCCGATGACCAGCAGAATCTGTCGCATCGAAGTGACTCGCACGGTATCCGAATAGCGCTTCTGGCCCAGGGGCCTCAGGCGCGGATGAGATTCATTCTCAACGAGCCGATAACCTATGGTTTGCCGACATTTCCATCAAGTCGGCGTTGCCTTCCAGGCGGCGGGAGCGGTAGGATTCCTCATTACCCATACCAGGGGCGGACTTTCGTGATTCTCGGCATCGGGATCGACCAGGTGGATACGACCCGCATCGCGGATCTATTGGATCGATTCGGGGCGCGTGGCGAACGGCGCCTGTTCACCGACGAAGAGCTGCGTCGTTGCGGAGATCGACCCCGCCCCGCGGAGTGTCTCGCCGCACGCTTTGCCGCAAAGGAGGCGTTCGTGAAAGCGCTGGGAACCGGGCTCCGCGGAATGTCGTGGACGGAGATCGAGGTCCGGGGCGCCGAAAACGAGCGCCCGCAGTTGGTCTTGCACGGCAATGCGGCGCAGGCGTTCGAACGGTGTGGGGGGACCGGGATTCACGTGAGCCTGACGCACGAGGCAGGCACCGCTACCGCCATCGTCCTGCTCGAAACCGCCGACTGACCTCAGCGCGCAGGGCGCACGAATCCGACGAGACCCTCGAGAAGACGTCGGCCGAAGTCCCCTTCTCCCAGTGCGTCGATCGCCACGCAGCCCCGGGTCTCGGACGCGTGGACCATCCGCGGCCCGCCGAGGCAGATTCCGACATGCGACACCTGTCTTCCCTCCCAGGCGAAGAACCAGAGATCGCCGGCTATGCTCTCGCGCTGCACGTCGGCAGACGCGGCCCGGCTGCCCCCTTTGAACTGATCGCGACTGTCTCGAGGCAGCGGAAAACCGTGTAGACCCAGCACAGCTTGCACGAACCCCGAGCAGTCGGCCCCCTGTTCCGTTCGGCCGCCCCAGACATACGGCGCCCCAAGCCACTGGCCCGCCGTCAGGACGATAGCGGCGGGATTCGGCGGATACCGTCCAGCCCTGTCGAGGTCGGAGATGACGCTGCCGGGGTCCGACGGATTCGCCCGGCTGCCGTCGGGAAGCTCCACCACGCCAGGAGACCCGGAAGCCACGCGCGCACCGAACGGCGCGTGTCGCGGCGTCAATGACTCGGTGTCGAGAGCCACGAGGCCCGTCCCGAGGCTCGTCAGGTCTGCCCTTGCCGCCCAACCGGCCGCCTCGTCCGGGCCGCACGTGTGCAGACTGCCGTGGGTCACGAAGCCCTCGTACGCGTCGGGGCAGCGAGCGAATGCCCAATCTGTAGGCGGGCGGGAAGAGTCGGGTGGGTCCGCGAGCTCGAGGACTTCTCCCAGAAGTACCTGACTGACCATCTCGGATGCGTGCCGGGGCTCGCGGCGCAGCGGTGCCCAGGATACTCGCACGATTGCCTGCGTCACGACGGGAACCTGCGCAGAACCGGAGGGTTCCAGTTAGCGAGCGCCCCCGGAGCCTCGGAACCTACCTTGGATCCTATCCCCGCAGTCGATTCGCGGCCGAGGGGGCTGCTCGCCACTGGCGGCGTCACGAAGACCTTAACTCCCTCTGCAGAAGCCACTCCAGGTCATTTTCCTGCAACTGTTCCCAGTCCAGACCGATGAATCCGTGCGCTGTATCCGCCCGCACCAACCCGAACGTCGCCGGGCGCCGGCCGTAGAAATACAGTCCCACTTCGGCCGACGTGGCCGGAGTGAGCGTGCGGTCCGGGTGGCGTAGTCTCAGATGTCGAAAGGGACGCCCGTCGTGAATCGAGCGAGTGTCGTCCCGCTCAACACACAGGCTGACCTGGAGGCCGAACGACAGGTCACGTGCGTGACCTGCTTCCAGCGAATCGATGGGGCTGCCCGTGCTCATCAGCAACCAGCGTTCAGGATTTTCGGCATGGCCCCGCAGGTCGCGGGCGACATGCCGCAGTTCGATCGCGCCCGGCGAAAGATCCACTACCTCCTGGGCAAGGACCCGGGGCCTCCGCTCGATGATGTCAAGCAGAAGCCAGGTCTGCGGATACCGGCGCTCTCCGAGGTCGAGGAGTCCGTCCATCAATCAGTGGTCCGCCCGTAACGATCCTCCAGCCGGACGACGTCGTCCAGTTCCGGCGTACTCACCTCCAGGATCACGCTGTCCTTGATCGCTTCCATCCGGTGGACGGTTTCGGGCGGGATCTCGATGGCGACACCCGGCACCCACTCGAATTCGTCGCCGTCGCGCGTGAACCTCATCCGGCCAGACAGCAGGTAAAGCGTTTCGTGCTTCTCGACATGCTTCTGGAGGGAGAGGAGGTGGCCGGCATTCACTTCGAGGATCTTGCCCGCATACCGATCCGTGTGAGCGTACCACAACTCACGTCCCCATGGCTTATCGACGATCTTAGGCGCGTTTCCAGTGTTCATGCGGCGAATATACCGGAAGCCTGCCCTCGAACAACCAGCGAATCCCGGTGGCGTGAGCGTCAACGGTAGTCACGGCTCTTCACCGTAAGCGCAGCGCCGGCGAGATCCAGGCGTTTCGCCGTCCGCACGAGGACGTTCACAACTCCGCTTTTCTTCTCGACCACGCCACCAAACAGGACGAGCGGCGCTCGCAATGTATCCCGCAACTCTTCCCGCCGATCGGGCATGATTACGAAGTTCGAGAACCCGGTCTCGTCTTCCAGCGTGATGAACATCACACCTTTCGCCGTGCCCGGGCGCTGTCGGCAGATCGCCATCCCTGCGACTTCGACCCGATCCCCGTCGCTCGCTTGCTTGAGCCCTGCCGCCGTCAACACTCCGCGGTTTTCCAGCGCCGGGCGAAGATGGGATACCGGGTGTCCGATCACCGACAGTCCGGTACAGCGATAGTCGGCCGCAATTCGTTCGATCCGGGTCATCGGCGGCAGCAGCGTCGTTTCTACCGGAACGACACGCCGGGCCAACGGACCGGCATCGCCCCGCACCTGACGCAGTAGCTCCCACAGCGCGTCGCGCCGACCGGGCCACAGCGTCTCGAATGCACCCGCTTCCGCTAGAATCCGCAACTCACGGGCACCGAGCCCGCTACGTCGCACGACATCCTCCACGGAACGGAATGCGCCCTGCGCACAAGCTGTCTGCAGCCGCTCACGCGCCTTCGCGCCCAGACCACGCACCAGGCGGAGACCGATCCGCAGGGCAGGCGACGGGACGGTGTCCGCATCGCTATCCTCCGATCCGCGCTCCAGCGTCGTGTCCCAATCGGAGAGCGCGAGATCGACCGGACGAATCTCGACATCGTGCAGCCGGGCATCATGGATGATCGTCCCCGGTGAATAGAACCCCATCGGCTGGGAGTTGAGGAGCGCCGCGTAAAACTCGGGTGCGTAGTGACACTTGAGCCACGAAGACGCATAGACGAGCAACGCGAAGCTTGCGGAATGACTCTCGGGAAACCCGTAGTTCGCGAAGGCCGTGAGGTGCTTGAGGACCTGTGCAGCGGCATCCGGCGCGACCCCGTTCCGCTTCATGCCGGCGACCAGGTCGTCCTCCACCGCCTGCATGGCGCGATGCGAGCGCTTGAACCCCATTGCCCGCCGCATCGTGTCAGCCTGGGCGGGTGTGAAACCGGCGAGCGCGATCGCCACCTTCATGCCCTGCTCTTGAAACAGCGGCACACCGAGCGTTCGCTTGAGGATCGGTTCGAGCCGTGGATCGAGATAGGTGACGGGTTCCTCGCCGGCCCGGCGCCGCAGATACGGATGAACCATATCCCCCTGAATCGGCCCGGGGCGGATGAGCGCGACCTCCACTACCAGGTCGTAGAAGCACCGTGGTTTGAGGCGTGGCAGCGTGTTCATCTGGGCGCGGGATTCGATCTGGAACACGCCCACCGTATCCGCCGCACAGATCATGTCGTACACATCGGGATCGTCGGGTGGCAACGTCGCGAGATCCAATGCGACATCCCGTGTTTCGCGCACGTATCGAATCGCCCGACCGAGCATCGTGAGCATTCCGAGTCCCAGCAGGTCGAATTTTATGAATCCCGGCAGATCGAGATCGTCCTTGTCCCATTGGATGATCGTCCGATTCGGCATTGAAGCGCGTTCGATCGGGACGAGTTCGCCGAGTGGGCGGGACGAGAGCACGAAGCCACCCACGTGAATCGACCGGTGCCGTGGCAGGTCTTCCAGCCCGCGCACGGCACGGACAAGCGCCCTGGAACGCAGATCCGAGGGGTCCAGGCCCGCCTTCACGAGTCCCCCCCCGGCCAGGCGCTCCGCGGCGTCCCCCGCCCCACCACGGTCCACTTCGATGGATAGCCGGTCGCTGATTTCCTGTGGATAGCCGAGCACACGTGCCGCATCGCGTACAGCCATCTTCCCGCGATACGTGATCGATTCGCATACCATCGCCGCGTGGTCACGCCCGTACGTGTCGTACACGTATTGAAGGACTTCTTCGCGGTCTTCATGGGCGATGTCGAGGTCGATGTCGGGAGGCTCGTTCCGGGACTCCGACAGAAAGCGCTCGAACAACAACTCGAACCCGATGGGGTCCACGGCCGTGATGCCGAGACAGTAGCACACGGCGGAGTTCGCGGCGGACCCCCTGCCCTGCACGAGGATCCCGCGACGATTCGCGAACCTGACGATGTCCCACATGATGAGGAAGTAATCCGCCAATCCAAGACGCCCGATGATCGCGAGCTCGTGTTCGATCTGCCGGGTGTGCGCGTCGGACAACCGCTCGGCGTAACGTTCCTCCGCTCCATGTTCGACCAGGCCGCGCAAGAACGTCTGCGGATCGCAGCCACCCGGGACAGGGAAGGCAGGCAGTCGTGGCTCGAGGTGCCGGAGCCGGAACGCGCAGCGTTCAGCAATCTCGACCGTGCGGACCAGGGCGTCCGCAGGCCAGCGTTCCGCCATCTGTGCCGCACCCTTCAGGTGCCATTCGGCATTTGGCCGTAACAGGTCGCCCGCCTCGTCCAGCGTGACTCCGTACTTCAGACAGGTCAGCACGTCGCACACGATACGATCCTGCGGTCGGACGTAACGTGGTGCGTTCACCGGCACCCATGGGATATCACGGTCCTCGGCGAGCCTGATCCAGCGAGCGCATCGGCGAGAGTCCGCCGGCAGGCCATGGTGCTCAAGTGAAATAGACAGGCGTACGGAGAACAGGACCCGGAGCCGATGCATCGCGGCCATCATGCCGGGGGACTGCGGATCTTCCGCATCCCCCATCAACAGGCAGGTCAGTCCATCCGTCCCGGTGGCCAGCCGGTGGAGATCAGTCCGCGGAAATCCCCGCTGTCCCGCGAGCCGCGCTTCGTTCACGAGGGCCGCAAGATGATGGTAGCCCGTACGATTTTCGCACAGCAGCACGAGACGCAACGCTGGCCGGGCTCCTGCCCCCTCGATCCGGATCTCCGCCCCGATGATCGGCTTCACACCGGCGGCCTCGCAGGCACGCGTGAACCGCACCGCACCCCCCAGGTCGAATGCGTCGGTCAGGGCGAGAGCGGACAGTCCGAGTTCCGCCGCTCCCGACGCGTAGTCCTCAGGATTCGCCGCACCATCGAGCAATGAAAATCCCGAGCGAGCGGAGAGTTCGACGAACGGGTGAACGGGTGGTGAAGATTGCATCGTGAACGTTCCGGGCTGCACAGAACCGAATAAACACCGAATAAACACCAGTCTACTGTCGGCGCGCCGGTCGCGAAACTCTCCCGAGGATTGTAAGTAGGAGATATAGCGTACCCACCGATTCCCGGAGGTCATGGATGCAACGCAATGCCACCCGTCTCGGCCTGTTGGCCATGGCCGGATTCGCCCCCGCCTTGACCGCGCAGGAAGCCCCTGACACGCGAACTGTCACCCACGCGTACGTCCAGCTGTCGTTCGAACAGCGGTATGATGATCTGCTGGATGTGTATGCCGAAGACGCCGTGTTCTTCGATCCCACCGGCGATGTCTTCGAGGGACGCGTCGCCGAAGGTCCCGTGCAGGGAGCCGAACAGATCATCGCCCTGCAGAAGAGCTGGGGAATTACCACTTCCTGGTTCGACATCCAGGCAATGTTCACCGTGGGCGAGTACTCCCTCTATCGTGGCATCCTCACCGTCGCGTTCGAGGGCTCCGACGCCGAGACGGCCATCCCGTTCATCACTGTCCTGAGGGCCACGGATGGGCGCGTTACCGAACGGTTGGATTTCGGCGAGTACATCCAGTCCTTCGGACTCGGAGACAAATTCGACGAGAACACCGA
>Ga0224508_10002834_pt1 | contig 14548 bp, 18 predicted proteins | sample SF_Jan12_sed_USG_4_FD_170157 | JGI IMG/M metagenome (GOLD analysis project Ga0224508, IMG submission 170157) | Sediment microbial communities from San Francisco Bay, California, United States - SF_Jan12_sed_USGS_21 | ecosystem: Environmental > Aquatic > Marine > Sediment | place: USA... | reverse complement strand
CCTGCACCCGAAGCAAGGCTACGCCGCCGCCGGCGACCACCCCTTCCTCGACGGCCGCACGGGTCGAATGCAGAGCATCCTCGACGCGCGCCTTTTTCTCTTTCATCTCGACTTCGGTCGCAGCCCCGACCTTCACCACCGCGACCCCGCCGGCGAGCTTGGCGACCCGTTCTTGCAGCTTCTCCTTGTCATAATCAGACGTAGTTTCTTCGATCTGCGCGCGGAGCTGCTTGATACGCGCTTCGATATCGGCCTTCTTACCAGCACCATCGATGATGGTGGTGTTTTCCTTAGTAATCTGCACACGCTTGGCGCTGCCCAGATTCCCGAGCTTGGCACCCTCGAGGCTTAAGCCCACTTCCTCGGAAATCACAGTACCGGCGGTGAGAACGGCGATGTCCTGTAGCGTGGCCTTCCTGCGGTCACCAAAGCCGGGGGCCTTGACTGCGGCCGCCTTAAGCACACCCCGGATGTTGTTGACAACCAGCGTCGCCAACGCTTCGCCTTCTAAATCCTCGGCGATGATGAGCAATGGTTTGCCTGCCTTAGCCACGGCTTCCAGCACCGGCAACAGATCGCGGATGTTGGAGATTTTCTTGTCGTGGACGAGGATATAGGGTTCCTCCAGTTCACACGACATGTTCTCCTGCTTGTTAATAAAGTAAGGCGAGAGATAACCCCGGTCGAACTGCATACCCTCCACCGTCTCGAGCTCGTTCTCAAGGCCCGAGCCTTCCTCGACAGTAATCACGCCTTCCTTGCCAACTTTCTCCATCGCGTCGGCAATAATGTTGCCGATCGACTCATCCCCGTTCGCCGAAATCGCGCCGACCTGGGCGATCTCCTTGTGATCAGAGCAGTCTTTGGAGAGTTTCTTCAACTCCTCGGCTGCGGCAGCCACGGCCTTGTCGATACCGCGTTTGAGGTCCATGGGATTCATGCCGGCTGCGACGGACTTCTGGCCTTCGCGCACCATCGACTGAGCCAGCACGGTAGCCGTAGTAGTACCGTCCCCGGCAACATCAGAGGTCTTGGAGGCAACCTCTTTCAGCATCTGCGCCCCCATGTTTTCTAATTTATCCTTTAGCTGTAACTCCTTGGCCACGGATACGCCGTCTTTCGTTATCGTGGGGGCACCAAAGCTTTTCTCCAACACGACATTACGGCCCTTAGGACCTAGCGTCACCTTGACGGCATCGGCCAGGATATTCACGCCCTTCAGCATGCGGCTGCGGGCGCTTTCACCGAATACTATTTCTTTGGCAGCCATCTTCTGTTCTCCTGCAATTACTGTTAGTAGGTTACTTAAGCTTCGATCACGCCCATGATGTCTTCTTCGCGCATCATGAGCAGTTCTTGGTTGTTGAGCTTGACCTCGGTGCCGGCGTATTTGCCGAACAGCACTTTATCGCCCGGCTTGACATCTAACGGCCGGGTGTGACCGTTGTCCAAGATCTTGCCCTTACCCACGGCGAGCGCCTCGCCGCGGATCGGTTTCTCCTTGGCGGTGTCTGGAATGACAATCCCGCCAGGCGATTTCTGTTCCTCTTCCAGGCGGCGCACCACCACACGATCGTGTAAAGGCCGAATGTTTATTACGGATCTCACTTTCTTAGCGACTTGCGCTGTCATATTTGCTCTCCTATATTGCTTCTTGTGTTGAATAAATCGATGGCTAACACTCGCGCTACTTTCCAAACAGTGCGCGCCATCGCTTAGTAGTGCGTCTGACTCCAAGTCTTAGCCTTCTAACAAACCTAGGCGGAGTCGTTTTCTGGTTCTTCAACATCTTGCGATCTCCAAAGTGTCTTTTATCGATACGGCGCATCTAGCGCCCGGTCCGTGGCGATCTGTCTCTCGTTAAGATCACCAATTCGTAGCAATTCTTCTTTCGTAATGACGTTTTCTTCTCGGTTTTCAAAGTGGAACTCAAAGATCCGCGTCAGGACGATCGCGTCCGTGGGACATGCCTCCTCGCAGAACCCGCAGTAGACGCATTTGAATAAATCGATGTCATAACGTTTAGCGCGACGCGTCTCCTCATCTCTCACTTCCGAATCGATAGTGATGCACACGGCGGGGCAGACCGTCTCGCATAGCTTGCAGGTGATACAACGTTCTTCGCCGTTGGGGTAGCGCCTTAGCGCGTGAAGGCCCTTGAAGCGTGGGGACTGAGGTGTTTTTTCCGCGGGATACTGAACCGTTATTTTCGGCGCAAATAGATACCTTCCCGTGACCGCGAGTGCCCGCAACAGCTCCCACAAGAGGAATGTCTTCAGGAACCGCTTTATCGCCTTCATAAGCTTGTGTCATAACCTCACCGTCCTTATCGCGGTTAATGGCACGCCTCACAGCGCTCTATCAATCCACAACGTAATAAGGAATAGGATTAACCCTTGAGTTTTTAAAGGGGAACATATCTTCGCGGGAGATGAAATATTCTTATGGTCGCGATCAAGACTTTTGCTCGATCAACTGCTATCGACTAATCCCGTCTTTCATTCACGTCAGGCGGCACATCGTCGTGACCTGCGTATACTCGGTCCAGGATGTGCCACTTGGCTCTATTGGCTTGCCCAGTGTTCGTAACCGGCACGCGTCAAATAGCCCTCCTCGCTCACCAGTCCAAGTCGAATCGCTTCTTCGAGCAGCAATTCGTCACCCTCTCGGTCCAAGTAGACCGAGCGATCACCGTAATGCTGACCCAAGAACCTGGCGAGGGCCCTATCATCATGTGCAAGACTCCCGTAAATTATTGTCATTTGTACCGTGGAATCGTTCTGATCAAGAAGTGGGCGCGCAAACGTCGCGCGCGCCCGTGCATGTCCAAGTTGCTTGTTCCTACGAACTAGCGCATTTGTAGACGGCGAACGTCTGCTTGCCATCGTGTACTTCGCCCAGCGGTACGACCATGTCACCGCCGAAATCCGCCGCGGCAATGTTCCTGGCGAGATTAGTAAGCTCGGTTTCGACTTTCTTCGGATTCCGCTTCCAGACCCCAAGCTTAGCTTTTACAGACACGTGCGTCTTTCCTACCCGCGCGCAGTCAGGATCGTCGATCGTTGTCATCACCGCGATGTTTTCTCCTTGAGGTGTCGGTTTAACCCAGGTCCAGCCGATGGCCAATGGAATCAACGATAGTAGTATAATAAGACGTTTGTTCATTGTGTGCTCCTTCAAGTAGTCATCCCGGGGCGCCGCAAAAACACCCCAACAGAGTTCGACAGTATCTGCCGCTCCATTACGTTAGACTTAGCAGTCCCTTGTAGAGTTACGTAACAGACGATGATTTTTTTAAATGATCATCATCACCGTTTGTGGTCACCGGCAATAGTTACGCTGCTTTGGACGGTTCGTAACGATGCTGGTCGCAGAGAATTGCGGCCACCGGCGACGGCATCATGCCCATGCATGAGACTTAATCAGGGGGAAGGAGTCTAGGTAAAAGATTTAGACGCACTGATTCTTGAGCCATTCTTTAAACTCTTTAATGGCCGCTTCGAAGCTTGGGCGGTAGTCAGCTCGGTAGGCGTGGCTGTTTGAACTGACGATCGCCCGCCGATAAATTTCGACCGTCCGCTTCACCCACGCGCACGCCGCCTCGAGTCCATCCCGCTCGACCACAAACTGAATTCGGCGCGCTTCGCTTTCCATACTATCTATCGGCCCGCGCAGGTTTGTGATATCCCCCCTGTTTAGTAGGCGCGGAATCCTCCGTATCAAGCTGAACATCGAGCGCACGTAGAGCATTCAGAATTTCATCGAGGATACCGGGCTGCTGACCCAGCATCCCTTCCTCCTTGGCGGTCTCACACTCACGCGCGTCGTATTCCCACTGACGCAGAATGTTAGTCTTTTCATCTCGCGAGAGATCCTCCCGCAAGAGCACGTCTCTAGGGGTTCGAAACACCGCGGCCGGGTTTAACTCAATATTGTGGATATCTGTCATCGGATAAGCTCTCGGTTCGGAGTTGAGATCAAGGTTTATAGTCCGCTTACCCCGCTCCAGAGCGAGGTCTACTTTCTACCTCTCCAGCCGATATCAGAAACGCTGAATGAGGCAAGCTTCTGTACTTTGCTCAGCGTACTTACAAACTACTGCGGACAATTTGAGTGTCGTGCTAACCGTAAGTTCCGCTAGGGTGTCGCACCAAAAACCGTGCGGGTCTTTCACGATCACCATTACGACGGTTGGTTTCCAACCAAGACGAAGGTCGGACATACCCTGCCTACGATCGGTCTTTGTCTGCTTATTGCGCTCATATCAAAGAAGAGCCCGGCCTAACCGGGCTCACAAAAAGGGAGAACCTCCGAATTCTAAAGTTATTCGATGCCAAGAAGTTGTTTGGCTTTGGCCAAGGTGGCAACAGCTTCTGCATGTGCACCGGCGTCGTGTTGCGCCTCACCCTTAGCCAGCAGTTTTTCGACCTCAGCAAGCTCGTCCGCAGTAAGATCTGGTCCCGTATCCAGTGCTGCAACGATCTTGTCGATATCTGTCGGGCATTGAAAACTATAGGCGGGCATCGCCAACAAAAACAACGATAAGAAAATCGCAGTAAAGAGCACTTTCATCTTTTCTCCTTTGTGAAAGAAATTCACGGTTAATTGCTCACCCGAAAATTAGATAATCAACTTTAAAGAGTAAAACAAAATTTATTGCTGGAATCGATCAGAAGTTCTGATCGCGCCCAGCCTCAAGAAGGAACCATTTCTCTGGTCACCATTTCGGTCTATGATCGAGGCCATTATCGACGCGAAGCCTTGCTGCTATGTTTTCCACTGTCGGACGTATTTCATCTTTATTGCTCGGTATGGGCACCCTGCTCGGGGGTGTCGGCCTCCTGGGTACCTCGCTCGGGATGCGGGCGGATCTCGAGCACTTTAACGACGCCGTCATCGGCGTCATCATGTCGGCCTACTTTGTTGCCTTCATTATCGGAACTTTTTGGTGTCCGTGGGTCATCAGACGGGCCGGTCACATCCGGGCCTTTGCTGCCTTCGCGGCCGTCGCCTCGACGACGGTGATCCTTCACGCGTTGATCGTGCAGCCTTTTGTGTGGGGTTTGCTTCGCGCAATAACTGGCCTGTGTTTAATGGGGTTGTTCATCGTGATGGAGAGCTGGCTCAATGTGCTGGCACCTAATGAGCGTCGAGGACAAATCTTCGCTGCCTATACGGGGGTTAATCTTGCCGCGATGGCGATCGGTCAGTTTCTTATCCTGGTTGGCGATCCAGCCGGGTTCGTGGCATTTGGTCTCGCTTCCATATTGTTGTCCCTGGCTCTCGTCCCGGTAGCGTTGACGAGTGTCCGTGAGCCCTCACCCGTCGATACGCCGCATTTGAATTTGCATAATCTTTATATAGTATCTCCACTCGGCGTCGCAGGCACTTTGACCTCCGGGCTGATCATGGGGGCGTTCTGGGGTATGGCCCCCGTGTTTGCGCAAGGCATCGGTTTATCAAGTGCAAGTATCGCGCTCTTTATGAGCGCGACAATTATTGGCGGCGCCTTGCTACAGTGGCCAGTTGGACACCTTTCTGACCGATACGATCGTCGGACTGTGCTGACGCTGGTTTCGTTCGGCGCAACCGTATTTGCTTCGGTCGCATTCTTCGTCGCGGATTTTTCGCAAACCGGGTTGATCCTAAGCGTATTCCTATATGGTGGTCTGGCCTTTTCGATATACGCCTTGAGCGTTTGTCACGTAAACGACCACCTCACTACCGCCGAGGTCCTGAACACGACGCGTGGCCTACTTCTGCTTTACGGCATCGGTGCCGCCATCGGTCCGATCGCGTCGGGTATTTTAATGCACGTGTTCGGCACTAAGAGTTTGTTCGGGTATTTTGCGACTGCGCTGCTGCTGCTTGGCTTATTCGCGATTTATCGAATCAGTATTAGTGCGCCCATTCCCGCCGCTCAACAAGGTGCGTTCGTGCCGATGGTGCGAACCTCGCAAGTCGCGCTCGAGATGATTCCGCGGTCGGAAGTACAAGCGTCCTCAAATGCGGAGTGATCGACGTAGCCAAGGGGCGCGGTTCGTCAGCCATGGATCTGCGCCAGCGGTGATCAGAGCACTTGATGCCCCCTTAGACGTACCCCATATAGAGGTTGTTGGGGGAAAATAGACAATGGAATTTAAAGACTATTACGAAGTCATGGGCGTGTCGCGCGACGCCACCCAGGACAAGATTAAGCGTTCCTACCGTAAGCTCGCACGCAAGTATCATCCCGATGTCAGCAAGGAAACGGATGCGGAGGAGCGATTTAAGGAGGTGCAAGAAGCGTATGAGGTCCTTAAGGATCCGGAGAAACGCGCTGCTTACGACAACCTTGGCAGGCAGTGGCACTCGGGTGAAGAATTCCGGCCACCGCCCGGGTGGGACGCCGGATTCGAATTCGGTGGCGGCGGGTTCACGGCGGGCGACACGAGGGAATTTAGCGACTTCTTTGAGGCTTTGTTTGGTGGGCGGCATTGGCATCGTGCCGATCGCACAGGCAGCTTCCAGCTGCGCGGCGAAGATCGTCACGCGAGGATTCTGATCGACCTCGAAGACGCTTACCATGGGGCTGCCCGCGCCATCACATTACGCGTGCCGGAGGCGACACCCGACGGCCACGTGCGCATGCGCGAGCGTAACCTTAATGTCCGGATCCCACCTGGCGTTAGGCCGGGGCAACAGATACGACTGACCGGGCAAGGCGCACCGGGGATGGGCGACGGCAAGCCCGGCGATCTATATCTTGAGATCGAGTTCAAGTCCCATCGTCTTTTTTATGCTGAGGGTCGAGATGTGTACTTAGAACTGCCCGTGACCCCCTGGGAGGCGGCACTCGGGGCCACTGTTTCCGTGCCAACTCTGGGCACCAAAGTGGATATGAAAATTCCAAAAGGCTCCCAGGCGGGGGGACGGCTTCGGCTAAAGGGACGCGGGCTGCCTGGCCAACCACCGGGTGACCAGTACGTGGTGTTGCGCATCATGACGCCTCCCGCGACTACGGCGGGCGCCGAAGCGGTCTACCGTAAGATGGCCAAAGAGTTGCCGTTTAACCCGCGCGCTAATATGGGAGTATAAGTCAATGAAACAAAGTCGACTGACGCTTTCGGGGGCGGTTATCGATGAAACCGCAGAGTTGACGCTAGGCGAGCTGTGTCGCGCTTGCGCTATACATGCGGAGTTAATCATGGACATGGTCGCGGAAGGCATAGTGGAGCCGCGCGGCAGCGAACCGCCAGATTGGCGGTTTCCAGGTACTGCTTTACGGCGCGTTGAGCTCACGCTGCGTCTGCAGCGCGATCTGCAAATAAATCTTGCCGGTACGGCGCTGGTCGTCGATCTGCTTGAAGAGCTTCAGGAACTGCGCGCCCGAGTACAGTTTTTCGAACGCCATATTCTCAAATAATCGATACGGCATCCTATTTCGGAGATGTTGTAGAGCTACCTCACTTTCGCCACAAGTTGGTTCTCTGTCATCAATAGGTTCCACGCCGACGATTCGTGAGACCCTTTTTCTTCGATGGGCGTACTTCTGCTTTTAATCAACTTGCTTAGCAACATGTTCACGAATTCTCTTTCGCACAATGTACACTGTCCATGCGGCAGCCCCGACAACTACAACCACGATCATGGCCTCAAGTTCATAGCGCTTGATGTCACCAAGCAAACGATCAGCGCTGTGTCCCAAGGCGTAACCTAGGCTCGCCACGCAGGTGGCCCAGATTGCAGCGCCCAGCATGTTGAGTATGAAGAATTTCCATAGCTTGATGCGACTCATGCCGATTACTAAAGGCGTAAGGCTGCGGAAACCATAGAGGAAACGAAAGCCAAGCAGCAGTGGCGTCTCAAAACGTTCCATTAAGTTATGGATCTTGGCAACTCTACCTTCCCAGGCAGGATGGCGCGCGAGCAGTGTCTTTCCGTGGCGGCGCCCAAGATAGAAATAGAGCTGGTCGCCGGCCATGGATCCGGCAAACGCCGCAACGATGACCCACTGAAGCTTGAGATAACCCAATCGAGCCGCCAGGCCGCCAAGCACTAGGATCGTTTCTCCTTCGAGGAACGTGCCAATCAGCACCACGACGTAGCCATAGGTGTCAACAAGATGCTGCAGTGATGACATCATACCCAGCGCCTTACGTCACTCGATCCAGACGACAAACAACCGTCACGCGCAATATCGAACTGACCAGGAATATCGCTATTAATTGTTTACTTTTTTCCTGTGTATGAACTGACTATGTAGCAACCAACCTATGAGCACACCGATTGCCAGGAGGAAAAATATCATTAATGCTCGTGACATCGAAATTGTCCAAAACATAAAACGAATATCGACGACAGTTGCATTTTGAACAATGAAAAGCGCTACTAGACCGACTAGAACCAAACTAAGGATGAGTTTGTAATTCATTTTGTCTTCCTCTGCAAAGTGCCTATTGCTGATGAGATTGATTGTACCAGCCCGCGTACTATCGTCTAGTCCCGGCACGCTCAACATCACCATGCCTGAGTACACCGCAATTCACTCGTCGGCACTAGTGATCCTCAGCTAGAACCATTTCTTGCGCTTGACGTACAGCAGCATGCCGCCAATCATAAGGGCCATTACCGACCACACGAACAGATAGCCGAATGACCAACCAAGCTCAGGCATGTTCCATCGACTGACGCTGCGGTCAAAGTTCATGCCGTAAACACCGACGACGAAGGTGGGCGGAATGAACACCGTGGCAATCACAGTGAGAACGCGCATCACCTCATTGAGCCGGTTGCTGACGCTGGAAAGATAGATATCGAGCATGCTCGCGGTCATATCGCGATAGGTCTCGATGAGGTCCATGATCTGGATCGTGTGGTCGTAACAGTCGCGCAGGTAAAGCTTTGTTTCGTTCGTGATCGGCACCTGTTCATCACGCAGCAGTATATTCAGCACCTCACGCTGCGGCCAAAGCATCCGTCGAAGCAACAGTAACTCACGCTTGAGGTGATGCAGCGCAGTGAGGGTCCGTTTATCCGGGTTCCGTAATAGCGCGTTTTCTAAACTGTCAATTTGTTCACCGAACGCTTCTAAGACAGGGAAGCCCTGATCAATGACAATATCTAGCAAGGCGTAAAGCAAGTAATCGGCCTTACGCGTGCGCAGCCGTCCGGTGTCTTTGCGCAGGCGTTTGCGTATCGGCTCAAACGGGTCATTCTTACCTTCGTGGAAACTTACTACATAACTTTCACCAGCAAATACGCTAATCTGCTCTGTTCTTACTGCCTTGCTCGCAAACACCGGCAGGCTGGTGATAGCGAACAGTTGACCATCATAACTCTCCGCCTTCGGGCGTTGACCCGTGTTTAACACATCCTCCATGGCAAGCGGGTGCAGATCGAATATCGCTCCCAGCTCGCGCAGTACCTCTGGTTCCGCATGCCCGTGCACGTGAACCCAAGTGACAGTGGGTTGCGATAGATAAAGCTTGCATTGTTGCGCTGTTGCATCAGTGACTTCTTGAAGATGGGTCGCGTCGTAATCGATAATGCTGATTAGTAAGGGCCTAGCCGAGATTTTTTTTCGTTTAACCAGGGTTCCCGGGGCGGTTCCGGGGGGATGGTAGCGTTTGGTGAAATAACTCATGATAATCTCCGCGTTCGGTTTTGGGTAGATGCTGATGCAGCCTTCTCCGCACAAGCACAATTTCAACAATCACTACACGCCATAACTAGCGGTTTGAGCTAAACGAATTAAGGTCGATTGTTGCCCACAACTTAAGCTTTAGTTTTTTTTGAGAATCGTGGCGTTTTTGTTTGCCGCTCCACTTCATAGTTCACCGTGACCATCCAGTCCGCGTACTCACCGTCAAGCTGCTTCAAGGCGCTAACAATTTCCTGCTTGATTGTATTTTCTAGGGGGCCGCCGCGCCCCGGCCAAATTCGGAACTTTACCCGTAAAAAGGTTTTCCCCGAGTTGGTCTTATGTCTTTGCTCGATCTCCGGCGGCACACATAAGATCCCAGGAAACTGTTCAACCGTGTTGCCGGTGATGGTGCCGACAATATCTTCCGCGCGCTGAGCCAATTCGGCGTCTCGCGGCAATGTTATGTCCGCCAAACACCGCACGTAGCCCCGAGGATAATTGATAACATTATTGATTGTCCGATTCGGAATAAATACTTCCGCCCCCATTGCATTCCTTAGTACCGTGAAACGCATACCAACATTTTCCACGACACCTGTCTGGCCCGAGATCTCCACCATATCCCCGATGTCGAAGAGATCAGAAAAAATGACGGTGAGCCCGGTCACCACATCCTGGACAAGCCCCTGTGAGCCGAACCCGATGGCAAGGCCTAAGATAGAGGCACTTGCCAGATATGCCGTTAACGAAACGCCGAACTCTGTCAGAACGAAACCGATCGCGCTGAAATAGAGTGCGAATATGACCGCACTGGTAGCGAGGCTGGCCACGGTTCTGGTTTTGGACAGGGATGCCCTTACTTGCGAGGACTGAATCTTGGTTCCGATCGCACGGACAACGTACACTAGTAAGTGAGCAACTAACACAACAGCCACGACCAGCGCCATGCGTGTCGCTTGATTTGATTCAGGTAGCACTAAATCCATAACAGGCCTCAACAACTTTTCTAGCTAGTGAGATTACGGTCTTCCTGCTTACATGCGCCTCAGGCACCGTGTTGTTCCAAACGCTCGATGTGTAGCACTGATTTAAAAATGCTGATCCATATCGGACTCAATAGCAGCGAAATAGAAATAACCGCGATCGCTAGCTGGTAGCCGGCATCGACGATAATCTTTACCTGCAGTCCCACCGCAGCCAGGATGAAGCTAAATTCGCCGATCTGTGAAAGCAACGCACCCGCGTACAGGCTTTGGCGCCAGCGATCGCCCAGCAGTCGTAGAATAGTCGCGTTGATAAAGGTATTGGTCAAAAGTACGGTGAATACTAAGATAGCGACTTTTATCCATTGGTCGCGTAGAAAATCTAGGTTGACTAGCATACCGATGGATACGAAAAATAATGCGATAAATACGACCCGAAACGACTCGAGGGTGCGGTGCACCCACTGTGTCTCTCGGGCGACGCCGATCAGCATTCCGGCCGCAAATGCACCAAGTGCGGTTGAAAGTTCAAAAAACGCTGTCAGTGAAGCAAAGCCGAAACAGACAGCCAATGCGGCGAAGATTTGCATTTCGTGGTCATTTTTTAACCAACCTGCTAAGGGCAAATGCACCGTATCCTTGATCACGAGAAAAGCTAGGAACGCAAGTATCCCCACACCGCCAATGACCTGAAGCACGATAGCTCCCGTCTCCCAATGGGTGTCGCCCATCAGACTTACTATTATCAACATCGGAACCACAGCCAAGTCTTGTACCAGCAACACACCAAGAACATCTTGCCCTGCCTTTGTCTCCAGCTCCCTCCAATCCTGCAATAACTTCAGCACAACGGCCGTACTGCTAAGACTGATGACAAATCCGATCAGCACCGTTTTTTGTATTGGCCAGCCCAACCAAATACCAAGCAACCATACACAAGCAATGCTGATGAGCACCTGCAACAGTGTGCCGATTAGCGCCACCTTCCAATTGCTCACAAGCCGCTTCGGTGAAACCTCCATGCCGACGAAAAACAACAGCAAGACCACACCAATCGCACCCAAACGAGAAATCGTCTCCTGGTCTTGGACGATACCGAGGCCGTGAGGACCTAGGATAAGGCCTGCGACCAGATAGGCGACGACATGAGGTTGTCGTATTGCGCGTAGCAGCAGACCGATTACAAGTATCGCGAGGACGACCCCTACGACATATGGCATTGCTGGGTCCAGATGCATACGTCTAATTCTCCTTATGTTATGTGAGGTGCGTTTTTGTAGAGCCAGTTTCGAAAAATGAGCGGTGTAACCATGGCAGTCAACAAGCTCATCATAACGAGAGCCACGTAGCTCGGTTGCTCGATAAGGCCTTGATTTAGCCCGATCAGGGCAATGACCATTGCAACCTCGCCGCGTGGCGCCATGCCGAAACCGACGATAAGCGAATCTCGTAGGTTCATTCCCTGAAGTCTGGCCGGAATCCCGCAGCCTAAAACCTTTGTGACGATAGCGACTAGCGTTAACACCAATACGAAAGTGATCACACTAGACGATAGTGCATTGACGTCAGCAAGCACGCCGAGGGAAACGAAGAAGATGGCACCAAAAACGATACGGAGGTATTCGGCCCCTTCCCTAAAATTCCGGCTGAACTTGAGGTTCACTCCCTCGAGTGAGACACCGGCAATAAAAGCACCGACGATGGCCGACAGGCCAAGCAGTTCGGCGATCAGGGCATATAGGAAAGCCACCATTATAGCAACCACGAACACGAACTCGGGATATCTGCGAGCAAGCGCGGAAGCGTCTATCCAGATAACCAGGCGCGTTAACACCGATAACCCAACCACCGCACCGATCACCAAAAACGCAATCGCTTTTAGCAAGGCAACAGAGATGACGCCAAAAGACAATGCGCCTGCGGCAAGTTGATTCGTAATGGACAAGGCTAGTAGCGCAAGAATGTCATCGATGACAGCGGCACCGATAATGGCTTTTGCCGCCGCGCTCTGAAGTTTCCCCATTTCTCGTAGCGTATCCGCCGTGATCGCAATACTGGTAGCAGTCAGGGCCACGCCAATCAGGAGCGCGCGTTGAGTTTCGAAACCAAACCACTGAGCTAAAAAGTAACCGCCGCACCACGGCACCAAGACACCAAACAGACCAATTACGCCGTATCGGATGTCGACGATATCCCTGAGCTTGAACTCCAGCCCAACCACGAACAACAGAATAATCGCCCCCAGATGAGCGACGCTGCTGACAAAATCAGTATAAGTAATGAGGCCTAGAAAACTTGGTCCAATAATGAGTCCAACTAAAATCGTTCCGACAACAGCCGGCTGACCAATTCTAGACGCTAACAGGTAACCTGCCAGCGACACGAACAGCAATAAACTCATTTGAAACTCTATCGAGGAAATTACATCATGCATGTTTGTATCCCCGCTTGTAGTGTCGGAAATTTCTCATATAGAGTGCTGTTGAGTATCGATTCCATGTGCGCCATTATACTTAACGTATTGGATATTTTCGTGCCAATATAATCGTAAGGCTGGTCGCAATGCTAGATGTTTCTTTTCATCGTCACGCCTCGCGCTCCAAGAAAGAACACATACTGGTAACTCGACCTTAAGACCACCTAACCTAAACTCGTGATTGATCACAAAGCCGAACCAGTGGACACTCAGAATACGAACAAGCGTAGAAAATGGCAGGCGGCGCGGGGCCCGGTCGCGAGGTTCGCTCGATTACTGCGCGCGCGATTGATCGTGCCCACCCTACGCGGCGTACATACACCCGAGCACACGGCTCGTGCCGTCGGTATCGGGCTGGCTGTAGCGCTCACGCCCACGAGTGGTATACAGATGTCGGCAGTCGTTGGGATTTGGTTGATGCTGCGAAAGCTGAAGCCCGCATGGGATTTCAACCTGCTGGTGGCTCTGGCCTGGACGTGGGTCACCAATCCAGTAACTATCCCACCACTTTACTACCTCTACATCGTGACGGGGCGAGTTCTACTCGGTCGTTGGGAAAAACTTCGGGGTTACGAGACCTTTGAGCGCCGTATCACCGAGACGCTCGCCGAAGATACGGGTTTGTTGAAGTCCCTATGGATATTTTCCGTTAACCTGTTCGAAAAATTTGGCGTACCTATACTTGTCGGTTCGCTACCTTGGATCGCGCTCGGGACGTGGCTTGGCTATCGTTGGAGCTTTAAGCTCATGCAGCGAATTTACGAGGCCAGAAAACGCCGTCATGCTGCAGTCAACGCAGCTAAAGCCTTTCATGATGGACAGTTGCAAGACGGCTCGGTCAGAAATAAAAACTAGGGATTCAATCGCCAGATCTCGAGGTCGACGACTTCGCTGATTCGGCGGTGGTCATCAAGGCTCGCCTCAAGACCATGCCAATCAAGCAATGGGAGATCGGGCGCGAGTATCGCCGGCGGTTGAAGCAGGCGTTCGATCGCGAGGGAATCGAGATCCCGTTTCCCCACCAATCCATTTATTTTGGCGAAGCAAGCAAGCCTATTCTTGCACAACTACTCAACGATGAGAACGCGACGAGCCCCTGAGCTTTTTTACACATCCGAAAAAATAACTACTAGGAGAAAAAATCGCGACTTTGCAAAATTCGCTGTCACCGCGCTGCACATGAACATCATTCATGATCGGTCACTCGCTTGAAAGTTAGTGCTTGCGGCGAGTGTGTTTGTTGACCCCGGTAGCAACTATGCCAACGGATTAGCCACTAACGCAAGCTTGGTGCCGTGGCGCACTCCCATCATTGCGCGGCGCGGTGGCGGAGCTTTTTTCGCACAATGTACACTGTCCATGCGGCAGCCCCGACAACTACAACCACGATCATGGCCTCAAGTTCATAGCGCTTGATGTCACCAAGCAAACGATCAGCGCTGTGTCCCAAGGCGTAACCTAGGC
>Ga0224508_10002833_pt1 | contig 14551 bp, 12 predicted proteins | sample SF_Jan12_sed_USG_4_FD_170157 | JGI IMG/M metagenome (GOLD analysis project Ga0224508, IMG submission 170157) | Sediment microbial communities from San Francisco Bay, California, United States - SF_Jan12_sed_USGS_21 | ecosystem: Environmental > Aquatic > Marine > Sediment | place: USA... | reverse complement strand
CCTCCTTCGAGGACGTCATCAGCGGGGCGTGACGGTGGAGGATGTGCGTTGCCAGTCGGCGGCCCTTATGGGTTAGTACATTGTGATCGCCCTAACGCTAGTTTGCGTTGTTCCTGGCCGCTGAGTTTGCTTGAATTCAATTTAAGGTTTACCGCGATACGCGCACCGGTGTGGTGGCGGTCGGTTGCGCAGATCGCTCGATGTGGGGGATGTGCGCTATGAAATTTTTGGCGGTCCATCCGGGCCCGTTGATGTACACCAAGATTTTCCCGCGATTGGAACCGCTTGGCCTCGAACTTATCGCGGGCGCGGTGCGGCGGGCAGGGCACGAGGTCCGGCTGATCGATTTGCAAGTGGAGGATCACCGCGCCTTTCATCGGCTAATTGATCGATGGCAGCCCGATGTGGTCGCCTTTTCCTGCAATTACCTCGCCAACGTTCCGGAAATCGTCGATTTGTCCAAGGCGGTGCGCGCGCGGATACCGGACAGCTTTATCTTTGTCGGTGGTCACAGCGCGTCGTTCACCGCGGACGCATTCCTGGAACATGGCGGCGGGGCGATCGATTGTATCCTCAAGGGTGAGGGGGAGGCCTCGGTGGTCCACCTGCTCGAGGCGGTCGAGCACGACCGGACGGCCTTGGGCGAAATTGCCGGTACGGTAAGCCCATACGGCACCGGTCTGGCGCCGGGCTTCATCGACAGTCTCGATGACCTTACGCCGGCACGGGACCTGCTTCGGCATCGTCGTAAATATTTCATCGGTGTGCTCGACCCATGCGCCTCGATCGAGTTTTCACGCGGCTGCCCTTGGGACTGCGCTTTCTGCAGCGCCTGGACCTTCTATGGCCGCAGCTACCGGTGCGTGAGTCCGGAACGGGCCGTTGCCGATCTGGAAACCATTCGAGAACCCGGCGTGTTCATCGTCGATGACGTCGCGTTCATCCAGTCGCGCCACGGCCTGGAGATCGGCGAGGCGATTGCCCGCAAGGGGATCAAGAAGAGCTTCTATCTGGAGACCCGCGGCGATGTGCTGCTGCGCAACCGCGAGGTGTTTGAATACTGGAAGGAACTCGGCGTCAAATACATGTTCCTCGGGCTCGAGGCGGTGGATGAAGCAGGCCTCAAGAAATTCCGCAAGCGGGTCAGCGTCAGCGAGAATTTCGAAGCGCTGCAGGTTGCCCGCGATATCGGCATCACGGTGGCGATCAACATCATCGCCGAGCCCGATTGGGACCATGAGCGTTTCCGGGTAGTTCGGGAATGGTGCATGGAAATTCCCGAGATCGTGAATATCAGCATCAACACGCCCTATCCCGGAACCGAAACCTGGCATACCGAGGCGCGCCGGTTGATCAGCCGGGACTATCGCTTGTTCGACATTCAACATGCGGTTATGCCGACGCGGCTGCCGCTGCACGAATTCTACGCTGAACTGGTTGAAACCCAGCGTGTGCTCAGCCGCAAGCATCTTGGTTTTGCGGCGTTGCGGTCGACCGCGCGTATTGCGGCCGGCCATTTTCTGCGCGGCCAAACGAATTTCCTCAAAATGCTCTGGAAGTTCGACAGCGTCTACGATTCCCGTCTGCAACTGGCCGACCACGAACGCCCAGTGCGTTACCAAATGCCGCTCCCGCCGCCGGCGCGCGAAACCGTCGATCCCAAGAGCCTCTACGTACATGCGCCGCGCGGACGCAAGGGCCGCGCGATTGATGATGCCACCGAACGATTCGTCGACGATACCCGCATGGGCGGCGCGGCGGCGACTTGATCGGCGCTAGATTTCCGGGCTAGGCAGGGCGGCAGCGGGCCAGTAGTCTGCGGCAAAATAGAATAAACCGAAGAAGTCACAGGAGAAGCCGTCATGCCCTTCGACAAGTCGAAGCTGCCGAGCCGTTATGTTTCCGTCGGGCCCGAAAGCGCGCCGCATCGCGCGTTTTATTACGCCATGGGGATGACCGAGGAGGAGATCGCCCAGCCTTTCGTCGGCGTCGCGACCTGCTGGAACGAGGCGGCGCCCTGCAATATCTCGCTGAGCCGGCAGGCGCAGGCGGTCAAGCTGGGCGTCAAGGCCGCGCACGGCACGCCCCGCGAATTCACCACCATCACGGTGACCGACGGCATCGCCATGGGCCATGCGGGCATGAAAAGCTCGCTGGTCAGCCGCGACCTGATCGCCGATTCCGTCGAGCTGACGATGCGCGGTCACTGTTACGATGCGCTGGTTGGCTTGGCCGGCTGCGACAAGTCCCTGCCGGGGATGATGATGGCGATGGTGCGTCTCAACGTGCCGTCGGTCTTCATGTATGGCGGCTCGATTCTGCCGGGCAATTTCAAGGGCCGCGACGTGACGGTGCAGGATGTGTACGAGGCCGTCGGCGCGCACAGCGCGGGGACGATGTCGGACGAGGATCTGCACTTGATGGAATGCGTCGCCTGCCCGTCTGCGGGCGCGTGCGGCGGTCAGTTTACCGCCAACACCATGGCCTGCGTCTCGGAGGCGATTGGCTTGGCGTTGCCGGCATCGGCCGGCGCGCCGGCACCCTACGATTCGCGCGACGCCTATGCCGAAGCATCCGGCGAGGCGGTAATGCGCATCCTGGAAACGAACCTTCGGCCGCGCGATATCGTCACGAAGAAATCGCTGATCAACGCGGCGCGCATCGTCGCGTGTTCCGGCGGCTCGACCAACGCCGGTCTGCACCTGCCCGCGATCGCCAGCGAGGCGGGCATCGATTTCGACTTGTTCGATGTCGCCGACATCTTCAAGGACACGCCGTATATCGCCGACCTCAAGCCGGGTGGAAAATACGTCGCCAAGGATCTGTATGAAGTGGGCGGCGTGCCGGTGCTGATGCGGGCGCTGCTCGACGGCGGCTATCTCGACGGCGATTGCATTACCGTCACCGGTAAGACGATCGGCGAGAACCTGGAAGGCATCAAGGTGCCGGGCGATCAGGACATCATCTATTCCTGCGCCAAGCCGATCACCAAGACCGGCGGCGTCGTCGGCCTCAAGGGCAATCTGGCGCCGGATGGGGCGATTGTGAAGGTCGCGGGTATGGAAAAGCAGACCTTCAGCGGCCCGGCGCGCATCTTCGACCGCGAGGAGGACGCCTTCGAGTGCGTCCAGAAAAAAGGATACGAGGAAGGCGACGTTTTCGTCATCCGTTACGAAGGCCCGAAGGGCGGGCCCGGCATGCGCGAAATGCTGGCGACCACGGCGCTGCTCTACGGCCAGGGGATGGGCGACAAGGTGGCGCTGATTACCGATGGCCGGTTCTCGGGCGCGACCCGGGGCTTCTGTATCGGGCATGTGGGCCCCGAGGCGGCGGTCGGCGGTCCCATCGGCCTGCTCAAGGACGGCGACATCATCACGATCGACGCGGTCGAGGGCGTGTTGAATGTCGAGCTCAGCGACAAGGAGCTGGAGACCCGCCGCAAGGATTGGACATCCCGCGAACATGACTATCAGTCCGGCGCCTTGTGGCGCTATGCGCAAACCGTGGGCGATGCCCGCGGCGGCGCGGTGACCCATCCGGGCGCCAAGGTGGAGAAACACGTCTACGCCGATATCTAGACCATTTCTTGTTCAAATTGACTCACGTGCAATGGTCTCTCTCATTGTTTTTACGCAAATACGTCGTCGCGAACCGTTTCGGTTCGCTCGGGATTTGCTTTAGGAGGCTCCGATGATCCGCGAGGAACGGGCGGACGGGTTGACACGGCTGGTCATCGACCGGCCGGACCGGCGCAACGCTTTCGACATCCCGACCACCCTGGCGTTGTCGGAGGCGCTCGACCGGGTGGCCGCCGACCGCGACTGCCGGGTTCTGGTGATTACCGGCGAGGGGCCGGTGTTCAGCGCCGGCCGCGACCTCAAGGCTGAAGCAAGCGGCACGGCGGATGCGGAAGACGGTTGGCGCAAGGACCAGGCATGGGTGCGCGCCTTCCATACGCTGCACCGGTTGGACGTGCCGTCGGTTGCGGTTGTGCGCGGCTATGCGGTCGCCGGCGGCTTCACGCTCGCGATGGGATGCGATTTCGTGCTGGCGGAAAAGGGCGCGAAATTCGGCGCGCTGGAAATGAAGAACGGTTTCCCGGCGTCGGTCTGCACGCCTATCCTGGCGCGGCTGGTCGGGCCGCGGCTCGGCCTTGAACTGGCCATGTTCGGCGAACTGGTCGGGGCGGAGCGTCTCTACGAGATGGGGCTGATCAACCGGCTCGCGGCGGACGATGCGGATCTGACACGGGTGGCCGACGACTTCATCGGTGGCCTCCTAGCGCTGGATCCGAAGGCTGTGGCGCTGACCCGCGAGACGTTCCGCGCGGCCGAGACCATGCCGCTCGACAATGCGCTCGACATGGGCAAGCACCTGAACCAGTACCTGACGGCGTCCGGCTGGTTCGAGCGGGGTGCAAAGCAGTTCCTGGATACGCAGAAGAAAAAGTGACGGTTGCGGGAGGGGCATGGCTCAAGTGAAACTTAGCGTTGCCGGGTTCGATTACGACCGGACGCAGGCGATATTCGATGGCGCGGTGACGATCGAAGGCTGCGACGTGACCGCGTTTGCGATGTCGCCCGAGGAAGTTTTCAATCGGGCGTTCAATCATGAGGAATTCGATGTCGCCGAAATATCGATGTCGAATTACATGAATCAGGTGGCGCGCGGCGTGAACGCCTATGTCGGCATTCCCGCCTTCGTATCGCGCATGTTCCGGCATTCCTCGATCTATATCCGTACCGATCGGGGCATCGCGGCGCCGGCCGACCTCAAAGGCAAAGTTGTCGGCGTGCCCGTCTACCAGATGACGGCGGCGCTCTGGGCGCGGGGGATCCTGGATGATCAGTACGGTGTAAAACCGGCTGATATGCGTTGGCGGCAGGGCGCGTTGGAGACCGGCAGTGAACTGCCCGCGATGCAGCTCAACCTGCCGGGCGGGATCGACCTGACGTCGATTGAGCCGGACGAAACCCTGTCGCGACTGCTCGACGCGGGCGAATTGGACGCCCTGATTTCCGCGCGGGCGCCGTCCTGCCTTGCAAGGAACGACAAGATCGACCGCCTCGTCCCGAATTATCGCGCGCAGGAAGAGGAGTATTTCAAACAGACCGGATTGTTTCCGATCATGCACATGGTCGGCATCCGCAAGACCCTCGCGGCGAGCCATCCCTGGCTGCCGGCGAGCGTCTATAACGCTTATGTGGCGGCGAAACGGCTATGCTACGCCCGCCAGGCGGAGGTCGGTCACCTGGCGACCACATTGCCGTGGCCGGTCGAGGCCTTCGACGCGGCGAAGCGCCTCATGGGCGCGGATTTCTGGCGCTACGGCGCGCGGGAAAACGCCGGCGAGATCGCGGCAATGACGCGATACGCTTTCGAGCACGGCACCGTTTCACGGCACTTGTCGGTCGAGGAATTGTTCGACCGGTCGACCCTCGATCTGCCGTCGGTTTAGCGCGGACGGGGAAAATGCGGCGATAGGGAGATCAACCGACAATGCTGAAACACATCCATTCGGACGAGACGCCGGCGCCGCTCAGCGCGCACAGCGATGCGGTCGTCATCCCGGCGGGCGCGCGTATCCTGATCAGTTCCGGCATGCTGGGGATGCAGAAGGACGGCACGGTGCCCGATGCGATCGAGGACCAGGTGGCGTTGGCGTTCGACAATGTCGAGGCGGTGCTGCGCGCGGCCGGCATGGAGATGCGCGACCTCGTCAAGATGACCGCTTTCATTACCAATGCGTCCTACCGGGACGCGTACCGCGCGGAGCGGGCGAAACGGGTCGGCGAACCGCCGCCATCCTCCACCCGGGTGGTCATCACCGGGCTCTCGCATCCGGAACACAAGGTCGAGATCGAGGTGATCGCCGCCAGGGCCGGATAGCAGGCTGCTGAACAACACGCTCAGCGGGGGTTGCCCGCATCCTTCGTCAAGCTCAGGATGAGGTCAACCCGTTGGAAACATTTAGCCTCACCCTGAGCTTGACGAAGGGTGCGGCTGCGAACGAGACGTTTTTCAACAGTCTGTTAGACCATTTCTTGTTTAAATTGACGCAAGTGAAATGGTCACTCTCTTTGTTTGTACGCAAATACGTCGTCGCGAACCGTTTCGGTTCGCTCGGGATTTGCTTTAGCGGTTGACGTTATCGCCGTAGAACGGCGACGGCAGGTTTTCCTTCGGCCACTCACTGCCGTTTTCGAAGGGGGCAACGCCGACCGCGTGGCGCGCCATGCCGGATTCGAGCATCGCCATCGAGACGATCTCGGCGATGCCTACATCGTCGATACCGTGATCGCGCAGCCGCTGAAAATCCTCTTCCGTGGTCCCCTCGTTGAAGGCGACCTTGCGCGCGAACCGCAAGACATCCTTCCACATCGGGTCGAGCGACCTCGATTTTTCGAAGTCGAGGCAGTCCATCACGTCGGCCTCGGTCATCTCGAAATGCTCGATCAGGTGCGTCTGGTGATTGTTGATGCATCGCGGACAATCGACCTCGGCCGCACAGACCAGAGAAATCGCATTCAGCAGCGGCTTTGGCAGCGAACCCGGCGACATTTGCAGCCGCTTGGTCAGGGTCCACCACCCCTTCAGCAGCTCGATGTCGAGCGCGAAAAAGCCCCAGGTGGGTGTGAGAAAATTGGCGCCCTTGGTTTTCCGAATGTCGTCGAAGATTTCGGCGACTTCATCGTCCGCGAAATCCGGTTGTACCAGTTTGACCTTCTCGACCATGGTGCCCTCCCAATCCGCCGACCGCGCAATGACGGCAATGATGTATCGTCGGTCATCGTAACAGATCGTGCCGAGAGCGGCATCTTCTCGGTTCAGGATTGATCGGTATTGCACTACCGCATTAATCCGATCCGCTTAACGGAGCCTTAAAACGGTCACGTCAAGATATCGCGGGACATTGGAATGGGGCCGGCGACATGAAGCTTTTCCAGGCAATCATCTTATCGGCCGTGGCCGGCGCGGTCTGGGCTTGTCCGGCCGTACAGAGTGCCGCGGCGCCGGCATCGGAAGCCGCCAAGGCGCGGGCCGAGCGGCTCATGACGCAGATGCAGGAGCGGCGGCGCTATTCCGGCTTTATGGCGGCCGCGCGCGACAACAAGCTCGACCGGCTCCGCGAGTTGGTCAAATCCAAGGATATCGACGTCAACTGGCGGCCCAACGGAACCGGCGTCACTGCGTTGATGACGGCGGCGAACCAGGGGTATGTGGACGTTATCGACATTCTGATCGGTGCGGGCGCCGACCCCTTGATCGAAATGTGGAACGGCTGGACCGCGCTGGCCTTCGCGGCGCAGAACGGCAAGACCGCCGCGGTGAAGCGGTTGTTGGCGATAAAACCGGCGCCGAAAGCCAAGCACATCCAACTGGCTCTGTTCGCCGCCGCGCGCAACGGCCGGCCGGCGACCGGCACGGTGCTGGTGAAAGCGGGGGGGCGGTTGGATAGTACTGACGAGGACGGCTTGACGCCGCTCCACCTGGCCGCCAAATGGGGCCAGCCGAAGACGGTGCAGCGGCTCTTGCGGCTCGGCGCGCTGATAGATGCGCGGGACCGGGACGGGCGCACGGCGCTCTTCTGGGCGGCGTGGCAGGGTCACGAGAAGGTCGTCGACGCGTTGCAGTCGGCGGGCGCGGACGCGGCCGTCAAGGACAAGCACGGCGCGACCGCCTTCGGCGACGCCACGACCGCCGAACAGCGTCAGGCCCTGGTGGGCCGCCACTGGTCGCGAACGAAGCCGACGCCGAAGGCGTGTTCGATGCTGGTCGGAAACGGTATCGTGTGGCGGTCGCCCGACGGCGCGCGGGTCAACGGCTACGGTTTCTATCGCCGGCCCGCAACCGGCACGTCCGCCTGGCTAATTCCGAACGACGGCGGCGCGCCGATCGGCGTTACCATCGGCAAGACATCGAAGGCGGACACCGATGGAGGGCCGCCGGAATGGAATGCCGAGCTGACGCCTAACGGGTCTGTCGGCGAGGTTCCGAAAAGGGGGCAACGGGGAGGCGTCCTGTTATGGCCCGCCCCGAAGCAGACGCCGAAGCGCATGACGCCGATACTCGACGGCGCGCCCTTCGGCGTGTTCCCCGGAACGATCGAGGCGGCTATCGATACGGACGGCGATGGCCGGCCGGATGTCCTGTCGATGCAGTTTTGCTGCAAGAATCCGTCGAGCGCCGACAAATGCGAGTACACCTGCGGCGCCTATTGGCAGCGTAGTGGCGGTGTCTGGCGGAAGTGCCAGTCTTCGAACCCGGCGTAGCGCCGCCCGTCACTCCGCGTCCGTAATTTCCACCCAGACCGGGGTGTGGTCGGAGGCTTTTTCCTTGCCGCGCGGGGTCTTGTCGATCTCGCAGGCGACCAGCCGGTCGGCGGCTTGCGGCGACAGCAGGAAATGGTCGATGCGCAGGCCTTCGTCGCGGTTCCAGCGGCCGCGCTGGTAATCCCAGTAGGAATAGCCGATCTCGCTGTGCAGCGCGCGCCACGCCTCGGTCAGGCCGAGGTTGATCATGGTGCGGAAGCGGCTGCGCGTTTGCGGCAGGCAGAGCGCGTCGTCGGCGAAGCCCTCGGGATCGTAGGTGTCTTCGTCGCCGGGGCAGCAATTGTAGTCGCCACCGAGCGCCACCGGCATTTCGGTCGGCAGCAGCGTGTCGCGGATATGCGCGATCAGCCGGTCCATCCAGGCGAGCTTGTAGGGATACTTGTCGCTGTCCACCGGATTGCCGTTCGGCAGATAGAGGCCGCAGACGCGGACGCCCTTGACCGTCGCTTCGATATAGCGCGCCTGATCATCGTCCGGATCGCCGGGCAGGCCGGTGGTGATGTCTTCCATCGGATGCTTCGAGAGGATGGCGACGCCGTTGTAGCTCTTCTGGCCGTGCACCGCGATGTCGTAGCCGAGCGCCTGGATTTCCAGTGCCGGGAAGCTGTCGCTTTCGGTCTTGATCTCCTGCAGCAACGCCACGTCCGGCTGCGCCTCTTCGAGCCATTCGAGCACGCGCGGCAGCCGCGCCTTGACGGAGTTCACGTTGAAGGTCGCGATTTTCATGACGTCATGCCTACAGGATATTGCCGTCGGAGTTGCCCATGTCGCGCTGCGCCGCCCCGGCGCTCGCACGGATGCTGTTCAGCAACGTGTAATGATCCGGCAGCTTCTTGACCAGCATGCCTTTCAAATCGCCCAGCCACTTTTGATAGCCGTTCCAATCTCCGCGTGTCACCAGATGCGATGCCCCAAACGACGCATTGTCGAAGTATCCCTTGCCGAACAGCACGATAACATAGGTCAGGTAACTGAACAGATGGCCCCGCTCCATCTCCTCGCCGCCGGGCAGGGCGTGGCGAAAGACGTCGAGATCTTCCTGCAGCCCGTCGGGGACCTGCAGGTCGTTGCTCGCCGCCCGCCAGTAGGGCGTATCGTCCCGGTTCGACGTGCAGTAATGCAGCACGATGAAATCGCGAATTTCGTAGTTCAACTCCTGCATCCGCTTGTTGAAACGGTTTTGCAGCGCCGGGCTGTAGCTCTTGTCCGGGAAATAGTCGGTCAGCCATTGCAGCGCCATGTCGATCATGAAAATGGCGGTCGATTCCAGCGGTTCGATGAAGCCGCTCGACAGGCCGATGGCGATGCAGTTCTTCTCCCAGACCTTCTTGGAGCGGCCGACGCGCATGCCGATGGCGCGCGGTTCGGCGTTCTTCCCCTCGGGTCCGAGGTGCTTCAGGAATTCCTCCGTCGCCTCGTCGTCGCTGCGGAACTTGCTCGAAAACACGTATCCGGTGCCGATGCGGGAATAGAGCGGCACCCGCCAGGACCAGCCGGCGCCGAGCGCGGTGCTGGTCGTTACGGGCTCCAGCTTGGTGGGATCCTGATGCGGCAGCTGAACCGCCAGCGCCCGGTCGTTCAGCAGATATTTGTCGTAGGATTCGAATTCGACGCCAAGCGCCTGCTGGATAATCACGCCGCGGAAGCCGGTGCAATCGATCACCAGCTCGACCGGGTGCCGTCCGCCTTCCTTCAGCTGCAAGGAATCCACGAAACCTTGCTCGTCGAGTTGAACCTCGACCACATCGTCGCGGATATGCTCGACACCGCAGGCGGTCCCGATTTCCATCAGGAATTGCGCGAATAGACCCGCATCCAGGTGATAGGCGTAGTTGACCGTCCGTTCGTAGCTGCCCTTGTCGATCAACCGGGGACCGCGGTAGTTGTCGATCAAGTCGCCCATCGGCGACTGGTATTCCCCGTAGTGCGTCCGGTCGCCTTCCGCCCCGAACTTGTGGAAATGATAGGCGGGATTGAAGCCCCAGATGTCGTCGCCGATGCCGTCGAACGGGTTGATGTAGCTCAGCGGTTTGCCGGTTTTCGGGTCCTTGTCCCAATGCCTGAAGCGCACGGCCAATTTGAATGAGGCGTTACACCGCGTGATGAATTCCGCTTCATCGATACCGAGATATTGCAGCCATTGCATCATCGACGGCACGGTGGCCTCGCCGACACCGACCGTCTTTACGTTGGGGGATTCAATGAGCGTGATCTTGATCGGCGGCGTCTGCGACCGGCGGTTCAAATGCACCCCGAGATAGACCGCCGACATCCAGCCCGCCGTGCCGCCGCCGACGACGGTGATGTGTCGAATGGGGTCGCTCATCGCCCGGTGTCCTCGCGCAATCCTGGGGTTTGTATCGGCTGTACCGGGGACCCTAGCAAACTATGCCGCCGATTGCGCGCCCCGTACCAGCCGGCCGGGTAACGCCCCGGTCGCTTCGCCGTGCCGCTGAACCGGGACGCCGGCGACCACCGTCGCCTCGTACCCTTCGGTCTTCTGGATCAGCCGCCGCCCGCCGCTCGGCAGATCGTAGGCGACCTCCGGGCTGGTAAGCCGCAGCCGGTCGTAATCCATCACGTTGATGTCCGCCTTGAAGCCGGTTTTGAGCAGGCCGCGGTCCCGCAGTCCGATGCTTTCCGCATTATCGCGCGTCAGCCGCTTGATCGCCCAGGGCAGGGGAACCTTCCTGCCGCGGGTCCGGTCGCGGGTCCAGTGGGTCAGCATGTAGCTGATGGCGCTGGCGTCGCAGAGCACGCCCACATGGGCGCCGCCGTCGCCGAGCCCGACCAGCGTGTTCGGATGGCGCATCATGTCGTGCACCGTATCGAGATTGAAGTAGGAATAGTTGCTGAGCGGACGGTAGAGGATCGTCTTGCCGTCGTTTTCCAGCAGCAGGTCGTAAGTGAATTCCGCCGGGTCGCGCCCCGCGCGCTCGGCCATCGCGGCAACGCTCTGTTCCGGCGCCGGCTCGTAGTTGGGCGGGTCGCCCAAGGGAAAGATGCGGTCCCAGCGATTGACGCGGTAGGCGAGTTTCGCCTTCGGATTGGTTTCCGAGATGAGCTGGGCGCGGAAATCGGGTTGGCGCAGGATTTTCAGTTTTTCGTCATGAGGTAGGTCGGCGATCTTCGTCCAGCTTGGCCGGTTGACGAACGGGTTCTGCGAAATCTCGAAGCCCAGTAGCACGCCGGTCGGGCGGGTCAGCACCTGGCCCACCATCTTCGCGCCTTCATCATTGGCTTTCGAAATATCGGCCATGATGCCGCGCCACCATTCCGGATTGGCGTCGCGCTGCAGGATGGTAATCGAAAGCGGCCGACCGGAGCGTTCGGCGAGGCGCCGCAGCATGGCGAATTCGGCGTCCGAATCGTCGAAGTCGGAGATGACCTGCATCCAACCGGCGCCGGTCTCGCGGATCGCATCGGCGATCGTGGCCAACTCGTCTTCCTCCGCCTGCAAGGTGGGAATAGGCTCGCCCGCCAAAGTCTGGTGGTTGAGGGTGCGCGAGGTCGAAAAGCCGAGCGCGCCCGCCTTGATCCCGGCTGCGGCAAGGGCCGCCATTTTCGCGCTGTCTTCCGGTGTTGCCGGTTCGCGGTCGACGCCGCGCTGGCCCATGACATAGACCCGGAGCGCCGCGTGGGGGACCTGCGCCGCGACGTCCAGGTCGTAGTGCCGGACCGCCAGCGTATCCAGATAGTCTTCGAATGTTTCCCAATTCCATGGCAAGCCTTCGGTCAGCACGACCTCGGGGATGTCCTCGACGCCTTCCATCAGCTTCACCAGCTTGTCGCGCTGGTGGGGCAGGCAGGGGGCGAAACCGACGCCGCAATTGCCCATCATCACGGTGGTGACGCCGTTCCAGGAAGACGGCGTGATCGTGTTGCTCCAGGTCACTTGCGCATCGTAATGGGTGTGGAGGTCGATGAATCCCGGGGTGACGACCTTGTCGCGGGCATCGATCTCTTCGGCGCCCTTGGGCAGGTCCTTGCCGATCGCGGCTATGCGGTCGCCATCGACGGCAAGGTCGGCTTCGTAGGGATCGCCGCCGGACCCATCGATAATGGTTCCGCCGCGAATGACGAGCGAGGCCGTTTCAGTCATTTTCCGGGTGTCCTCCTGGATCGGGGAAAGCGTCGTGTTCTTCCGATGGGCAGTGCCGCTGAACCGGCTGTTCTCGGTTGCGATACCGGTGCGGGCAGCCACCACAAGCATTGGCCAAATACCCCTGTTTGGCAAGGGCGGGCTATTGCCGAAATGCCGCTTTCAACCAGCGTCAATGCGATCTTGGAAGGGGGGCGCGCCGGAAAACTCGGCGATGGGCGCTAGACGGAAAAGGAGGCGCCGCAGCCGCAGGACGAGGTGGCGTTCGGGTTATTGACCTGAAAGGCCGCGCCGATCAGGTCCTCGACGAAGTCCAGTTGCGAGCCGGCGAGCAGGTCGAGCGAGACGTCGTCCACCACGACGACGACCGGGCCCTGCTCGAACAAATGGTCGTCCGAACCGGTCTGGTCGTCGAACTTAAAGCCGTATTGGTAGCCGGAGCAGCCGCCGCCGGACACGGTGACCCGCAGCATGGCGCCGGACGGCTCGTCCTCGAGCAGCTTGGCGATTCGCTTGGTGGCGTTCTCGCTGACCACAAAGGTGCGTTCGCCGGCTGGTTTCTCGGTTGCGAAGATGTCTGACATGGCCTGATTTTACCCTTAATCCCGTGGAAGTTACATAGAAATTAATCGGCCGGTTTCAATGCCGGCCGGGCCGGGAATAGGGGCGTTGCCTTGCCGCGCAGGGGTCGATAGGTTCCGGCCATGGCCCATGCGCCCTATGCCAGTAATCCGGCGGCAAGCCGCGGCCGCCTGTACCGCGAGCCGGAGAGCCCGACGCGGAGTTGTTTTCAGCGGGACCGCGATCGCATCGTCCATTCCACCGCCTTCCGCCGGCTCATGCACAAGACCCAGGTCTTCATCTCGCCCGGCGGCGATCATTTCCGAACACGCCTGACCCATAGCCTGGAAGTCGCCCAGATCGCCCGTGGATTGGCCCGGGCGCTGGCGTTGAACGAAGACTTGGCGGAAGCGCTGGCGCTGGCGCACGACTTCGGCCACACCCCCTTCGGCCATGCGGGCGAGGAAGCGCTCGACGCGGTGATGCAGCCCTATGGCGGATTCGATCACAATGATCAGGCGCTGCGTATCCTGGTGCGGCTGGAGCAGCGCTATGCCGATTTCGACGGGCTGAACCTGACCTGGGAAACCCTGGAAGGGCTGGTCAAGCACAACGGGCCGTTAACCGGCCCCCACGGTGCGGATCATCCGCTGACCCAAACGGTCGCGGAATACACCCGGGCGCACGATCTGGCGCTCGACAGCTACCCCGGTCCCGAGGCGCAGCTCGCCGCGCTGGCCGATGATATCGCCTACGACAATCACGACGTGGATGACGGTCTGCGCGCCGGCGCGTTCACCGTGGAGCAGCTCGAAGCGGTACCCCATGTATCCGAGGCCTTCGAATTGGTGCGTACGCGGTATCCGGAGATCGAGCCGCACCGGCTGATCCACGAATCGGTGCGCCGGCTGATCGACGGCATGGTCGGCGATGTCATCGAAGAGACGAACCGCCGGCTGGATCGGGCCAAACCGGCGGATGTGGACGCGCTGCGGGCGCTGGATCAGCCGGTCGTTGCGTTCTCCTCCGGGATGGTTCAAAAGGACCGCGCCATCAAGAAATTTCTGAATGAGAACATGTATCGTCATCCCAAAGTGGTCCATGAAACCGACCGGGCGCGGGGTATGGTCAAGGACCTGTTCGAGACCTTCATGGCGGCGCCATCCGAATTGCCGGAGGAATGGCGGCTGCAACTCCGCGAAAGCGGCGAGGCGGAGCGGGCGCGGGTGATTGCCGACTATATCGCCGGCATGACCGACCGCTATGCCCAGCGCGCCCATGCCCGGCTGATGGGTGTGCCGGAGGGCGGCGCATGAACCTGTTTCGGCAAATGCGGGACGAGGTGGCGCGCCTGATCGAGGTGCTGGCCGAGGAAGGCTCGATTCCCGCCGGTCTCGATACCAGACGGATTTCGGTGGAACCGCCGCGCGACCCGGCACATGGCGACATGGCGACCAATGCGGCGATGGTGCTGGCCAAACCCGCGGCGATGAAGCCGCGCGATCTGGCGGCGTTGCTGGTGGATCGGCTTGGCCAATCTCCCGGTGTACGAGAG
>Ga0224508_10002832_pt1 | contig 14558 bp, 12 predicted proteins | sample SF_Jan12_sed_USG_4_FD_170157 | JGI IMG/M metagenome (GOLD analysis project Ga0224508, IMG submission 170157) | Sediment microbial communities from San Francisco Bay, California, United States - SF_Jan12_sed_USGS_21 | ecosystem: Environmental > Aquatic > Marine > Sediment | place: USA... | reverse complement strand
CGTTTCACGCGCACAGACTACGGCCATATGAGCATGGAGTTCGTCATCGACGACCCGGAGGCCTACACTCGGCCATGGTCCATCGTTGCCGATTTCACGTTGCAGGCCGACACCGAGTTGCTCGAGTTCATCTGCGAAGAAAACAACATCGCAGCCGAGCACATAATCGAGTAATGAGGCTGGGCGCCCGTTGCATAGATCCCAGTACTGTGCGTAACGATGCAGGACTGACTCCCGCAAAAGTCTCGCAGTCTCTGATGGGTTTCGAAAGCCGGCAACAGCCGTCGAGAATCTAAAGAAACGTATTCCGACCGACGAAGTCGAGAAGATTGCCAATTTCACAATGCTGGCCTTGGTCTATTCAGACATAGCTGAACCAGGTCCTCAATGTTCGCCGTCCCGACACACATGACGGTGTCGGCACCGCCCCAATAAATTTTTAGAGTACCGTCATCCTCGGCGATGGCTCCGCAGCTAAACACAACGTTGTGCACGTAGCCGGTCAATTCCCAAGGATCTGCTGGCGACACTATCCAATCGTCCGCAACTCCCAGCACGACTGCTGGATTGGCAATGTCATGAAGTGCCACTCCTAGCCGATATACAGCGCCATCCATCGTAGGGAAGACACCGTGATAGATATTGAGCCATCCGGCCGACGTTCTAATAGGCGTCGCCCCCGGACCTATCTTCATCTGATCCCAATGATAGGTCACGGGATTAATGACGGGTTCTGAATCCCCCCAGTGCACCAGATCCGAAGACCAAGATAACCAGATGGACCAAGGGCTGATCTCTGAGTGCGGCCGGTCCAGCCGCGCGTAACGACCGTCAAAAGTCTCCGGGAATATCACTACATTGCGCATGTCCGGTTCACTGATTAGCGATACTCTCTCAACAGTTTTGAAGTCGTGCGTTTTTGCAAGACCGATGCGCACACCGAATCTGGAATAAGCGCTATAGGTAATGTAATAGGCGCCATCTATGCAACAGATTCTTGGGTCCTCGACACCGTACTCTTCGAAACGTGAAAAGGCGCCCTCTACGGCTGGCACCATGAAGGGAGTGGGATCAGCATGGAAGTTGTAACCGTCGTCGCTTCTTGCGATGCCAATAATTGATCTTCCGTTGTGTAGGTGGGAGCGAAATAGCAGGATGTAGCAACCCTGGAACTTGGTTGCTCCGGCATTGTGAACGGTCTCGACGGGGTACGGAATGTCGTGTTTAGTGAGGATTGGGTTACCCTCATACCGCGTCACAATCGGCCTATTGTTCATCTTCTTCTTTCCGCCTTCAGAATCTCGTCGTATACGCGAATATAGTCGCTTGCCATTCGGTCGCTAGAGAAGCGCTTTTCAGCATCCTTCCGACAAGCGTATCTGTCGAGCGAACGGGCTGCAGCCACGGCCTCAACAGCATGATCGACGTCTTCGACGATGTAACCGGTCTCACCGTGTTTAATGATTTCCGGAATAGAGCCGCGGCCAAATGCGATGACGGGAGTGCCGCATACCAAGGATTCCACCAGACTCAAGCCAAACGGCTCTTCGAAGCTGATTAGATGGAGCAGCGCTAACGCCCCACCCAGTATGTCCGGTCGCTGCTCGGGCCCCACGCTGCCTATGTATTCTACCGTGTCATCGTCGAGGTAAGGCTCGACTCGAGACTGAAAATAGTCCTCGTCCTGAACGATCCCCGCGATGATCAACTTGATTCCCACGCGCTGGGCCACCTGAATGGCTTCGTGCACACCTTTTTCAGGATGGATTCGACCGAAGAACAGTAGATACTTTCCTTCTGCTTCGGCAAACGGAAACTGGGCAATATCGATACCGTGATGGATCGTAGCGATGTAGTCTAGCTCTGGCGATTTGTCTGCTTCGCTGATCGCCACATAGTGGGTGCCGCCACTATATTTCTTGTAAACCGGGATGATGGACCGTGATGAGAAGCCGTGAATCGTGGTTACTACTGGAGTATCGATCAGTCCCGAATAAGTCAGCGGGAGAAAGTCAAAGTGATTATGGATAAGGTCGAATTCGGACGATCGCTCGAAGACCTCAGAGATGTGCAAGCACTCCATGACCTTTGGATTAACTGAAGGGTCCTCCGAATAAGGGCGAGGACACACGGAGACCAATTTTCCACTGGTCTGAGAATCTCCAGTGGCAAACAAAGTTACATCCAAGCCCTTTTTCGCCAATCCCTCTGTGAGAACGCTGACCACGGATTCCCATGGTCCATAGTGACGAGGAGGCGTTCGCCACGAAATAGGGCTGAGAACAGCGACTCGAATGGGCATGCTCAGAAATGAATATTGTCGAATCTGTGATTCATGCAGCAAGCTTATAACGGATGGCACCGCTATACTTCGTGGCCGCTTACGTACAAATCAATCGGTTAGGCTCATTGTTAGTCAGAATACGTTGACACGCAAACGGTTATGAACCTTCACGAACGACGAAGACTTCTGGTCAAGCGGCGGCCTACGCTGCTGAACGCCGAAAGTTCGCGCGTCATCATGCGCCTGCATATTCCTGGAGATCGCACGCGCACGACACATCTGATCGAGCGTGTCTCGCGACTTGACGACAACAACGTACATTTCTTGCTGGAAGCCGTATTGCATGAGTTCTCGGCGCGCCACCGAAATTTCCGGGAGGCTCTCCAGAAGAATTTCGAACGCATCTCTGAGTTCGTTCCGAAGCGTGTCACTTTAAGCAGCGAGCAATGTCTTCTGCTTGGCGCATACTTTTCCAGCGAGTACTCGGTCGAGGCGGCTGCACTGTTCAACCCTTCAATAGTAGCCCTCCCTGACCAGAAGGGCGTCGAGAAGGGGTCGCTGCGATTCGTGATGAGTTTTAGGGCAACCGGTGAGGGACATCTATCCTCAATTGAGTTTCGCAGCGGAATCGTTGATGAGAACCACGATATCTACCTTGATCCGGTGAGTCAGTATGTAGCCACGCCAGAGATCCACACCGATCCTGTCTACCAGCGCCGTCACTTTCAACGGAAGCTTGAGGATATGGGCGCACACGACCGCGTCATGAGTCATCTTTGTGACTGCCTGGGCGAAACATTCACCATTGATGAGCTGGAGCGTCGGATTCAGGATCTTCGATCGACAAAGTTTCGACTAAAAGATAAGCAGCACGCGATTGAGACGGCGCGTTGGTTGGCTCGGTCGAACTACGAGGTCATTTTTCGCCCCGATCACGCAATGTCCGAGCGAGTTATATTTCCCGTGTCGGAAAACGAATCCTCCGGCATTGAAGATGCCCGATTCGTTCGCTTCGTCGATGACGATGGATCGGTTATTTATTATGCAACTTATACTGCGTACAACGGAATCGAGATCCTACCGCAGCTTCTCGAGACCACAGACTTTCTGTCGTTCAGGATGCACACATTGAGCGGAAACGCTGTGCAGAACAAAGGTATGGCGCTCTTTCCAAGGAAGATTAACGGCCGATTTGTGATGTTGTCACGCCAGGACGGCGTCAATAATTACATCATGTTTTCGGATCGCCTACGTGATTGGAATGACGCCGAACTCTTGCAGGAGCCAAATCATCCACTCGAGTATGTCCAAGTTGGCAATTGCGGCTCACCCGTGGAAACGTCAGAGGGATGGCTCGCCCTGTTTCACGGAGTTGGACCGATGCGAAAATATAGCATCTGGGCTGAGCTTCTTGATCTTGACGATCCTTCGAAGGTTATCGGGCGGCTCGATGAGCCCATCCTCTCGCCCGATGAACATGAACGAGATGGATACGTGCCAAATGTCGTCTATACCTGCGGCAGTATGATTCATGAGAATGCATTAATCATTCCCTACGGTATTGCAGATCAACGATGTCGAGTTGCTACGGTTTCAATTCCCGAGTTGTTGTTGCGGCTAAGATCAGGTCCACCGAGTTGAGCTGCTTTGCGGGGCTATCGGAGGTACGCTGTACGTGTTGTGGCGACTACTCGTCGCTCTCGTTCGTCGTCAATCCTCGAAGATTGTAAAGAGCCAGCAGAGAGAGGATGTACGACAGCGTCGATTCGGCCCCCTGATTCTCGTTTACTCCGTCGCGCTCGAGTCCGTCCCGGCATCCGCCACTGGAATGGTCGTAGAGCTTTAACTGACGATCGTTCTTGCCGAGGTACCAGTCGAAACATGTGGTCGCTAATTCGATCCATTCCTCGTCGTGTGTGCATTCGTACGCTTCAACGCATCCACCAATCATGGCGGCAGCCTCCAATGGCTGCTGATCGTATTGAGCCTTGCTACCTGACTTTTGGAGCCAACCCCGATTACCAACCGGTGCAAACCACCCGCCGTCTGGATCTAGCTGAATGTCTTTCAGCCAACTGAGGATATCGATGCCGCGGGCCACCATGTCATCATTCCCAATTGTCCGACCGCAAGCCATGAGCGCCTGTGGAACACGGGCATTGTCGTAAGCCAACATGTCTTCATGCCAATTCCAGTCCTTGCGAGCGTATTGCTTAAACTGGCTCGCAAGTCTGTCACCAAGCGATCGCAGGATTTCCCGGGCCCTCTCATCATCATTCTGCCGCAGGTATGCTTGAATCCCGAGAATTGGGAACGCGATGGCGCGGGAGTCGCCAACGTTCTGCAGTGCTGGCAGAGCATTGTTGAATAGCTCGGTGGCGACAGCTACTTGACCACCAATCGCGCCCCAACCCGCCATTACGCCCAGCGCCCATAGCGCGCGACCGTGTGAATCCTCCGAACCAGTTTCCTCGAGCCATTTACGCTCGTAGCTCATGAAATTGCGAAATCTCCCGGTGCCTGGATCGAATGCGTCGTCCAGGAAGCTGAGGTAGGTAGTAGACAGTTCTGCCAAGGAGGCATCGGTTCTTTGCAAGTTTTGCGCCCGCGTTGTGACAATTAGCGCGCGCGCATTGTCGTCGACACAGTATCCGTGAGCCCGGTTGGGGATCGTGAATTTGGCGTGTTGGAGCATGCCGGTGTCATCGGTCATTAACCGCAGATGTTTGAGATTAATCTGTGGTAATCGTTTTTCTCCTTCCTTTAGTGTATCCAGCACCGCGCGCTTGGTCGCAGGCAACTGTTCGGACTTGGCTGTTGAGAATAGATCCAAATAGCGGCGACCCATCTCCTTCATCACCATCGGCCGACAGAACTCATAGGCCGCTTTCCGCATCGCGAGACGCTCTTCCGGGTGGTCCAGAAGGTAGTTGATCTCGTGTGCCAAGGCCCGTTGATCCCTAAATGGAACTAACTTTCCTCGGCCGTTGGCCAACATTTCTTGTGCATGCCAATATGGCGTTGATACGACCGCCTTGCCCGCTCCCAAAGCGTAAGCTAGCGTGCCCGAAACAATCTGCGCCTCATTCAGATACGGTGTGACGTAGACATCCGCTGCCCGAATGAATTCGATCAATTCGTCACGCTCCAGGAAGCGGTCGTGGAATACGATGTTGTCGGCGACTCCCAATTCCTTTGCTCGAAGGTGCAAACTTAGGCGGTACTCCTCTCCGTTTTCGGCTTTCAGATGTGGATGCGTTGCACCGACGACGAAATAGAGGACTTCAGGGTGTGAGGCGACAATTTCCGGCAAAGCATCGACCATGTATTCGATGCCCTTACCGGGCGAGAGCAGTCCGAATGTCAGCACTACTGTCTTGTCATCTGAGACGACTTTACTCTTGCACGGATCTGGCTCCAGAAATGGTACGTCCAGGATTCCATGGTGAATCAGGGCGATCTTGGATTCGGTTACGCTATACACATCGCGAAGAAATTCAGCGCCCCGCTCGCTCATCACCACTAACTTCTCTGACGCCTCCGAGAGCTGCAGCATTATCTTGCGCTCCTGCGTCGACGGGTCCTGTAGCACCGTATGCAAGGTCGTAATCAACGGGATTTTGAGATTTTGCACGAGCTCAACGATGAAGCTGCCCCGTTGACCACCAAATATGCCGTATTCGTGCTGTAAACAAACTGCGTCAGGGTTTCGTAAATCAAGAAAACCGGCTGCAAGACCGTATTGGTTCAACTGGTCCTGGTCGATCTGAAATCGCACTGATTCGGGATACTCATAGCCATCAGGTCGATCGTTCAAAGCGACGATCGAACAGTCGATATTCGGGTCGTTATCGTGAATCGCGGCGGCGAGGTCACCGGTGAATGTAGCAATGCCGCACTTTCTCGGAAGGTATGTGCCGATGAGAGCAATCGATTTCAATGAGGGCAGCATGCTCAGATGGTTTTGATCATCCAAATATCTACAACGGGTCGCTTGCGCAACCTTAACATGTAGGCGCGCCACTGCTCTGACCAAAACCCGCTATATCTCAGGAGCAACCAGCGAGGCAGTTACGAACTCCATGACACAAATGACGCGCTTCGCGATGATCGTCTATTGCTTAGGGTTTCATTGTCTGTTGACGGCGCCGGTACAGCCATTTTTGAAACTCCACGGCCGGCAGCATCGTGCTTCCGAGGATCAGGCACACTGCCAGGTCCCGCATCGCTAATGGTGTTGTGTGCAGCACATTGTTTATGAACGGAACATAGAGGATCGCGATTTGGATAATCAGCGTAACGATAACCGTAGACACCATGTAGCCGTTGGAAAAAAAGCCCAATGACAGGATCGACTCGTATTCCGATCGCAACGCCAACGCTTTGTGCACCGATTCGGAATGGACCTACATGAGCAAAGGATTATGAAATCTAAAAACGCCACGTTTTATATCGGCTTAATGGTTGCCGCGTGGACTGCGCCGGCTTGCAGTCAATCCGCCGCCGAGGGGGTCTTTCCGGATGCGCCGGCAGGGTTCGATGTCAGGCGCGACGGAATTGAGCAAGGAAGGGTCGAAAGAATCGCGTACGACTCCTCCGTCGTCCGCACTGGAGCCAAGGATCACGGGCTGATCTGGGGACCGTAGAACCGATCGCCATTGCGCCATGAAGTTGGTCGGGGCGAGAGGATTCGAACCTCCGACCCCCTGACCCCGAGACAGGTGCGCTACCAGGCTGCGCCACGCCCCGACCGAGCGCCGAATTCTACAGTAGATCCGCCGCTTCAGCCAAAGCTTCAGGCCAAAAGCTAAGATATATCTGCGTCGTCGCCAGGTCGTCGGGAGGCAGGGGCCGGAGGTTCGAATCCTCTCACCCCGACCAGGTATTCCTTTGCGAGATTAAGAAATTCAAGAGCAAATCTGTAGTGCTTGCCACCGGATTAACGACAACTACCCCGCTGGGGAAGTTACGCTTTCGCGGGGCGACCTTCTTATAACGACGACAGACGTGCACCTGCCCAAACGGATCGGAAAGGCGTTGCAGCAGGCGTATTAACGGGAACTCTCCATCAATTTCGATGAGCGCGGCTATTTCGCGAGAATCGCTTGGAAACGCGAGAGCTGAGAGCGCAAGACCCTACGCGGATCGGAGTTGGTCTACAGGCCAAATGGATAGGTATCCGGCACACCTTGGAGGCTGTGCGTATCAATCGGCGTGATGGCACTCGTACGATCTATCCAAATGTATTCGTCGAATTGCTGCGGTAGCACCGCCTCAAAGTAATGACTGGCGAGTTCGCTCTCGGGGCGATAGATAACGCCGATCGCGCGTTCCAGACGGGGCGTCGTAAGGGCGGTGCGTAAGTCGTCGTTACAACCCTTTCGGAGGGGTAAGAACAGGCCGGGCTTTTCGCTCAGGTGAAACAGTCTTTCGAAGCTCTGCGCATGTGCGGGGCGTACGCGCTTTATCTCCATTGGGCCATCCCAGTCCGAAGCCGCCGCGACAGTGCCGTCATTAGTTCCAAAGCCAATATGATAGGAACGGTCCGCAAACTCTTCTCTGCATAATTGCCCGATGTTTATCTCACCACGGGCAGACATTTCCGTTGCCGACGCGTCGCCAATATGCGAGTTGTGTGCCCAGACAACAGCCTTCGACGCCGGGCCGCGGTGTTTTAGCACGCGTTTCAAGGTCGAAAACATGTGCGTATCGCGCAGATTCCACGATGCGCGCGAACCGTAATACATGATTCGATAATATTGTTCCGCCGAGGTCACCAATGCCGCGTTCTGCTCGGCGTCAAAAATTCGTTCGCCATCAAATGGCGCATATTCTTGTCGTTTTTGAAGCAAATCGACGAGCATCGCGGTGACATCGCCTTCGCAATCTCGATAGCGTCCAGTGAGCGCCGCATGCCCGTACGCTGCAGGATCTGACTCCCATGGACTGAGGCACGCATAGCGCTCGCGGGCGATGCGCGCCAGCTCCGGGTCCATGTCGTCAAGGTACTTTGTGACTTCTTGCACGGAGGTATAGAGGCTGTACAAGTCCAAACCGAAAAAGCCGGTACGTCGATTGACGGGGAGTTCGGCGTTGTGATCATGGAGCCAGTCGACGAATGCACGCGTCTCTACATTGCGCCACATCCAGGTTGGAAATCGCGCAAAGCTCGTCCATTCGCTCGGAGGAACATCATGGTGGCGTACGTAATTGTCGATCTGCGCTGCATCGGGCCAGTCTGCCTCGGCCGCGACGATCGTAAAACCTTTCTTGGTTATCAGATGCTTGGTGATCTCGGCGCGCATTGAGTAGAACTCACTCGTGCCGTGGCTGGCTTCACCAATAAGCACCACCGTTGCGTCTCCGATGCGTTCTAAGATCGGATCGAGATCTGTACTCTCGATCGAGTCAAATTCGAATCCGTGTTTAGCTATCCGCTTCGGCAGCGACACCGATACGCTTGGCCGGGTTTGCGAGACGCGCGGCCGTGCTAGCTGCGCCTTTCCATTATCTTCTTCCCAGCCTTCCTTGCCTATCAACGGCACGAAGCGCACATCGGCGAGATCCTCGCGAATGTACTCATCAGGATCGACGCGCGTGATCCGGACCAGTTCCTGTGCAAGCTGAGTTTCGCCGACGGGCGCGATAATTCGTCCGCCCACTTTGAGTTGTTCGAGAAGCGAATTCGGAACGTGTGGCGCTCCGGCCGACACCAGAATGGCATCGAATGGCGCCTCGTCTCGCCAACCCTCAGTGCCGTCCGCATGCAGAACATGCACGTTCGAGCAGCCCGCTTCCGTGAGCCGTTCTGTCGCGTAATTGGCAAGTTCTTCGATGCGCTCAATCGCGTAGACTTTTTCGACTATATCGCCGAGCACGGCAGCTGCGTAACCGGAGCCCGCGCCAATTTCCAGGACGCGCTCGCTGCCGTCGAGCGCCAGTGCCTCGACCATGTAAGCAACAATATACGGCTGAGATATCGTCTGTCCCGCGGGGATTGGCAAGGGTCTGTCTTCGTAGGCCAGGTCCCGATTATCTTTCGGGACGAAGAGCTCTCGGGGTACGCGTGCCATGGCATCGAGGACCTTTTCGTCGCGCACGCCGCGAGAATAGATCTGCTTCTCGACCATGCGGTCGCGCAAAGCAGTGAAATCGGCCATCTGCATCTCTCCTATTGCGAATTCATCGGATGCTTCCAATAATTGTTATCGGCCTGGGAACAGACTGACCCCAAGGCTATCGACAGCGGGTGATTGCTATGGTGTCGTCACGAGACTTGGCCGATGTCCGGGCCATTATGATCGATTTTGCGAATCGAACCGGGGTTCAATCGGCCGCGAACCATCCGCAACGGTATCTTTGGACCGATGCGTTTGCCGTATGCGCGCTTTTGTCCTTTTTCGAGGAATCGGACGACGAGGAGTATCTCGACCTTGCGATCCGGCTTATCGCGCAAGTCCACGAAACGCTCGGACGGCATCGCCATGACGACAGGCGGGTCGGCTGGATCAGCGGGCTCGACGAGGAGAAGGGTCACCGTCATCCAACCGCGGGTGGTCTGCGCATCGGCAAGCGACTAAATGAACGAGCTGCACGGTACACAGGCGATGAACCTGACGAATGGGATCGGGATGGACAGTATTTTCACTACCTTACGAAATGGATGCATGCACTAGAGCGCGCTGCAGTCATCACTTCAAATGCTAGCTACTGCCGTTGGGCGCTTGAGCTCGCACAAGCCGCCCACAAGGCATTCACCTATATGCCGACGGACGGCGGCGCACTGCGAATGTACTGGAAAATGAGCATTGATCTGTCACGTCCAACGGTGCCGTCCATGGGGCATCATGACCCGCTCGATGCTTTCGTGACCTTTAGCGAACTCGAGCACTGCCGCACGGCGTATTTTGCCGACGCCAAGTTGCCTGATCTTCAATCCCAAATATCTGATGCGGCAGCAATATGTGCCGGTAGAAACTGGGTTACCGAAGACCCATTGGGAATTGGTGGACTGCTGGTTGACCTATGCCGAATGAGCCAGTTGCAGAACCATGATTCGATGTTCCTCGCGACGGCGCTTGAGAAAACTCTCGTGGACGCGAACATTGGGCTTTCAACGTTCTTGAGTAATTATCCCTTGCACGCTTCTGCCGCGCGCCGGTTGGCATTTCGTGAGCTGGGCCTATCAATTGGTCTGCATGCCATCGAAGCACTCCATCGGCGCTTTATCGAAGAACAGGTCTCGCTGACTGATGATGCAGGGAGAGAGCTGGAAAAACTCACGAGATTCATTTCCGTTGCTGACCATATTGAGACGTTTTGGCGGAGCCCTGCGAATCAATCGACCGCTACGTGGCGTGATCATATCGATATCAACTCGGTCATGTTGGCAACAAGTCTTTTGCCGCAGCAATTTTTGTCGGTTTAAGCCGTCCTGATGTACGACGGCTGACACGTATATATATAAGGTGCGTGCTCCCGAGCACTGCCCGGGGTCAGCAGTGCTCGGCATGACATCAGTGAAGCTCGACCTTCGGAATCCGAGCGCCGAAAGAAGTGTGCAGTCATTGGGTATCTGTGTCCGAAAAGGGGAGCGACTGCATTTCGCAGTCGCTCAACGGAATTAGACCTCGGTCTGTTCCGCGATCTCGAGAGCATCATCGACCTCAACGCCTAGATACCTCACCGTGCTTTCAACCTTGGCGTGGCCTAGTAGCAGCTGGACGGCACGGATGTTCTTCGTCCGGCGGTAGATCATTGATGCCTTGGTCCGCCTCAGCGAGTGCGTTCCATAGATGCTGGGCTCGAGACCGATGTCAATTAGCCACGACGATAGCAGGCGAGCGTACTGTCTTCTCGACAAGTGCGGTGACGTTTTGATCCGGCTCGGGAACAAGTAATCATTGGACGCCAACCGCTCGTGATGAATCCAGGATGCAAGTGCCACTCGAGCCTGCTCTGTGATTTCAAATTGAACCGGCCGTTGAGTCTTCTGTTGCATGATGATGGCTCGAGGGCAGACCTGCCCAGCTTGACAGACATCGTGGACTTGCAACTTGACGAGGTCACAGCCTCGAAGCTTGCTGTCGATCGCGAGAATAAAGAGAGCGAGATTTCGCAGCCGTCCAGCGAGTTGCAGCCGAATTCTGATGGCCCAGATTTCCTTTAGCTTCAGCGGCGGTTTTTGGCCCAATAGCTTGTGCCCCCTGTTGTGGCGTACCCCTTTTCGGAATCGATTGATTTCCAGCATGGGTTCCTCTTTCCTTTGTTGTTGTGAGGGCCACCAGTATCCGTGTGGCTCGTCGCGGGTGGCGCGGGCTATGGCGGACAAGCGATCTGAACGGCAGCTTTTTGCCCGTTTCCGGTCGGCCATTCAGCGAGTGATATGATCTGGGCGAAGGGGTCAAAATGACCCATAGCGGTCTGAACAATAGGAGGGTTCCATGCGTTGGTTTTGCCCGTCCGTTGGAATCGTCTTGATGATGTCGGCCACTGTCGGTCTCGCTCAGGAATCTTTGTGTAGCCCCTGCGTGGATCCCCCTGCTTATCGTTCGCCGGTGCAGGAAGTGTTAGAGCCGCGAGAACTTAATCCCGCATCGGAGTTACGCGTACCGGCTCGGTTAGAGTTCCTGCGCAGGTTGCAGCAGTTTCGTGATCAGCAGCTGCTTGAGCAGAATAGTGCTGTCAACGAATCTGACCCGGAGAGCCCGGTAACGGATACCGAGCAATTCAACGTGGAGGATGCGGTTGGCGAGGCTGACGACTTAGCGGACGAATAGGAGACTATAGCCGCCACGTTTCAAAGTCGGGTCTTGGCCGAAAGGGTGAGTAGGTTTCGTGGGCGTTCACGAGTGACTGACCGCCCCAGAGCTTCCCGTTTCCGGACGCTCGCGGGAGCGGTGGCTTGAGCGGCAGCATTTTCCACGTTACCCGACGGTCATTCGCTATACTCTAGCGAAGAGGTGAATTCACCCTTTCGACCCGTTCTAGCCGTTCAGCAACTCGCCAGGATTGAGTCCGCTCAGTTCATTCGACAAGAAGAATCAATAAAGACGTTTCAGTTAACGGTCGACGGCCTGATCGACAATATTCTGCGCGGTATCTGCCTGAATGCCGAGGGCGGCGGCGATTCGTGTCAGCATCACACGTTCGCGCTCTTCGATTTCATCACTGCACGCGATATCGGCTGCCAGGGCGAACAGGTCTCCACACTGCCCCAGGTCCAGTTGCGCTCTGCAACCGGTGCAGAGGATGTCTATCGCGTCCCCAGTCAGACTAATGCCATCGTTCGGCAGGTCGTCGTACATGCGTGCGGTCAGTGTTCCAAGCAGGGCGCCCAAGCGTTCGGAATCGTAGTCGGAGAATACAGCCGCCTTGCCAAGCTGTTCGAACAGAGATTGACGCTCTTCCAACGTGCCGACACCGTCGGCTCCCACGACTAGCAGCGACACGGCCGCGTAAGCTTCCGCCGGACTCTCAACTTTAAACGCCATCAGTCTCTCCATTCGCAGGCCAGAGTGCGAAAGTCTACCAGCGCCGCGTTAGCTTTGTAACGTTTTCTACGACCGCTTGTGGCCGGCTGAGGCCTGATGATTCGCAGGCGGTCGCTCATACCTGAACGCCTCGAGAGCCTGCAAAGCGGGACACTCGCACGGGCCACGATCTCAGTGGCTTCCTTCGTCGCAACACTTGCCGGCCGTTCGGTATATTCTGGAGGAGATCCGGGAGCCCCGGGTCGACCCATTTCAGACGAAGCTAGTTTCAGTAGGCGAGGCGCGTGGAGGGTGAAACGATGAGGTCGCGGAAGCTTTCGATTCTCTCTTGCTGCCTACTAACGGTTTTGGGAGTTGCGGCTGCTTGGTCTCAGCCTCAGGTCACTGACTTCTCTTGGATAACTTCAGATTCACGGCCGAACTTCTCCGGTACATGGACGGCCGTCGAAGTACGCATCGATCCGGATGGCTGGGAGCCGTATGACAATGACTGGACGCTCGTCATCACACAGGACGAATCGCAGTTGTCGGTTACCGAGATTATCGGAGATCGAGAAAACGAGCTGATCTATCAGCTAGATGGCTCGGAGAGCCATAACGAGGCCGTTGTGGGAGGCGGGGTAATTGAATCCTACGTATCCCGAGCCCATTGGGTTGAAGGTGCGCTCATAATAGAAACTACGACAACCAGACCCGCCGGTTCCTTCAGCACGATGCGGATGTATTACCGTGATCTCAGCGGCAGGCTGAATATTGCCCGCCTCGCTTCAGACATTCGCTCAAACCAGATCATGTCCATCTGGGCCATAGCCTACGAGCAGCAACCCGAGCGTTTCGTCGAATGACCGTTACTGGCCGACTTGAACCGTTCAGAATCGGGGCGTTCGAGCCGGACTGACTGCCCCAGACGCTCCCGTTTTCCGACGTTCGTAGAGACAGCCACCTGAACGGCAGCATTTATCCGGTGATCTCAACCGGTCGGTCATTCGCTATACTTTGAGCTAGAGGTGAATTCACCCTTTCGACCGGATGCGGTCGTTCGCTAATCCGACTAAATCGACCGATCTCGCTCGAATTGAGAAAAGGTCCAAACGATCGGATCGATGAAATGAAAAGAAATCGCTTGCTCGCTGTAATCGTCGCGTTGGCCTTGGGTGCTCTGGGACTCGTAATCGTCATGCCGTTGCGTGTTCCCGCGCCGTCGACGTCGGCAACCTCGCCGGATGTCGATCGCGGCGCCTACCTTGTACAGGCAGCCGGCTGTATAAGCTGCCATATCGACGAGGATGCCGCACCTGCACTGAGCGGCGGCCAAGAGCTGCATTCGCCGTTCGGAACCTTTGTCGTCCCCAACATCACACCCGACCCGGAGACGGGTATCGGCGGATGGACTGAAGTTCAACTTGTCAACGCCATCCGCTTCGGCCTCAGTCCTGAAGGGCACACGTACTTTCCAGCGTTTCCTTACCGTTCCTACCGTGGCATGGCCGACAGCGATGCAAGAGACATCGCAGCCTGGCTATTGGCACAGGCGCCCGTCAACCGACCATCGGCGGATCACGAGTTGGCTTTTCCGGCCTGGCTCGGACGGCTTGCGATGCCCGGCTGGAACCGCCTGGCCAATCTACTGACGACGGAGCCTGCGCCCCCGGCAGATCCGCAAATCGCTCGCGGCGCGTATCTCGCCCGTGCGCTCGGCCATTGCGGAGAGTGCCATACGCCGAGGAATTGGCTCGGGATACTCGACTCGAAACGGGAGTTCGCCGGCGCGCCGCTGGTCG
>Ga0224508_10002831_pt1 | contig 14562 bp, 14 predicted proteins | sample SF_Jan12_sed_USG_4_FD_170157 | JGI IMG/M metagenome (GOLD analysis project Ga0224508, IMG submission 170157) | Sediment microbial communities from San Francisco Bay, California, United States - SF_Jan12_sed_USGS_21 | ecosystem: Environmental > Aquatic > Marine > Sediment | place: USA... | reverse complement strand
TGTAAAATTTACTCTTCACGCGGAGAGAAGTTTTTGTTTATTAATAAGAGGAGCTGAATACAGTATTTTTATTTCACCATTTGGTTGTTTTAATAGGAACGTCATTCACGCGCCAAACTGCAAAAAATATTTCCGAAAATAACGTAGCCCGGATGAAGCGCAGCGTAATCCGGAAATAATGACACAAACCTGGATTCCATTTCATTTGTACAACGTGGGAGGAGGCCTTTTGTCAGGGTTGGTTCTCTGATAAGTCATGGTGTATGTAGAATATGTTGCCATCCAGATCTTTGATCGTAAACTGCCTCATCCCCCAAGGTTTGTTTTCGATATCATCGACGATATTGGCACCGGCTTCTACAAGCTTCTCATTAATAGCATCTACATCATTGGCGTAATTCCAGTGTCCGGCCGGCTCAAATGAGCCAGTTCTTTTTCTGAAAAAAATAGCGGTTTCGTCGTTCGAGACCGCGCCGATTTCTTTGTCTGGATAATATTCGCTTAGCTCACGCCAGAAGTAAGCCGCGGGCCAGTCAACGGTTGCATTGTAACCCGCTAGTAACGCATCCCAATCTGATACTTTACCGTTGACCACCAATCTCCAAAGTTCTTTCTGTTCGGGATTCGCCAATACTTCCCGCATGTGATGACAAGGCCCAAAGCCCAGAATCTCAAGTGCTTGCTTCATGGATGCCGTACCCGTCCGGCCAAATCCTGCACCAATTACTTTTAGCGTCACAGTTTAATCTCCTCTGCCACCTGGTTTGTAAATACGATAGATTATTGCTTCTTGTGGCTATGTTTCATAATCACACCCAATAAAATCATGGCAACGACCGTAAAAATTGAGAACAAGATATTTCCATCCATGATGAGCACGACTAAAGAGACCAAAAACGTAATTGCCACGATAACAGCGCCAACAAATCTTGTTTTTGGAACGACTAACAAAACACCACCGATAACTTGAACCGCGCCATAAGCCATGAGAACAAGGTTGGTAAATCCGTAACGACCGAAGAATTCCACATCCTGAGGCAACAACATTACTTTCGTAACGCCTGAGGATATGGCTAGAAAAACCAAAATAATCAGTATCACGTTAAGAAAAATTTTCATGGGCTTTCAAAATAATCTATGTGCAAATGCATTTCTCGGATATTGTTTGGCGTAATTCGGGAGATATGATGCATTCAATCCATCGCTTTACAGGAGTTTTTGTTTTTAGATACGTTTACAATTGCGCGTTCATTTTAAACGATAATAAACACATTGGCAGATGCAACTCAACTGCTCAGAGATTGAACTCAAAAAACGATATCCGCTTAGAATTAGCCGGTGCGAGTACTGGGGATCAATTAATTTATTTGTTTCTTTAAGTAACAATGGCAATACCGGTTTGGGGGAATGCGCGCCGGGTAAAAGAACGGGAGCATCAACCGCCGCCGAATGCCAGCAACAATTAAGCGATTTTGTTGCCAATTACGACTTCGCTAATGGTAATCCACACGATGCCTGGCACACAGCACGCAACGCTGATGTTGCGCCCTGCGCTTACGCGGGTCTGGACATCGCCTGGTGGGATTTATTAGCCAAACAAGCGGCCATGCCCATGTATCAATTGCTCGGTTTATCCAATCGCAGTGCTCCGACTTCCGTAACCATCGGCATTGTGCCACCTGATGTGGTGCGCGAACGTGTGCCGGAAATTATCTCACGCACTGGCGCACGTTATTTAAAAGTCAAGCTGGGTTCGCAGGAAAGCATAGACGCTGATAAATCGATGTTTAGTGCCATTATTGAAACGGTGAAGGATTTTAATGTCGGTATTCGCGTCGATGCCAACGGTGGTTGGTCGCTCGAAAATGCCAAACATATGATGTCATGGCTTGCGGACAGAGGAACCGAGTATGTCGAACAACCTTTACATCATTCCAACGACGACCAATTGCCCGAACTGTTTCGCGACCGCGCACTACCGATTTACATTGACGAATCCTGCAATTTCAAGACCGATGTTGCACGACTTGCACATGCCGTCGATGGTGTTAATTTAAAGCTAATGAAGTGTGGCGGCATCACTGAAGCCCTGGGTATCGTTGCGACTGCCCGCGCGCATGGAATAAAAACGATGATTGGTTGCATGGGCGAATCGTCGGTTTCAATCTCCGCCGGTGCCGCTATCGGATCGTTATTCGACTATATTGATCTCGATTCGCAACTCAACCTGGCACCCGACCCTGCTCAAGGCGCGCTTTTAAAAAACGGTATCGTGACACCCACTGATGCACCGGGACACGGGGGCCGATTAACGTGTTAAGACCCGATCAACCCATCGCCATATTATTTGACGATCAACTCGGTGAAATGAATGGCAAGATGGGACACGGCGTGCTGCGCTACTCCCCCAACCCGGTAACATGCGTCATCGATTCGCGCTACGACGGCAAGCGCCTGCACGATATTGTCGATTTTGCTGACGACTGTCCCGTCGTCGGCAATGTTGAAGCGGCAGCAAACCTCGGCGCGCAGGTTCTGATTCTAGGCATGGCGCCTTCGGGTGGCCGCCTCCCGCCGCACTTAAAATCGGAAGTCGACATGGCTGTCGCAAGCGGAATGTGCGTGGTCAATGGTTTGCATGAACTCATGGCACAAAACTATCCTGACCTTAATCCGGGACAATGGGTATGGGATATTCGAATCGAACCCGAGGGAATAAACATTGCCCGTGCGCGCGCGGCGGCTTTAGATAATAAACGTGTTGTCATTGTCGGCACAGATATGGCCATTGGCAAAATGACCGTAGGTCTGGAAATCTGGAAACTGGCACGAGAGCGTGGCATTAAGAGTGACTTTCTCGCCACCGGACAAATTGGTATTACTATCGCGGGCAAAGGCATACCACTGGACGCGATCAGGGTGGACTATGCCTGTGGTGCGGTTGAACAAATGCTACTCGACGCCGCGGACAATGATCTGGCGATCATCGAAGGCCAGGGTTCGCTGGTGCATCCGGGCAGCACATCAAACCTGCCCTTGATTCGCGGCAGTTGCCCGACACATTTTATTCTTTGTCATCGCGCGGGCGCGGATAGATTATGGGCTGAAGATGGAGATGTCGCTATTCCACCACTCGATCAATTGATCAAACTATATGAAGACTTGTCTTCAGTTTGCGGCAGTTATGAACGCGCTAAAACCGTAGGTGTTGCGTTAAATACCTACGGCATGAACGAAGATCAAGCGCTGGAACAAATCGAACTCACCAAACAAATAACCGGTCTTCCGGCGACGGACACGGTGCGTTATGGTGCAAATGAATTACTCGACGCTATTATGAATTAATTAAGGAAGACTGACTGAATTGAAAACCAGAACCGGCGGAGAATTGTTAATCGATTGTTTGCGCGCGCAACAGACATCGATTGTATTTGGCGTACCCGGTGAAAGTTACCTCGCCGTGCTGGATGCGTTATATGGCGCGAAAGACGACATAAAAACCGTCATGTGTCGACAGGAAGGCGGTGCGGGCTTTATGGCCGCGGCCTACGGCAAACTCACAGGCAGACCGGGCATTTGTTTTGTCACCCGCGGCCCTGGTGCAACTAACGCATCCATCGGCGTGCACACCGCGCAACAGGATTCATCACCGATGATCTTGTTCGTCGGCCAGGTGGCACGCGGTGATCGCGGACGCGATGCGTTTCAGGAAATCAATTACACGAAATTTTTCGCGGATAGTGCTAAATGGGTAGCGGAAATAAACGATGCTGATCGTATCCCGGAAATTATTGCGCGCGCATTTTCTGTTGCGCAAACCGGCCGGCCCGGACCGGTGGTCGTGTCTTTGCCGGACGACATGCTGACCGACACGACTAATGCCACGCCGACATCACGGGTTCAAGTAAAACAACCGGAAATCAGCACACAAACTTTAGACGAGGTTTTTGATCTTTTAAGCACAGCCAGCAAACCGGTATTGTTGGTCGGTGGTGGTGGCTGGACAAAAGAAGGCATGATCAACCTTAAACGATTTGCCGAACAAAATGAGATCCCTGTCGTCGCGGGATTTCGTTGTCAGGATAGAATGGATAACCACAGCGAATGTTACGCCGGTGACGCAGGTGTTGGCGTGACCGAACAAACCAAAGCACTGTTTCGCGATGCCGATTTTATACTTGCCATCGGACTCGATCTGAGCGAAATTACAACCAACAGTTACCAACTGCTCGATGTACCCGCGCCACAGCAAAAACTGATTCATGTTCATGCCAGTGCAGCCGAAATTGGCAAGGTGTATCAACCCACACTGGGTGTTCAGTGTGGGGCAAATGCGTTTGTGCAGGCGGCCGCTGAACATGCTCCAATAAAAGAAAAATCACTGACGAATTGGGCTAATGATGCCCGTCAAGGATATTTGCAGTCATTGCAGTGCCCGAAACAACCCGGTGAAGTCGATATGGGCGAGATCATGACATGGTTGCGCGGTCATTTACCCGACGACGTTATTATTACTAATGGCGCGGGTAATTTTTCCGTCTGGCCAAACAAGTTTTTTCAGTACGGCGAACACGCACGATTGATTGCACCGGAAAGCGGCGCCATGGGTTATGGCGTACCGGCGGCCATCGCAACCAAACTGACTCATCCGAATCGTACTGTAGTGTGTTTTGCCGGTGACGGTGATTTTCAAATGAACGGACAGGAACTGGCCACCGCGGTGCAACATGATGCACAGCCGATAATATTGCTTTTGAACAACAGCATGTACGGCACTATTCGTATGCACCAGGAACGGAACTATCCGAATCGCGTGCACGGAACTGGGATCGTTAACCCGGATTTTGGGTTACTCGCCCAGGCTTATGGTTTTCATTTTGAGCGCGTTACACAGACCGCGGAATTCGAGCAGGCATTTCGCAACGCGCTTGCCTCAAAAAGCGGAGCGTTGATTGAATTGAAAATCAATGCGGAAGCCATCACTCCGAGACAAACGCTGAGTGAAATACGCAAATCAGGCAAACAGAATTGAAACGACGCCGTTAAATAAATCCTTTGAGTATTTGACGAGTCTTAAAAGCAACATCCATCGCTACACACTTTATTCCACGAAAAGTATCGACCGCAGGCTTCGTCAATGGTTGTGGTAAAACCGCTTCATCGCCAGTAACAAGATATTCGGCGATGGCTTTACCAAATACCGTACCCGGTGCGATACCACGCCCGTTGTACCCCATGGGACATAACAGTCCCGGCACGGGGTTGTAGATGGCAGGGATGTGTGATGGTGTCAGCGCGATATTGCCATGCCAAAAATACTCCCACTCAACATGGCCCAAATGCGGGAACATGCGTCTTAGTGTTCGGCTGGCCCAACGTCGGCTATGAATACCATTGGCGCCCATAATCTTGCCCATGCTACCGAGTATCAACCGGCCTTCCATATCAATACGAAGTGAAGACATGATTGGGGCGGTATCCCATACGCCTTCGCGATCAGGAATGATATGGTTAACGCGTTCCCCAAGGGGTTTGGTTGCAACTTGATAATAATTTATCGGTGTAAATGTTTTTGGCAATTCCGGCCAAAGATGATCGCCGTAGGCATTGGTCGCGATGATGACGTGTTGCGCATTGATCGTGCCGTCAGGAGTTCGCACTGTCCACTTGCCACCGTTACGCAATAGCCGGGTAACACGTGTACCAACATGCAGTCTCGCGCCCGCATTAACCGCGGCCCGTGCAAGACCACGCACATAACCCATCGGGTTGATAGTACCGGCGCGCCGGTCCAGCAAACCACCATGATAGATATCCGATCGGGTTTTTTCCGCGGTCTGTTCCTTGCTAAGCAACTCTACCGGTGCGCCCAGTGCCTGCCATTGCCCGGCACGTTGCGATAAATCGTTGAATCCAGCGGTGGAATGCGCGACATGAATCGTACCGTTGTGACGTGCCTCGCAATCGATCTGGTATTGATCTATCAATGAAAAAACAACAGCAGGCGCCGCGCTCAACTCTTTGACTAAGCGTTGTCCCTGTTGCTCGCCCAGTCGCTTGTATACCTCCCGTGGCGGCAACCAGACCCCGGCATTAACCAGACCTACGTTACGACCCGAACCGCCGTAACCGATTTTATTCGCTTCAAGTAACAAGGTATCGACGCCATGTTTTGCAAGATGTAGCGCCGCTGAACAACCCGTGTAACCACCACCGACGATGGCGACCTGTGCGCGCGCGTTGCTTGTTAAGGGTATCAGTTCCGGCCCTGGTGGCGCGGTTTCGTCCCACAGGGAAATGACGTTACCGGTCGGCATTAGACTGTTTTAACGCACTCGATTTGAATTCGCCTGAATGCCGCCCTGATCACGCCAGTTATTTCGCCTGTTAATCTCCTTCCGCAACGCCTTTTTGGCGTGCTTTAGCACGCTCACGCGCGAATGCGCGGCGGCGCCTCCAGGCGGGGAGGAAAATCAACCCCATCCCGACGATCAATAGAATCAAGGTACCCGGCCGTTGCCACATGAAAGACACACCGTCAGTGATGTTCACGGCCCGTGCGAAGTTGTCCTCCAGCATACCACCGAGGATGAAACCAATGAGCAGGGGCGCGAGTGGATAGTCGGCAAACCGGATAATGGTCGCGCAAACCCCGAGTCCGGCCAGGATCAGCAACTCGGTGGCGTTGTTCTGCCCGATGTAAGACCCCATGAGCGTAAAAAACAGAATAAACGGGATGAGGTAGTTGCGTGGGACCGCCAACACCTTCGCGATGTAGGGTATCAGTGGCAGATTCAGGATCAGTAGCACCACATTGCCGACGTACATGGACACAATTACGGCCCAAAAGATTTCCGGCCGATCAATCATTAAGCGTGGCCCGGGAGCGACATTCAAGGCGATGAGTGCACCCAGCAGAATCGCGGTAGTGCCGGAGCCAGGGATTCCGAGCGTTAACAGCGGCACGAACGATCCGGTGCACGCGGCGTTGTTGGCGGTTTCAGGAGCGGCCAGCCCCTTGATCGAACCCTTGCCGAACTCCTCCTGTTCCTCGCCCTTGGCGATGTTACGCTCGACCGCATAACCGAGAAACGAGGCGATAGTGGCACCGGCGCCAGGCATCACGCCGATCAGAAAACCCTGGATGGATTGACGGCCTATGACCGGCGCAATCTTCTTTGCCTCGTGTTTGGTGATCATGAGATTCTTGATCTCACCGCTGGTGCTGTCACCGCGGTTACTACGCCTGGGGTCCAGCACCATGTGCAAGGCCTCCGGTAGAGCGAAGATCGCCATCGCCAGCGTGACGAAGCTGAATCCCGATTGCAGATCCTGAATACCCATGGTAAAGCGTGGCGCGTTGAATAACGCGGATTCGCCAACGGTCGCCATCATCAATCCAACGATGGTCATCAGCAGCGCTTTGGCCACTTTGCCGGTACCGGCGAATGCAGCGATGGCCGACAGACCGACTACCATCAATGCAAAATATTCCGCCGAATGAAACAGCAACGCGACGCTGGCGAGCGCCGGTGCAAAACCGAATAGTAAGATGACTCCGATAGTGCCGCCACAAAACGACGAGATGGCGGCTATGCTCAGTGCCTTACCGGCCAGCCCTTTGCGCGCCATGGGGTAGCCGTCGAACGAGGTCGCCACCGTGCCCGCGACACCGGGCGCGTTGATCAGTATCGATGACGTCGAGCCGCCGAAAATAGCACCGTAGTACACACCGGCCAGCATGATCAGCGCCGCCGCAGGATCGCCCACGCTGATCGCCACCGGAATCATGATGGCAATGATGGACATCGGTCCCAATCCGGGCAACATGCCGATGAATGTCCCGATCAAGCATCCGGCCACGACCATGGCGATATTCTGCACCGACAATGCCGTGCTCAGACCCAACATTAGACCTTCGAACATGGTTTCAGTCCTTGCTTATGGCCAAACCACGTTCACGACAAGAACGCCGGCCACGGCCGCAGAAAGATACCGAGCGTTTCCTGTACCAGGTACCAGATCACACCCGCGGTCACGACCGCGATCGGGAGCAACAGATGGAATTTACGCTCTCCCAGAATAACGCTGGTGCCAACGATGAACAATGTGGTCGCGGAGACGAACCCGATTGGCCGTAACAACAACGCATACAACACCATTGCGCCCACGAGTCCCAACGCCTGCGCGATCTTGAACTCTTTAATTTGGGCGAGGCCGATCTCACCCAAGCCGTCTTTATCCTCCGCCGCCTTGGGCGATAAAATAATTACCAATGCCACAATCACGCCCAATACGCTCAGGACCATCGGCATGGTGTTCGGCAGAAAAGACATATTCCGCTCGAACGGCAGCAGCGGATAGTTGAAGGCCGCATAGCCATAAACCAGCGAGATCAATAGAAAAATAATGGCAATCCAACGATCCAGCGCCATGACTCTATTGCTCCTGTTGTGTGGTGTACCGATGTGGAAATGGAGCGCGGAGAACCACGCCCCGGATTCGTTCGATTATAGAAAACCGAGTTTCTTCATCAGCGTGGATATCACCTCCTCCTGTTGCTCGAGGAAGGCGGTAAACTCGTTACCGGGCTGATAGATATTTACCCAACCGTTACGGCTGCGCACGGCTTCCCACTCCTGCGTGTCGTACATCTTGCCCAGGGCGTCAATGTACGCCTGGTGCATTTCGGCTGGCAGCCCCGGAGCGGCGAAGAACCCGCGCCAGTTTACAAACTCGGTATCGTAGCCAAGCTCCTTCAGCGTGGGTGCATCAGGGAAGGTGGACACGCGTTCGGCCGACGTTACTCCGATGATCTTGGCTTCCCCAGCCTGGGCCATGCCCACGGCTTCCGAAAAACCGGTCGACAGCGCCTGAATCTCTCCCGCCAGCAGGGCAGCCATCGCCTTACCGCCGGCATCGTATGGAATGTATTTCACAGCCGTCGGGTCTTTCCCTGCCGCTTCCATCGCCATCGCGGCCACCAAATGATCCATTCCTCCGGGCACGGACCCACCACCGATGGCTACCTTTTTGGGATCCTCCTCGAAGGCGACGACAAGATCTTTAAACGAGTTCATGGGGCTGTCTTTGTTGACCACGAACGCAGCATAGTCACCGATAGTTCCAGCCACCATGGTCAAATCACGAAAGCTTTGCGGAAAACGACCGGTCAACGAACGAATGACGATAGGCGTCGAGTTCACCATCAAGGTGCCATGATTGCTTTCGGCGTTTTCGATCAAATAACCGATAGCTTTTCCGCCACCACCACCGGACATGTTTTCATAAGTCGCCGAACCTACTAATCCGGCGTTGGTCAATGCCTCGCCGGTGCCACGTGCGGTGCCGTCCCAACCACCCCCAGCACCGCCGGGAATTAGGAAATGTATTGAATCAATCTGTCCCTGCGCAAATACGTTGGTTGATACAATAAGTAGTGCAATAAACCCACGAATAATCTGCGATAAAAAACTTCTTTTCATCTTATTCTCCTTTGTCCGGGTACTAATTGTTAACATTTATGAGCATCGTTTTTCATATTGTAGTGCAAACTGTTAACAAATTCGCGTCCGTCGTATGAACTTCCGCCGTCTACCCTGATTAAAATGACATCGATAAAACTGGAACAGATTGAAAACATCGCCGTTGTTGGCCTAAACAACCCACCGGTTAACGCTTTGTCGCACGTATTGCGTGGGTCGTTGCAGAAAACTTTGCAAACGCTGGCCGAAAAGGAATCGGTTGAAGCGATTGTGCTCATAGGTAAGGGAAAACACTTTTGCGCCGGCGCGGACGTACGTGAATTCGATAAACCCGCCTGCGAACCACCGTTACCGGAAGTAATCGTCAATATAGAGAGTCTGAATAAACCGGTAGTCGCCGCCATTCACGGCAGCGCGTTGGGTGGCGGCCTGGAACTGGTTTTGGGCTGTCATTATCGTGTCGCGGACTACAACGCAAAACTGGGATTGCCCGAAGTCAACATTGGCATTATTCCCGGTGCTGGTGGTACACAACGATTGCCGCGCTTGATTGGAATTGAAAAAGCCACCGACATAATTACGTCGGGGCGGCATGTAGATGCAAGCGAAGCGCTAAATATCGGTTTAATCGATGCGGTGTCGGATTCGGATTTAAGGGATTTTGCTATTCAGTTTGCCAAGAATAAAATTACCAAACCTCTCTCTCGTTTGTCGGGAAAGAAGTTCGCGCGACCGGTCTCTGAAAATTTCTTTAGTGAGCATAAAACGCGCTTACAAAAAAAATATCGTGGTCAACACAGCCCACTACGTGCGCTGGATGCTATTCAAGCATCGGTGCAACTGCCACTCGATGAAGGGCTGGCAAATGAACGAAAGATTTTTTCGGAACTGCGTAATTCAGATCAGGCGCGTGCATTGCGGCATGTATTTTTTGCCGAACGCGCCGTATCCAAACTGCCTGAATACAATGACGTCAAACCACGCGATATTGAATTCGTCACGGTCATTGGCGGTGGCACCATGGGAGCGGGCATTGCCGCTGCATTTCTTGAATCGGGTTTGCCGGTGCAATTGCTTGAACAAGATGAATCTGCGCTTATCACTGGTCTCAACAATGTCGACAAAAACTTACAAGGCTTTGTCGAGCGCGGGCGAATGAGCCAAGAGGAAAAATCCACTCTACTGACTAATCTGCAAGGCTCGACGCACTATGAAAATCTGCGTGAAACTGATCTTGTCATTGAGGCCGTGTATGAAAACATGGATGTTAAAAAAGAAATTTTTGCCCGGCTGGATAGAGCAGCAAAACCGGATGCCATACTTGCCACTAATACATCATACCTGGACATAAACGAAATCGCGCGAACGACGAATCGTCCACAAGATGTGATTGGCTTGCATTTCTTTTCCCCCGCTCACGTCATGCGTTTACTCGAAATTGTCAAAGCCGAAGACACATCGCCCGAGGTGATTTCTACGGGATTCGCTATCTCGAAAGTGCTTGGGAAAGTCGGTGTTCTGTGCGGTGTGTGCGATGGATTCATTGGTAATCGCTTGCTCACCCGTATGCGCAAACAAGCAGACTACATGCTGGAAGATGGCGCTCTTCCCTGGGAGGTTGATCGTGCGATGGAGGTATTCGGCATGGCCATGGGGCCATTCAAGGTCAACGATCTCAGCGGTCTGGACATTAGCTGGGCGATGCGAAAACGCCTGGCTCCCACCCGCAACCCAGATGAACGATATGTATCCATCGCCGATCAACTGTGTGAACGCGGTTGGTTTGGCCGTAAAAGCGGGCGCGGCTGGTATGTGTACGACAATACCTCGCAACCATCGCCAAACCCGGAAGTAGAATCCATAATTCTTGCTGAATCAAACAAGCAAGGTATTCAGCGAAGGAGTTTTTCTAGCGAAGAAATTCAAAACCGTTTGGTTTTGGCTATGGTGAATGAGGCATGCAATATTCTCGATGAAGGCATTGCGCAACGACCACTGGATATCGACATTGTTGAAATCCATGGTTATGGATTTCCGCGCTGGCGTGGTGGCCCCATGTGTCACGCCGATACTATCGGCCTGGATAAAGTTATCGCAAGGATTGAAGAATTTTCTCGCAAGGACGACTACTTTTGGAAAGTATCGCCATTACTCGAACGCTTGGTAGCAAAAGAGAAAATTTTCGCTAAATTGAATTAATTTTTTTCGAGGCCTTGGGATTTATCGCCCCGAGGGCGCCGCTCCCACAAGTGACGTTAATTTCTTTACCCGACTTATCCGCCCTACTGACGGCTGATAACTAAAAACTGAAGAGTAATTCCTTACGCCAACGCTCGTTGGATTAGCTCGATTAGCTGTTCGCTGCGGTAGGGTTTTACTAAAAATCCGATTGCTCCAGCGGCCCTGGCTTGCGCCTCCATATCCGTGTCGCCTTGACCGGTAACAAAAATGACCGGTGCCTCAAAGCCACGTTTGATCACCTCTTCTTGCAACGCTAATCCATTCATACCCGGCATATAGAGATCGACGACGATGCATCCGGGCAATACCGGATCATAATCATCAAGGAACTCCGGTGCCGTGCTATATGTTCGTACCTGATAACCCTTTCGCTCGACCGACATTTTCATCAAATCACGCAAGGTGACGTTGTCGTCGATGAGATAAATAACAGGTTGGAATTCCATGATGCTAAAAATACCTATTCAGTTCACGCAGTGCGTTATTCTACACCGAAGTGAATCGACAATCAGGGGAAATTAGAACACGCCGATATCGGCACGGGTATTTCAGATCAGGGACAGTGGAAATACGGTCCAATCGCCAAAAGGCATGGGTGGGGTAGTACGCGAAAATTCCAGCTTCAGTCGTTTTAAATTAAACACGGTTGAAATGCCGCGAGCCTGACGCTGACCAAAACGCCGTGTCATCTCGAAAGCCAACCAACTGTCGCTCTCGGTTTGTAATGCACCTTGCAGGTCGCGATCGTTATAGATTAACTCAGCTCGTTTGCCGCCTATCTCACCTCGAACATAGGCATTGAAGTCGTCCGCATCCATGCGAATTGCGCAATTAAACATTTCACCATCGCACCTAAGTTGCTAATCTCCGGAATCATCTAAGCATGGGTGTAAACATCGCGGGCGTTTAGTGCCCGTTTCTTCCGTGCTCTTAAAATATGGACATTGTTTCATTGACTGTCCCTGTTGAAATTAGCTGGTTCTTGGTGCTTCGGAAATCTCTATTTCGATCTCCCGGGCTGATATTCCTTCCGTGGTGGCAAACATAACGAGTTCCTGGGTAACGGACTGATAGTCATCTAAGGTGACCATCTGCTTGGTATTTCCCGTTTGTGTATTGGTAAGATCAACCAGAACCCGTCGTGTATTGTTATCTGTGTTTTCTCGTTGCAACTGCTGTGCAGCCATTTTATAGCCCCCTATATTATCAAGTCGTAAATTGAAAAAAATCCTGACACTACTGACCAGAAAAATGGTCCGCGTGGACTTCGTGAGTAAACGAGTTACCCAGTTTCTCCCTAAACTCGAATGGGTGTTCCGAGTAGATCCCTTGTGTCCACGCGTCCCATATACTCCCCAAGATTCCTTAGAACCCCGTTTAAATAATTTTTCATCCTGAAAAATCAGTTAACTCTTACCCTAAATAGTTGCACCACCCCGGCGCAAACCTTTTTTACTACAATTAACTAACAACTATTTGGATAGGCGTCTGGTGCTTTAAACACCAGTGAAACCCCTTATCACCGGTAACACCTTCTTCCTGTGCGACGTATTAGACACGATTTGCCCGGATAGTAAAATTGAGACGATTACCTAGGCAACATTACCTATAACGAATTATGTATTGGCGATCATCTCCAGGCGGAGCGAACGAAAACCTACCCATTAACAATGTGCGGAAGCGGATATTTGGATCGTCTTAAACCTTTTTGGCGGGGCAGCAACTCCTGGATCATTTCGACCAGCTCATCACCCTTAACCGGCTTATGTAACAGAAGACAGCCCAACGCCTTTACGTCTTGCGCATCAACCAGTGCAGCGTCGCCCGTTATCAGTATCGCAGGTATCTGTGTATTCAAAGCAATGGCTTTAACGGTAGTGCGACTGTTACCAACAGTGTTCATCACGTCAATTGCCTTTACTCCTTCAAATACCGGCCTACCCATTGTCCACAGAGTCTCCGCTTCAAGCTCTGTCGTGCCCAGCGATTCCAGTATTTCCCTATCAAACTCCGCCTTGCCTTCTCCATTGTCATCCTGGGCATTGGTATGCTGAATATTCCCGGTGACCGCGAGAATAACCGGCCCCGATGGTTGTGGTAAGCCATCGGCCAATAATAACCCACAAGAGGCTAAATACATGACTACTACCCATAGAAGGGTTACCCAGAAACGCGGCTGTGCCGCGTGGCGATGAAACGTTATATCTACTCTCCCCAAACTTCATTACTAATTACTAATTACTAATTACTAATTACAAATCAGTCATTTAACCTGCAAATCTTCGCCTTGGCTACCAGATCGGGTAACGACTCAGCCTGCATTTTTTCCATTACCCGTGCCCGATGATGATGCACGGTGCGATGACTGATACCGAGTTCTCGCGCAACCTCCTTGCTGGATAAATTCGCCGGTCCCGATACCAATAACCGCATCACATCTTTTTCCCGTGGCGTCAGACGCTCGAAACAGGATTTAACCGCATCAGTTTCCGTCTTTGTGGCGCGGTTTTGCAAATCCTCCTCGAACGCTTGTTCGATTAACTCCAATAGTGCAGTCTGGCGAAAAGGCTTTTCCAGAAAATCTATCGCACCCGCTTTAATGGTCTTGACCGCCAATGGCACATCGCCATGACCGGTAATAAAAATGATTGGCGAGACGAAACCCCGATTTATCAACTCGTTTTGTAATTCCACGCCGCTCATTCCAGGCATACTGACATCAAGCACAATGCAACCCGCTTGCTGTGGACTGTAGTCTTCAAGAAATCTTTCCGCACTGGAAAAACTTTGCACCGCATACCCTTTGGCTTGTAACAACACCGTAGTGAATCCCGTA
>Ga0224508_10002830_pt1 | contig 14565 bp, 14 predicted proteins | sample SF_Jan12_sed_USG_4_FD_170157 | JGI IMG/M metagenome (GOLD analysis project Ga0224508, IMG submission 170157) | Sediment microbial communities from San Francisco Bay, California, United States - SF_Jan12_sed_USGS_21 | ecosystem: Environmental > Aquatic > Marine > Sediment | place: USA... | reverse complement strand
AGTAAGCGGTGTTTTTTTAAACATTTACATGACGCTCTGCGTGATAGGAGGAACGCACCAAAGGTCCAGATTCTACATATTTCAACCCTCTTTTCAGCCCCTCCTCTTTGAAGTGTTCGAACTTATTGGGATGCACGAATTCCGCCACTTCAATATGCAGTTTGGTGGGTTGCAAATACTGTCCGAGCGTAAGGATATCCAGGCCATGTTCAACTAAATGATCCATAGCCCGATATACCTCCTGGTCTTTTTCACCTAGCCCCAACATAATACCGGACTTAGTACGCTTTCCGGCCTCTTTGGTTCTTTGGATCTGTTCCAGGCTTCGCTGGTATTTGGCTTGAGGTCTTACCGGGCGATATAGTCTTTCCACGGTTTCCATATTATGGGAAACCACTTCCTGACCCGCATTGATCATGCGATCCAGTGCCAGCCAATTTCCTTTTACGTCGGGGATAAGTGTTTCAATGGTGGTTTCAGGGCTCAGTTCTTTCACTTTGACCACTGTCTGATGCCAAATTTCCGCACCCCGGTCCTTCAGTTCATCACGATTTACCGATGTGATCACGGCATGCTTGACCCCCATTAATTTAATGGCCTCAGCCACCCGTTGTGGCTCTTCAGTATCGTAATCCGGCGGCCGGCCGGTGGCTACAGCACAGAAAGAACAGCTTCGGGTACAAACATTACCCAGGATCATAAAAGTTGCAGTGCCGGCCCCCCAGCATTCACCCATATTCGGGCAGCTGCCACTCTCACAAATGGTGTGTAGTTTATATTGATCCACCAGCTTTCGTACCTTGGCGTACTCCTTACCCACAGGAAGCTTTACTCGCAGCCAATCCGGCTTGCGAGGCCTCCCTTGATTCGAAGATGAAATTACTGGTAATTCAATCATTGGATCTACTGAATAATGCCCGGGCAAAGTTACAAAGGATTACTGAAATGGGATAATCAGCGCCGACGGCCATAGAACAGGGTCACAAAGAAGGACGTGAAAAGACTGTCGTTGCTATCGTTAGGGACCAGTACGATATCTTCAGTGAAAGCTTCGATTACAAATCCCAGTTCAATACCCGACACGTTAGACTTAAAGGTTCCGAATTCAAAACTAAAAGCGGGTTTTAGATTAAGCCCAAACTTAACCTCTGAATCTCCAAGACCTTGTAGAATATTACCCGTTCCCAGTATACTGTTGAAATCAACATGAACCTCCGGGTCGTAGGGTTCATTAATGCCCCGGCTGTTTTGGATGTAATAGGGAGATACGATCCCTAAAGTGGGTCCACCCGCCAGGATACCGTGGATTTGCAGTCCCTGGAAGGATGCTTTTTTGAATAGTATCACTTCCCTGCCATATTGCAATCGCACTGAATAAAGGTAATTTTGTTTTCCCCAGATAAAGGAATTGCCATTGAGGGGATTGGATATACGGGTCTCTTTGGGATGCTTTACATTCATCAACTCCAAACCAAATGTCTGGAATTGGTTTTCACTTAAGCGAATGCTTTTCTTGAAAATAAAGCCACCAATTAGTCCTCCGCGGGTATTCTTGTTAATTCCCCATACAAACTCATCGGTATACTCGTAATCCTCAGGATCCTGAGCCATCACATTACCGTATGACAGGATCATCAGCAACAAACAAGAAAATGATTTTATAATCCTCATTTCTTTCTTACCTATCCTCTAAATTTAACTATTTCCCAAATTAACACAAAAACAGTAGCTTTAGTTTATGAATACCCTAAAATCCCACTACTTAGGCGAGCTAAGAACCTCCGCAGAACACTTAAAGTCTCATCAAAAGCTGGTTTCTGATGCTCCTACAGACAATAACGGCAAAGGTGAATCTTTTTCACCCACTGATCTGGTTGCTGCCGCTCTAGGCAGCTGCATGATGACGGTCATGGGTATTTATGCCCAAAAAAAGGGCATTGTTCTGGAGGATCTTCATTGGAATACTCAAAAGATCATGGCATCTGATCCGCGCAGGATTTCCGGGATAAGAATTGATTTCCACTGGCCGCGACCTACAGCATCACCTGAAGGAATTTCAAAATTAAAAGACATCGCGCTTAATTGTCCGGTAGCATTAAGTTTACATCCGGAACTCCGGCAAGAAATAACCTTCGATTTCTGAAGGGTCAGGCTGATACGCTATCCCAGGCTTCCTTTATGGCAGTAGCACTGATGCCCATATGTGAGGTATGAAAGCTGCTGTTCCCGTCTATTATTAACAATACCTGGGGGGATTCGTGATACACCTGAAACTTCTGGGCAATAGCATTAGAGACCTCTCGATAGGTGATCAGGTCCAAAAAATACCATTTTAAGCTTGGTGTTGTGGATTGATCCCAGGACCGTTCCAATCGGGATAAGACCATACTGCTAATGGAACAACGGGTGCTGTGCTTATAGATTAAAACTGGTGTTTCATGGGACTTGCGCACCAGTTCCTGCAGTGCTGCCATGCTGTCCAGGACATTCCAACTAATTTTAGTCATTCCAAATTTCCCTCTCCTTGGGATCGTATTTAGGCTTTTTACGCTTTTCTTTCAAATGTTTGGGCTGATCGCCGTTCTTATTGGTTTTAGCCCAAAGTAATTTCCATTTGCGATTAATTTCTTTTCCGGCAGGTGATCTCCTGACCTGTCGTCCCGTATAGTTTGCACTGGGGTGAAGATCCTTACCCTTGGTTCTGCGAATTTTATAATTACCCGCGAATAACTGCTCATCTTGTGATTTCTTGCGGTAGTACTGCTTTTGGAAGAACCTGGTCTTAACTTTGGTACTGCCCCGGTAGTTCATGCCCTCGGTCTTGATTTTAGCATTTGGTTTGACCTTAAGATGGCCGGCAAATTTAGTGCCTTCGGTCTTGACCTTGGCGTTGGGCTTAACTTTCAGATGACCGGCAAATTTAGTGCCTTCGGTCTTGACCTTGGCGTTGGGCTTAACTTTCAAATGACCGGCAAACTTGGTGCCTTCCGTACGGGTTTTCTTATTGGGGTTTACTTTCAGGTGTCCTGAAAAATCCGATCCGTCCCAGTTGGTGATCTTTTTGGATTTCTTCAAGTGACCAGCAAAGGTAGTACCAGGTCCTTGATCAATTAGCTTACGCTTATAGCCTTTTATGGCATAGGTACTGGCCCTGGTATCTTTTTTGGCTTTCTTCAGTTTGTCATCACCGGCCCAATCTCCACCGTAATCCCGGATCACTTTGGATCTTAAGCGTTGATCCCCTTTCCAGGTAGTGCCTGTGGTGCCGTCGATCTTCTTGCCACTTTTTTGATCGCCTTTCCAGAAAGTTCCCGGGGTGCCGCCTATGCTCTTGCTTCTTCTTTGATCTCCTTTCCAAGCAGTACCCGGGGTGCCTCCTATACTCTTACCTCTCCTTTGATCACCACTCCATGAGGTACCCGGAGTGCCTCCAATGTTTTTGGCTCGTCTTTGGTTTCCGCTCCAGTTAGTGCCTTGGTCTTGTTGTTCGATCTGAGGTGCTCTGCCCCCTTTGTTGTTCCAACCTCTTTCGCCATAAATGGTGGAACGACCACCGGCCGTAGAGCTACTTCCTGCGGTACTCTGGCCTCTGTAATCCGTGCCTTGGGTACCGTTGGGTATTTTCTTTGGACGACCGCGACCGGAGAACTTGGTGCCTTGAGTGCCTTGAGCAGGACCCTGGTTCCCCACTCGTTCCATGTATTTTTTAGCATTGTTGCCGGTATTCTTGGTGGGATTTCCCTTTGGTGGGCTATCCACAGGTACTTTATCGCCGCGATAATTAGTGCCTTTGGAGGCGCCGATGCCCTTGGGCCTGCTACCACTACCGCTGTACCTGGTCCCCTCTGTACGGCTGGGCGCTTTATTAGCTCCGATGCGGTCCTGATAGTTTTTGCCGCTGGTTCCTTTCTGCTTGGTAGGGTTGCCTTTGATCTGCCCCTGGGGTTCTACCTTTTGGCCTCCATAGCGGGTTCCTTCGGCTTTGCCTACTTGCCTCTGCTTGGTACGACCGGTGTGTTTAGTGCCCTTAGTCCTTGAGGGTACTTTACCGGCACCGATGCGGTCCTGATATTTTACGGTCTTTTTTCTTTTCTGTTTGGTGGGATTACCTTTGGGAGTTGAGGGATTGGATGGGTCGATCTTACCCTGGAACTGCGCGGCTTTTTTTTCGTTTTTTCTGCGTTTCTTCTGGGCTTTTCTCTGTTGCTTGGTGACCTTTTCCTTCTTTTGAGCATAGACGGTCTCTGTGGGAATGGTTAGCAAAAAAAGACACAGCAGGGCCATTGGTACCCAGTACCCTACATGAAAAAAGCGGCTCCCTTTAGAGAGCGACGCACGATATTTGGAAAAGACACCTGTCAAAATGATCCTTGAACCCCTTGAAGCTAACAAAATAATAACGAATTATTATCATTTATATGTTAACTCGGGACTAATTATTACATCGGCAATAATAAGACCAACAATGTCATCCAAAAGTTCCCGGGATGCGCCTAATAGGCCATTAATTGAATAAATTTATTCTTGAGCCGTGAAACAGGTAAAAAGTTGTCTTCCAGGCTTTTGGAAAATGGAACAGCGGTATCCAAAGAGGCTACTCTTACCACGGGGCCATCTAAGGAATCGAAGCAATGTTCTCCGATCCAAGCCGATATCTCGCCTCCGATACCGCCAGTCATGCAGTCTTCGTGCAATACTATCACTTTTCCTGTTTTATTAACCGATTGTGCCACCGCAGGTTGATCCCATGGAAGCAGCGTACGGAGATCCACGATTTCTATGGAATATTCGGGTTGCGATGCTGCCAATTCCAAAGCCCAATGCACGCCCATACCGTAGGTAATGATAGAAAGATCGTCTCCAGATTGCACCACCTTTGCCTGACCCAACGGAGTAGTATGGTAGTCCTGAGCTACAGGTCCAGAGAGGGACCGGTACAAGGCTTTATGTTCAAAATACAGTACCGGATTAGGGTCTTCAATGGCACTTAGCAATAAGCCCAGGGCGTCAGCCGGATTGGAGGGGTAGACCACCTTCAGGCCGGGAGTATGTACAAACCATGCTTCATTGGATTGGGAGTGATAGGGCCCTGCGCCTACCCCCGCACCGGTTGGCATGCGGATTACCACATCTGAATTTTGTTCCCACCGATAGTGTGACTTAGCTAGATTGTTAATGATCTGATTAAATCCACAGGTTACAAAGTCCGCAAATTGCATTTCTACTATGGATTTATATCCTTTAATGGACAGGCCCAAACCAATCCCCACAATCGCCGATTCGCAAAGAGGTGTATTGCGAACTCTTTCCTTTCCAAAGACATCATAAAGACCTTCAGTCACCTTAAATACTCCCCCGTAATCGGCAATATCCTGACCCATTAATATCAGATTGGGGTGTTTTTCCAGGCCTTTGTGCAGGGCTAGACTGATAGCATCTACAAAGCGCATGTTTTCTTCTTCGGAGGAGCCAATCGTGGTGCCGTTTTGAATGTTCGATGGAGCATACATATCGCCCTCTTCACCTGTGGTATCAGCAGTAGGCCACTCTTCAGCGTAGGCAAATTCCAGGGCTTGCTCGATCTCCGCCTTGATATCCTCTCGAATGGTATTTTTCAGCTCCTCGGTAAGGACCTTTTCCTGCAGCAGGAACTTTTCATAGTGAGCAATAGGATCCCTGTCAGCCCAATATTCCATCAATTCCCGGGGGACATATTTAGTGCCGCTGGCCTCCTCATGACCTCTCATTCGGAACGTGAGGGCTTCAATAAGAATGGGTGCCGGGGTTTTACGGATTTTGTTCACCGCTTGTTTAAGGGTGTGATAGACCTCCAATAGATTATTTCCATCTACTTGCTGGGTCTCCATGCCATATCCGGGACCCTTGTCGGTAAAGCTCTTGAATTTAAACTGCTCGGAACTAGGGGTGGAGAGGCCGTAGCCATTGTTTTCTATTACAAAGATCACTGGCAAATTCCACACTGACGCCACATTCAGAGCCTCATGAAAATCGCCTTCGCTGGCTCCACCATCACCACAAAAAACCAAAGTGGCTCGAGAATGTGCTTGTAAGATATCCGCTAGTGCTATACCGTCGGCCACCGCTAACTGCGGGCCTAGGTGGGAGATCATTCCCACCAGATTATGTTCCTTTGATCCAAAGTGAAAAGACCGGTCGCGGCCTTTGGTAAAGCCTGAAAGCTTACCCTGAAACTGAGCAAACAGCCGTTCCAAAGGAATTCCGCGAGTAGTAAATACCCCTAAATTTCGATGCATGGGTAGTATGTACTCCTGAGGGTCCATGACCAGGGCTGCTCCCACGCTAATAGCTTCCTGTCCAATTCCGGAAAACCACTTGCTGATCTTACCCTGGCGCAGAAGTAAGATCATTTTTTCTTCAATAAGTCGAGGCTTAACCAATTGCTGGTAAAAGCTGAGCAGTTGTTTGTTACTAAGCTTTTTGCTGTGAAATTTCATCAACTTTGGGATGCATGCATGGTCTGCGCAAGTTAAGGTATTGAGGGTATCCGTAAAAAAAATGCGCTTATTTTTTAATTTTAGGGCTCAATGATCGAATACCAATCATTTACATTGGATAACGGCCTGCAGGTGTTGGTACATGAAGACCCGTCCACATCATTAGCGGCGGTCAATATTTTGTACAACGTTGGCTCCCGAGATGAATCGGAACACAAAACGGGATTTGCTCACTTGTTTGAACATTTGATGTTTGGGGGATCTAAACATATCGATTCCTACGATCAGCCCCTTCAACATGTAGGAGGCGAAAATAACGCCTTTACAACTCCAGATATAACGAATTATTATCTGACCTTGCCAGCGCCAAACCTGGAGACGGCTTTTTGGCTGGAGTCGGACCGTATGCTAAGCCTATCGTTCGACCCCCAGGTCCTGGAGGTACAGCGCAAAGTGGTCATAGAGGAATTTAAGCAGCGTTACCTGAACCAGCCCTATGGTGATGTATGGTTGAAGCTACGGCCCATAGCCTATCAACTTCATCCCTACAGGTGGGCCACTATTGGCAAGGATATAAGCCATATTGAGAACGCTACCATGCAGGACGTACGGGATTTCTTTAAGAAGTTTTACCATCCAGCTAATGCCATTCTAGTAGTGGCCGGTAATGTGAAGTACCAGCAAGTTTGCCAGCTGGCGGGTAAATGGTTTGGAGGAATTAAAGCGGGTCCGGCTTACCGGAGAGATCTTCCTCAGGAACCGATCCAATCGGAGTCCAGAATCATCAAGGTAAGCGCTGATGTACCCTTAGATGCCTTCTATCAAGTATATCATATTCCACCGCGTTTTACAGAAAGCTATCACCAGGCCGACCTGATTAGCGATATTTTAGGACGTGGTAAGTCCTCAAAGCTCTACCAGACCCTAGTGAAAGAACGCCAGATGTTTAGTGCAATTTCAAGTTATATAACCGGGTCATTAGATCCAGGTTTGATGGTGATCCAGGGCCAGCTTCTTGAAGGATTCAGTTGTGATCAAGGACATCGGGCGGTGCGAGAGATCATTGATGAAATGTTAACCACAGAAGTTACGGAAGAAGAACTTCAAAAAGTAAAAAACCAAGCGGAGTCCAGCCTGGTGTTCGGTAAAGTCCCTCTTTTAAACCGGGCCATGAACCTCGCATTGGGCGCGTTGGTAGGCGATGCTGACTATATCAATAAGGAGGACACCATAATTCAGGACATTAAAGCGGAAGATATTATGGCCTTAGCACCTCAAATCCTACGAGAGAACAACAGTACCACCATGTATTACCAAAAACAATCGTAAATGAAGAGTATTAGAATAGGTCAGGGTTACGATGTACATAAGCTGGAGCCCGGGCGTCCTTTTTGGCTGGGAGGCATAGAAGTCCCCCACAACCAGGGTGCGGTAGGACACTCAGATGCTGATGTTTTGATCCACGTGATTTGCGACGCCCTCTTGGGTGCTTCCAGTCAGCGGGATATCGGGTTTCACTTTCCGGATACGGATCCACAGTATAAAGGAATCGACAGTAAGCTATTGCTAAAAGAAGTGTTAGATAAAGTTCACCATGCGGGCTACCAGATAGGAAACATTGACGCAACCGTTTGTTTGCAAGCCCCTAAAATTAGCAAGTTGGTACCGCAAATGGCCCAATGCCTGTCCCAGATAATTGGCATACCGGTTGGCGATATCAGCATTAAAGCCACTACTACGGAGCGACTGGGGTTTGTGGGTAAAGAAGAAGGAGTAAGCGCTTTGGCTGTTGTGCTGATCTTCAAAGATTGATGGATCCACAGATCAGAATTACCGGCGACGGTTCTACTACCCTATATGCTCCGGATCTTGATGAGACCTATCATTCTATGAACGGTGCCATCAAGGAATCTCAACATGTCTTTATGGAGCAGGGTTTAGAGTATTATGTAGGTCAAGCCTCCAAATCCCCAGTTACCATATTGGAGATAGGGTTGGGCACAGGTCTTAATGCCTGGCTCAGTTGGCACTTTGCCGACAACCGGCAGGTGACCCTACAGTATACTTCATTGGATCCTTTTCCCCTGGAGCCCCATATTTTGAAAGAACTAAATTACTCTTCTATCATTAGCTTACCAGGACAACCGGTTTCCTTTGATCGCATTCATGAAATTGCCTGGGAACAGGCCCAACCTTTGAGTGATTACTTTACCTTGTACAAGGTTCCACAAAGAATTCAGGACTTTCAAGAAACGGGGACTTTTGACGTGGTTTATTTTGATGCTTTTGCGCCCAATAAACAGCCGGAGATATGGGAAAAAGAGGTGCTGGAAAAAGTTAAGTCGCTCATGGAACCCGGCTCCTGTTTGGTCACTTATTGTGCACAGGGACAGTTCAAAAGAAACCTGCAATCGCTGGGCTTTGAAGTAAGCACCCTTCCGGGCCCTCCCGGAAAAAAAGAAATGACCCGGGCGGTTTTACCTTAATGCCCGTCTTTCTGAAGCGCCTTCAATACCTTCCTGCCTCGAGCTTTAAATCCTGGGCTTCCAAAAGGGTATTGGTCCTCTATCAACATCCTTAATTCAGTGGCCAGCTCTGGTATATCCTTGGTCAGATTAAACAGGACGGTCATGGAAAATACTTTAACCGCCACCGGTTCCTCCGAAGATGCTAAATATTGAAAACATTGGTCGGCTGCATGCCCCCATAAATGTTCCGGGATCTTGTGATTTTGCAAGAGACGCAAGGCATTTCTCTTATAAGCCACCGATAAGTTGGGATGAAGGACTTTTACCATATCCGGAATCCGTTCCACAACCCATGGCATACGCACCTGTTCAACGGACAGAATAATCAGACCAGCGCGTTGATTCAGGCGATAGTCGTGGGAGTGATGGTTCAAAAAGATGTTCATCAACAGATTGAACCGATCTTTACTGGTACAAACATAGTCCCTGACTTCAGCTGTCCATTCAGGGGTAGGTTGTTTCAGAAGCTCTTTTGCCAGATCCACCTTATTCTAGAGATTCTTCAGGATATCTGGCAATTGCTCCCTGGCTTCTTTTAAAGCTTCTGCATTTTCAGGAGCGGCATTAGGTACGTCCCTGGTTCTCAGGAATATCTTTTTCATAGCGGTATGGATTAATACGAGCTGTTTGGTAAATTACCAAAACAACCTGGGAAAAGAAACTCTAAATGAAAAGCCCTATTAACAATTGCCATACTGACTTTCCCGCACTACAACGGCTGGTTAACGATCGTACTCTGGTGTTTCTGGATGGTCCGGGAGGAAGTCAGGTGCCGCAACAGGTCATTAATGCGATATCAGAATATTATCAGCAAAGTAACGCCAATACCCACGGTCATTTTGTTACTACTTGGGAAACAGATTTGGTTATAAAACAGGCCCGTGAGCACATGGCGGCTTTTTTAGGTGCTGAAGGCCCACAGACCATCAGTTTTGGCCAGAATATGACCTCACTGAACTATTCATTGAGCAAAGCTCTGGCCCGACATCTGCAACCTGGTCAGGAAATTCTGATCACCCAGCTTGATCACGAGGCGAATCGCGGGCCCTGGCTACGCCTACAGGAGCAGGGATTTACAGTAAAAGAAGTAGGGCTAAAGGACGATGGCACCTTGGACTATGAGGACTTTAAAGAAAAGATAGGTCCGCAAACGGGGTTGGTAGCTGTGGGGTATGCTTCAAACGCGCTGGGCACTGTTAATGATCTGCCCAAAATCACAGAGTGGTGCCGACAGCACCAAGCCATGCTTTTGGTAGACGCCGTGCATTATGCCCCGCATTTCAAGATCGACGTAAAGCGTTTGAGATGTGATTTTTTGCTCTGTTCGGCTTACAAGTTTTACGGCCCTCATGTAGGGATCTTATACAGCAGACCCGAACTGTTGGACCAGCTTGATACTGATCGGCTGCGCACGCAAGATCAAATTGCACCCTATAAAATTGAAACAGGAACCTTAAATCATGCGGCATTGGCAGGTGTAACGGCAGCCGTTCGGTATTTGGCAGGATTTGGTGAGGGCCCCACCTTAACGGAGCAGCTGCAGGATGCTTTTACAACCATACAGCAACACGAGTTTCAATTGACACAACAACTGTATCGGGGGTTAGAAGAGATAAGAGGTTTACAAATCGTCGGCCCGCCCTTAGATCCTCAACACCACACCCCAACCTTGTCGTTTACCTTGGAAGGTTACACACCGGAACAGGTATGCCGGGAACTGGGCAACAGGAATATTTGTGCCTGGGATGGACATTTTTATGCTCTCAGGGCTATTGAAGTAATGGGATTATTGGCTCAGGGAGGTGTTACCAGATTGGGGATCTCCATGTATACTACAAAAGAGGATATTGAATACACTATAAAGTGCGTAACTGATTTGACGGTAAATAAGGCTGCGGTTTAGGTAATAGATGAGTTACAATCTCACTATTTGTTTAGTCCTCGTTGTAAGCGAGGATTTGTAACCAATCAAAATTCGAATCCTAATAAAACTAAAAACTGGTCCTCGTCTCCAGACCAGGACTTGCCCAATCATCGCGTTTACAACATATAAAAAAACCTATTCCTGAATTGCGAAATTCCGAACGAGACTAATAGCCGAGCAAAATCCACTCTACTATGAACACTGACTCAAGTTTTGTAGTATCTTTATTTTATGGCGTTTGTCAATCTATCCATGAAATACCTGTTGGTCATTTGTTTGTTTATTATGCACATGGAATCTATGGCGCAAAAGGATTCCTCTATTACCATTCCTTTCATTTCTGCCAATATCCAGATTGTGCCTTTAAATGCTGAGGGATTCTTGATTGTAGATTACAGTGGTCCCCAAATAAACCAGGATCAATTGGCTCTGGCGATCATGCATTACGACATGGACCTTCAACAGCGATGGAAGAATGTACTTCCGGTCACCCGGGGATTGCAGCTTCAACATTATCAAGTACTGGAAGGATTTTTATTTATCGCTTTTAGCGACGGCAAACGTAAATATCTGGAAATGTACCGGGTTGACCTGCATCAAGGGCATTTTCAAAAGTCCCAATACTTGTTTTCCAATAGCTTTTCTCTAGATCATATCGCTGCTTCGGGTGCCAAGCTTTGGGTATCCGGAATCATGTCGAATCAAGGGGTGCTATTTTATTTGGATGAGTCGAAAAACCAGGCCCATATATTACCTACGGCTTATAGCGCCAAGGTAAATGCTATCCGAGAGTTAGAGTATCATAAAGAAAGTGGAAAATTGAGTTTTTTATTGCTTACAGAGATCGGCAAGCAACAATCCTTCGTGTTACGCAGTTTGCAAAGCAGCAAAAACCAGGTTGTTGAAAATCTTGAATTGGTACCACCACCTGGATTGCAATTAACTCAAGCCCGCTATCGGACATATGAGGATCATCAGTACATACTGGGTACCAGTTTTAAGAAAGACCCGGAACAGGCCATTGGTATTTTTCTCTATAAAATAAAGGATGGGGAGGTGGTAGCCAAGCACTTTCAATTGTTCAAAGAAACTCCTCAATATTCGGATTTTACGTTCTGGCGGGGACCTGAGAATGCCCCTGAGCAGCGCTCAAAAAAAGCAGGTAATCACGTGTTGATCGATGAGGTGCTTTTTTATCAATCCTCCATAGTCATATCCTTAGATATACTGGAAAAACAATATCAGGCCAAAGGGGCTTTGCACCAGGAGATGGAGCGCAATCAATTAGTGACCAACCTCGATCAGGATCAATACGGACGACGCGCTCTGGATCAATCCGGGGATGAAAATCAAACGGCAGAGGATCGTATCAACCGTAGATCGGCTACTGATATTCTGCAATACCGTTACCGAAACGCCTTGGTGGCACAACCTACTTTCCAGGGTCTTGGCCTGGAGCGAAATATTACCTTTACCTTTGACCGTCAACTTAAATTTCAAAACTGCAGGGGGGTGAAAACCAGCAAGCCGGAATTGACATATTTAGGTGAGCCCAATAGTTTTGCAGCACCATCGGGAATCCGACAACTCTATGACCAGGGCGATGCCTATTACACCTGGATCTACTTGCCTAAAGAAGGAACCACTGAGGGTTTCAGGTTAATCGAACACAGCTCCTCCAACTCTAAAATGATCCGTTTATCCGCCACAGAGGTGATGACTGCTCAAATGGATCAACAGCCAGCTGGTTACTTGTTGCACTTAAAGAAGGCTCCCCTGGTTCCCCAGGCTACTGATCAGCAATAATGTTATCTTGAATTAGGGATTTGATGTAAGGCTTGATCTCTTCCGCATTGGGCAATGGTGGTTCCTGAGACAGGATCTCGCCGTCTCTGGTAACACTTACAAAGTATGGAAAGACATTGTTCAAATAACTTTGAGCTATTTCCGAGTCAAATCCCAGCGTGATCCTCTCATGGCTGAACATGGGGTTATCCAGCCCGTAGAACTTTCGGTTATTCATCCAATCACTTTCATTCTCCTCAATAGCCACTAGCAGTAATTTTACCTTGTCTTTTTTTAGCATGCGTTTGAAGTAAGAAATTGGCTCAAGTTCCAAATAGTTCAAATGCCCCCAGTTCGACCATAAAACCACGTACAGAGGTTTGCCACTATGATCTGTTAGCAGCTTTCGAAAACGCTCGGACTCCAGAATGGAGATCCCACCCCCCTCAACTGTGTTAAACGCCGCAAACTGCTGTTGCAAGGAGATCTTTTCTGAGAGGTCTTGAATGATCTTAGATTCCAGTTTGGTGGCCTTCAAAACAGTGTATTGGTCCCAGAAGGTGGAATCATATAGAATTTTCCTAAGGTCGATCTTCCCGGGCTCTTTGCCGAAGAATTCCTCAGGGTGGTCTGTGATAATATTGTTGGAGATCATTTCAATATGCGATTTGTGCCGCAGGGTATCTAACACCACACTGTTGGAGTCTACCGTAGCATGGAATACATTGACATCGCTGGTCAATCGATCGATGAAATATTTGTTTTTGAAATTCTTGAAGGTGACGGTTTTCCTAATCACCGAGTAGACGCTGTCCCGGGCTCCGCTTTTTTGCTTCAATTCCTCTATCTCAGCTTTGATGAAGGCCAAATCCTTTTTTAGGATGTACAACCTTCCCTGATACCAGGTTTGTGGTCGATGACCAATGGGCCGATTATCTTCAAAGTCGACCACATAGACTTTTTCATTCCCCAAATTGCTGGTATCAATAACTTGGAACTGGTATTGGAGCAAAGGTCCGGAAAGGGGATTGTGGTAGGCAAAGTCCGTAAAGTCGTTGGTCCACAGGAAGTTCAAGGATATGGCCGGATGAAAGATCTTGGCATTTTCCGTGAAGTCAAAACTGCGTCGGAGCTGATTGATCCCGAAAGATAATCTTTCATCAGGTATCTCTCGTTTGTCAAATTCGTTTTTGGGGCTGTAAACATCTACTGCAGCTTCAATAAGCCGCACATAATTATTATTCTCACTGCAATAGTGGCGGTAAAAGGTATTTAAACGATAGGACTTCTTGGGGTAATTCTTAGGTACTTTATTCAGGGCCTGCTGGACTAACTTGCGTGCTCGATTGGCGTTCTTCTTCCTGGCTCTAGCCGTAATGATCACCAGTTCCGAAAGGTTGGTGATGGCAGGTTCAAGACGCACGGTAATATTGGTGGTCTGGATCAATGAAGCCAGGGGGAAGCGCTGAGTCACATAACCGATACTGGAAAAGCTTAAAGTGTTGTCGTTAGTAGCCAAAGAGGCGGGTATTTTTATCTCAAAAGCCCCGTCAGCGTTGCTACTGGTACCCAGCGGTGTGCCTGTGATCCAGATATTGACGTACGACAATGAGCTGCCGGAGGGCTGGTCTTTAACCACGCCGGTAACGGTGTGAATTTGTGCTGGTAAAATCCCAGTAATAATCCCCAACATTCCTGTCAACATCCACTTGGGCCAACCCATAATTCAGGCAGTTTATTTTTCCCGTGGAGGTGTAATCATAATATGTGCCCGGTGTGTTCCGGGGTCCATTATCCAGGGCTCGCCGGGGGCTCTGGGCTTAGGAGGCAATCCGGTGCTGGCTGGTGTAGC
>Ga0224508_10002829_pt1 | contig 14565 bp, 8 predicted proteins | sample SF_Jan12_sed_USG_4_FD_170157 | JGI IMG/M metagenome (GOLD analysis project Ga0224508, IMG submission 170157) | Sediment microbial communities from San Francisco Bay, California, United States - SF_Jan12_sed_USGS_21 | ecosystem: Environmental > Aquatic > Marine > Sediment | place: USA: California... | reverse complement strand
GCCGGATATTCTGGTCAACAATGCAGGCCTGGCGGTCGCCGGGCGACTCGACAGCGTTCCGCGGGACCGCTGGGAATCACTCATGCAACTCAACCTGCTGGCGCCGATGCGCCTCTGCCGCCTGTTTATTCCGGGCATGATCGAACGCGGCAGTGGACATATTGTCAATATGTCGTCACTGGCCGGCTGGGTTGGTTCTCATGGCCTGTCCTCATACTGCGCGTCGAAGTTCGGCTTGCGCGGTTTCGGTGAATCGCTGGCCGCCGACCTTAATGGCACCGGCGTTCATGTGAGCAATGTCTACCCGTGTTTCAGTCAGACGCCGATTCTTGACTCGCCACAATTCGGTTACGAGGAGCGGCGGGCCCCGCCTGCGTACCTGATATCAGAACCGTCGGACGTCGTTGCGCGAATAATAGAGGGTGTCCGCCGCAATCGGCTGCATGTCTTTCCCGATAAGTACGCGCGCCTGATTTACTACGTTACGCGATTCGCACCGTGGCTCATGCCGCTGCTCGACCGCCGCATGCAAGCCCAGTCGATCGAGGCGGGTCAGGAAGGGGATTAGAAGAAGGGGTCAGAGTACATTTTCCGATGGTCGCCGTGCCAACCGAATCCCGTGATGCCGACCGTTTTTGAGATCTAATCGGAACTGCGCGATTGCGTGAATGGCGTTTCCACACCGTCTTACTGGAAATGTACTCTGACCCCGATTAGTCGAAGACGCCGGTACTCCTGATGGCATTGACAGAGGGATCGATAGTCAGCGGCGTTCCAGCTGTTTTCTGGCTATTCGCGATATCCTTCAATCCGCTTCCGGACACTATGCAAACCACGAGTTCGTCTGCGTCGATCTTGCCGTCGTGAACCAGTTGTCTCACTGCGGCCCAGGGTGCCGCTGCGGCCGGTTCGGCAAAGATCCCGGTGGTCCGGGCCATCTCCGGAATCGCCGCCAGAATCTCCTCATCCGGAACCATTACGGTTTCGCCACCGGACTGCAGAATGCCGCGTACTGCCGCCAGGCCGTCGCGTGGCTGGTCGACGGCAATGGAATCGGCAATGGTGCCGGCCCTGACCGCATCTACGACAACGGTTGACCAGTCCGGGTCCGTCTCGCCCATGTCGCGAATCCGGCGGGCAGCGAGGCAGATCGCCGCGCTGGCGTCGGACTGCACGCAGTCGATCCCGGGTACCCGGTCAACCAGTCCAACATCGCGCAAATCACACCAGCCTTTCCAGATGCCGCTCAGCAAATTGCCGTCTCCCGTTGGAACGACGAGCCGATCCGGGACCCGGCCGCCCAGGGATTCCCAGATCTCGTACGCACAGGTCTTCTTGCCTTCGCGCGTAAAGGGGTTGTAGCCGGTGCTCCGGTTGAACCAGCCGAACTCATCGGAGGCTTTCAGGCAAAGATCGAAGGCGTCGTCGTAGCTGCCCCGCACCGCGAATACGGTCGCTCCGAACGATAAAGACTGCGTGAGCTTCGCCGCCGGCGCGTCTTCCGGAACGAATACGACCGCGTGCAGGCCGAGGGCGGCGGCGAGACAGGCGAGAGAGGAACCGGCGTTCCCGGTACTGGCGACGGATACGACATCCGCACCGATATCCATCGCCCGACGAAGCGTCACAGCGCTGGCGCGGTCCTTGGTCGACGCACTCGGATTGACGGTTTCATCCTTGAGATAAAGATTGCGAAGCCCGACCAGTTCACCGAGACGAGGAGCCGCATACAGCGGCGTCCCGCCAACCTTAAGCGGGAACGGCGTATCGGTTTCTGTCACGGGCAACAGTGGCGCGTAACGAAACTGGTCAGTCCCGTCATTGTCAAACCCTTCCGCTACCGTGCCCGCAATCGCCGCATAGTCATAGATAATGTCGAGGTTGCCGCCGCAACTCGGGCAAACGAACCCGGCGAAATCCACGGTTTGTGTTTCAGCACAGGCAATACAACGGTAGCCATTCATGCGCGTGGACTCGTCACGGCACGATGTGTGTGCCACTTATCGCTTGCAGAGCTGCCTGCAGGTTGTGTGGCTGCGTGATGATCACTTCCTTGCCACCTTTCTCGAGAAAGGTGAGGGCGCTCTCGATCTTTGGCTGCATGCTCCCGGTCAGGAAATGCCCAGCAGCCAGGTGTCGCCGACATTCCTCGACATTCATGCGGTCGATCTCAACCTGTTCGGGGGTGCCAAAATTCAACGACACCTTGTCCACATCCGTGGAAATAATGAAGAACGATGCGCCAAGCTCACAGGCAAGCAGGCAGGATGCGGCGTCTTTGTCGATAACCGCGGGTCGGGGTCGTAGCGTGCCGTCCGGCTTGTAAATGACCGGGATACCGCCGCCACCGGCGGCAACGACCAGCATGCCGTCGTCGAGTAATGTGCGAATGGCCGGCAACTCGACGACCTCGAGTGGAGTCGGCGACGGTACCATGCGACGCCAGCCGCGGCCGGCGTCTTCGCCTACGACCCAGTCGTCCTCGTCCTCGCGTTGACGTGCTTCTTCTTCGTTCATGAACGGGCCGATTGGTTTGCTCGGGTTGCTGAAACTCGGATCCTGTTCGTCGACCACGACCTGCGTGACCAGCGCGACGACCTGCTGCTTGAGGCCCTGTTGCAGGAATTCGTTTTGCAGGCTCTGCGCGATCTGCATGCCGATCGACCCTTGCGTATCCGCCACGCAGTTGGCGAGCGGAACCTGGTGGATGACGTCTCTCGCCAGCTCCGAGCGCAACAGGATAAAACCGACCTGCGGTCCGTTGCCGTGCGTGATCAGCACGCGATAGCCTTGCTCGACGATCGGCACGATGTAGCGGCTCGTCTCGCCGGCAACGCGGTACTGGTCCAGGACACCCATGTGTTGTCGGTCCTTGATCAGGGAATTGCCGCCGATGGCGATAACGACCAGCGGGGAGTCAGCGTTGTTGTCTTGATCGGGCATCGTTACTCGAATAATGGTTTCCTACATTGTAAGCGCCATAAGCGCCTTGGCCGTATGCAACCGGTTATCGGCCTCGGGGTAAACGCGTGATTGCGGGCCGTCGATTACCGCATCGGTCACCTCGAAGCCGCGATCCGCTGGCAGGCAGTGCATATAGATCGCCCGCTCCGTGGCGCGCGCCATCGTCTCCTCGTCACATATCCAGTGCCGATATTGCTGCGCGATCTGCATCGCTTCCTCAGGTTTGCTGAACAACGACTCGATCCCCCAGCTCTTCGGATAAACGACATCGGCATCGGCGAACGCATCTTCCATATTGTCCACGACGTCGAACGAGCCGCCGGAACGCGCGGCGTTATCGCGGGCCAGCTGCATGGGCTCATCCATCAACGCGTATTCAGGCGGGTGAGCCAGTGTTACGTTCATCCCGAATCGCGTCATTAGCATGATCAGCCCCTGCGGCACCGACATCGGTTTCACGTAGCTTGGCGCGTAGGCCCAGGAAACGGCAATCTTCAGGTCCTTGAGGTCCTTGCCGAATTCTTCCCGTATCGTCATCAGGTCGGCCAGGTTCTGACACGGGTGGTCGACGTCGCACTGCATGTTGATGACCGGGACCGAAGCCCATTTCGCGACGTCACGCATGTACGACTGGCCCTCGCCGGGAACCAGGTCGTGGCGAATGGCGATGCCGTGGCCGTAGCCCGAGAGAATGATCCCCATGTCCTTGGGGCTTTCGCCGTGCGCGATCTGCGACGTCTCCGAGTCAATGAAGTGAGCATGGCCGCCGAGCTGTGTCATGCCGGCCTCGAATGAATTGCGCGTGCGCGTGGATTTGTCAAAGAAGATCAGGAATGCAGTCTTGTGAGCGAGGTGCAGTGTCGGCACGCCATTCCTGAACTCGTCTTTCAATTGAGACGCTGTGTCCAGCGCGAGTTCTATTTCCTCATCCGACCAGTCCTGAGTCATCAGCCAGTCACGGCCCTTCATGTGGTCGGGGAGCGGTTTTGCTGTGCGAGTCACTGTGGGTGTTCTCCCGTGTTTATCCCTTCGCGAATTGATCGACGAGGGCGGAATAAAAGGCGACGCAGCAAACCAGGTGCTCGATCTCGGTCTGCTCGTTGGGTGCATGGGCGAAGTGCTCATGACCGGGTCCGAAGCCGACGGTCGGAATATGATGCATTCCGGCCGTGGCAACTCCATTGGTGCTGAACGTCCAGTGTCCGACTTCGGGTTCTTTGTCGAAGGCGTCACGGTAAGCGGTCATTGCAGCTTGCACCGGCGCCGCGTTTTCGCCCATCTCCCACGTGGGGTAGTACTTGCGTGTGGGATAGGTCAAGCCGGTGTGACTGGGCACCGCGTAGTCGAGCACGGTAACCGTCGCGCCCGCACTATTGACCGACGGCAGCGCGAGAATCTCCGCCACGGAGGTCTCCTCGGTTTCGTCGATAGTCAGTCGACGATCAAGGTGTATCGTGCAGCCATCAGCCACGGCACAGAGGCTGGGTGACGTGGACCGAATCTCGCTGATGGTGACCGTGCCTTTACCCAGCGGGTCGCGCGGTTCCAGGCGTTCGTTGAGCTTCTCGATGTCCGCGATGATGCCGGCCATTTTGTAAACGGCATTTTCCCCGCGCTCGGGTGCGGAGCCGTGACAGGAAACGCCGGACGTGTGCACCTCGATTTCCATGCGGCCGCGATGCCCACGGTAGATGCGCAGACTGGTCGGTTCGGTAATCACGACGAGATCGGGGCGCAGTCCGTCCTCGTTGATAATGTACTGCCAGCACAAACCGTCACAGTCTTCTTCCTGCACGGTCGCGGTCGCATAAAACGTGACGTCGTCGGGTATTCCTCTTTTCTTTAACAAAGCGCCGGCATAGACGCTGGAGGCGACGCCGCCTTTCATGTCACTCGTGCCGCGTCCGTAGAGAATACCGTCCTCGATATCACCGGAATGCGGATCGCGATCCCAGAGTTCCGGGTCGCCGACATCGACGGTATCCACATGCCCGTCAAACGCGATCACCCGTGGCCCGGAGCCGATGCGGCCGAGGACGTTGCCCATGGGGTCGATGGTGACTTCGTCGTAACCGATGCGCAGCATCTCGTCGCGGATTCGATTGACGACGGCACCCTCCTCGGAGCTGAGCGACGGGATCCGAATGATGTCCTGCATGAACTTCACGAGGTCGGATTTGATGTCCATCGCGTCCGCGTAATAGGTGCTGCTCATTCGTTGCCTCCGCCATCATTAAAGGCATCGATCAGGCGATCCCACTCGTCCACGATGTCTTTAGAAAAAATCTCGCGCCAGAAGTCTTCGTCCCAGAGCTGCCGTAACTCATCCGATGTGCGGCCCTGTTGTTCAACCCAGGTGAAGTACTTGAAGTTATGCAGCGCTTTCTGATCTTTGTAGCCAAGCTCCCGGAGATGATCCGTTGTGGTGCCGTGCAGGTAACGCCCGAAATGCTGGTCGGCCAGGTGAGTGTTGTAATGCCCATGAGTATCCCGCATCTCCTGCATACGGGATAAATACAATTCCATGGAATCGGTGATTGGTGTGAATATAACGTCGCGACTGTCCATGTCGTAGAAACGCGCCGCCTTGATACTCGCTACCAGGTTGCACAACCCCGAAATGCCGACGTCGCCGAGTGCCTGGATCGTGTCGTCATCGACTCCTTCACGACGCAGGCATGCCTGGCCTTCATCCTCGCTGAACAAACGCATGAGCTGCATGGTCTGTTCATCGTCGACGGCCGCCACGAGGTTAGTGTTACGCACGTTGTGAATCCACGGCACGTGTTTGTCGCCGATACCCTCGATGCGGTGCTCACCAAAACCGAACTGCAGCAGGGTGGGACACTGCAACGCTTCGGTGGCTACCACGCGGATACCGGGATGCTGCGTGCGCAGGTAGTCGCCCGCTGCAATGGTGCCGGCTGAGCCGGTGGCGCTGACATAGGCGGACAGGCGCCTTCCCTCTGCGTAGTGATTGCGGAAGATCTCTTCAATAATCGAGCCGGTCATCTGGTAATGCCAGATCGCGTTGCCGAACTCCTCGAACTGGTTGAAGACGACGATCTCATCGCCGCGTTCGTGGCGTAGCTCCCAGCACTTGTCATAGATCTCTTTGACGTTCGATTCTGTTCCGGGTGTGGCGATGATCTCATCGGTGCCGATTTCCCGAAGCCATTCGAAGCGCTCGCGACTCATGCCCTCGGGCAGGATCGCGACGGCCGGGCAGGAGAGCAGTGCACAATCGTACGCGCCGCCACGACAGTAGTTGCCCGTCGATGGCCACACCGCCTTCTGCGTACCCGGATCGAAAGCGCCCGTAACGAGCCGCGGGACCAGGCAACCGTAGGCCGCGCCGACCTTGTGCGCCCCGGTCGGGAACCACTTGCCGACGATACCGACGATGGTGGCATCGACGCCGGTCAGCGCGGGCGGGAACTCGATCCAGTTGCCCTCATTGAAGCCACCGCCATGTTCGACGGGCTCGTTTTTCCATGTGATGCGAAACAGGTTCGCAGGGTCCAGGTCCCATAAGCCGACGTCCTTGAGCCTGTCCTTGATGGCGTCAGGCGCCAGCGTCGGGTCTTTCTGCTGACCGAATGTCGGCAGGATGATTTTCTGCGCACGGGCACGAGCGCTGCTCTTTCGCAAAACGTCTTCTCGAATTTCAGGTATCAGGTTCAAGCTGCTCCTCCGAAATCAATTTCGGGAATCGGGTCCCGGTCACCCCAGGCGATTTCCACTTCAGTTGCACCGGACTGTATCGCTCGCAGCAATTCGTCCTGGTCGACGGGTAAGCTGCGCACGCGTACTCCGGTGGCTCGATAGATGGCATTGGTGATGGCCGGGCTCGTGGGGATGCTCGGTAGCTCACCCATACCCTTGGCCCCGAACGGTCCGGCAGACGTGTTGTGTTCCACGATGTGCGAAACGATTCGCGGGGCGTGCGTGATGCTCGGCGGTTTATAACGCGCCATGACGTTGGTCCATGGAATGCCTTCTTCCTGGATGTAATGCTCGGTCAGCGTATAGCCGATGCACATGACGATGCCGCCCTCAATTTGTCCTTCCAGCGTCAGTGGATTGATCGCACGACCGACATCGTGTGCAGCAACTACTTTGCGCACACTGACCTCACCGGTGCGCATGTCGATTTCACACAGCGCGGCCTGCGCGCAGAAACTGAATGCAACGTGCATGTCGCCGCCGCTTCCCAACGGCTTGGTCCTGGGCGCCCAGTATTCATGTTGCATTTTGATTCTTGTCGGTGATTTCGCGGCCGCGAGTTGCCCGGCGACATCCCTGGCGGCCAGGCGCGCCGCATTACCGCTGACATACGTCTGGCGGCTGGCGGTAGTGGGACCACCATCGGGGCAAAAATCCGTATCGCCAAGCAGGACGCTCACGCGGTCAGATGAAATGCCGAGTTCTTCGGCCACGCAGGCGGCGAGCACCCCGGGCAGGCCCTGGCCCATTTCCGCCGACGAGATGCGCACCTCGGCCACCAGACCCTTGTCGGGATCCTGCCATGCCTCGACCTCGGCGGTAGCCTTGTCGGGAGCGCCGCCGCCCAGCCCGGTGTTCTTGTAGCCGACGGCAATGCCCCAGGCGAAGCGCCGATGACCCTCATCCCAGGTCCACTGAAAACGATCGTCACGCATGTCGTGCTCGACCCTGTCGATACACTCGTGCAAACCCACGCTTTCTCGTAGCACCTGTCCGGTCGACGTCTCCGAGCCTACGTCGAGCGCATTCATGCGACGGAACTCGACCGCATCGAGCTTGAGCTTCTCCGCCAGCATGTCCATGTTGCTTTCGACGGCGAAACAACTCTGGGTCACACCGAAGCCACGGAACGCGCCGCAGGGAACGTTGTTCGTGTACAGGGCGAAGCAGTCGACCTTGGCGTTCGGCACATCGTACGGGCCGGTGGCATGGGTCGTGGCTCGGGTCAGCACCTTTTCGCTGAGGCTGGCGTAGGCCCCGCCGTCGCCGTAGAGCGTCGCTTCAACCGCGGTGAGTTTGCCGTCGCTGGTTGCCCCGGTGCGCATGCGCAGGACGGTGGCATGACGTTTGGGATGCACCAGCAGACTCTCCTGGCGCGAGTACAGCATCTTGACCGGACGCCCGGTCGCCTTGGCGAGGAGGGCAGAATGAATCTGTCCGACGATATCTTCCTTGCCGCCAAAGCCTCCACCCATCAGCGTGGCGACCACGCGCACGTCGGTCTTTTCTACACCTAGCGTGGCGGCGGCCTGGTCGCGGTCCAGGTACGGAATCTGGCTGCCCACATAGATCGTCGTCTTGTCATGTTTTGCATTCTCGCCGCGCACCGCCAGGGCATCGAAGTCGCCGCCAAACTTCGTCGGATCGTAGCCGGCCGGCACACCGATCGAGCACTCCGGCTCAAGAAACAGGTGCTCGGTAGTGGGTGTGCGGTAGGTCTGGTCGACGATCACGTCGGCGTCGGCAAAACCGGCATCAATATCGCCCTTCTTCACCTTGATGTGCTTTAAGAGGTTACCGTCGGGACGCTCCTCGTGAACGAGTGTTGCGTCGGGCTTTGCCGCTTCGATCACATCGGTGACGGCGGGTAGTTCCTCGTAGTCGATGTCGATCAATTCCAGCGCCGCTGCAGCGATCGCTTCGGAATCGGCAGCAACGATCGCCACGGCATCGCCGACATAACGGACTTTCCTGCCACACAGAACCGGCCAGTCAATGCTCACTATGCCGTGCGCGTTGCGGCCGGGAATGTCCTCATGCGTAAGCACCGCGTGCACGCCGTCGAGTTTGCGCGCTGCAGAAGCGTCGATCGAGCGAATGCGCGCGTGCGGTACACCGGCGCGTTTGGTGCGCGCGTAGAGCATGCCGGGAAACGTGTAGTCATCGGTGAAGCGGGCGCTGCCCCTGATCTTCGCCAGCGCATCGGGATTGGATTGCGCCTTGCCTACCGCCAGGCCGGGCTCTTGAGTCTCGGGAATATACGGCCGGACGTCCTGGCCGGACGCCTGCAAGATTGCACTGATCACACTCTGGTAGCCGGTGCAGCGGCAATAGGAGTCCTTGAGTGCGACCCGGATGCTCTCCTCGGTCACCACTTCGCCCGTGGCTCTTGTGCGATCCAACAGGCCCTTGGCCGTCATGATCAGTCCGGGCGTGCAGATGCCGCACTGCACGGCGCCGTGATCCAGGAATGCCTGCTGTAATGCGTGCAGACTGCCGTCCTGCGACAGGCCCTCGATCGTTTGAACCTGCGCGCCCTGCGCCTTGAACGCCGGGAATACGCAGCTGACCACCGCTGTGCCGTTCACGAGAACGGTACAGACGCCGCACTCGGCCTCGTTGCAGCCAATCTTGGTACCGGTCATCCGGAGGTCCTCGCGCAGCACCTCGGACAGGTATCGTGACTCCGGCACGTCGATGTCGACCGCATTACCGTTCACGGTCATCGCAAGCCGGCTCATCGTTCGGCCCCGGCGCGTTCGGCCGCCCTGGCAAGGACGATTGGCAGGTAAGTCCGCACCATTGTCCTCCGGTATTCCTCGGTAGCCCGGTATTTGCTGGCGCGCAGCGTCACGTTGTCGAGAGCAACGTCCGCGGCTTTTTCGAACTGCTCAGGTGATGTCGGTCCACCGACGAGTACCGCTGCCACCGCCTCTGCGAACCAGGGCACCGGTCCGACCGGTCCCATGCCGATGCCGGCGCCTGTAATGGTGTCGCCGTCCACTTCCAGTCGTGCCGCCATCGAGATGATCGGCAGGCAGAGACCCTGCGGTCGCATCACGCGGTGAAACGCGGAGCCTTCCCGGGCGCCCGTGGGTCTGAAGCGCAGCCTCGTCAGCACCTCCCGGTGGCGATCGATGACGCTTCTGCCCGGCCCGACGAAGGAGTCTTTGGCCGGGATCCAGCGAGTGCCCGTGGCGCTGGCGACTTCGACCTCGCCACCCAGGGCCAGCAGGCCGATCGTGCCATCGCCGGCAGGTAGCGCGTGTGCCACGTTACCGGCAAGCGTCCCGGCGTTGCGTACCTGGGGACCACCGATGACCCCGCAACCTTCGGCCAGGCAGGTGCCGCGCCGGATGATGCGTTCGTCGCTGATAATTTCCGCGTGAGTCACGCCACAACCGATCACGATGTAGTCCTGTTCCTGGCCGATGCTGTCGAGGCCGGCAATACCGGATACGTCCACCATGGCTTCGAACGGCCGGCGCAGGCCCCGCCGTATTTCCACGAGAAGGTCTGTTCCGCCGCCTACGACGCGCGCCCGGCCATCGTAGTGTTGCAACAACTCGAGTGCCTCTGCCACCGTTCCCGGCACGTGGTAGCTGTCCCAGCGGTTTGTTGAAGCGTCAGCCATTGTTCATTTGTCTCAATTGATTCTCGCCCAGATCGCGGCCGCGCGTTCTGTACATTTAGCGCGAATCGCGTCTTCGTCCAGGTGCGGCAGGCCGCCGTCCTCGACGATCACCTGGCCCCGTGCGATCGTCGTACGGACGCGCGCGAAACTTAAGCCGAACAGCAAATGTCCGTAGAAGGTCTCGGCGTTCAACGGCGTGAACGGTACGTATTCCGGGATGATGATATCGGCGAGCTGCCCCGTGGCGAGCGTGCCGCGAGGCTCGCGGAACAGGCGATTGCAGATGCTTCGATTATTCTTCAGCAGGATCTCGCAAGCCTCCACGAAAGCGACCGTCGGGTCGCGGTGACAGGTGCGCTGGTGCAGATACATGGCGCGCGCTTGGGAGATCATGTGTGAGGAAATGCCGTCGGTGCCGACGCCGACGGTTACACCGTGTTCGAGCATGTCGAGTATCGGCGCGACGCTGAGCCCATTGTTCATGTTGGATTCGGGGGCGTTCACCAGCATTGAATCGGTGGAGCGCAACAGGTCGAGTTCCCGCGACTCGAAATGGACGCCGTGCACGAAGATCGTTTTCGGGCCGGGAATGGCGAAGTCGAGAAAGCGGTCCATGATGCGGCGCCCGTAGCGGTCCATGGTCAGCTGCACGTCAATTTCGTCCTCGGCGGCGTGCACGTGGAATCCTGACTCGAGTGAGTTGCCGATGTCGGCACAACGCTCGAGTGTCTGCGTGCCGAGTGTCATCAACGCATGCAGGCCGAACATCGCCGCCATCTGCCCGTCGTCCGCGTCGCGGCATTGGCGGATGTAGCGTTCGTTCTCCTCGATACCTTCGCCAGCCTGGTTACGGTCCGATACCTCGTAGCAAAGACAACCGCTTAAGCCCACGTCTTTGAACGCCCGCTCGACCTGGTCGAGGCTGCCGTCCCAACAGGCAGGCGAGGCATGGTGGTCGATGATTGTCGTGCAGCCGGCGCGTGCGGCATGCATGACGGCCAGCAACGCAGAGTAATACACGTCCTCGGCGTCCAGGGCGGAGTCGAGTTTCCACCAGAGGTTCTTTAGGTTTTCCTCGAAGTTCTGCGCCTGAGGACCGGGCGGGGTGAAGCCGCGCGCGAACGTCGAATAAAGATGGTGGTGAGCATTGATCAAACCGGGCATCACGAGACTGCCACCGGCATCAATGGTCCGGTCTGCCGAGTACGTGCCCGGGGCAAAATCGCCGACATCGACAATCCGGCTGTCCTCGATGTAGACACTGCCATTCTCGATGAAGCGATCGTCTTCATCGAGAGTGACCAGGCGTCCATTGGTGATCAGCAGGGAACTCATCGTAATAGCCTCTTTTTATTAAGAATAGACTGCCTGACGGCGCAGGTCGGTCGTGGCTATTCCCTATATCCGGGATGCGCGATCCTGCCGGTGCCAGGACTGTCCGTCCCTCGGCCTGACGGCGCGGTCGGCAGATGCGGCGTCGATTTTTGCAGGCCGACCAACAGGACGAACATGGCGGCACAGGGGTCCATAGACAATAAGCCATCCTCTTTTGCGCCGTCAGTGAGGCTGGTTTCCTCGATCTCGAAGGTGTCCGGGTTCAGCCGCGCTCGAAACGACGGTCCGGTGTAGTCGAGCTTGCCGTTGAGCTCAATGTGATGAGTTGCACCCCGCCAGCGCGCATCCATCGCCCAGGAATCCGCATCCCTGAACACCATGAAGGCGTTGTCCTGCTGCGCCTCAAATTCCCGGCGGTCGAGATACAGCCGCGGTTTATCGCGGTATGGCTGTCCTGCCGTGGGACAGAAGGTTGTGCAGTTGCCACACTCGTTGCAGAAGTCCGTCAGCACGGCGATCTGAAATGCCTGCGCCACGCGGTAAGGCCTGCCCGGCTCAACCCGGATGGCGCCTCCATCGAGACTCAGCCGCGGCAAGCTCAATTCAAACGGCGCCGTCTGGTAGGTCTGCAGCGCGAGGTTCGGGCAGACACCGACGCAAACGCTGCAATACACATCACAATCCAGGCAACGCGCCGCTTCTGCCCGGGCCTGTTGCTCGTCGTAGGTCAGCACCACCTCGTTGAAGTTGTCGCGGTCATCCAGCGGTGTCAGTGGTGCATGCACCCGCCATTCCCGGCGGCTGCGGCGTCGCAGCAGCGTCGTGGGATCGAACGTCGCGACCGGTGTCGATGCGCCGACGGATGAGCGGCGACGCAGGATGCTGTCGGCGATCGCCTTTCCGGCCGCTACTGCCTTGACGATCGACGCGGGACCTTCGTTCACCACGTCACCGCCGGCGTAAACACCGGGTACCGACGTCTCGAACGTGACCGGGTCGACCATGATGTAACCACGGTCGTTGACCGCGATCGGTTCCCGATCCTCGCCGCCGGGCGCCAGAAAATCGAGGACGGCATTCTGGCTGATAGCGAGGATCAGCGTGTCCAGCGGCACCTCGAAATCGGCGTCGGCAAGCTCGTGCGGAATCTTGCGGCCGCTGGCGTCGCGGTCGGTTTTGAAAACCATGCGCCGGCAAACGAGCGTATTCAGCCGGCCGTCGTCGGTCACCAGCCGTTGCGGCTTGCACAGTTCCAGCACGTCGATACCTTCGTCGAGCAGGTGCCGGATTTCCTCGCGATCCGCGGGCATCTGATCAACGGTACGACGGTAGATCAGGCTGACTTGGGCGTGGGATTGCCGGCGGGCGACCCGTGCGCAGTCCATGGCGGTATCTCCGGCGCCGACAACGCCGACGCGGCTGCCGTAGTCGATCACGTGACCTTCGCGGGCGCGCCTGAGAAACTGCAGGGCATCGAATACTCCCTCGCAGTCTTCACCTGCAAGCCCCAGCATCTTGCTGAGCTGGGCACCCACCATGATCACTATGTGGTCAAAGCCCTCGCTGCGCAGCTGCTCGAGCGTAAAGTCACGCCCGGCCCGCATGCCGAAATGAAACCTGACGCCGAGGTCCTGCAGCAATTTGAAGTCCTGATCAAATACCGCCAGGGGCAGGCGGTATTCGGGAACGGCGCCGCTGACCATTCCGCCGGCGTAGGCATGCTGTTCGAACACGTCCACCTCGAGCCCGGCTCGGGCCAACTCGGATGCCGCCGCCATGCCTCCGGGTCCTGCCCCGATGATCGCAACTTTGGTGGCCGCGGATGCTGCCTGTTTGCCCGCTGTGGATGGCTCTTCGTGATCCATGATGAATCGCTTGACGTCCCGAATTGCTACCGGCTCATCGAGATGACTCCGAATACAGGTTTGCTCGCACAAATGATCACAGACCCGCCCGAGTATGCAGGCGACGGGATTGTCAGCCCGGACTACCTCCAGTGCTGCCTCGATGTTGCCGTCACGTACGGCACTCATGTACTGGGGCACGTTCTGATTGACCGGGCACTCATCGACGCAGGGAGCCTTGATGCAGTCGAACAGGCCTAGCTCGCGCGATGTCTTCGTGTGCGTCGTGTCAAATGTGCCCTTGATGTATTGCGGATTACTGCGCGTCTGTTCGGCGTAGTGACTCAGATTGAGTTGCGCGGCTGCCCGAACATCGGCGCGGGAGGCATTTGATCCTGCCGACTTGAAGATAAATTCCTCGATGTTGGCCGCGCCCGCATTGTTGAACGCATCGTCGACTGTTTCGACGTACTGCAGCAAGCGCAGGTAACCGCCGGTCTTCAGCAGATCCGAACAGGTTGTGATCGTCTGCATGCCCGCGCCCAGCAGGGCCGGTGCGTTGAAGCAGTTCGCGCCCGCCGAAAATGACATGGGCAGCTCGCCATCGAACTCGTCGGCCAGGTCGTGAGCAAGGTTGACCGTGATGGCATGCAACGGACGCCCGGAGAGATACGCAGTCTTCTCATTCTCATCGAAGGTGGAGCGCGAGTTCTCTACTTCGAGCGTGTTGGACAGTTTCACGCCAAAGTCGAGGCCACCATCATCCGCGACTTTCTTGAGGTTGCGCAGCATTGGCACGGCGTCGGCGTATTTCAGGTCGTGCTCGAACGCGGCGTCCGGTACAACCACGTCCCTGTAGCCCAGGTCCTCGTTTAGCAGGCTGCGCACGCGCTCGGGACCGAGCAGGGTCGGATTGCACTTCACCAGCGTGTGGAGGCGCCGCTCTCGTAACAGGTAGGTACTGATGCTTTCGATTTCTTCGGGCGGACAGCCATGCATGGTCGAGAGGGTGACGTTGTCGGACAGGCGGTCGGGTATGTGCAGGTCGCGAACCGCGGGAAA
>Ga0224508_10002828_pt1 | contig 14567 bp, 13 predicted proteins | sample SF_Jan12_sed_USG_4_FD_170157 | JGI IMG/M metagenome (GOLD analysis project Ga0224508, IMG submission 170157) | Sediment microbial communities from San Francisco Bay, California, United States - SF_Jan12_sed_USGS_21 | ecosystem: Environmental > Aquatic > Marine > Sediment | place: USA... | reverse complement strand
TGCCAGTCGCATGGCGTTGCGGAGGCCCTCAGCGGTCTCCACGTCATGGGTTAGGACGAAGGCGGACCGTGCTCCGTGGGGCCAGGGGTGGATGACCGGTAGTCCCGCTTCTGGCGTTGGGATGCTCTGCACGAAATCCCGCAAGAACTCATCGGGCAAGTACCACGTGTCCCCAGGAGCGGCGCGTCGCGAGCTCTGCAATCGCTGTCGAATCCATAGAGGGAGAAGCGGCCTCAGCAGACGATAATAGAGGCGGAATGGCAGCGACAAACGCGCCGCCTGCCCGTCACGCTCGACGTGACGCAAAGCAATCGTTTCGGCAGGGCGGTCGTTCACGAAGAAACGGTATTGCATCGCTCACTGACTCAGCTGGTAGAACGCCTCGCCGAAGAGTCGGCACACTGCCGTCGGCGAATGGCGGATGACGAAGGAGAGGAGTTTCAGAATATACAAACGTTCGAGTTCCGGCTGTGGTTCGCCGGAGAGGTAGACTTGGTAAGCGTCGATTTCGGCGGCGCCCCATTTTCGCTTGAACCGGCACAAGCCGTCGTTGTTCTTAGCGGTTACCCCAAAATCAAACCGCGAATAACCCTGTTCGCTGGTCCGGCGGATTGCGTTGTAAAACAAGGATTCGTTCGGCCGATGCTCAAGGGCCCTTGGAGCTGAGGCGCCATACTTGTAAATCACGGTTTCCTTGTATTTCAGGAAGACGCCCGCGGCGAGGGGTTGATCGTCCTTGCTGACCACGCCAACGTATCCCAAACCTTGCTGCAAAACCGTTTCGTGCAATCGCGCAAAAAACTTCTTGGGTTGGATCGGGATGCCCTGCTTCTTGCGAGTCATTAGGTGGAGCTTGTAGAACGCCTCCATAGCATCGGGGTCTGTTCGACATTGAAAGCGAAGATGTCTCGACTCGGCTCGGCGATAATTGCGAACGACGGAGTTGCGGAACTCTCTCTCTATTTCGTTGAATGGACGATCCACGTCGATGACGTGACGGACGCAATGACTCGTAGATGCTATGCCGCTCAATGGCTCGTTTGATCGAACCACGATGGCGTCATAGTCGTCCACTTGCCAGGCTTGGACGGCATCGCGCATTAGCTCTAGCCCATCTGAGGATGTACTCAAAACAGGGACGGAATCGCTAAACGGCAACGAAACCAGCTTTCTCCTCCCAAACAGCCCTTTGGTCTCGAGAAACGGAATGGCTGCCACAACCTGTCCGCCGCGTTTGACGGCTGGAATGTGATGCTTCAATCCGTACTGGCGGATGAGCAGTTCAATCCAGTTCCGGTGGTGAAAGGCCGTACTGGCCGGGTGCGATTCAACGACCCGCTGCCACTGGTCTAATGTCAGGAAGCTAATCGCGTTGCTCACGGCCGCTTCACCTGGAGGGTGTCACGGCTTGCCGCCTGCGTATCTGACGGCGTTTCGGGTCGAGCCGGTGCCAAGGGGCGTCGATGGGGGCTCCCTGACCGGCGGAAATAGCCGCATCGGAGCAACGACGGCAAGGTCAACGCCGTCACCGCGATTCGGTTCATTTTGGTCATGTCCCGCCGCCAACGTTCGTCGCTGCGAATCGACACGGTTCCGGTTTGAAATCGGACCAAGTTGCCAAACACCGAGTGATTCGCCCGTTGCATATCCACTGTCGTGCCGGAGATGAAATCGACGGGAACCTCTCCCTCGCCCACAAAGGCCAGAATGTCCCGTACGTACTGCGCGGGGTCTTTAACAAAATGTTCGTAAAGTAACCGTTGGTACTGGGTCGCCCGCTTGCGCAAGAACTTGGTCGCGGCCATGTTGCGGGCGATCCATTGCAGGCTGCCTCTTATCGGGTGTTTGCGCGCCATGTATTCCGGTGTGCCGGAGCTGAGCGGTTCGAACAGCTTTTGGGTGGACCAAGAGTGGGCCACGGCTCGAGAGTCCCGTACGAGATGCAGCACCTTCACGTCCAACGTGTCGACCATCGTCAAGGCGTAACCGTAGGCTGGATTCTTGGAGGAATCGACGACCACGCGGCAACCGCTCACGGACTGGATGGCCCGGTAGAGTCGCTCGATGTTGCGCAAACAATCCCCCGACTGCGAGCGCCATTGCTCTTGACGACGGGGCAGCAACATCTTCGGCAGGTCGTGCAAGCGAATTCCCTCAATGAACTGGTGCATAGCCGCGGCATCCACCTGGTCCATGCCGCCGAATGCCTCGTGTGCGGTAGACTGCCAGAACGCGCAGTCCCCAAAAGGGACGCCACACCCACAAAGTTTGTTCTTGATGAAACCGCGGTCCCAGACGTGGCGCAGTTCACCGACAGCACAGAAACCACTCAACTGCTGAAGTAAGTTGTGTAGGATCGTGCTGCCGCTACGGCCACAACCGGCAATGTAGAGCACCTTGATGCGTTCGTTGTTCACTGTGGGTGTTTCCCCAAAACGATAAGTTTTGCTTGTTATTCTTCGGTGCGTCGGGTGCGAAGTCGGTAGACAGTATCCCGAACGCGTTGCGATCGAGCGATCTTGGCTATGATCCTACGATACGCCCAACGCAGGGGAAGGCTGTATACAAAGTCGTAAGCGCCGGGGACTAGCACGGGCTGACTCCCGAAGCCGAGCTTGAAGGAAGTGACCGTTTGTTTGAAGCGATCCGGGAGCGATTCCCCACGTAATACGGCTTCGGCCGCTTCGGTCTTGATTCCGTCGAAATCGTACCGACGGAAGCCTAGGGACTTGGCCCACTCAATCGTAGACCACTGCAATAACTCGTTCGGCCGGCATTTTGCCCACCGTCCCGACCAAGCGCTCATCTTGTTCGTCACTGTGTCGCCGAAGCAGATGGCCAGCTGGCCCGAGACCACTTCGCCTCGGTACTCGGCCAGCGCCAGTCGGATCGCGTCGCGTTGGCTGAATATCCGCCACATGCCACGATAGTATCCCTCGGGATAGACTGAGAACTGCTGCCTGCCTCCCGTGGCCACCAGGGTGCGATAGAACTCCGACAAGTCGTTCTCGGATCCCTCTCGCACGACGATTCCTTTGCGGCTGGCGAGACGGATGTTATAGCGCGTGCGCGTTTTCATGGTGGCCAGGATGTCATCCACTTCCCTGGTCAAGTCGAGCACGCACGTGGCGGTCGGGCCGATCGCTACAGGAGAGGCGGGAAAGCCGAAGCCAGGCATGCGCCGAGCGAGCTCCCGATCGTGGTCGGGCGGTTGAACGATGAAAATACGCATTTGGTCCGACTTGGCAACGTGCTGCATTTCGCGCAGCAGCAGCCGAGTCACTTCTGGGTCGTCGTCCGCGACCAGCGGCCCTTTGGGCACGTATGCCACGTTGCCCAACCAAGCGACCCGGCGCACAAGCATCTGCGCCCCGGCGACAACCCGACCGTGCCGAAGAACCAATACGCGGACGGCACGATAGCCCATCAACTCCTTGACCTGGCTCCAGAGGCTCGACTGGGCGTGATGGCCACCTTGGGTTTGTGCGAGGAAATCGTCCCAAGCCGGGTCATCCTGTTGATACGACACCACCACGCGCAGGCCGCAATCTACTTTGGCGCCGTCGGATACGCACCCGCCGCGCGACCGTGGCGAGGCCGCGCTGTGTGCAACGGCCACGGCCGGAATGATTCTGGAATCGGGACGCTTGTTCACGAAGATTCTCAGGAAGCGACCTGCTCACATTTGCGTGTCGATGTGGCTTTCGATTGGCGGTCGATGCGTGGAGCGACGCCGAGACTTTCAGAGACTTCGAGCAGACGTCGTTCCTGATATGGCCAAGCTAAATGGGAAGCGAAACGCTCCTGCCCAGTGCGTCCCACTTCTTCCTGCTTAGCCGGATCTTCCATCAACTCCACCAGGCGTCGGGCGAAATCACTCCCGAGCCGTCACAGCAGACAGTCCGATATTGGGGCTTCTATGCCAACGCGGCCAAGGCTCCAGAAGCTGTTGGTTCCCAACCCCGCGCAGGAATTGAAAACCGCCAAAAAAGTTCCAAGGCGAGTCAGCCAGCCAAGGTCGTACCAATATTCTCACTGGGACGTGGTTGTTCGGGAATCGAAGCTTCTAATTGCCTCAACGAGTCGACGTGTGAACAGATCAGCGCCATCAGAGTTTAGATGTCGACGGTCTCGAAAGTATTTTCGATCAGCCAATTCGGGAACGGCTGACGCGTCGAGTCGCAGGAAAAGCGCGTCCTGTTGTTCCGCAACGTGTTGGAATGCTTCATAAGCAAGACTCTCTTTCGGGCCCATCTCCACTCCATCACGAAAAGTTGGGCCGACGGCAAAAACAACTTGTATGTCGAGCCCGCGCGCGGCTCGGATGAAGTCGGCGTAGATGTCCAGCTTCTCTGCCATAATAGCGCGATCCTCCGCGGTTACAGCCGCCATGGCGTGCTGGGTCATTTCCAGCGTTTGCTTCGCGGACGAAAAGTACTCTGCGTCGACCGGAACGTATCCATCGATGCCCTCACCCTTTGGCGCGATCAAGTGTCGAAAGATCGAGACAGCGACCGAATTGAATCGGTACGCGTGGGACTGAAGCTTGAGCCGTTCGAAGGGGCCGGAATTGACAAGCATGTCTCGCACGATGGGATCTTCATCGAAGAAGATTGCGAACATTTTGGCTCGAGCCAAATCGTCGCGGTAAAGATCACTCCAGTCCAACACATACACGATGTGTTTGCTCTCGCAACCGCGGGAAAACAGAAGAGATTGGAGCATACGGGCGTAGTAGATGTCTTGGCCGTCGCACCCCGCATTAAAGCACTGACGATCGAGCGACTTGCTCACAACACGGGTATCCACGTGATATCTGGCGAGTGAACTGCCAAAGACTAGAACATCCGCGTCTTTGTGTTGCACCGCAGCGTTGATTTGGCCTCCAGCATCGCCCGTCGAGATTCGCTCGTAAGCGCTGCGCAGGACGAGGCCGATGGAGCGGTCTAACGCGACAAGTCCCGCCAGGAATACCAACGCAAACACCAGCTGGCGATTCAACGTGGATGGGCAGATTCGACTTAACATGTGATTCAATCAAAACTGGAAATAGATAAACTGCACACCGTTTTCGACTCCCAATAACAGAATCGCAAAGATCAGCAAATAGCTGGCTGCCCATCGAGTGAGCATAGGCTGCTTTCGAGGCCACGGTCCCAACGGTTCGCCACGAGCTTGCAATGCCTCGACTGTAAGCAGCGTGACAAGCCCAAGTGCGGCGTGAGCTAGAAGTAGCGGGTCGATAAAGGGGGCTCCCCAGTTGCTGAGTGTTCCTCGAACGATGATCAACGAATCGCCAAGCGTATCGGCCCGGAAAAATACCCACGTCAAACACACGAAATGGAACGTGACAATCATCTGCAGGACTGACCTAATGTTCTCCGGGATTCGCGTCACCGAGTAGAATCCTTCACGCAAGTTCTCCGTGGCCTTGAGAAAGGCAAGCGCAACTCCATGTAGAGCTCCCCATAGGACGAAGTTCCAACTCGATCCATGCCATAGACCTCCGAGCAACATCGTAATCATCAGGTTGATGAACATCCGGTTCACGCCATGGCGATTTCCGCCTAATGGGATGTAAAGATAATCGCGCAGCCACGTAGAAAGCGAAATGTGCCAACGATGCCAAAAGTCCTGCATGTTTCGCGCAAAGTAGGGCGAGTTGAAATTCTTCATCAAATTCACGCCGAGCAACCTCGCCGATCCGATGGCGATGTCGGAGTAGCCGGAAAAATCGCAATAGATCTGGAACGCAAAGGCATAAGTTGCCAGCAAGTAAGTGGTTCCGTTGTGGTCAGGAACGTTGCTATATACGGCGTCGACGTAGATCGCAAGGCGGTCGGCAATCACGACCTTTTTGAATAATCCCCACAGGATTAGAAGCAATCCGGATGTCGCCCTCCCAGGATCAAACGTCGTCCGTCGAGATAGCTGAGGCAATAGTCGTCCCGCTCGTTCGATAGGACCGGCAACTAGTTGGGGAAAAAACGACACGAACAGGGCGAATCGGCCAAAATGTGTTTCAGTCTTCAGCTTGCCGCGATATAGGTCGATGGTGTAGCTCAACGTCTGAAATGTATAAAACGAGATCCCTACAGGCAGCAGCACTTGAAGGGCTGGTACCTGCCAGCTCAAGCCGAGATAGGCGCATATATCCGCCGCGGACTCGTTAAAGAAGTTCCAATACTTGAAAACAAACAACATGCCCAGATTCATCGCCAAGCTCGTCACGAGCAACGCCCGCCGTGCCGTGGCGCCCTTAGTGCGACCAAGCAATAGGCCAACCGTGTAATCCGTGATCGTTGAGGCAATGATAAGAACAATGTAGAAGACGTTCCAGCACATATAGAATGTGTAGCTGGCGACCAAGAGCAGCAGCCATCGCAACCGATGTGGACAAACGTAGAACAGCAGAGATACCGCCGTCAGAAAGAAAACGAATTGCAGCGAATTGAACAACATGAGAATTGGCTAGGTCAACGATTGACTCAAATCTACGACGTCATAGCCTCGGCGAAGCCGCCGCTCACGATGTTGAACGTCGCTTCGGCGGACGATACCCCTGGGCCAGGGAGTGTCCGGCCCGAGCAGTCATTGACGCGCCTCATTGGGGAACCGGCGTCGCATCGGCCCCCAGGGCGAACCCCCGGCCGCACACGCACTGCGCCGACCCGCCGGAGAACTCGAGCCGGCGGGCACAGCGACAAACCCAGCCGCTCTGCCGGGCCGGGTTGGCGACCACGAGAGCGTGATCGCCAACGTCCCGCGTGACAACGGCACCCGCGGCCACCAACGCCCAGCGGCCGATGGTGATGCCGCAGAGAAGGGTCGCGTTGGCGCCGATCGAGCAACCCTCTTTCAAGAGCGTCGGTACCGCCACAAAGTCTGCGGACCGGCTCCGCGGCCGCATGTCGTTGGTCAAGACCGCGTTGGGGCCGATGAACACGTTGTCCTCGGCCGTGACGCCCTCCCAGACCGCTACCCCGTTCTTGACCGTGACACGGTCACCGAGCAACGCGCCGCGCTCGACGAAGCAGTGCTCGCCAACGTTGCAATCCGCCCCGATTCGGGCCCCCTGCATCACGTGGGCCCAGGCCCAAACCCGGGTGTTCGCCCCGATCTCCTCGGATTCCACGAGGGCGAGGGGGTGCTGGTAGAAATCGGCGCTCATGGAGCCATAAACAGCCGGACTGGGTAGGTAGTATAGCGTAAGTGAATGTTGGGTCCCCGGTTCCGGCACGGTCCAGGGCAAGGCACGGCCGGGAGTTTGCCATGAAGCAGCAAGTTCCGTTCGTCGACCTGAAGACAATGCACCGCGAGCTGGCCGACGAGATCCTCGGCGTCTGGCGCGACCTGCTCGAGAACGCATCTTTCGTCGGCGGCGCTGAGCTTCAAGAGTTCGAACGCGAATTCGCTGCGTTCATCGGCACAGAACACTGTGTCGGCGTCAGCAGCGGCACGGCCGCGTTGCGCCTGGCCCTGCAGGCCGTCGGTGTAGGTCACGGAGACGAGGTCGTAACGGTCGCGCACACGTTCATCGCGACGGGCGAGGCGATCACCCAGGTCGGTGCAGTGCCTGTCCTCGTCGATGTCCACCGTGGTTGCGCGACGATGCACGCCGGACACTTCGAGGCCGCCATAACGCCGCGCACGCGGGCCGTCGTGCCGGTGCACATGTACGGCCAAACGGCTGACATGCAGCCGATCCTGGACATCGCGCGACGGTACGGCCTGGCCGTCGTCGAAGACGCGGCCCAGGCCCACGGCGCGCGCTACCACGGTGCTCGCGCCGGGAGCCTCGGCGACGCCGCCGCGTTCTCGTTCTACCCGGGTAAGAACCTCGGCGCTTGCGGCGATGGCGGCGCCGTTACGACCAACGACAGCGCGCTGGCCCGAAAGGTCACGATTCTGCGCAACCACGGGCAGACGAAGAAGTACCACCACGAGGTTGAAGGCTGGAACGCCCGGCTGCATACGGTGCAGGCCGCCGCGCTCCGGATCAAGCTGCGCCACCTGGAGCGGTGGACCGTCCAGAGGCGCGAGGCCGCTGCGGCCTATGCCAGGCAGCTCGAGGGTACGGAGTTGGAACTGCCCCCGGAGATGCCCGGCCGTGAGCACGTGTACCACCTGTACGTCGTGCGCCACCACGACCGCGACCGCATCCAGTCCACGCTGGACGAGCAAGGCGTGACCTCCGGTCTACACTACCCGGCCCCGCTCCATCTGCTACAGGCCTATGCGCGCCTCGGCCACTCCAAGGGCGACTTCCCGGAGTCCGAGCGCTGGGCCTCGTACGGCCTGTCGCTGCCGCTGTACCCGGGCCTTACCGACGAGCTGATCCGGTACGTCGCGAGTGTGATCCGGTCAATGAACCTCGAGCCCGCCAGACGTGCGACAGGGGTCGGGAGTTAGCTAGAGAGAGCCATAGGCCGCCAGCAGTCGTCCGGCCTGGTGTTCCCAGGCCAACGTGGTCCGTACCCGTGTCTTCCCGAGGAGACCCATCCGAAGACGGCGATCGGGATCGTCCATCAGGCTGGCGATCTTCGCGGCGAAGTCGGCCTCGTCGTTGGGCTTGGCGTACAGAGCTGCACCCTCGGCGGTTACACGGTGCTCGCGCAGGTCGAAAGCCACGACCGGCTTTCCCAGCGCCATGTACTCGGCCACCTTGATCATCGTCGAGCGATCGCTAAACGGGTTCCAGGGATCCGGATCGACGCAGATATCTGCGCTCGAGAGGTAGCGCATCAGGTCCTCATCGCTGACCCGACCCGTAAACCGCACGTGCTGGTCCAGCCCCAGTTCGTGAGCCAGTTCTTTCAAACTCGGCACAGCATCCCCGCGTCCGATCACGAGCGCCAGAAAACCATCTCGCTCGAGGTCGCGACGTAGATGGCTCAGGGCGCGCAACAGGTAGTCCAACCCATCGTGGAACCCGATGACTCCCACGTAGCCAATGATGAACTTGCCGGTCTGGCGCAGGGCGGGGTCCGGGGGTACCTCTCGGACGCGACTGGGCTCGGGACCGTTGCGCACCACCGTTATCCGGTCATCCGGGATCTGACTGCGCTTCATCTCCATCTTCTTGTAGGACTCGTTCGTCGCGATGATGTGATCCGCCCAGCGGCAGGAGAGCCTCTCGAAGAAAGTCATCGCGCGATGAAGCAGCGGATTACTCTTGCCGAAACGTGCGAAGTACATTTCGGGCCAGAGGTCGTGGTGATCGAACACGAACCGTTTGCCGAAGATCTTGTAGAACAGCCCAATCAGGACCAACGTATCCGGTGGATTGTGGGCGTGCACCACATCGAAGCCCCTCCGAGCGAATACCCAAAGGGACCAGAGGAAGATGCCGACCATCGAACATCCGTACTCCCAAAGGTACGCCAATGGTGCTCCGGCGCTTTGGGGCGCGGGAAAGCGGCAAACACGTACTCTCGCGACGTCTTCGCACCAGCGTTGTCCACGAGCTCTCGGCGCGATTAGCGTGACTTGGTAACCGGATTCCGTCAGCGCTTGCGCTTCGTTCCGCACCCGGGAATCCTGCGGATACGGGTGGTTCTCCAGGAGCATGAGCACCCGCCTACCAGCAGAATTCCTCATACACTCCCTTCAGCGCCGCGTCGCTCTTGGCGACCCCCGATGAGCGACACCGCGGGACTTGCCCAACCGTCTCCGGTTCCGGCTGTGAAGCTGAGTTTCATGAGTCGCACGTGCAACCTGTTGCCGACCAGCAGCGCACATCACTTCCTGGCCGGCGATGGCCTGGAGGAGTCGAGAAAAACACGGTGCCAAAGCTCCACACTCATCAGACCCCAGAGCTGGGAACTGTGATCGGCAAAGCCCGATTCATGTTCTTGGATCAGCCGGGACACATAGCGGGGGGCGAATAGTCGTCGAGCCCGAATCGTCTCCGGCGAGAGGAGATCGCGCACGAACGAACGAAGCTCTCCGCGAAACCAGCGGGCAATCGGGATGGGAAAACCCTGTTTCCGACGGTGCACGATATCGTCAGGGAGTAGCCCCGAGCACAGCTGTCTCAGAATATGCTTGCGGGAGCGCCCCTTCAATTTCAACTGCGGGGAAAGACGGGCGGCAAATTCGACGATGCGGTGATCCAACAGCGGAACTCGCGTCTCCACGGACACAGCCATGCTGAGCTTGTCACTACGCAGCAGTAGTAGGTCGGGAAGCCAGTACTTGGTGTCGAAATACAGCATGCGGTTCAGGCTGTCCACGGCGTCACTGCGGCTCAGACACTCGGCCACCAGTCCACCGGCGGAGGTTAGTACATCTCCAACAGGAGAGCCCGCCGCGAGAACCGCGCGCTTTGTCTCGGAGTTGAACAGTGGAAACCAGTTCGCAATGCGCGAGGCCTCGTCCGGCTGGCACAGTGCATGCAAAGCCAGCTTGGCACGCCGCATTCCAGGAAGCTGTCCCGCCATCGCAAGAAGCGCGCGTCTCGTCGCCTTTGGCAACAAGTGAAACCAGGGTGCCAGGCGGTTCCCAGGATAGCGGGCATATCCAGCGAAGAGCTCGTCCCCTCCCTCTCCGCTCATAACTACTTTCACTTCTGCGGACGCCAGTTCAGAGAGTAAGTAGGTAGCGACCGTGGCCTGATCTGCGATCGGCTGATCCAGGTGCCAGATCGCCTTCTTGGCAAGATCGACGAAGTCCGTAGGCTTGATCAAGATCTCGCGATGGTCCGTCCTGTAGCGGTCGGCGACGATGCGGGCGTACGACAGCTCATCTCCCTCGGGCCCATCCGTTTCGAAACCCACCGAAAAGGTCTTGACCGATTCTCCGGTAACCTCACTCATCAGAGCGACGATGAGACTGGAATCGAGTCCCCCGCTCAAGAACGCGCCGACTGGGACGTCGCTCCGCAAGTGCAGGCCGACCGCCTCGCGCAGCAGGTTCTTCAGATTCTCGACGCAGTCGCTTTCGGTCATCGACGGCTCATGCGCTCTCTGGAAACGGACATCCCAATACGGGGCAAGCGACAGCCCGCGCCGCCCACCGCAGAGCTGGTGTCCCGGAGGTACGGAGCGGATCTGGGAAAACAGAGTCAGAGGAGCCGGCACGTATTTGAAAGAAAGGTAGTAGCTCAGCGCTTCCAAATCGAGAGACGGAGTGACGTCGGGATGTTGCAGGATGGCTTTAATCTCAGAGGCGAAGATCAACTGACGGCCGTCATCCAGGAAGTACAGTGGCTTGATCCCCAGTCGGTCGCGAGCTAGGAACAGCTTCTGCTTGCGCACGTCCCACACTGCGAAGGCGAACATGCCGCGGAACTCGTGGACGCATTTCTCCCCCAGCTCTTCGTAGAGATGAACGATGACTTCCGTATCCGAGCCGGTGCGGAAGACATGTCCGCGACTTTGCAGCTCGCTGGTCAACTCGCGGTAGTTGTAGATTTCGCCGTTGCAGACCACGACCAGGGTCCGATCTTCGTTGAAGATGGGCTGGTTTCCCCCGAGGACGTCGATGATGCTCAGCCGACGGATCCCCATCGATAGCTCGGGGTTCGTATAGATCCCCTCGTCATCCGGACCGCGGTGATGCAGGGCCTCGAGCATCCGTGAGAGCACACCGGGATCCGCGCTCTCAGGCCTCTGGTGAGGTGAGTACCGCCAGACTCCGCAGATCCCGCACATCTCACAGACCCCCCTGCCCACGAGGCACCGCGTAAGATCCCGCCCCTCGCGGCCCCACCGTCAGACCTCGTGTGCTTCCAGCAGATGACAGAGAATCATCGCCAAATATCGCGGATAGGACCGTCGGTCTTCCAGAACGCGATAGTCGCCTTGCGAATACGGGAATCCGCCGTCGGGACCTTGCCGGCCCAGCACGTAGGCGAACGCCCGCTGCGCCAGTTCCGCGTAGTCACTGATTCCCTGCCGGGTCGCGTTGGCCCACGCCGCACCCAGAGCCGCGGTGTGGTAGACCACTGCCCGGTGGCGATTTCCGCATTGATAGTAGGCATGTCCCGCGGGCGACAGCCCTTGCTGGAGGAATTCCAAGACCCCCCGGATCACCGGCAGCACCGCCGGATCGCCGGTGAGTTCATGGTAGCGCAGCAAGCTGCGGCACTGATACGCGTTGTACTGAGGACACTGAAAATGCGGACGGTCTTTCCCCCCCGTCGTCCCGCGGACCGCGTAGGGCAGTTCTCCCGTCTGTTTCTGAGTATTGCGAAGAAAACGGATGAGGCCGGCGCAGCGCTCCCGGTGCCCGTCGTTCCCAGTGACCGCCGCGAAGTCCGCAAGATGCCTCAGGCCGGTGGCCGTGGTATTGAGGACTCTGATTCCCAAAGTGGTGGGCCGGCTGAAGTAGTTCAACGACAGCTCGCTATCGATCCGTTGGAAGCCAACATCCTTGATCAGAAAGTCGTGCCAGCACCTGGCTCCGTGCAGAAACCGTGCTTCCCCGGTGCGTCGGAAGCTCTCCAGCAACCCCCCTGCGGCCCAGATTCCCTCTGCCGTCGCCACCCTGCCCCGCCACTCGGGGTTCGGGTATTCCCAGGCTCCGTCCGACCGCTGACGTTGGAGGACACCATCCGAGCCGCGGATCGCCATCTCGGCGTAGCGAGCGTCTGTGGTGACCGAGTGCAACCGCCAATTGGCCAGGATCCAGTATCCCTGGCCCTGCAGGTAGCAGAGATCATCCGTCCACGGCCATCGTCCGAGGTAGCTCTTGAGAAACCGTCCCAAGCGGTAGTTGAAGCGAATTCCCGGATCCGGACCGATCAGCGCATCGCCGCGCCAGTGGTGGTCCACCAGGTAATGATGGAGGCGAAGAGCGGCTTCGAGGAGTGCACTCATGCTGAATCAACCTCAACCTCCAACGGCCGGTGGCGGCAGTATACTAACGTCGCCCGGCTGGCCAATCCGCTTATGTCTTCCCTATTGCTGGTGACGAACCGGCTGCTGCAGATCCGGAGCAGCGATCCGCGCGCCGCGCGGAGGAGCGTTTCGTGCCCCATGGGCTGATGCGGCATTTAGCCTCCCACCCCGTGGCCCGCGTCGCCGGTAACGTGCTATCGCTGCTGACCAGCGATGTGCTCAACCGCGCGACCACTTTCCTGCTGTACATCCTCGTGGCCCACTACATGGATCCCCACGCCTTTGGTCAGTTGTCGCTGGCGCTGGTGCTGTTTTACACCTTTCAGGTTTTCTCGGTCTTTGGACTGCCTACTCTCATCACTCGCGCGGTCGCCAAGGACCGCACGAGAACATCAACGTATTGGGTCCATGGCAGCCTGCTGGCGCTGCTTGGCTCTCTGATCTCGATCGCGCTGTTGTCGTTATTCGTTCGCCTCATGAGCTATGCGACCGATACCGCATCGATCGTCCTCCTGCTTTCGCTGGGGCTCGTGCCGTACGCACTGTCCACAGTCTGCGAGTCGGTGGTGAGAGGCTGGGAGCGCATGCACTTGATCGCTCTAGCCCACGTCCCGACCAATATTGCCAAGGTCGTCGTGGCTTACGCTCTGCTGGACCGAGGCGCTGGTCTGCGGGAAGTCACGCTCGTTCTGGTTGGCACCCGCGTGGCGATCCTGCTCGTCATCTGGGCATTGCTGTTGCGAGAGATCGGCTTGCCGCGTGTGGCACTCGACATCAACATGGCCGTCCAGATAACCCGCAGCGCCGCGACCTTCCTTGGTATTGACGCGCTGATCGCCATCTGGTCCAGCCTCAGCGTGGTCCTCCTTTCGAAAATGGCCAGCGAAACGGAGGCGGGACTCTTCAACGCGGCTGCGCAGCTGTTGGTGCCATTCACTCTACTCAACCAGAGTATTACGGGCAGCGTCTTTCCGTTGCTCTGCCGCCAGTTTGGGGATAGCCAGGCCGCGGCGACGCTGAAGCGAATCGCGGACCGCTTGATCGAAGTGCTTCTGATCGTCGCCGTGCCGGGCGCCCTGGCACTTTTCCACCTCGCCGATTCGATGCTTGTGCTCATCTATGGTAACGACCAGTTCGGCCAGGCGGCCACGGTCCTGCGTATCCTCGCTGCGACGGTTGTCCTGAAAGCGCTTACAGGCTCGCTCGGCCAGGTACTCTTCGCTTCGTTGCGAGAACGACTGACGCTCCGCATCGTCATCGTCGATGTAATCGCCGCGATTGTGTTGAGTGTGACTCTGATCAGCCGACTCGGTATCGTGGGCGCGCCCATTGCCGTCCTGCTGACGAAGCTGATCGATTTCGTGCAGCACTACGTACCCGTGGCTCGCCTGCTTCCGAAACTATCCTTGGGGTTGCTGGCGTGGAAGTCTTGCCTGGCCGCTCTGGCCATGTTGGGTGCGTTGGCATTGGTGAAGCCGCAGAACATGGCCGTCATCATTCCCGCGGGAGCGGGGGTCTATGGGATCGTCCTGGCAGGCCTCATCGTCTTGGAGCATGGCGGGGTGAGGGAGTTTCGTGCCCGCTATCTGGGATGAGTGCCCCGGGGTGGCGCCGGGGACCTGGGGGCTTAGGTTCCTTTCTCGACGAGGTGCAGGTGGGTTCTAGGTCGCCGTCGGATGGCAGGTCGGGCTCGGTCGTTGGGCTTGCAATCGTGGCCGTTCTGGG
>Ga0224508_10002827_pt1 | contig 14570 bp, 26 predicted proteins | sample SF_Jan12_sed_USG_4_FD_170157 | JGI IMG/M metagenome (GOLD analysis project Ga0224508, IMG submission 170157) | Sediment microbial communities from San Francisco Bay, California, United States - SF_Jan12_sed_USGS_21 | ecosystem: Environmental > Aquatic > Marine > Sediment | place: USA... | reverse complement strand
TCCAGGTGTTTCATTCCCATCTCCTGCGCGGCTCTCCCGGCCTTTTCCGCGGCCACTTGTGCGGCAAACGGGGTGCTCTTACGCGAGCCCCGAAAGCCGGCACCACCGGCGGTGGCCCAGCATAGTGCATTGCCGTGGCGATCCGTTATGGTAATGATCGTGTTGTTAAATGACGCATGGATATGCGCTATTCCGTCTACAACATACTTCTTGACCTTTGATTTGGATCGGGTCTTTGGTTTGGCCATGGCTTGTTTCCGTTATCGTTTAATGGGTCGCTTTGGACCCTTGCGTGTACGCGCATTGGTGGATGTTCTTTGCCCACGCACTGGCAATCCACGACGATGCCGAAGGCCTCTATAGGCTCCCAAATCCATCAAGCGCTTAATGTTCATGGACACTTCTCGACGCAAGTCGCCTTCCACCACGAGGCGATTGACCTCGGCACGCAGCTTCTCCGCCTCGGCCTCGGTGAGATCCTTAACTTTAGTGGAGCACTCGACCTGCGCCTGGGCACAAATCTTCTGGGCCTGACTACGACCAATCCCATAGATGTGGGTTAGCGCGATATCAAGGTGCTTCTGGTTGGGAAGATTGATGCCCGCTATTCTAGCCACACGTTAAGCCTCTCTCGTCACTGGGTCAAACGAAAACGTGTGAGGATACTGAGTAAATTTAGACAAATCAATGTTATCCCTGTCGTTGCTTATGCCGTGGATCGGAGCAAATCACTCGCACCACACCATGTCGTCTTATAATTTTGCAATTACGGCACAATTTCTTTACAGAAGCTCTAACTTTCATTTCGTTTCTCCACCGCCGGCGGACTGCCGCTCATGCTCATCGAGTTAAGCCCAATCCGCCAGTTAGACTGGATTTCTTAAGCAGGCTCTCGTACTGCCGTGACATCAAATGGGATTGCACTTGATTCATCAAGTCCATCGTCACCACCACAATAATCAATAGTGATGTCCCTCCAAAATAAAACGGGACGTTCCACTTCACGATCAGAAACTCCGGGATTAGCGCTACAACTGTGAGATAGACGGCTCCGGCCAAAGTCAACTTAGATACCACACCATCAATATATGTGGCGGTCTGGGCACCTGGGCGTATTCCTGGAACGAATGCCCCGGAACGCTTTAAGTTATCAGCGATATCATTCGGGCTGAACACAAGTGCTGTGTAAAAGAAGCAGAAAAATATTATCATGCTGCCGTATAACAGCACGTATATTGGTTGCCCTGGCGATAGCGTGGTGGAGATATCGCGCAGCCAACCCATCCCTTCGGCCTGTCCGAACCAGCTCCCTAGGCTTGCGGGAAACAAGATGATGCTAGAGGCAAAGATCGGCGGAATCACTCCTGCCATATTTAGCTTTAATGGCAGGTGGCTACTTTGGCCAGCAATCATGCGCCGACCCTGTTGCCGTTTAGCATAGTTCACGGTAATGCGGCGCTGACCCCGCTCAACGAATACAACAAATCCTGTGATCGCAATCGCGAGCGCAAACAGTGTCAATACGCCAACGGGGGTGAACGTCCCGGTTCGCGCAAGCTCGAGGGTACCACCTACGGCGGCGGGTAGCCCGGCCACAATGCTGCCATAGATGATTAAAGAAATGCCATTGCCGATGCCACGTTCTGTTATCTGTTCGCCTAACCACACCAAAAACATGGTGCCGGTAACAAGAGTAACCACAGTAGTAATATTGAAGCCCAATCCCGGGGTCAGCACCACACCTGGTTGCCCTTCCAACGCAATGGAGATCCCCAGTCCTTGAAATGCAGCTAGAAGCACCGTTCCATATCGGGTGTACTGGGTAATCTTGCGTCGACCAGCCTCCCCTTCCTTCTTGAGCTGCTCTAAAGAGGGAATTACCGCGCTCATCATCTGCATGATGATGGAGGCCGAAATATAGGGCATAACACCCAATGCAAGTACCGACAGACGACTTAGCGCGCCACCAGAGAACATGTTGAACACGTCGATGATGGAACCACGCGTCTGATTGAACAGCTCGGCGACCGCGGCCGGATCAACGCCAGGTACAGGCACATAACTCCCCAGGCGGAACACGACCATCGCCCCAAGCACGAATAATACGCGCTGACGCAGCTCCGTAAGTTTACCCATACCACCGAACGTGGACGGCACAGCCTTGGCCATTACAAATCCTCTAGATATCTAAACACACTCAATCTCCATGCCTGCCACCATTGCTTAGAACGAATCATCACTCCACCACCGTGCCGCCGGCTTTGGTTATCAGCTCCCGCGCACCGCGGGTGACCCTAATTCCCTTGAGATTAACAGCTTTGCTGAGTTCACCCGAAACGATCACTTTGGCGCGCTTGGCAGACTTGCGGACCAATCTGTATTCACATAATTTGGCAAGGTCGATCACCTCGGCATCAATACGATTGAGATCGCTAAGCTTCACTTCCGCGGTATCGGCTCGGGTCAACGAGCGGAAACCACGTTTCGGCAAACGTCGCTGAATGGGCATCTGCCCGCCCTCGAAACCTACTTTGTGATACCCACCCGCACGGGATTTCTGACCTTTATGGCCACGACCACTTGTCTTGCCCATACCAGATCCCATACCCCGACCGACACGTTTGCGCCGCGTTCTTGCTCCCACCGCACCTTTGACCGTATTGAGGCGCATTATCACACCTTCTCGCAGCGCAGCATATAAGACACTTTATCGATCATTCCTCTATTGGCCGGGGTATCAGCGACCACAACACTCTGGTGCATACGCCGCAATCCCAAACCTCTGACACAGGCCTGATGCGTCTTAAGGCGACCGTGTAGGCTACGCACTAAAGTCACACGCAGGGGCGTATTTTTCGCACTCACCTTAGAACCTCATTCACACTTTTGTGGCGCTTTGCCGCCACGCTTTCCGGATCGCGTATCGAACGCAAGCCATGAATGGTTGCACGCACTACATTTATAGGGTTGGTCGAGCCTATGCATTTGGCCAGCACGTTGCGCACTCCAGCCACTTCGAATACCGCTCGCATGGTTCCGCCTGCGATGATTCCCGTTCCTTCGGAGGCCGGTTTCATCACTACTTTGGCAGCACCGTGACGCGCGACCAGCGGATACTGCAAGGTGCCGTCGTTGAGATGAATGTTAAACAAGTTTCGACGAGCATCTTCTAATGCCTTCTGCACCGCAATCGGGACCTCCCGAGCCTTGCCACGCCCCATGCCAACCCGCCCTGCTCCATCACCGACTACGGTCAAGGCGGAAAAACCAAACTGTCGGCCACCCTTCACCACCTTGGCCACCCGTCGGACGTTAATCAAACGTTCCTGTAAATTCTCGCCGTGGCCTTCCTCGATGATGTTGGTAAGTGCCATATATATGCCTCAATACTATGTGGTTACCGCCGCCGTGGACTTCAAAACTGCAAGCCGTGTTCTCGTGCCGCATCCGCCAAAGCCTTGATGCGGCCGTGATACTTATATCCTGAGCGATCAAATGCGACCTGGGTAATGCCCGCATCTTTCGCTCTTGTGGCGATCCTCTGGCCGATTAATTTTGCGGCCTCGGTATTGCCACCATGCTTGAATTTACTTCTAACTTCCTTCTCTGCAGTCGAGGCGCTTGCCAATACATGCGCCCCGTCCGGCGCTATAACCTGCGCGTATATATGCCGCGGCGTGCGAAACACGCATAAACGGTTCACTTCAAGCTGCCGTATCTTAGCTCGGACTCGACGGGCCCGGCGTAGTCGGGAAGCGCTCTTTCCACTCATTCTCTCAATCCGGGAATCACTTACTTTTTCTTGGCCTGCTTACGTGCAACATACTCATTCGCATAACGCACGCCCTTACCTTTATAAGGCTCAGGGGGGCGAAAGGCCCTTATCTCAGCAGCAGCCTGCCCGACTAGCTGTTTGTCAGTACCTCGTACCAAGATCTCGGTCTGGCTGGGCGTCTCCAGGGTAATCCCTTTTGGCGCCTCATACACCACAGGGTGCGAGAATCCAAGACTCATGTTCAACTTTGAACCCTGGGCCTGGGCACGGTAGCCCACACCCACTATGGTTAGTTTTCTCTCGAAACCCTGGGACACACCGATCACCATGTTGTTTACCAATGCCCTTGTGGTTCCGGCCAAAGCATTTGCCTGCTTACTTTCGTCCGTAGTAACTACCTTCAGTACAGCGTCTTCCTGGACTACTTGCACTAGTGTATGCGGGTTCAACGTAAGTTGACCTTTGGGGCCTTTGACACTCAGCTCCGCCTTACCGAGTTGCACTTCAACTCCGGAGGGGATTGAAATAGGACTGTCAGCAATCCTTGACATTGGCCTGCAACCTCAGATAACCGAACACAGCACTTCACCACCCACCCCCGCATCACGTGCGGCGCGCTCTGACATCACACCTTTGGATGTGGATATGATCGCTACCCCTAACCCGCCGTTGACCGAAGGCAATTCATCTGCTCCCTTATAGACTCGCCGACCGGGCTTACTAATTCGAATCAACTCTTCAATCACTGGCCGACCTTGGTAGTATTTGAGGTCGATTTCCAACACAGATTTGTCATCCACCTCGCGTGTCGCGCAGTCAGCGATGTAACCCTCGTCCTTTAGAACCTGCGCGATCGCGACCTTCACATTGGAACTTGGAATTAGCACAGCCGATTTCTCTGCGCTCAGAGCGTTGCGAATTCGCGTCAACATGTCCGCAATCGGATCTGTCATAGACATAATTTAATTGTTCTCCTCCTCAAATCCAATCACCAGCTCGCTTTCGTCACGCCAGGCGCCTCACCACGCATTATGATCTCGCGGAGCTTGCTGCGACTGAGTCCGAACTTGCGATAGTACCCCCGCGATCTGCCGGTAAGCGCGCAACGGTTTCTGCTACGACAGCGGCTGGAATCTCTAGGCAATTTCTGCAACTCCATCATAGCACCCCATCGTTCCTCATCATTTACTGTTGCATCGCTCACCTTTCTCTTTAACTCGGCTCTAGCGGCTGCATAGCGTCCCGCCAGGGCTCTGCGTTTTGACTCTCGGGCGAGTACAGACTTTTTTGCCATTGATATGTCCTAATTCCTTAGCGGGAAATCGAATCCACGTAGCAACGCCCGCGCCTCTTCGTCGGTAGGAGCCGACGTTGTAATGGTCACATCCATTCCCCTCGTATTATCTACGTTGTCATATTCGATTTCGGGGAACACTATTTGCTCTTGCAAACCGAAGGAATAGTTTCCACGTCCATCGAAAGATCTGGCTGACAGTCCTCTGAAATCACGGATACGTGGAATCGCAATGGAAATCAGTCTGTCCAAAAATTCATACATACGCTCGCGACGCAAGGTCACCATACACCCAATGGGCCAACCATCCCGGATCTTGAACGCTGCCACCGATTTTCTGGCTTTGGTAATAACCGGTTTCTGTCCGGTAATTCGAGCCAGCTCTGCCGACGAATTCTCTAGCACTTTCTTGTCCGCCAAAGCCTCACCCAAGCCCATGTTCAAAGTAATCTTCTGAATCCGGGGCACCTGCATCAGGCTTTTGTACGCGAATTGCTCCAATAGCTGAGGAACTATGGTGCTCTGGTAGTTTTCGAACAATCTAGCCATCGCCTGTTACTTAATGTCTACGACTTCGCCGTCTGATTTGAAATAGCGGACTTTACGCCCGTCCTCCAGCGCTTTAAAACCAACACGATCTGCCTTTTTTGTTCGGGGGTTGTAGAGCGCTAGATTTGATACATGGATCGGCGCCTCCTTCTCGATGATTCCCCCGGTCTGTCCCTTATTGGGATTGGGCTTTGTGTGGCGTTTCACCAAATTTACGTTGTCCACCAACGCGCGATCATTATCCAAAATCTTCAGTACAGTGCCGTGCTTTCCACGGTCACGCCCTGCCAACACGACCACCTCGTCGTCTTTCTTGATCCTACTCATGCTCACAATCCGTCACTCGATAGGCTGCACGGCTACAAAACTTCGGGTGCCAAAGATATGATTCTCATGAACTTTTCAGTGCGCAGTTCACGAGTAACCGGACCGAAAATACGTGTCCCGATAGGCTGAAGTTGCGGGTTAAGCAGTACCGCAGCATTCCTATCAAAACGTATAAGGGATCCGTCAACACGTCTCACGCCTTTTCGAGTCCGCACAATAACAGCGTTGTAGATGTCACCCTTACGGACTCGGCTGTTGGGTATAGCCTCCTTAATACTTATGCGAATGATGTCACCTATCCCAGCATACCGCCGCTTTGATCCTCCAAGCACCTTTATACACTGCACTTTCTTCGCGCCGCTGTTGTCAGCTACATCCAATGTGCTTTGCATCTGAATCATGGTCCCTCCATCTACATCGCACGTTCGAGGATCTTTACCAGGCGCCAGCTCTTCGTTTTTGACAGAGGCCGACACTCTTCAATGAGTACAGTATCCCCTTCATTGCACTCGTTGTTTTCATCATGGGCATGCAGCTTTGTCGATCGACGAATGAACTTTTTATACAAAGGATGACGAACTCGACGCTCTACCAGGACCGTAATCGATTTCTCCATCTTATTACTGATGACCGCCCCCGGCACCGAGCGAGCCGTTGTGGGTTTCTCACTCATGATCCCGCTCTCGATTGCTCGCCCAGAACCGTGTTCAACCGTGCAATATCCTTACGGATTTGCTTAAACCGAGCGGTATTGCTGAGCTGCCCCGTGGCCGCCTGCATACGCAAATTGAACTGTTCCTTTCTGAGCTCCACCAGCTCACCATTCAGCTCTTTCGCTGTCTGTTTTCGAAGCTCGTTGATGTTCATTTCCAGTTATCGCCTGACAAAACTAGTTTGGACAGATAGTTTGGCTCCGGCCAACCGAAACGCCTCGCGCGCTATATCTTCGCTAACACCTTCCATCTCATACAGCACACGACCTGGCCTGATTACCGCCACCCAGTATTCTGGATTACCCTTACCTTTGCCCATGCGAACTTCCAGCGGCTTCTTGGAAACAGGCTTGTCCGGAAACACCCGAATCCACACTCGCGCGCCGCGTTTTACATGCCGATTAATGGCCCGTCTAGCCGCTTCGATCTCCCGCGAGGTCAGACGCCCTCGTGTAGTCGCCTTGAGCCCATACTCACCGAAATCCACTTTATTGCCTCGAGTCGCGTTACCGCGATTACGACCCTTTTGCTGCTTCCTGTATTTGGTCTTTTTTGGTTGAAGCATCAGCTTATAACCTAAACGCTTGCCGCCGCTTTAGCATCGCTCTTGCCTTCGATTTCCTCTTCTTCACCAAAAATTTCACCACGGAAGATCCATACCTTCACTCCAATGACACCATAAGTGGTATGCGCCTCAGCCAATCCATAGTCAATGTCCGCTCGCAGCGTGTGTAAGGGCACACGACCCTCACGGTACCACTCCGTGCGCGCAATCTCCGCACCGTTTAGGCGCCCAGCAACCATTACCTTCACGCCTTTTGCCCCGAGCCGCATGGAATTCTGCACCGCCCGCCTCATAGCTCTACGAAACATGATGCGTTTCTCTAACTGTTGCGCGATATTCTCGGCGACTATTACCGCATCCAATTCGGGCTTGCGTATCTCTTCCACTGATACCTGCACCGGCACCCCCGTCATTTCGGCTAGGTCACGTCGCAGCCGGTCGATATCCTCACCTTTTTTGCCGATGACAATTCCTGGGCGCGCAGTATAGATAGTAATGTTCATATTCTGCGCTGGCCTCTCAATCACAATGCGACTCACCGCAGCGTTCGCCAGTTTTTTCTTGGTGTATTCTCTGACCTTGATATCCATCGTCAAATTCTTGGCATAGTTATCTTTTGACGCATACCATTTTGCAGACCAATCCTTGATTACACCCAGGCGAAACCCGATAGGTTGTACTTTATGTCCCATTATTGTCCCTCCGCCGAATCGCCAACGGTAACCGTGATGTGGCAGGTGCGTTTTAAGATCTTGCTCGCCCGGCCCTTTGCCCGCGGTCGCCAGCGTTTGAGAGTTGGACCATCGTCTACCGCCACCGACTCAACAACAAGCTCGTCAATATCTGCACCTTCGTTATGCTCTGCATTAGCGATGGCTGACTCCAAGGTCTTCTTCACCGTGTGCGCGGCCTTCTTTGGACTGAACTGTAATATCTCTAACGCCCGTGCTACCGGCTGATTACGGATCTGGTCCACCACCAACCTGCATTTCTGTGGAGAAACCCGGATATACTTTGAAATGGCTTTAGCTTGCATACTAAATTGTGTTTGGCTCAATGCGTAACTCACTTCGCCTTCTTATCGCCAACGTGCCCTCTAAACGTGCGCGTCGGCGCAAATTCTCCCAACTTATGACCCACCATATTCTCGCTAATCAGTATTGGGACATGCTGACGACCGTTATGGATCGCGATGGTAAGGCCCACAAACTCAGGCATAACCGTGGAACGACGCGACCAAGTCTTGATCGGACGTCTACTTCCCTCTTCTTGCGCCTTCTCCACCTTTGCCCACAGGTGATAGTCGACAAACGGTCCTTTCTTAACAGATCGGGGCATGACCGAGTCCTCTATCGCTTGCGTCTACGAATAACCATGGACGCGGTTCGCTTGTTGCGCCTAGTGCGGTAGCCCTTGGTCGGGACGCCCCAGGGAGAAACCGGATCTCGGCCTCCAGAAGTCCTCCCTTCGCCGCCACCGTGGGGATGGTCGGCCGGATTCATCGCCACACCACGCACCGTCGGTCGAATACCTCGCCACCGCTTGGCGCCCGCTTTTCCGAGCTTACGCAAGGAGTGCTCAGGATTGCCGACCTCACCAATGGTGGCGCGACAGTCCAAATGTACTTTTCTCATCTCGCCGGAGCGCAAACGGAGCTGAGCGTAACGGTCTTCCCGTCCGACATATTGCACGCTGACCCCAGCGGCCCGCGCCAACTGCGCGCCCTTCCCGGGCTTCAACTCTACACAGTGAATCTGCGTGCCCACGGGAATGTTCCTTAAAGGCAACACGTTGCCCGGAGCGATCGGTGCGCCCATTCCAGATACGATCTGAGCACCGATATCCAGACCCCTTGGCGCAGGAATATAGCGGCGTTCACCATCAGCATAAAGTATCAGTGCAATATGCGCGCTGCGATTGGGATCGTACTCAAAGCGCTCAATCTTCCCAGGTACCCCATCTTTATCTCTCTTAAAGTCAATGATTCTATAGTGACGCTTATGGCCCCCCCCTCTGTGCCGCACGGTAATTCGCCCGACGTTGTTGCGACCATCAATTGCACGTTTGGGCTGCACCAACGAGGGGACGGGGTTCCCACGGTGCAAGCCTGGTGTCACTACCTTGACCGTGCCCCTCCTACCGGGGGAAGTCGGTTTCAGTTTTACTAATGCCATTTCGCTCTATTGCTCCGGCTCGCTCTCACCCACCGCCAACGAAATCGATGTCGTGACCTGGCTTTAGCTGAACATAAGCCTTCTTCCAGTTCTTGCGTTTACCCGGTGTGCGACCCGAACGTTTCATCTTGCCGCGAACATTAAGTAGCTGTACCGATTCGACCTCAACCTTGAACGCGGTTTCCACCGCGCGTTTGATTTCTGGTTTAGTGGCTTTATCCAGTACTTTAAAAACAAACTGTTTATGCTTATCTGCAAGCAGTGTGCCCTTTTCAGAGACATGAGGAGCCAGCAGGACTTGGTATAACCTCTCATCCTTCATTGCAGAACCTGCTCCACCTGTTTGATCGCGGCGACGGTTATCAACACTTTCTCGTGACCTATTAAATCGACGGGATCCAATGTCCTCGCCGAACACGTATCCACCTTGGGCAGATTTCGCGTTGCGAGTTTCAAGTTGTCATCCACTTTCTCTACCACAATCAAAACATCGTTACCCGTCAATCCGTTTAATCTCGCCAGCAATTGCTTGGTCTTGTGCGATTCGATTGCCAATTCGTCCACTAGCACCAGTCGCTCCTGGCGAATAAGTTCAGAAATAATGCAACGCATCGCACCACGGAACATTTTCTTATTGATTTTCTGCGAAAAGTCTCGCGGCATCGCGGGGAACACCTTACCACCGCCCCGCCATAGCGGACTGCGAATAGTGCCCGCCCGGGCGCGACCTGTACCCTTCTGCCGCCATGGCTTCTCACCGCCTCCGCGAACCGCTGACCGGTTCTTTTGAGCACGTGTACCAGCTCGGGCCTTCGCCTGATAGCAAACTACCGCCTGGTGCACCAGCGGCTCATTGAACGTAGCACCGAAAGCACTTTCGGCGACGGTCAAGGACTTTGCCGATTTGCTGCCATCCGTTCCATGTACCCTAAGGTCCACTAGTCGTTACCCACGTCAGTTGCCTGTCGATTTAACCGACGGCTTGATGACCACATCCGACCCGCGCGCACCGGGTATCGAACCTCTTATCAAGATCAGATTGCGCTCAGCGTCAACTGCCGCCACTTCCAGGGCCTGTTGCGACTGATGTGCCGAGCCCATTTGCCCAGCCATCTTCTTGCCAGGAAAAACCCTTCCCGGGTCTTGGTTCTGCCCTATGGACCCGGCCTTGCGATGGGCCTTAGAGTTGCCGTGAGAATCGCGACCGCCACCGAAGCCATGCCTCTTCATCACCCCTGCGAACCCTTTGCCAATGGTAGTGCCCTGCACATCGACCTTGGCGCCCGCCTCAAATAGACTAACATTGAGCTCTGAGCCGAGCTGATATTCTGCCGCCTGTTCCGGATTCAAACGAAACTCCCACAGGCCAACACCCGGCTCCACACCAGCCTTTGCATAGTGACCTGCCATCGGCTTGATTACCCGGCTCGGGCGACGATTTCCGGTGGTGATTTGCAGCGCCGCGTATCCGTCCTTATCGACAGTCTTAACCTGGGTGACTCTATTAGGTTGCACCTGGACGATGGTCACAGGTGTAGAGCGCCCGTCTTCATCGAAGATCCGGCTCATACCAATTTTTCTCCCGATCAAGCCCAGTGCCATATTCTTCGTCAATGCGTTTAGTCGTCAGAAGTGGAAAAAAATGCCTGCCTATATTTGTGCGAACAAAGTCGCCGCGTCTACGTTTACTCAATTAAGCTTGATTTCGACATCTACACCTGCAGCCAGATCTAGCTTCATCAGTGCATCAACAGTCTTGTCAGTCGGCTCGACGATGTCCATGATGCGTTTATGGGTTCGAATCTCAAATTGATCTCTCGATTTCTTGTCGGTGTGGGGAGATCTCAGGAGCGTGTAGCGTTCCATCTTAGTCGGTAACGGAATCGGTCCACGCACCAATGCACCCGTACGTTTAGCGGTCTCCACGATCTCCTGGGCCGAGTGATCGATCATTCGATGGTCGAATGCTGTCAAACGGATCCGTATTTTTTGACCGTCAACTTTCACTTTGCATCAAGTTTCCATTGATGAATTCGTATGTGTGTGGCACCAACACTCATGCAATAATCTTTGTTACCACCCCAGCTCCTACCGTCCTTCCCCCTTCCCTCACCGCAAACCTTAACCCCTCCTCCATCGCTATCGGATTGATTAAACTCACTACTACCTTCACATTGTCCCCCGGCATCACCATCTCTACCCCTTCCGGTAAATCCACACTGCCCGTTACATCCGTCGTCCTAAAATAAAACTGCGGCCTATATCCATTAAAAAACGGCGTGTGGCGCCCCCCCTCCTCCTTGCTCAATACATATACCTCCGACTCAAACTTCGTGTGCGGCGTTATACTCTTCGGCTTCGCTAACACCTGTCCACGCTCAATATCCTCTCGCTTCGTCCCCCTCAACAATACCCCTACATTGTCCCCCGCTTGCCCCTGATCCAATAACTTCCTAAACATCTCCACTCCAGTCACCGTCGTCTTCTCCGTCTCCTTGATCCCCACTATCTCCACTTCCTCCCCTACCTTGATAATCCCCCTCTCCACTCGCCCCGTCGCTACCGTCCCCCGACCAGATATCGAAAATACATCCTCCACCGGCATCAAAAACGCCCCATCCACCGCCCGCTCAGGCTCCGGTATATAACTGTCCAACGCACTCGCTAACTTCTCTATCGACCCTACCCCTTGCTCCCCTTCATCTCCCTCCAACGCCTTCAACGCACTGCCCACAATTATCGGCGTCTCATCACCAGGAAACTCATACTTGTCCAATAACTCCCTCACCTCCATCTCCACTAACTCCAATAACTCCTCATCATCTACCATGTCCGCCTTGTTTAAATACACCACAATATACGGAACCCCTACCTGCCTCGCTAATAATATATGCTCCCTCGTCTGCGGCATCGGCCCATCCGCCGCACTCACCACCAATATCGCTCCATCCATCTGCGCCGCCCCCGTAATCATGTTCTTTACATAATCCGCATGACCCGGACAATCTACATGCGCATAATGCCGTGCCTCCGTCTCATACTCTACATGCGCCGTCGCTATCGTTATCCCTCGCTCCCTCTCCTCCGGCGCATTGTCTATCTCATCAAATCCCTTCGCCTCCCCTCCATACCTCGCCGATAACACCTTCGTCATCGCCGCCGTTAACGTCGTCTTCCCATGATCTACATGACCTATCGTCCCAACATTGACATGCGGCTTCGTTCGCTCAAATTTCGCCTTGGACACGATCAGACCTCACTTATTTTTTGCTAGTGGCAGAATATCCATTCGACTTACTGGAGCCCACAACCGGATTTGAACCGGTGACCTCTTCCTTACCAAGGAAGTGCTCTACCGACTGAGCTATGTGGGCATCTAAACACTAGAAACTAGAGACTAGTTTCATATGAAGAAGTTAATGACACTCAGCACTTACTCGATTGTTGTTGGGAACACCGAAAAAATGGGGTCGGGGTCGACCTTTACCGTACAGTGACTTAACAATTCCGCTCAAAATTGACTCCGGCCCCATTTTCGTTAGCTGGAGCGGGTGATGGGAATCGAACCCACGTCATCAGCTTGGAAGGCTGAGGTTCTACCATTGAACCACACCCGCATCTAAATACTAGAGGCGCGATAGTAGAAGTTAGATCATCGTCAGTCACTCAAATCGACTACCGATGCTTTCCCAATCACCACACCCAACCATTACTGGGAGCCGACAGCGACTCAGACCTTCGATTGCCCGGAGCCTCCCCATCCAAGCCTCGGATGGTGGAGGGGGGAGGATTCGAACCTCCGAAGGCTGAGCCAACAGATTTACAGTCTGCCCCCTTTGACCGCTCGGGAACCCCTCCCAGCAAATAAACAGTTAATTATCAGATGGTTCCCGTGATCTGTCAATGATAATTTGACCCACTCTCACATATCCAACGCATTCGATACGGCGAATGGAGCGCCTAAAATTCTAGGTCGGATACTCAGCTAACCACTGATTTCATCGCAATGGAGCCCGCAGAGGGATTCGAACCCCCGGCCTGCTGATTCATACCCGCTACTGCTTTCGCAGCCGAGGCATAACACGCTCGTTTGGGGTCTGGACTTTCTCTTCGCCATGCAGAGGGGTCGCAACGAAACGCTAATTGCTCGACTCATGACTGGTTAGGCGGGCGGTGTAAAGTCTCTACACTCCGAGAAATGCGGCAAATTATGGGGTCGGAAGGATTCTGCACACATTCAGCTAACAATGTTAAGCAAAGATCGACTCCGCTCCATTTTCGCATCTCTCAGTAGCACGGGATTGCCATGCCAAAGGTTTCCCCGTTTTAGCCGCCTCCACTTGTGCGGGTTTCCCCGGCAAGGTGCAATATCTTACAAATCAGCTGCTCTACCAACTGAGCTATGCGGGCCCGTGAAACGCGCAGCCGCATTGTAGGGAAAGTCTTGGAACTGAGCAATCGGCAGCGACCAATCAACCCCGGCCCCATAGGGTTCCTTCAGGTACATGGCGCATTTCGAAGCTCGGCCGTGGCTTCTGCCCAATCGACCGTTCGAAGTTGCTGCTGTAAAGCGGCAGGTGATTCTGTGCTGTGCAACTCTAGCCAATGACTAGCGCCCAATGTTAGATCCTCCACGCGAGAGTGAGCGGACACGTTCTTGGATGCAAGTTCTTCAATATAACGTTCAGCGGTGTTTTGTTGCGAAAACAAGCCCAACGACACAGCGACCTGGCTATTTGCGTCATTCATTACATAATACTCTTCGACCTCCTGGAACTGAAGCTCCCGCAGGGCCTGATTGGCGGCATTCATGTCTTGAAAAGGGCCTATGTAGACCCGATGGGCCCGAATGTGGCGGGCGTTTATGGCGCGACGGGTGTAGGAAATGCCCAATTCATCTAGTCGACTAGCCGCAACGGCCGCATTGAGCTCGAGCGCAAAAGGTCCGATACGCACACAAGTGGCACTGTCAGTCTCGCTATGGCTTAGCAGTACCTTCTCCGTCAGCAATAACATCTCAGCCGGATTTACTGCGGGTAGGCTTTGGGCTATGCCGTCAACAGACCCCTGCCGATGCCCAGTCGCCCAAAGCACCAAAGCCGCATTCAGCACCAACAGGGAGCCAAACACCCACTTCATGGGCACTTATCCGCGATCACCGAGAGGCCCCTCA
>Ga0224508_10002826_pt1 | contig 14572 bp, 12 predicted proteins | sample SF_Jan12_sed_USG_4_FD_170157 | JGI IMG/M metagenome (GOLD analysis project Ga0224508, IMG submission 170157) | Sediment microbial communities from San Francisco Bay, California, United States - SF_Jan12_sed_USGS_21 | ecosystem: Environmental > Aquatic > Marine > Sediment | place: USA... | reverse complement strand
CGCGGTGTGATAGCTGCTGCATATGACGCATAAACAACGTGACAGGCCGATGCGAAGACCGTTGCCGCCTGAGCTGGTGGAGCAGACGGCATCGCGGGTCGCGGCTTGGCGGGAAATGTCCCGGGCACCCGTGCCCGATGAGCTTCTGGCGACGCTAACCGCGGTTTTCGCGTCCAGCGATTTTGTGGCCGGGCACTGCATTCGCGACCCGGCGTTGCCCGGCGTGTTGCTCCAGGCACCCGCCGGAACGTTGCCCGGGGTACTGTCCAATCCGCCAACTGATGAAGACGCCTTCATGCGTCTGTTGCGAACCACCCGCAACCGGGAAATGACGCGCATCGCATGGCGCGACCTGACTGGTGAGTCCGGTCTGGAGCAGACTCTGCAAGATCTTTCGTCTTTGGCTGAAGCGTGCATTCGCGTGGCGCTCGAGTGGGCGCAGGGCGGTGTCGAAAAAGAGCACGGGCTGCTGCGTGACAGTTCCGGAGCACCGCAGCAACTCGTGGTCGTTGCAATGGGAAAACTTGGCGGCGGCGAGTTGAATTTCTCATCCGACGTCGACCTGGTATTGCTGTATCCGGAATCGGGAGACAGTGATGGAGCTCGTCCGCTCAACAGTGAACGGTATTTTGCGCGAGTCGGGCAACGCTTGATTCGTGCTCTCGAGCATCCGACGCAGGACGGCTTTGTTTTTCGTGTTGATACACGTTTGCGCCCGTTTGGCTCGACGGGTGCCCTGGCTCTGAGTTTCGCTGCGTTTGAGACGTATCTGCAACAGCACGGCCGGGAATGGGAGCGTTATGCCTATATCAAAGCGCGACCGCTGACCGGGCGCCAGATCGATCGGCAGCAATTCCTGGAATTGGTACGGCCGTTTGTCTACCGGCGATATCTCGATTACGGAGTTTTGGAATCGTTGCGGGAAATGAAGGCTCTCATTGCGGCGGATGTTAGCCGGCGCGATCGCCACGACGACATCAAGCTGGGGCCCGGTGGTATCCGCGAAATCGAATTTATTGCCCAGAGCTTCCAACTCTTGCGTGGTGGCGCCGATCCTGTGTTGCGGGAACCGTCATTGCTTAGCGTGTTGCCTGCCCTGGCCGAGCGGGGCTGGCTGGACAGCGGTGTCGTCGATGAACTGCAGCGGTCGTATGAGTTCCTTCGTCGCGTGGAAAACCGTCTGCAGGCGTGGCGCGACGAACAGACTCACCGGTTACCACAGGACCTCGCGGGGCGCGCTCGTATCGCCTTCGCCATGGGTTTCGACGCATGGACCGCATTCGCCAGAGAATTGGATGGCATTCGCAATTCCGTCACGCGTCATTTCGAAGCGGTCGTGCCCCTGCCACCGGACGATTCCAATGTGGACTTGCTGCAGGCATTGTGGAAAGCCGACCCAACCAGCGAACCGGCGACCGAACACCTGATTGAACTGGGTTTCGACTACCCCGAGATCGTGCAACGACAACTGCAAGTCGTGCGCGAAAGTGGTCAGTATCAGCGTCTGGATGAGCGTGGACGCAGGCGGCTTGATTCTCTGATACCAAAAATGCTGCGACTGGCAGGCCCGGGAGAGAACGCGGACGAAAGCATTTCCCGGCTGCTTAATGTCGTGACGGCAATCGGTGGCCGCAGCGCTTATTTTGCTTTGCTCAATGAAAACCCGGCGGTTCTGGAACGTCTGAACGAATTGTGTACCGCCAGTTCCTGGCTCGCGTCGCGTGTCGCCGAGCGCCCCATCTTGCTGGACGAACTCATTGATCCCCGGGTCTTTGAGGCACCCGCTGCCCGTCCGGATCTGGCCGCCGATCTGCAACAGCGTTTCGTAGCAGTGGCAGATGACGATCTCGAACGGCAAATGGAGTCTTTGCGTCTGTTTCAGCAGGCTTCTGTATTTCGCGTTGCGGTATCTGACCTGTCCGGGATTTTGCCGCTGATGAAAGTCAGCGACCGGTTAACCGATATCGCGGAACTCGTGCTGGAAAAAACCATCGAGGCGGCCCGGCGGGAAATGAAGAATCGTTTTGGTACACCGCGTTGCACCGTAAACGGGAATGAGCGCGAAGCGGGGTTTGCCGTAATCGGTTACGGCAAACTGGGCGGGCTGGAACTCGGCTATGCTTCTGATCTCGATCTTGTGCTGTTGCATGATTCGAGCGGCGAGCGGCAGGAGAGCGACGGTGCAAGGTCGCTGGACAATACGCGTTATTTTGCTCGTCTTGGCCAACGCATTCTGCATATGCTTAATACCACGACATCGGCCGGGGTCCTCTACGAAGTTGATATGCGACTGCGCCCCAGCGGCAAGGGCGGGCCGCTCGTCAGTTCGATTTCGGCTTTCGAAAAATACCAGCTCGATAGCGCCTGGACCTGGGAGCATCAGGCGCTATTGCGCGCGCGGGCTGTGGCTGGCGACCCATCGGCGCGTGAGCGTTTTGAGGAGATTCGCAGCGCGGTGCTGACACAAGAGCGGGCCACCGCCAAGTTGCGCGATGAGGTGTTGGCGATGCGGCAACGTATGCGTCGCGAATTGCCTGGCGGCGGTGTCGGGCAATTCGATATCAAGCGAGACCCGGGAGGGCTCACCGACATCGAATTCCTGGTGCAATACTGGGTGCTCGCCCATGCAGCAGCGCATCCTGCGCTAATACGCTGGAGCGACAACATTCGTCAGTTGGAGAGCCTGGCGGAAGCGGGGATCGTCGATGCCCGGGTTGCAGCCGAGATGACCGATATCTATCGGCGCTATCGCAGTCGCCTGCATCGCCAGGCCCTGGCAGATGGTGGTCCAAAGGTGGCAGACGCCAATTTCACCACAGAACGCGAATGGGTACGGCGGCAGTGGGCAGGCGTGTTCGGAGATTGAACGGCCGCGGTCTATAATCTACGCTCGGCCTTGAGCGAGAAAGAAATGTGAGCGACGAAGAGTCAGGCGCGTTGCCGCCAAATACCTCGAACTACTATGAAGTAACGAGCAAGGACCTGCCGCTGCATTGCCCTTTGCCCGGGATGAGCCTGTGGAATTCGCATCCGAAGGTCTATTTGCCCATCGAAAAAACCGGTGATGCAAAATGCGCCTATTGTGGCGCGGTATTTCGTCTCGTTGAACGCAAGAAAGACATCGATGCGGCATAACTTCATCGGATATAGTTGATGATCGTAGTAACAGGTGGCGCCGGTTTCATCGGCAGCAATATCGTCAAGTCACTAAACAGGCGTGGCGAGGAAGACGTGATCGTTGTTGACGATCTCACTGACGGTAGCAAGTTTTCCAACCTTGCTGATTTGCTTATCGCGGATTACCTGGACAAGGACAACCTCGCAGATACCGTTACTCACGGTCACGACATTGCCAGGCGAGTGCGTGCAGTAATTCATCAGGGTGCCTGTACCGATACCACCGAGTGGGATGGGCGATACATGATGCAGGAAAATTTTGACTACTCGAAAAAGCTCCTGCACTACTGCGTGGATAGGCACATCCCGTTTATTTATGCATCGTCGGCATCCGTTTATGGGGCCGGACCGGGTTTTGCCGAGGACGCTGCCAACGAACGTCCGTTAAATGTTTACGGTTACAGTAAACTGTTGTTCGATCAGTACGTTCGGCGGCATTTCCATGAGGCGGACAGCCAGATTGTCGGCCTGCGCTATTTCAATGTCTACGGTCCGCGTGAAGCGCACAAAACCGGCATGGCAAGCGTTGCCTGGCATTTTCACCGTCAGGTGGCGCAACAGGGCGAGGCCAGGCTTTTTGAGGGCAGCGACGGTTATGCGGCAGGTGAACAACAACGCGATTTCGTTTACGTCGATGATGTCGCCGCAGTCAACCTGTATTTCATGGATCATCCCGGTCAATCGGGAATTTTTAATGTCGGTACCGGCGCCAGCCAGAGTTTTAACGAATTGGCGCGGGCCGTCATCGACTGGCATGGCCGCGGTGAGATTCGTTACATCCCGTTTCCGGAGGGACTCGCCGGACACTACCAGAGTTTTACCCAGGCCGATATTTCAGCTTTGCGTAACGCCGGCTACCGGGAACCATTTCAAACCGTGGAACAGGGAGTGCGCGCGTACCTGGATGAACTCGAAGGGCGTTGAGTGAATCCAGACGCTGGCAGCGTCCTGATTGTCGGTCCATCGTGGATCGGCGATATGGTAATGACACAGTCGTTATGCCTGACGCTGCGGCAGAACAATCCGGACGTCGCTATCGATATCCTGGCACCCGGCTGGTCACTACCGGTCATCGGCCGCATGAACGAGGTCCGTGAAGGCATCGAATCGCCGTTTTCACATGGCGTGTTCAACTGGCCCGGGCGTCACCGGTTGGGTAAGTCCTTGCGCGATCGTGCCTATGATCAGGCCATCGTGCTGCCAAGGTCTTTCAAGGCTTCGCTGATTCCGTTCCACGCCGGGATTCCGCGCCGTACGGGTTACCGTGGTGAAATGCGCTACGGCTTCATCAATGATATGCGTGAGCTGGACAAGCACCGTTTGCGAACCACGGTGCAACGCTATGTTGCGTTGGGCGTGGTCGCAGACGAAGCGTTACCGGATCCGTTACCGCAACCCCGCCTGCGCGTCGACCCGGAAAATCTGGAGAGCGCGATGGCTCGTCTGGGGCTCAAGCGGTCGGCGAGGTTAATCGGGATTATGCCCGGTGCGGAGTACGGGCCGGCGAAGCAATGGCCGGCGGAAAATTTTGGCGAATTGGCGCGAGCGCTGAATAAGCAGGGTACCGCCGTCTGGGTATTCGGCTCCGAGAAAGATCGCGCGCTTGGTGACAGCATTGTCGGTGCGGCGGGTTCGCGGACGGTCAATCTGTGTGGTCGTACGTCGCTGCCGGATGCGATCGATTTGATATCGCTGACCGATCATGTGGTAAGCAACGATTCCGGTCTGATGCATATCGCGGCCGCAGCGGGAGTACCACTCATTGCGATTTTTGGATCATCCAGCCCGCGTTTTACACCGCCAATGAGCGATCAGGCCGAAACGGTCTGGCTGGAAATAGAGTGCAGTCCCTGTTTTCAGCGGACCTGCCGGTTTGGGCATTATCGATGTCTGCGTGAAATTTCGCCGCAGCGCGTGCTGGATGCTATTCGGTCGCCGGCCTGACTGGGGATTTGAACCGCATGCGCACATCGATCAGCCCGAAGCAGCCTGAGCGCTATCAGGGCCGGGTTATCGTCGATTCCCGGTATGCCTCCGAATTCGACGAAGAAATGTTCACGCCCGATTACTGGCGCGCAAGACAATCGGTTCAGGGGCCTGAAGGTGGTCGCGGTCAGGTGCTGTTCCTGAACCGAGACAGCGAGCAGTGGGTGCTGCGTCACTATCATCGCGGCGGCATGATGAGTCGCCCGCTACAGGACCGCTATCTTTGGACCGGCATCGAGCGGACCCGGTCTCTGAGAGAGTGGCGATTACTCGCGCAGCTGCACGACGAGGGATTACCGGTACCGCGGCCAGTGGCTGCGCGGCATGTGCGTGAGGGTATTTACTACCGTGCGGATTTACTGACTGTGCGTATCCCGAATGTCCGCGCTTTTTCTGAAATTGTCGCGGAGCAGTTACCTCCGGCAGAAGCATGGCGGGCAATCGGGGCGTGTATTCGACGCTTTCACGATGCCGGTATCTATCACGCCGATCTCAATGCGCACAACATCCTCATGGATAACGGATTGAAAGAAGTTTATATCGTGGACTTCGATCGCGGGCGGCGCCGGCACGACGGCCGGTGGCGCAGGTCAAACCTGAAACGTCTTAACCGCTCGTTGCACAAGATAGGTTTAAGTCTGTCGATTCCCGAGTTCGAACAGGTTCAGTGGCCTGCATTGATGGACGGTTATGGTTCGTGGACACGGGCGTAAAATTCCGGCAGCTCGGGAATATTCTTGAATCGCCTGTGTATCCACAAGTATTGTTCCGGAACCTCGCACACCCTTTTCTCGATCAGATGGTGAAACGCGACTGTATCGGCAATTTCATCGTCTGAGGGCAACTCTTCCAGCGCCGGGCCAATAACGATCTTGTAGCCAGAACCATCCTGCAGACGCCATGGCAGGAATGGCAGTATCGGTGCACCGGAGAGTTTTGCCAGACGTGTGGTGGCGGTGTTGGTCTGCGCCGGAATGCCGAAAAACGGTACCAGTTGCGCGTTCTTTCCTGAATAAGACTGGTCCGGGGCGTACCATACGATGCCGTTCTTCTTCAGCGCCCGCACCATCTGACGAATATCGTTTTTGGCGATCATACTATCGGTACACTGTTCCCTGCCACGCAGCATTACCTCCTGTAGCAACGGGTTACGGAAGCCGCGATAAACAGGGTTGATGCGTGCCTGCATCGCCAGCAGCCGGCTGCAAATCTCCAGACAGGTGAAATGCGCACTCAGCACAATCGCGCCACGACCTGCCTGCAGCGCGGTCTCGAGGTATTCAATGCCCTCAACGTGGCAAAGAGGTTCCAGACGCCGATCGCTTGCCCACCATGCCAGCCCGGTTTCGAAAATCGCCATGCCCAGAGAATCGAAATGGCGTCGCAGCAAGTCCTGGCATTGAGCTTCGCTCAGTTCGGGGAGACACTGCGCAATGTTGCGCTTGGCGATGTGCCGCCGCTTTTTCATTACGCGTTTTGCGACACGGCCAAACAGGCGCCCAATGCCCATCAGCGGTCGGTAGGGAAGCAGGCAGATCAGCCGGACAATACCCAGCTGCAGCCAGGTCAGCCAATACCGTGGCCCCAGGTAGCTACTCAGTGCCGGGCGTGTCTCACTCATCCGGCGGATGGTATCAGGGCGACAGTCCCCTGCGGCAAATGGGGACAGTCCCCTGCGGGGACAGTCCCCGGTCTGGTAACATGCCGCCCGATCGGGTTTGGGGCCTGAGATGTCCTTGAAAGTGCCTAATTTTTCCGGACGACGCGTGGTTGTTGCGGGCGATGTCATGCTAGACCGTTACTGGTTGGGCCCGGCCTCGCGTATTTCGCCCGAGGCGCCAGTTCCGGTTGTGCGAGTCCGTGACGCTGAGGATCGTCCCGGTGGTGCCGCAAATGTCGCATTGAATCTCGCCGCCCTGGACATCTCACCGGTGCTGGTCGGGATTGCCGGGGATGACGAACCTGCAGATAAGCTGGAGACCCTGCTGCAACAATCAGCGGTCGAGTGTCTGTTTGGCCGCTCGGCGTCGCCGACGATTACCAAATTGCGCGTACTCAGCCGCAATCAGCAACTCATCCGCCTCGACCATGAAGAAGACTTTTCTTTAGCCGGCGATGTTTTTCCCGCCGAAGAATTTGCACGGGCCTGTGGCAGCACCGGCGTGGTGGTGTTGTCAGATTATGCGAAGGGAACTTTGCGAGAACCTGTCGAGTTGATTCGCACTGCGCGCGAGGCGGGCGCCAGTGTCCTGGTTGATCCGAAGGGCAGCAATTTTTCCCGCTACGCTGGTGCGACGCTACTGACCCCGAATTTGCGTGAGTTCGAAGCGGTGGTTGGGGCGTGCCAAACGGACGAACAGATAGTCAGTCGTGGCGCGGCCCTGCGAACTGAGCTGTCGCTGGACTACCTGCTCATCACGCGGGGCGATCGGGGGATGACCCTGATTCTTGGCGACGACAATGCAGTTCACCTGGCTGCAGAAACGCGTGAAGTCTACGATGTGACCGGTGCGGGCGATACGGTTATTGCCACGCTCGCAGCGATGCTCGCTGCGGGTGCGGATATCGTGGCAGCGGCAACGCTGGCCAATATCGCCGCTGGTCTGGTCGTCCGAAAACTGGGTGTAGCCACGGTCAGCCGATCTGAACTGCGACTCGAGTTACACCGACGCGGTATTGGGGGCCGCGGTTTGCTGAATGAGTCCGAACTCACGGAATTCGTGCGTGAAGCACAGGCGCGTAGTGAACGGGTCGTGATGACCAATGGCTGTTTTGACATCCTGCACACCGGTCACGTCGCGTACCTCGAAGAAGCCAAGTCGTTGGGGCAGCGACTGATAGTTGCGGTCAACGATGACGACTCCGTGCGTAAACTCAAGGGCAAGGGTCGGCCGATAGTGCCACTCGAAGATCGTATGTCTGTGCTCGCTGGCCTGGCTGCGGTCGACTGGGTTGTGCCGTTTTCCGAAGATACGCCGGAAGAGCTGATTTGCCGGGTGTTGCCGGATGTGCTGGTAAAGGGCGGTGACTACCAGGTCGATGAGATTGCGGGAGCCGCGTGTGTCCAACGCGCCGGTGGCGAGGTTCGGGTGCTCAGTTTTCGTGAAGGGCGATCGACATCATCTATCATCGAGCGCATTCGTCGCGCGCTGCGATAACTTGCCACGTTTCGCCTACGTACTGCTTTCGTATTTGCTCGCTCCATTTGTTGCGGGGTTCCTGTTTTTGCGCGGCTTTCGCAATCGCGCCTATTGGGATCGATTTGGCGAACGTTTCGGCTACTCATCGATCGCGCTGGACCACCCGAGCATCTGGGTACATGCGGTTTCGGTCGGCGAAGTCCAGGCCGCTGCCGCGCTGGTCAGGGAGTTGATGCGACGTTATCCGGGGATTCCGCTGGTACTAAGCACGGTAACGCCGACGGGCGCAGAACGAGTCAGGGATATGTTTGGCGACAGCGTCATACATCTCTATGCGCCGTACGATCTACCCGGCGCGGTGCGTCGTTTTTTCGATCGGGTACAGCCACAGCTGGCGATCATCATCGAGACCGAGCTGTGGCCCAACCTCTATCATGAGTGCGGCAAGCGACAGGTACCGCTGGTACTGGCAAGCGCACGAGTGTCGCCGGTCTCGGTCGTAAAATATCGTCGTTTTGTCGGTCTGTTTCGTGAAGCACTTTCGCACGGGATAGTAATCGCCGCCCAAAGCGAAAGCGATGCTGAGCGTTTTCGGTCACTCGGCGCCAACCCCGCGCGCACTCATGTGACAGGCAATATCAAGTTCGATTTCGAGCCGGACCAGGATCTGCCAAAACTGGGTGCGGCGTTTCGTGACGAACACGCCGCTGGTCGGCGGGTCTGGGTTGCCGGCAGCACGCATGAGGGCGAAGAGGAGCAGATTCTCGAAGCGCTGCAAATAGTCCGTCAAAAATATCCGGATACACTGCTGATGTTGGTGCCGCGACATCCGGAGAGGTTTAACGGTGTCGCGCAAATGCTGAAAGAACGCGGCTGGTCAGTGGTTACGCGCAGCAGCGGCTTGCGATGCGACGCCGAAACCGATGTTTTCCTGATCGATACACTCGGCGAATTGACGCTGATTTACGCAGCCTGCGACATTGCATTCGTCGGTGGCAGCCTGGTGCCGATAGGTGGTCACAATCTGCTCGAACCTGCAGCTTTGGGCAAACCGATACTGACCGGACCGCACACCTTCAATGCCGAGGATATTGCGTCGATGTTTATCGACGCAAATGCAGCGCTGCGGGTGACTGACGCACGGGACCTGGCATTTCGTTTGACCGAGTGGTTCGGTAACGAGACCCAGGCCCATGAATTCGGTCAGCGTGGCCTGACATTGCTGCGACAGAATCGAGGCGCGCTGGAGCGCCTGTTAGCGCTGGTCGATCCACTGTTGCCGTAGCCAAAGGCCGACGGCATTAATTGAGCCAGTCGTTGATCTCCACCAGGTCGGCATCGGTCAGAGTGCCAGCGGCCTGTTTGAGGTTCAGCAAATTAATGATGTAGTCATAACGGCCGCGTTCGAGATTGGTTCTGGCAGTAAACAACTCACGTCTGGCATCCAGCACGTCCACCGTCGTGCGCGTACCAACTTCGAAACCCGCTTCCGTTGCCTTGAGCGCTGTTTCGGTCGATTCCAGCGCCCGCTCGAGCGCTCTTACAATCGAGATGTCGGAAATTACGCCAAGATAGGCATCGCGAGTCTGGCGTTCGGTGTTGCGGGCGATTCGCTCCAGGCGCTCGCGAGCGGCCCGATGTTCGTAAACTGCCTCGCGTACCTTCGAAGTCCTGAACCCGCCGGTGTAGATCGGCAGGTTGAGCTGGAGTAGCACGACATCGGTGGTGAAATCGGATCGTGTTGGCGAGTCGATGGAGCCCGCGACTGGCGGGAAAGTCAGGCTCTGGCGGGTATCGGCCTCAAACTCGTTGCGTTGCACGACCAGGTCCAGGGTGGGGAGACGACCCGCCTTTTGCACTTTGATTGATTCTTTTGCGATCTGGACGCCAATCCTGCTGGCGTTAAGCTGCAAATTCTGATTCAGGGCAATGTTTACCCAGGCCTCGTCATCCGCCGGTTCGGGCGCCATCAACGGGAGAGAACTGCCAGGTTCTTCCAGTTTGTCGACATAGACACCGGTGATTTCACGCAGACTCTCCCGCGCCGTAGCGAGTACACGCCGTGCAAGGATCTCCGAGGCGACCTCCGTGTCGTAGGCGGCGCGTGCTTCCTGCACACCGGTAATCGCAATCAGGCCGACTTCGAAACGCGTCTCGGCCTGCTCGAGCTGTCGTTTGATAGCCTCTTTACTTGCCTCGCTGGACTCCAGTTCGTCCTGTGCGGCCAATACGTCAAAATAGCGTGCGACCACACGCAGCATCATGGCCTGCTTGACGACTTCGTAATCAATTTCGGACCGGGCGACGACCTTGTCTGCCTGTTTCAGCAGCAGCCACGAGTCCCAGCGGAACACGGGCTGGATTAATGAAACGCCGTAAGAAGTCTGGTCGGAGTCGCTGTCGGAAAACGTATCGACGAATCCGGTCTGGCCGAATTGCGAACTCAGTCCGTCCTGACCCTGGTCGGTCTCGGAGGCGGTCAGCGCCACGCTGGGCATTAACAGCGAGCGTGCCTGCGGGCGTATCTCCATCGCCGCGAGCCGGTTGGCATCAGCTTCGCGCAACAGTGGGTCGCTTTGCAGCGCCAGCTTGTAAACCTCGAGGAGATCAGAGCTCCAGGCCGGTGAGATCAGAAAAGCGAACAGCGCATATGCGCAAAGCCGTGAAAAAGTCATGGCAAGGTCCTTGAATTATTGCAACGCAACACAACTGATATAGTGTTATACTTAACTATAACAGTTAATGAAACCAGATAGTAGCCTGGTCAATAGGACGGCACCGCCGGGTCGATGTATTGCGACCACGCCGTGATACCACCGTCCAAGTTGAAGACATCGCCAAAGCCGGCTTGGTTCAGAAACCGGGTGATGACTGCGCTGCGCTGACCGCTGTGACACATCACGACGATATCTCTGCCGTTGGCGGCCTTGCGCAGCTCATCCAGGTGGTCCGGTACATCGTTCATCGGGATAGCCAGGGCGGCATCGATATGGGCGGTCGCCACTTCCCAGGGCTCGCGGACGTCGAGCAGGCAGATTTCGTCAGCCGACAGCCGGCTCGCCAGGTCCTGCACGGACATCTTGCGGATCTGCATCAGAACTCGAACCTGGCGGGCCTTGCGAAGTTTTCCAGTGGCGCCAGCTCGGTCTCGAAGAGGCTCTCGCGCATCCATGCGTCAACACCGGTACGTGTAACCAGTATGGCTTCCATGACCGGTGCATCGCCGACAATGACAAAGAGGCGTCCGCCTACTCGCAGGGCTTGTGGGAAGCGTTTTGCGTACGTTGGAATAGACCCTGTTACGGCGATGACATCGTATTTGTCGGTTGCGGCCAGTTGCGCGGCATCGGCAATGTCAACCTGAACTTCGTTGATACCGAGCTGGGAATGAATCGCGGCGGCTCTTTCGGCGAGACTGGCATGAATTTCAATACTGGTGACTCGGGCACCGAGTGCCGCCAGGCATGCAGACGAAAAACCGCTTCCCGTGCCCACATCCAATGCCACATCGCCAGGTTGTACCGTCAGTGCCTGTAGCATCCGGCCCTCGACGTTTGGGGTCATCATCACCTGCCCCTCGGGCAACGGGATTCTGGTGTCGGCAAAAGCCAGCTGGCGGTAGGCGTCAGGGACAAAGTCTTCGCGTGGTACGGCGGCCATTACCGAAAGCACGCGCGCGTCGAGGACTTCCCAGCCGCGAATCTGCTGGTCGATCATTTGCTCACGGGCGAGTTGAACGTCCATCTTTCTCTCTCTCAGTAGCCGGCGCTGGGGAAGGTTACGCAGTTTGAACCGGCCAGACAAGCCGATTACCGGGCCAACTTATGTGAAACCTCATCGCGTACCGGGGCTGCTTGTAATATCCTAATTCACATAAACCATCGTCCGGACGGGGGCCCGGGCGACATAGCATTCAATTGCCCACCCGAGTGTCCTGGAAGGATTGATGACAGCATTATCAAAGGAGCTGCGGGAAGCGACCGCCCGTCTCAGCGTAGAGGCGCGCCGGCCGCTACCCGGATCACGCAAAGTCTATATTGGCGGCAGCCAAGATGATGTGCAGGTGCCAATGCGTGAGGTGCGGCAGGCTGACACCCCGGCGGTATTCAACGCAATGCCAAATCCGCCGATCGCAATCTACGATACGTCCGGGCCGTACACGGATCCGCAAGCCGATATTGACTTGCAGCAGGGATTAGCGGGGATACGCGAAAACTGGATCACCGGCCGCAACGATACTGAGTTGCTCGATGGCGCCACCGCCCAATTTACTCAGGATCGTAACGTTGCCGATCAGATTGCAGCCGTTCGTTTTCCAAATCGCCGGACGCCGCGTCGGGCGCAAGATGGCAAGTGTGTAACGCAAATGCATTACGCCCGTCGCGGAATAGTTACACCCGAGATGGAATACGTCGCTTTACGCGAAAACCTGCGTCGTGAGGAAATGCGCCAGAGTTATGAGCAGGCCGGGCTGTTACGCCGACAGCGGGGCCAGTCCTTTGGTGCCGTCCTGCCGGAGCTGATAACGCCCGAATTCGTGCGGGACGAGGTCTCCCGGGGTCGTGCGATTATTCCGGCCAATATCAACCATCCGGAAATCGAACCAATGGCCATTGGCCGCAATTTCCTGGTAAAGGTCAACGCCAACATCGGTAACTCAGCTGTCACCTCATCAATAGCTGAAGAAGTCGAGAAGATGGTGTGGTCAATACGGTGGGGCGCAGACACGGTCATGGACCTGTCGACCGGCAAAAATATTCACGAAACCCGCGAATGGATTTTGCGCAATTCACCGGTTCCCATCGGTACCGTGCCGATTTATCAGGCGCTCGAGAAAGTGAGTGGCCGGGCCGAGGACCTGACCTGGGAGATCTTTCGCGACACACTGATCGAACAGGCCGAGCAGGGCGTAGACTATTTTACTATTCATGCCGGTGTGAGGCTGGCGTATGTGCCGCTCACCGCCAAACGCATTACCGGAATCGTCTCGCGCGGCGGGTCAATTATGGCCAAATGGTGTCTGGCTCATCATGAAGAGAGTTTTCTCTATACGCACTTTCACGAAATTTGCGAAATCATGCGGGCCTACGATGTGTCGTTCTCATTGGGTGACGGTCTGCGGCCTGGCAGCATCGCCGACGCCAACGACGAAGCCCAATTTGCCGAGTTGCGCACCCTGGGCGAGCTAACCCGTATCGCCTGGGATCAGGATGTCCAGGTGATGATCGAAGGACCCGGTCACGTGCCCATGCAACTGATCAAGGAGAACATGGATCGTGAGTTGGCGGAATGCTACGAAGCGCCGTTCTATACCCTTGGTCCGCTGACTACCGATATAGCGCCCGGATACGATCACATAACCTCGGCGATTGGTGCTGCCCAGATCGGCTGGTATGGCACAGCAATGCTCTGCTATGTGACGCCAAAAGAACACCTGGGGTTGCCGGACCGCGATGACGTTCGTGAGGGAATTGTCACTTACAAGATCGCGGCCCACGCTGCGGACCTGGCCAAGGGACATCCGGTTTCACAGGTGCGCGATAATGCCTTGTCCAAGGCACGTTTCGAATTCCGCTGGGAAGATCAGTTCAACCTGGGTCTGGATCCGGACAAGGCCCGCGAGTTTCATGACGCGACATTGCCAAAACAGGCGCATAAAGTTGCCCATTTCTGTTCCATGTGCGGGCCGCATTTCTGCTCGATGAAAATCACTCAGGAAGTTCGCGATTTCGCCCGCGAACACCAACTGAGTGATGAGCACAAGGCGCTGGAAGAAGGAATGAAAGAAAAAGCGCGCGAGTTCCGTGAAAAAGGCGCGGACATTTACCAGGAGGTATGACCGCGTGCCGGGGATGCTCGAAATAATCATTATTGCCGTGGGGCTGGTAGCCGTGGTGCTTACCTGGTTGCTCACGCGGCGGAGCATTCTCGGGCGTGTCGACCGCCTCAACGACGAACTCGGCGACATCGCCAGCCATCCCGAATTCCGCAAACGCGTGACAGAATCAAGCAGTGACGATGAACTGGGCCAACTCGAACGGTCGGTCAACGACATTTTTGACGTTTTTGACACACGTGAGCGTTTGGAGGACGTCCGCGAGCGCTTATTCCGGAATCTCGCAGAAGGTGTCCAGGAAGCCATCGTCGTGCTGCGCAAGAAAATTATTTATGCGAATCCACAAGCTGCAGCAATGCGTGGTGTCCGCCAGAAGGACCTGATTAGCAAACCGGCTCTCGAGTTGATTCATCCTGATTTTCGGGATCGAGTT
>Ga0224508_10002825_pt1 | contig 14572 bp, 15 predicted proteins | sample SF_Jan12_sed_USG_4_FD_170157 | JGI IMG/M metagenome (GOLD analysis project Ga0224508, IMG submission 170157) | Sediment microbial communities from San Francisco Bay, California, United States - SF_Jan12_sed_USGS_21 | ecosystem: Environmental > Aquatic > Marine > Sediment | place: USA... | reverse complement strand
CCCTGCATCCAAAAGGCTGCGATTCATGCGCCCGGCGCTGTCCGGAAAGACCCGGTAGCTCAGCACCCTTTCAGACAGTCGCGCGATGTCCGCCTGCGTGTCGTCCCGATGGACAGCCAGGAGCACTAACAGCCCGGGGCCTATTTGGCCAACGATTCTGCCCTCGACAGAAACACTGGCCTCAATAACCCGCTGCAATAAACCAATCATGAATCGTACTCATCTTAAATGTGAGTTTACTATCCAATAACTCGAGCTTCAGTCCTGGACGAGCCGTGGCAGTCTGGTCGTGCCGGGCAAACGGCAGGAAACATCTCGATCGCGAGCAAGAGATTTTCCTGCTGCGGATGGCGCCAGGGACGGTGGGTCCGGGGCCTTCGCTTATTGCCCGGGCCAGGGATGGGACGGCCCCGGCCGCAAGGCCGGGGTTTCTTAGCATTTTTCGTCAAATGTTTCCACAATTCACGTTAATAGGGCCATAAAATACCCAAAAATCCCATTATCAAATAAAAACAAATAAAGTGGGAAAAATATCTTGTTTATTGGGCCAGTATTCATAATTAGTGGTGTTTAAGCGCCCGGATTTTCTCATTGGTTCTTGCTGACTTGCCCACTACACTAAGCGACTTTCCCGCACCACTAAGAGCAGAGAATGAAAAGACGCGAGTTCGCAGGGGGCCTGGCGTTAGCGGCAGCCGCAACGGCCTGTGGCAAACAGCAAGCAGAATGCGACACCGGGACCGGACGGCCGGCGGAGACCTTCGAGTGGAACCTGGTTACATCCTGGCCGCCCCGATTACCGGGACTCGGGCTCGGCGCCGAGCATATCGCCGAGCGAATAGGAGAAGCCTCGAATGGGCGCCTCAAGGTCAAGGTATATGCAGGCGGGGAGTTGGTACCAGCGCTGGAGGTCTTTGACGCTGTCAGTCGAGGTACGGCACAGATGGGTCACGATGCCTCTTACTATCATCGCGGCAAGGTGCCGGCGGCGCAGTACTTTACGGCCATACCTTTCGGTATGAATGCCAATGAAATGAATGCTTGGCTTTACTACGGCGGTGGCATGCAGCTCTGGCAGGAGTTTTACGCTCAGTACAATCTGGTGCCATTTGCGGGCGGCCAGACGGGTGTTCAGATGGGCGGCTGGTTCAATAAGGAAATAAATTCGGTCGAGGACCTTGCCGGGCTGAAGATGCGCATTCCGGGACTGGGTGGGGAAGTCATGCAGCGCGCTGGCGTTACACAGATTACGCTTCCGGCATCGGAAATATTCACGTCGCTGCAGACCGGCGCGATAGACGCAGCCGAATGGGTCGGCCCCTATAACGACGTCTCCCTGGGACTACACAAAGCGGCAAGATATTACTATTACCCGGGTTGGCAGGAACCCGGGCCGATGGTCGAGCTGATCGTTAACCAGGACGCCTGGAATACATTGCCCGATGATCTGAAAGCTATCGTCGAGATTACCTGTCAGGCAATCAACCTGGATACGCAAGCTGAATACAACTACGGCAACGCAATGGCTCTGCACCAGCTCAAGAATGACGCCAACGTAGAAGTCAGGCCGTTTCCTGATGACGTGCTTGCACTCATTCATAAACTGAGTATGGAAGCGGTAGACGAGTTGTCAGCGCAGGACGAATGGTCAGCGCGTATTCAAAAGTCGTTTTTCGATTTTCTCGAAGTATCGGCCGAGAATCAGCTGATCAGCGAACAGGCATTTCTGAACGCGCGAGCCGCGCTCCTTTAAACGCATTCGCTCAGCGGCCGTACAGCGTCTCGGGCAGCCAGGTAACCAGAGCCGGGAATGCTGCGAGAATAAGCAGCGCCAATAGTTGAATGCCGACAAACGGTATAACCCCGCGATAGATCTGCCCGGTCGTAACAGAGGCCGGCGCAACACCACGAAGATAAAACAATGCGAATCCGAAGGGAGGCGTCAGGAATGAAGTCTGCAAATTGATCGCGATCATTATTCCCAGCCAAACAGGATCGAGGCCCATGGTGAGAAGTACGGGCCCCACGAGCGGAACGACGACAAAAGTAATCTCGATAAAGTCCAGCACGAAGCCAAGCAGGAACATCACGAGCATCACGACAAGCATCGCGGCAAAAACACCGCCGGGAAGCGCCTCGAGAATCGCCCTTACGCCATCGTCACCGCCATAACCGCGAAAGACGAGCGAAAACAGGGAAGCGCCGATCAGGATAAGAAAAACCATGCTGCTGATACGAAGCGTGCTCTGCATGACTTCGCGGAGCCGTTCGAGTGAAAGCTCACGACGCTGTACGGCAATCATCAAAGCGCCCATTGCGCCGACGCCCGCCGCCTCGGTTGGTGTCGCGAACCCGCCGAGAATCGATCCCAGCACAGCGAAAATCAGCACAAGGGGCGGGAATAGCGCACTCAGCACTTCGCCAATAGTGGCAACTTCATCGTCCGGGGATGAGTAGGCCGGCATGGCGGATGGGCGGAGCAAAGCGGCAACAATCAGGTAGCCGATATAAAGTGAAACCAGCAGCAAGCCGGGCAGCAGCGCACCGGCGAACAGATCACCGACAGAAACAGTCCTGGGCGAGAATATTCCCTGTGTCAGCTGCGCCTGCTGATACGCTGATGACATGACGTCGCCCAGCATCACGAGGATTATGGATGGCGGAATGATCTGACCCAAGGTACCGGAAGCGCAGATGGTCCCGGTCGCGACCTCGGCTGAGTAACCCCGCTTCAACATCGTCGGTAGCGAGAGCAGGCCCATCGTCACCACGGTAGCGCCCACGATGCCCGTACTTGCTGCAAGCAACATGCCGACGAGCGTTACCGAGATCCCCAAGCCACCCCTTAGGGAACCGAAAAGGGAGCTCAGGGTTTCAAGGAGGTCTTCCGCAATACGCGCTCGCTCGAGCGTTACGCCCATGAACACGAAAAGCGGTACCGCAATAAGTGTCTCATTGCTCATGATGCCGAACACGCGGCTGGGTAGCCCGGACAGGAAGGCTGCCTCGAAGCCACCGCCGATTACGCCGGCCAAAGCAAATATCAGCGCTGTTCCACCGAGCGAGAAAGCAACCGGAAAACCAGCCAGCAGCAACACGATGACAGACAAAAACAAAAGCAGAGCAACCCAGTCCATGGTCATTCATCCCTGATGGTGTGCACGGATCGCACGAGCAACGACGTTCCCTGCAGCGCGACAGCGAAAGGCATGATGAGCAGCACCGTTTTCAGTAGTGGAACAGCCGGATAGGGCAGCCCACCGGAATTGCGGGACACCTCCCCGATTGACCAGGCAGCAACAACGTAGTCAAGCGAGGCGTATACGAAGAAGCCGCACATCGGGAAGATGAACGCCAGGACGCCCAGTAGATTGATCCAGGCGCGCTGCGTGTCTGTCATTTCGCGATAGAAGATGTCGACCCTGACGTGTTCTTCCTGTTGCAGCGTGTAGGCGGCGCCCAGCATGAACACCACAGCATGCATCCAGGTCAGGGATTCCTGCAACCAGATCAGCCCGGTGCCGAAGATATAGCGCATTACGACGATGACAAAAGTCACGAGCACCATCAGCAGCGTCAGCCAGGAAATGGCGTGGCCAACGCGGATGCTTATGGCGTCCAGAAAATCGGCGAAGCCGTTACCGACGTCATTCACGACCCGGCCGCCTTTTCCAGGCGTCGCAGGAATACGGTCATTTCCTTTGCCGCCTGACGATCGCCATTGGCCTCTGCGATTTTTATTCCCTGCCGGTAAGCGTCAATCGCCTCTGCGTTGCAGTTCTGATTTGTGAGCGACTTGCCCAGCAGCTTCCACGCCGCGGAATAGTTCGGATCCAACTCGACTGCGTGTTGAAGGTGCTCGGTGGCCAGGGCGTACTCTTCTTCGCCGAGATACTCGTTGCCCAGCGAAAAACGCAGTAATGTCGAGTCTTGCCCACGTTCGAGCATCGCCAGCAGAGACGCGATGCGTCCCGCCATCAGCGACGCCAGAAAGTCGGCGTGACCAGAACGAGCAAGGTAAAGATTTCCAGACGGCCTAACAGCATGCCGAGAATGGCAACCCACTTGGCTTTGTCGCCAACGGTCATGAAGCCGGCTGCGACGTCGCCAAGGCCTGGACCGAGGTTGTTCAATGTCGCGGCAACGGCAGAAAAAGCGGTCACCTGATCGAGGCCCATCGCCAACATTGCCAGCAGCAAAATACCGAAAACGACCACGTATAACGAAAAAAAGCCCCAGACGGCGTCGACAACCCGGAATGGCACGGCCGCATTACCAAGCTTGACCGGAATCTCTGCGCTTGGGTGCACGAGACGGACAATCTCGCGAACACCCTGTTTGGCAATCAGCAGGCAGCGGATAACTTTGATACCGCCGGCTGTCGAACCGGCTGAGCCGCCGACGAAACTGGCGATTATCAGCAGAACCGGCAGCGCTCCGGGCCAGGCCGCGTAGTTTGCCGTCGTGTAACCCGTGGTCGTCGCAATCGATACCGCCTGAAATAGCCCATTGATAAAACTGTCGCTGGCAGTCGTGTAGGTTCCGTTCCAGTACAGCGATGCAATAACAACAAAGGAAACTGTCAGGAGCATAAAAACGTAGGCGCGAAATTCAGGATCCGATGCGTAGTGCTTGATCTGAACGTGTCGCCAGGTGAAGAAATGCAGGGAAAAGTTAATGCCGGCTGCGAACATGAAGAAGACAGCAACCAGATCAATCGCGGTGCTGTTGAAATGGCCGATGCTCAGGTCATGCGTCGAGAAACCACCGATGGCAACCGTCGAAAACGCATGGCAGAGTGCATCGAACCAGTTCATGCCGACGAGCTTGTAGCTGATCATGCACAGGATAGTGAAAGCGGCATAGACGTACCACAGGGCTTTTGCCGTCTCTGTAATACGCGGCGTCAGCTTCGTGTCCTTAACCGGTCCCGGCGTCTCGGCGCGATAGAGTTGCATGCCGCCGACGCCAAGCATGGGCAGTACGGCAACGGCCAACACGATGATTCCCATGCCGCCGAGCCACTGTAGTTGCTGACGGTAATAAAGAACGGATTGCGGCAGGGAGTCCAGCCCGGTCAGCACCGTGGCCCCGGTGGTTGTCAACCCGGACATGGATTCGAAAATTGCGTCGGTCAACGTCATCGTCGGCATGTCCGCGAAAAATAGCGGAACGGCGCCAAATGTGCCGAGCACGGTCCAGAAAGATGCAACAACAAGGAAGCCATCCCTGAGCCGCAGATCCTGGTGGGCATTGCGGACCGGTAGCCAGAAGACAAAGCCGGCGAGCAAAGTGAGCCCGAAGCCCTGGACAAAGGGCAACCAGGATTGATCGTCGAAGATCAGGCTGACTAGAATTGGCGGCAACATCGTCCCGCTGAACATCATCAGGAGAAGTCCGAGAATGCGTTGCACGACAGTCCAGTTCATCGATCTTATTCCTGCCTGGCGAAAGAGACCCGAATCACGCTCAAACGAAAGACACTTTGACCTGAAACAGTTGCTCCAGACTTTCAACCTTTCGCCTGTCGGTCATGAACAGAATGACGTGGTCGTCAGTTTCGATAACAGTGTCGTGGTGGGGATTGATGACCCGCTCGCCGCGAACGAGTGAAACGATGTTGGTGCCCTGTGGTAGTTTGATGTCTTCGATTTTCTTACCGACGACTTTGGATTCCTTCTCCCCGCCGTGGGCAACGGCCTCCATCGCCTCGGCCGCGCCGCGCCGCAGGGAGTGTACTTTGAGCACGTCACCGCGCCTGACATGCGCGAGCAAAGAACCGATCGTAATCTGCTGCGGCGAAATAGCGATATCGATGCTGCCGGACTCGACCAGCTCCGCGTAAGACGGTCTGTTGATCAATGCCATAACTTTGTGAGCGCCGAGCCTTTTTGCGAGCATGGCCGACAGAATATTGGCCTCCTCTGCATTTGTCAGCGCACAAAATACATCGACGTTGTCGACATTTTCCTCGAGCAATAATTCTTCATCGGCCGCGTCACCGACAAGCACAATCGCCTTTGCAACCTGCTCGGAGATATAGCGTGCCCGCTTGGTGTTGCGCTCAATGATTTTGACCTGGTTGGTTTGCTCGAGCGCCAGCGCGAGCCGGAGGCCGATGTTTCCACCGCCGGCGATCACCACGCGTCTCACAGGATCCTCCAGTTTGCGCATTTCGCTCATGAATACGCGAATGTCCTGTCGCGCCGCGATGAAAAAAACTTCGTCACCTTCCTGAATGATCGTGTCACCATCAGCGTGCAGGGACCTGCCGGCGCGATAAATCGCCGCGATCCTGCCCTCGGTGTTGGGAATGTGTTCTTTCAACGTCGCTATGCGTTGACCGACAAGAAGGCCGTCACGATCGGCACGCGCGCCGACGAGGTGAACGCGGCCATTCGCAAATTCGAGCACTTGAAGGGCGCCGGGGTACAGAATCAGTTGTTCGACATATTCGCAAACGAGCTGCTCAGGGCTGATACGGACATCGACCGGGATTGCATCCTGGGTAAATAATTTTTTTGCGCTCATGTATTCGGCAGATCGGATGCGCGCGATTTTCGTAGGCGTGTGATAGAGCGTGTAGGCAACCTGACAGGCAATCATGTTGGTTTCGTCGGCGTCCGTGAGCGCAACGATGATGTCGGCATCGTTGGCGCCGGCACGATCCAATACTTCGGGGTAAGCGGCGTGACCGACGACGGTTCGAATGTCCAGCCGGTCCTGCAGCTCACGCAAAACATCGGCACGGGTATCGACTACCGTTACCTCGTTAGGCTCTTCGCGGGAAAGGTGATATGCCGCCGATGAACCAACCTGGCCGGCGCCGAGTATTAGTATTTTCATTGTGCTTTAGCGGCTGTAGCCTGCATACCGTGTCAGCATGCTGCGCCTTATTTTACATGAGATCAAGATTCGCGTAGCTCAGGACGAGCCATTTCGTGCCGGCCGTTTCGAAATTTACCTCGACCCGTGCATGCGCGCCCTGCCCCTCGCAATTCAGGATGACACCATCGCCGAACTTGCCGTGCCGCACACGTTGGCCGAGATGTATGCCGAGCTCTGCTCGGGCACGCGTTACAACAGACTTGCGACCGGTGAGTCGGGATGCGGAAGCCATGGGTCGGCTAACCTGAATCCTCGGTCGCACTTCTTCAACAAACTCACTCGGTATTTCAGCGATGAATCGCGAAGGCTGAGAATAGCTGTCCATGCCATGCAAACGACGTTGCTCCGCATAGCTTATGTACAACGATTGTTTGGCGCGCGTAATGCCGACGTAGCAGAGTCGCCGTTCCTCCTCAAGGCCGTTCGGGTCGGCAACAGATCGTTGATGGGGAAACAGCCCGTCTTCCATGCCGCACAGAAACACGAGCGGAAATTCGAGGCCCTTGGCCGAGTGCATCGTCATCAACTGCACGCAGTCTTCCCAGGCCTCGGCCTGACCTTCACCGGCTTCGAGCGCCGCATGCGAAAGAAATGCATCGAGCTTGGACATGTCGTCCGCGGGATCCGCTTCAAAGCTTCTCGCTGCGCTGACCAGCTCCTCGAGATTCTCGATGCGCGTTTCGCCGCGCTCACCTTTCTCTTTCCTGAAAAACTCGATCAGGCCACTCGCGTGAATCACGTGATCGACCTGCCCGGCCAAATCGAGGCCGCTGATTTCCCTGGCCATTTTTTCGATCAGATCTATAAAAGCAAGAACGGAAGAAGCCATGCGGCCATGAATACTGTCGCTTGCGACGGCACCAGCAGCGCGCCACATCGAACAAGTATTGGCCCGCGCGTAAGAGCGCATTTCTTCGACGCTGCGCGCGCCAATGCCGCGAGTCGGGCGATTGACGATGCGCTCGAAGGAAGAATCGTCATCACGGTTCGATATCAGGCGCAGGTAAGCAAGCGCGTCCTTGATCTCGGCGCGCTCGAAAAATCTCAGGCCCCCATATACCCGATAGGGCAGGCCGGCATTGATAAGGGCTTCCTCGAGCACCCGCGATTGTGCGTTCGAACGATAAAGGACTGCTGCGTCGGCGCGCGGGTTGCCCTGATCGCTCCAGCCGTGCAGGCGGCCAACAACAAAATCGGCCTCGTCGCGTTCGTTATAGGCTGAATATACTTTGATTGGCTCGCCTTCGGCGCCCTCGGTCCAGAGGTTCTTGCCCATGCGGGATTCATTGTTGGCAATGACGGCGTTGGCGGCATTTAATATTGTCGCTGTCGAGCGGTAATTCTGCTCGAGCTTTACTACTGACGCGTTGGGGAAATCATTCTGGAAACGATAAATGTGTTCCACGCGGGCACCGCGCCAACGATAGATAGACTGGTCATCATCACCGACGGCAAAAGGGATTCCCTCTTTGCCGGCGAGCATCCTGAGCCAGGCATACTGAATGGCGTTGGTGTCCTGAAATTCGTCGACCAGCAGATGTTGAAACCGTCTGCGATAATGCGACAGCAGTTCGGTGTTATCCCGCCACAGTTCGTGGGCGCGTAACAACAGCTCTGCAAAGTCGACCAGGCCGCCTCGATCGCAGACCTCCTGATAGCTTTGATAAAGCGCGATGAATTGCCGGCGATCGGGGTCGCCTTCGTCATCGAGATGCTGTGGGCGCAGTCCCTCATCCTTCTGCGCATTGATAAAGTATTGAATCTCGCGCGGCACCCATCGGCTGTCATCGATCTCGAGATTTTTCAGGAGCCGCTTGATCAGCCGCAGCTGGTCGTCGGAGTCGATGATCTGAAAATTCTGCGGGAGTCCGGCCTCCTGCCAGTGGCGACGCAATAATCTGTGCGCAAGCCCGTGAAATGTCCCGATCCAGAGGTGCTGCACGGGCATTCGCAGCAGAGCCTCGATGCGCCCGCGCATCTCTGATGCGGCTTTGTTGGTAAATGTGACGGCGAGCAGGCGCTGCGGTGCGACGCCTTCGACGTCTATGAGCCACGCCGCCCTGTGAGTCAGAACCCGTGTCTTGCCGCTGCCGGCGCCGGCAATAACGAGCAACGGCTGCATCGGCGCAGTAACGGCCTGCCGCTGGGCATCGTTTAAGGACTCTAATATAGGTGTGACGTCCATCGATTCTTATTGACAGGATTGCAAGCGGGGCGGCAGAGGCGCGCTAGTCTAGCAAAATTTATCCTGAGCCGGCCGGCTCAAAGGGCGAATGTCGAAGCGTTGCTTAGAATCTAAAAACGAACCCCGCCATGGTCTGGACCTGCCATAGCACCGTGCCTTCTGAGCGAATCGCACAAATGAGTCCGCCAGGGCCGGACTGACAGAAATAATCGGTGTCAGATTCCAGAACCGTACCGTAGGCCCTCGCCTCGAGCCGGATTCCGAATCTGTCGTTCGGTCGAATGTGAAGACCTGTACCGATCGAGAATGAAAAAAAAGTCTCGCTGTCAAAACCGGCCAACCCCGGTTCGAAATGCGCCGCACCGATCGTGGCGGCCAGATACGGACGGGCGTGATCTCCGGCACCCTGATAAGTGCCGCCACCTTGAATGTAGTGAACATCGAGATCGAGTGGCGGGCCGCCGATCGCAAGGCCCGTCGTATCGGCTTCAGTTGCCTGCCGGGAATACAAGACTTCCCATTGAGTATTCGCTGACTCGCGGATATTCAAAATCAATCCAAAACTGGCGTCATCCTCAAGTTCCAGCGAACTGCTGCCCGTCATGTCCTCGAACTCGCCACCAAAAGTGTAACCGGCGAAAGGCGTCAATTCGAAAGTAAAAGGTTCTTCCTGCGCGTTAGCGGTCGCGGCCAATAACAGTGCCTTACAGCCAAATAAAATGTTGGCAATTCTCATCGACTGTACTGTACGAATTCTCTTCCCCCGGCGCCACCAGGAAAAAAATGACAGCGCTGTCGCAAAAGCCCTTAAGTTAATGTAAAATATCGAAATAAGAACGTAAATGACCTCAGGTAGTTAGTCGTGAGCAAAGCCACCATTGATGACGTCGCCGCGCTCGCCGGCGTATCGATAAAGACCGTATCCCGCGTGGTTAACAAGGAGCCGAACGTTCGGGAGGGCACCAGGGAGCGCGTTCGAAAGGCGATAGAAAAACTCGACTATCGGCCAAATCCCTCGGCGCGCAGTCTGGCAGGCAAGCGCTCGTACCTGATCGGTCTTCTGTACGACGATCCAAGCCTCTACGACAACCCAAGCTCAAATTACATTGTTAATATTCAACAAGGCGCACTGAGGATCTGCAAGTCGGAAAATCATGATCTGCTGATTTATCCCTGCAATTACAAAGACAAGAATCTGAACAGCGAAATCAGGTCTCTCATCAGTCACTCTCGGCTTGACGGACTTATTCTTACGCCCCCGTTGTCTGATAAGAAGTCAATGGTTGCGACGATAAGGAAGACCGGGACGCCAGTAGTCAGAATCGCGCCAGGAGACATGACGGCACCACAATCGGCGGTCTCCACAAATGATCGTGATATCTGCGCAAAAATGACGGAATATTTGGCCTCTCTCGGCCATACGAGAATCGCCTTCATCACCGGAAATCGTGATCACAAGGCACTGGAAAACCGGTATCTTGGGTATCAGGACGGTTTGAGTAATTGCGGGCTGAAGTTTCTTCAGGGATTGGTCAGAGAGGGTGACAATTCTTTTGGCTCGGGTGAGGCATGCACCAGAAAGTTTCTGCAGAGCAAAAATCCGCCAACGGCAATCTTCGCCTGCAATGATGACATGGCAACCGGCGTAATACGTGTCGCTCATCAGATGGGTTTCCATGTTCCGAACGAACTATCAGTCGCAGGCTTCGACGACATCCCGCTGGCGCAGCAAATCTACCCAGCGCTAACGACGATCAGACAACCGGTACGTACGATGGCCGAAACGGCAGTTGAAATTCTGATGGATCAGGTGGCATCGAGACCGACGTCGGAAAAAATTCACAGGATTGATGCGGTGCTGAAGATACGAGAGTCGACAGGGCCCGCGCCATCGAAAATCAAGCGGAAGCGAATGACAGCAAAAGTCGGAGCCGCTGTCTGAACCAGAACAGGCTGGTAACAGATTTATGGTCGGTTGATATTGCTTATTAGTCCGAAGCCATAAGCAAAAAGCGCCTCACATGGCTCATCGCTCCTGTCAGCTCCTTCATCAGCGCTTGCCGGCCAGGAAAACGAAGTCACCGAAGATCACCTCTGCGTCAGCGTAATTCCAGGACGCGAAAGAATTTATAGGGGAGTTCATGAAATATCGCCATCTAGGTAGAGCAGGTATCCAGGTCAGCGAATTATCCTTTGGATCGTGGCTTACGTTTCATACTCAGTCCGGAATCGAGTCGGCGGTAGCGATGATGGCGGCGGCCTATGATGCCGGCGTAAATTTCTTCGACAATGCGGAGGCTTACGCGGGAGGAAAGTCCGAAGAATTAATGGGAACGGCGCTCAGGAAACTGGGCTGGCGACGCGGCAGTTACCTGGTGTCGACCAAACTATTTTGGGGCCTGCACGACGGACCCAACGAACGAAATACACTAAATCGCAAGTACCTCATTGAGGGCATCGACGGCTCGCTAAAACGCCTTGAGCTCGATTACGTGGATCTGCTTTTTTGCCACCGTGCTGACCCGGCGACGCCGATCGAGGAAACCATCTGGGCGATGCACAACATAATCGAAAGAGGCAAAGCGCTTTATTGGGGCACGTCCGAATGGGAAGCGGCGGAAGTATTGAGCGCGATCGAAATTGCCGAGCGCCACCACTTGCACAAGCCGGTTGCAGAGCAGCCAGTCTATAACCTGTTTGAACGTCATCGATTCAGCCTGGATTACGAACGCCTCTATCACGGTTACGGCTTCGGTTCGACAACCTGGAGTCCGCTGGCCTCTGGTCTGTTGACAGGTAAGTACAGTGAAGGCATTCCAGATGACAGTCGTGGTGCCCTTAAGGACCTCGACTGGCTGCAAGGACATCTGACTGATGCGGACCGATTGGCTAAAGTGTCGGCGCTGAAACCCCTTGCAGAACAAATGGGCGCAAGTCTACCGCAGTTCTCCCTGGCCTGGTGTCTGCAAAACCCATACGTTAGTACTGTTATGACTGGCGCCAGCCGAGTGGAACAAGTACACGAGAATATGAAAGCGATTGATTTCGTAGACAGCTTCACACCTGATGTGATGAATGAGATCGACCGAATTTTTGGGATAGCGTAATACGTCCTTTCGATTCGTGGCGAAGCGATTTTGGGTGCTTCCTTAAAGTAACGAGTTACCTTTTACGCTGTGGGCTGACGCCATCGATCATCAGATCAAAGTACGGTTACGCGGAAAAAGTCGCATGCGGGTTTGCGAGTTTCCGCCGCTGCGACGGAATTTCGCGATGAAGACGGTTGCCGGTACGGTGTTTGAAAATCAGGACAAGCTGAAACTTGTCACTCATTGTTGGAACCATGACCGGGCTGAAAAGGATGTCCTCCAGGAATACATGGCATATCGCATATTCAATTTACTATCCGAAATCAGTTACCGCGTGCGTTTGCTTCGGATTACGTATTCAAATATTGACGGCAGGCTCGACGCCAAGGCGCGCAATCATTACGGTTTTGTAATCGAATCGACAGACGAACTGACTGCTCGAATCGGGGCAACAGCAAGCGATCTCACCGGAGTTTTACGAAATTCGCTCGATCCGGAACAGGCAGCACTCGTGTACATTTTCCAATTGTCCGTCTTCAAACAAATGGGACAGATGTTTGGTTTAGCTAAGCGAGTATTCTGCTCATCATTTTCATGTTACGCGGCGTGTCGTTGATAGTGCAAATGACGTTTGGCGATGGTCTTTCGTTTGATCCTTTCTCTGTTAGCTAAAATTGACTGCCCACGCCCGAAGTCGACATCGGCTGGCGTCAGGTTGTTCAGGCTCTCGTGGTACCGCTGGTGATTGTAGTGATCGATGAACGCCTCGATCTGCTTTTCAAGGTCGCCGGGCAAGAAGTAATTCTCCAGCAATATCCGGTTCTTCAGTGTCTGGTGCCAGCGCTCGATTTTTCCCTGCGTTTGCGGATGGTACGGCGCACCGCGAACATGGCTCATGCCGTTGTCGCTGAGCCAGTCAGCGAGGTCGCTCGAGATATAACTCGATCCATTGTCAGAGAGTAATCTCGGTTTCTGAACGACATCGTCCTGGTCGCAACCTGATGCTTGTAGAGCAAGTTCCAGGGTCTCGGTGACGTCGCGGCTGGTCATGGTCGTGCACAACTTCCAGGCAACAACGTAACGGTAAAAGTCACCGCCAGCTCGCGCGGACTCAGTTCCGGCCTGTCCAATGCCAGCGTGATCAGACGGTTCCGAACAGCATCGGGAATACGGTTCCAAACCCGTGCCGGCAGCGGTGCTTTGTCCTTAAGCGCTTCTTCTCCGTCAACGCGATAATGCGCGTACCAGCGGTAGAACGTGGTGCGCGCAATGCCGAGCATGGCCAGTGTTTGCTTGGCGGGCAGGTGCGATCGCTCCACCAACCGGATGATCTCAAGCTTTTCTGAGGCCGGCTACCTCATTCGAGTTCGTCCCCATCCCCGAGCATGCCTTTTTTGAGCAGCCGCAGTTCCAGTGTTTGTTCGGCGACCACCTCTTTGAGATCTCGGGCTTCACGCCGCAGCTCTGCGACTTCGCTCGTGTTGGCCTGCCGGACAATATCGCCAGCCAGCCGCTTCTTGCCAGCCTCCATGAAGTCCTTGGACCACTTGTCATAAAGACTTTGAGCAATGCCTTCTCGGCGGCACAGCTCAGCGATGCTGTCTTCACCGCGCAATCCATCCAGAACAATCCGTATTTTCTCCTCCGCACTGTATTGCTTACGCGCCTTGCGTTTGATGTCACGAATGATCTGTTCTGACGACGAGGGCCGTCCTGCTGATTTCTGTTTCATCTCAACTCCTCAGCTTAGGATGAACAAAAACACTCTCTTAAACCAGAACTAAATCTGTCCCATGGGCGCTGACGGCGTACAGCAATAGAAACTGACAACGTTGTCAATAGGCATTTCTACTATATGCTGACAGCGCTGTCAACAGAGAGTATAATCAAACTGACAGCGCTGTCAACAACGCATGCAATTCCCAACGATTTGCTCACATTGTTGCGCCGAGGAGTTAAACCGTGCAGGCTATAACTGTCGACCCATCTCACATACGCTCCGCTTGGGAGCGACGGATTTCGGGCTGCATGCTGGGCAAGCCCGTCGAGGTGCTCTCGTTTCAGCAAGGACGAGCTGGGCTCGAAGGCTACCTGCGGGAAACAGGCGCCCTGCCGCTGCGCGACTACGTATTTCTCGTCGAAGGAACAATCGTCGACCTTCTTGGGCGTGCCTGTTGCCGTGGGCACATGGTCCGCGCCGAGCCTGATGATGACATCAATTACACGCTGCTAACGCTATTGCTGCTCGAAGACAAGGGTATCGACTTCGAAACAGCCGACGTTGCACGTGCCTGGCTAAGCCTGCTTCCGGCGGGTGCTACCTGGACTGCCGAACGTGCGGCGTATCGGACACTGCTCAATAAGATGACGGACGAGTTCGTCAACGGCGAGGAAGCGGGCTTTGATCTTG
>Ga0224508_10002824_pt1 | contig 14575 bp, 18 predicted proteins | sample SF_Jan12_sed_USG_4_FD_170157 | JGI IMG/M metagenome (GOLD analysis project Ga0224508, IMG submission 170157) | Sediment microbial communities from San Francisco Bay, California, United States - SF_Jan12_sed_USGS_21 | ecosystem: Environmental > Aquatic > Marine > Sediment | place: USA... | reverse complement strand
TTGTATGATTCCGGTAAAGGAGTTCATCAAGATAGTTTTGAAGCGGTCAAATGGTATAGAAAAGCTGCTGAACAGGGAATTGCCGCAGCACAAGCAAACCTAGGGAATATGTATGCTCAAGGAAAGGGAGTTCCTCAAGATTATGTTAAAGCTCACAAATGGTACAATCTTGCTGGGGCAGGGGGTAATAATCAAGGAAAACAGAATAGAGATGTACTTGAAAAAAAAATGACCCCTTCCCAAGTAACTGAGGCACAAAAGCTGGCCAGCGAGTGGAAGCCAAAAACTTGGAAAGAGTTGTCACAGCAAAATTGAAATACCCTACCCCATTTCCCTCAAATGCCCGAAACTCTTTAAGAGCGTGATGCTGATACAGACGCAGGGTAAGGTTTGAGTGTCTACCTCCCCACCCGTTCCTTCTCCTGCTTGGCTTTTAAATACCGTTCGTCCTGGTGATTAAAGCACAACCGGGCGATTAGTCAAGCGGTGGGCACCCCTTGACAACCCGCCTGGGAGGGATGATACTTTCCCTCGCTTTACCTCTTGGACGTTCCGGTTGGTGGGCTAGATATTACTTATCTGGTGGGTAGGTTTTAGGGCCCCAGCCGGGGCGTCTTTTGGTAGGTTACTTCAACGCGCGTTCCGTCTGTTCCTTAGCCTTGGCGTTCAGCTCACTTTCGTAAACATCGCGGTTTTCATTGAAAGCAGACATGAGCCATGGAAAGCTCTCCTGGATGGAGAATGAGGGTAAATCTCTGGTTTGCGTATCCAGTTCGATGGACTTCGATATTTGGTAGAGTTTGTCAGCTGCCTGCATGAATTCCTTCACCTCTCCAGAAAGTGCTTCTTTGTCGAATTGAATTGCCTTCTTAGCCATGGCTCGCAATGAGCGGCTCATAGAATTGTAGGTGTTGATTAATCCTCTATCATTCTTAGCTATATTAAAAACGGTTTCTGCATTCTTTAAGTACTGGAAGCTTTTCTCCCAATCCCTTGTCGCCATGTACAAGTTACCCAAGCCTAAAGCGACATTGCCCAATCCATTCCCATTGCCAGAAATCATGTAGTGTTGATTCGCTTCTAGGAAATGCTTCTCTGCTAATTTAAAATGGTTTTGGATGAAGTGGAGTTGACCTAAATTGATGTTGGCGTACCCCAATCCGTCCGTATCTTTCCCTTTGCCAAAGTAACTGATGGCTTTCTGGAAATGTTGTTCAGCGGCTTTATAGTCTCTGGTTCTGGTATGCAGGATTCCCAACTCTGTATAGACATTCCCCAGCCCCGGTATGTTTTCTTTAAGGGCGAATTTCTCAACTGCTGCCTGGTAAGTAAATTCTGATTCCTTGTATAGTTCTTTGGCCCGGAGAGCATTTGCGCGAGATACCAGAGTTTGGGCGCTTCTTTGAGAGTAGTCGAGTTTAAAAGAATCAATAAAGTTTTGAACGGTTTCTCTTACAACCGGAAACTTTTGGTAGGCGAAATACCCGCTTGCTATGGTAGCTATAGATAGAGAAGCGGTTAGGACAACCGAAAAGGTTGTGGTGCGGTAGAAACGGCGGGATTTATTTGATTGGGGTTCATTAAGGCTGTTCGTTAAACTATCAAGCTGTACTTCCTCAAGGAAACTAGCTGCTTGTTGTTTTCTTTCATCAAGTCTGTTCTTTAAATTATGAAGCCGTGCTTCCTCAAGCTCGCCAGCTGCTTCAATTTCTTTTTCGTTTTGGTAATAATATTTGTTTTGATAGCTCACATTAACCCTTGAACTAATTTATGAGGATTCTATTGATGGGCGTTAACAGCAGGTAGCTGTCAATTTTACTACTGTATATAGTGATGTCAAAGGTTTATATCTGAATAATTTTTCGATTCCTTAAGCCATTATTATATAGTAAGTTCGCTAATTATTAGGAGTAATTTTTTGGCATCAAGTTTGGCACACATCATAAAGCTTTCTTCTTTTCTCAATCTTTCTCAGTCTTATTCTCAGACGAGAGATTCCCCTCTCTTTTCCTGATTTTCTCCGACACCACGACCAGCACACCTAGAGCGATCTTTCTCTGTTTAGTTGTGCCCTTTGTAAGAATTAGGTCCAGACATTTGTGATATTGAGCAAAGGTTTCATCTTCCTCTCCACCTAAAACAGGAGACGTTTGAAGAAAGTTTCCCCCCTCTCTTTTCCTGACTTCATCCGACTCCACGAGCACCATTCCAATGGCGACCTCTTTCTGTTCATCTGCGCCCTTTGTAAGAATTAGGTCCAAACAATCGTGATATTGGGCAATGGCTTCATCCAAATCTTTTTGTGCCTCGGCCCTGATATCTAATTCCGCTTTTTGCTCGTTTTCATCTGTAAAATAATCCATAGCTTTATTGAGCACAGAGGCTAATTTTTTAACTGTACTTTTACGGGGCTTAACCTTTCCTCTCTCCCAGTCACTTATATCCGCCGTATAGCAGCCAATTTTATCAGCTAACTCCCCTTGGGTTAATCCCAATTCCTTCCTAGATTTATAAAGCTTATAGCCTATAAATTTCATAAAGTTATAAAAAAATTAAAATTTTTAACTTTTTCTGTTTACAAAGTTAAAAAAAAGGTTATATTAACTTTAAACGCTGATTAAAGCGATACTCTTTCGGACTTGGTCAATGGATTCTATACGAAAAGTTAAAAAAATAAAAGCAAAAAGAGAGGTTCCTTCACTGGAACTGTTCGGGGTTGCCGCTTTCCCTCCTTCTGCCAAGTCCGAGCTTTGGCGGCGGCCCTTTTTCTCCGAGGTTCATATGGAAACCCTAACTCCGATCGATTTGAAATTTGAAGATTTCCACCGGGACAATCCGCTGGTTTACGACCTGTTCAAACGATTCGCGCTAAGGGCGATTCGGTCTGGTTACGAACATTTTTCAGCCAAGACAATAGTCGAGCGAATCCGATGGGAAACGAACATCGAGACCAGCGATTTTGATTTCAAGATCAACAATAATTTTACTTCACGGTACTCCCGATTATTTCAAAAAGATTTCCCACAATATTCAGGATTTTTTAGGGACCGCGAGTTGGTTTCAAGAACACGCGGTTAGGCCAGGCAGGTTTTATTAATCACCAAAGTTCACAGGAGGCAAACGCCATGACAACGATTAAAGAAAAAAAGCACTCAGAAGAGAAACTGCAAGCTCTCGGAACTCTAATCAACGATCAAGCGGGTCAGATTCAGAAATCCCGCAACGGCCTGACGGATGATATCCGCAACCTGATCAAGTCTGCCAACAGAGGCGATGCACGGATGATGCTACGTGAACTTTCCGAAGCGATCGTAGAAATAAATGGCAGGGCCGATCGATTGAAATTTTATATCAAGGACCTCGAAAACTTGCGCGACAAAATCGCCAAGTCAATACCGGAGAAACTGAAAAGCTAATATTTCCCCCCGCCGGGAGCCGCGCGGGTGCGTGAAAGCGGCTCCATGTTGTGCCTCCTGCGGTACGCCCGGTTCCCTTGGGGGAGCCGGGCACCCGGGGGAAGGAGAGGATAAACGAATGATCAATAAATCGGTTCCATTTTCGGCAGTTTTTATATACGGCGCAAAATCTTTGGCCTTATTTGCAGCGTTAATGCTCGGAATTTTTTTCGTGCTGAAGATCGAGCGCGCAATCGCTAACCGGAAAAAATAAAAGAGGGAAGTGATGATTGACAGCGAAAAAATAATGGAAGTGAGTGATGCCATTGAAGAGGTTGGGGGAAGAATTGAGCAGGTTATCAAAGAAGAAATCAAGGTCGGGCTCGAATTGCTGGGCCAGGCTCGCGCGCAAATTGAAGCAGGGAATACCATCAAGTCATACGAGCTACTCAAAGAAGCCGCCAACAAATTTGATCTTGGCTTTGATGATGATGCGTCTCGCATCCACGGCCTCGCTGACGAATCGTTGGATTGTTACTACGATCACGAAGAAGACCTGCAACCGGGTTACGGGGTGGGTCGATGAATATTTTAATGGGATTTCTTTTACTCATTGGATTGGTCGCCGCTTGTCGCGTCGCTTTGGACGCGATGCGAAATGACATTTGGAGAGATTGAAAAATGATCGCTGAAACTCCAACAAAAACACGGCTGTGGGCTCACCAGGAACGGGCGGTCGAGTTTGCTGAAGACAAGCCCGCCGCTCTTTTGGGAATGGACATGGGCTGCGGTAAATCTGCGGTCGCAGTCACATTGGCTCAGATATGGGATAGTCGCCGCGTGCTGGTTCTCTGCCCGAAATCAGTTGTCGGCGTCTGGCCGCGGGAATTTCTAAAACATTCCGGAGATTCCTTCGAGGTTCTTCCGCTGTGCAAAGGCACTACAGCAGACAAGGCCAAGAAAGCCGCTCATTTCATTGATCGGTGCCGGATAAAAGGGAAACCTGCCGTGGTTGTCGTCAATTATGAGTCCGCTTGGAGGGAGCCTTTCAAAACCTTCGCACTTAAAACCGCCGAATGGGATTTGTTAATCCTGGACGAGTCTCACCGCATCAAGGCACCGGGTGGCAGGGCTTCAAGATTCTGTTCCGAGTTGGGCAAGGTTGTCGACAAGCGCCTGGGTTTGACCGGTACACCGATGCCGCACTCCCCACTGGATATATACGCCCAGTTTCGAGCAATTCAGCCTTCAATATTTGGCTACTCCAACGCGAAGTTTAAGAATCGATACGCAGTCACAACAGGTCCCAACGGTAATTGGGTGGACCCGAAACAGATACGAAATGCCGATGAACTGTACACCAAGTTTTCTTCCGTCTCTTATCGGGTCACAAAAGAAGAAGCTCTGAACCTGCCAGAAGAGACTCATATCAATATCCCCATTGAGCTAGAACATACTGCGCTAAAGCAATATGTGGTTATGGAACAACAGTTTTACTTGTGGCTGGAGGAACAGTCAGCGGAAGTAACAGCGGCGAACGCTTTAGTTAAATTATTGCGGTTGCAACAGATGACCTCTGGATTTGTGTTCGATGATAACGGGGAAATGCAACAGATCAGCACCATAAAGAAAGAAACCTTAGCTGATTTATTGAATGACACACCGGAGGACAGACCTGTCGTGGTGTTTTGTAAATTTAGAAATGACCTGGACACAGTAAAGGAAGTGACCAGAAACCTTGGCCGTAAGTATGGGGAGATTTCTGGCCGCCAAAAAGATTTAACTGAGCACGCAACGATGCCGGAGGGCATTCAGATTCAGGCGGTGCAGATTCAGGCGGGTGGAGTCGGAATTGATCTGACGCGAGCCTCTATCGCTATTTATTTCAGCATGGGTTTTTCGCTTGGGGATTATCTCCAAAGTCTCGCCCGGCTCCATCGCCCCGGCCAGCGGCATCCCGTCACTTTTTATCATCTTATCGCGACAGGCACGGTGGATCAAAAAGTATTTCAAGCCTTACAGGAAAGGCGGGAAGTGATTAGTAACATTTTGCAAGGAGGCAAAAATGGCAACGCAAGAAACGGTTGATCGATTTATCAAGTTGACGCAACACAAACAGCAATTAGAAGCCGACCTATTAACACTCAAAAAAGATTTGGACAAAATTGAACCAAAAATTTTGGAACATTTTGAGAGACACGGAATTCAACGAATTACCCAATGGGGCTTGACAGTCTACCTCTCCCGGAGCCTTTGGGCAGGTAAGGATGAAGGGATTGACAATAAAGAAGCAGTTGAAGCATTGACCACCGCGGGGCTCGGTATGTTTGCCGAACCCAAGATCAATGTTTCGTCCCTGAGTAGATATTTCAGGGATTTGGAGGAAAACGGTGAACCGTTCCCTGAGTGTCTTAAAGGGAAAATCCGGTTGACCGAGAAATTTAAACTGGGCGCCAAAAATGGACAGAGCTGAAAGGGGGCTTTATGAAAAGGTTTTTTGTTGGGCTTTTTAAATTCATTTTACTTTTCTGGATATCTGGCTTCACGATTTGGATAACTCACAGTATTTTTTTTATCCCAATAACCGATAGAGAAACATGGTGGATCGCTTTCTGGACGGTTTTAATTTTCATTATCTATAACAAAAGTTTGAACATCATATTCCGGGGCCTGGGAACAAACAAAAGGAGGATAGGTTTTCATGTAGAACCCAGTCCCAGAAGAGGATTTGCTTTTAGTTTCAAAAAATTAATTATGAGGACAAACACAATTTAAAGGAGAACAAATTATGAGTACTGCAATGGCAAAAAATGAAAATAACTATCCCGTTTTGTGCGGGGATACCGACTCCACGTTCGCAGCCATCAAAGACAATCTTGGAAGCGATGGATTGCGAATGGATATGGTTGACAAGGTGAAAGTTCCCGCTGGTGGTGGAATCAGTTTCGAGGTTCCGACGCTTGAGGGTACGGATTCCGCCAAAGAGATTGAGGGCGTGATCGTCGCATGGAAAGACACGCGGGCGTACTGGGAAGGTTCATATGGTGGAGGTAATGAGCCGCCTGAATGCTCTTCGGACGATTGCGTTACCGGTACCGGGAACCCTGGCGGATCGTGTGCCGTGTGTCCAATGGCTGAATTCGGTTCGGCAGAAAATGGATCGGGCCAGGCATGTAAGCAGATGCGGACCCTACTGGTCCTGGTGCATGGCCGCACCCTGCCGATCGCAATCATAGTGCCGCCGACCAGCTTGAAAAATATCAAGAAATACTTCCTGCGACTGGCTTCTTCCGGCAAGCGGTATTCGGACGTCGTGTCGAAGTTTTCATTGAGCAAGCAAAAGAACGGTACGGGCATCGAGTATAGCGAAATTGAGGTTGCGGTTGCCCGTCAACTGGAAGCGGATGAATGCGCCGGTGCTGAGAAGTATGGTGCGGCTCTCACCCCGGAGGGCAGTTGATGGCCTTTGAGATTCCCGTCAATCCGCCCACTGCGCTGACCAGTTTGGCGCAGTGGGTGTGCCATAAAAAGAAAGTACCCAAGTCCTTTCGGGGCAAGGCAGGGGACAGCACGAACCCCGCCACCTGGGGAACGTATGAGCAATGTGTTACAGAAGCGATCCAATTGAACAACACAGGCTCAGGGGGGCTGGACGGCATTGGATTTGTGTTTAGCGATGACGATCCGTTTACCGGCGTTGACTTGGACAAGGTGATCGATGCCGACGGCAAGGTGGAACCCTGGGCAATGGAATGGATTGACAAGCTGGACAGTTATACCGAGTACAGCCCTAGCGGACTGGGTTTTCATATCTTCATAAGAGCCAAACTGCCGACCAAGGGGAAAAATACTAACCAGATTGAGGTGTATTCGACGGAAAGATATTTCACCTTCACGGGCAAGCCTTACAAGGATTATGGGGACGACCCGGTGATTGAAAACCGGCAGAAAGAAATTGAATGGCTACTGGATAAGTTCCGCCCTGGATGGCGGGATGAAAAGGGTTCTAATCAATCCGGCGATATAAATATTGATACGAAAACACCGCTTTCCGCCACGAAGTTTGCGGCCTTGATATCGAACAACAATAAGTTCAAGAAAACCTGGGAGCATAGACGGACTGATTTCAAGGATCAGTCGATGAGCTCCTACGATTTAAGTCTGGCGATGCAGGCCATGAATGCCGGGTGGAGTGATGGTGAGGTGGTTGCTCTAATTATTGAACACCGATCGCATTACGGCGATGAACAGAACAAGGCCGGACGCCCGGATTATCTGGAACGCACGATAAGAGCGGCACGGGATTATTTAAAGAGCAAGGATTCGGATGTCGATGCGGCGATGAAAGCAACACTGGAGAGCGCGTCTGAAGCTGAACCGGAGGATATCCTTGGCGATATCTCTTCACGCCTGCAATTGAGTAACCCCATTACAAAAATAATTAAACGAGGAACCGATCCAGCGGAATACTTCTTCGGGTTTGGGGATAACCAGGTTTTGATTGGCGAAACCGACCAGTTATTCAGCCCCCGGTTTGTGAAAAATAAACTGTTTGAGCATTTTGGAGAAGTGATTCCCAAGAAAAGTCAGGATGAATGGGACTGTCTGATCAGCCTGATGCAGAAGGCTATGGTGTACGAGGCGGTGGGATCCCGTTATTCGGAAACAATGGACGCGGTTATCGAGTATCTGGATGGCCAGCCGATCCATTGCGGGGAAGACTGGAAAGAAGCTCTGGTCAGAACAAAGCCATTTGAGCGTGAAGGGAAGACATGGATAAATATTAATGATCTTCACGCCCATGTTGAATTGGTGCGATGCCTTCCATCCGGGAGTCGGCGGAAACTTAAAACCAGACTGATCCAGTGTGGATTTGAAGGAAAAGTGTTCACAGCGTCGATCGACGGGAAAAAAATATGCAAATCATATTTGGGGAAAACTATGAATGGCCCTTCCCCTATATAAGGGGGGAAATGGGGACATAGGTACTAGTCGATTTCCGCGTATTACCGTTTTTGAATTACCGACGTCTGTAAACAGTTAATAAATAAAATACTTATAGGATTGACTGAGTAATAAATGAAGTTTCGATTTGTATTACAAAAAAAAATAACTACCAAGAAACAAAAGAGTTGCGAGGCCGGCGGGGGGAATATCAACTCGCTAAATTGAAAACTTAATATTACTAATTTGACATGACAAACGAATTTCAAGTTACAGGGCCACCGGGGACAGGGAAGACGACATATCTCACCCGGCAGGTAGAGCGGGCGGTGGAGAAGTACGGTCCGAAGGAAGTGGTCATCGGTAGCCTGACCCGTGCTGCCGCAACGGAGATCAGGAACCGTCAGGTTGTCGACATGCCACGGGAGCATGTAGGAACCTTGCACAGCCTATGCTGGCATCTTCTAGATAAGCCGGTGATTGCGGATAAAAACATTAAGGAATGGAATGAGGGTCATCCTGGTCTGAAGCTGACTGAAACCCCTAATCGAACTCTTGACGACATAGGGATGCCGAGAAAGAAGGGGATCATTCAAACCCCTGACGAAATATTGCAGGACATGAACAATCTTAGGGCCATGATGAAACCCAGGGATAGGTGGCCTTTCTATGTGAAAGTTGTCGCTGACAAGTGGTTCGACTGGATGGAAGCCAACGAATATATGGATTTCACCATGTTGATTGAACAAGCCCTGGAACACACTCGCACGGCTCCGGGTGTTCCCTCAGTGCTGATTGGTGATGAGTGCCAGGACTGGTCCAAGCTTGAGCTTTCTTTATTTCGCAAGTGGGCCAAGCGTGCCGATACTGTGATTATGGCAGGCGACCCGGACCAGGCTATCTACACATGGCGGGGAGCTGATCCCCGTGTGTTCCTGGATCACCCCGTACCGGAAGAAAACAGGAAGCTGCTTGGTAAATCCTACCGGCTACCGTCCGAGCCACACAAGGTAGCGACACAGTGGATCAAGAGAATCCGCAACCGTGTCAATGCTGAGTTTGAACCACAGCGTGAAGGTGGCTCTGTGGTGCGTTCAAATGCGATCTACAAGCTCCCTAACCAATTATTAATTAGGGAGGTGGAAAAGGAGATCGCTGATGGCCGGTCTGTAATGATCCTTGGCTCCTGCAAGTTCATAGTCAAACCCACAATGGATATGTTGAAGCGTCAAGGGATTCCCTTTCACAATCCGTATAAGACAGATAGCGCGGCATGGAATCCACTGAGGCGTGGCAGAAAACAGGTTATGGGTGTTGACCGGATTCTATCATTCATCAAACCCAGCAAAGATGTGTGGGGGGATGGCACCACTGAATGGGATACCGAGGATTTAAAGCGGTGGATGACTATTCTTAAAAGCGACGGTGTGCTGGCTCATGGCGTGAAGAAGCTATTGACTAAGCAGAGTTTCAGCCTTCCTCCAGACTATGAAGAGTTTGAGAATCTGTTTGCCGATTCAGAACAAGCTGAACATGCAGTGGATGTGGACCTGGACTGGTATATGAACTCGGTCTTACCGGCAAAGCAAAGGTCTCTGGAGTTCCCTGCGCGTGTGGTCCGAAAGCGCGGAGGGCAGGCGTTACTTGAACAACCGAAGGTGATCGTCGGCACGATCCACAGTGTAAAGGGTGGTGAGGCCGACACGGTGATTGTGTACCCGGATCTTTCTATGGCTGGGTGGCGGGAGTATGCGAGCGGTGGAGGAGATGGCTGGGAGTCGATCATCCGCATGTTCTATGTGGCGATGACACGGACCAAAGACAAGCTGATCCTGTGCCAGCCGTATTCCAGGCGGACGGTGTGGTGGTAAAGACCCGGATCATTCAATCGGAATTGATAGGGGAAGAGATAGTCTTACTTGTGAGCGGGACTTACGAAGAAGCTAAAGAAAAGTACCCGGATCATGTGATTTACACACCAAGGGAGATTGAAAGTTTGAAAGAAGAGAAGCCTGAAAATATCGAGCACGTTCACTACATCAAGAAACTGTTTGGTGGTGAGTATCACAGTGGAGAAGTACCAGAAAAAAGGAAAGCCACAATTGCAGAAATGAGAGAAGAAAGAGCGTTGATACACAGATAAAAACGCTCAAATAGTTATTGTGTTGAAAAAGACCTAATAAATAGGAGGGGAGGGCTGTGTCCAATCCTGAAACGATAATCACAAGGAAAATACTGAAACACCTGAACGCAATCCCCGAGTGTCGCGCGATCAAGTTGCACATGTCCCAGTTCGGCCAGAGAGGGACTCCTGACATTCTGTGTTGCAGGGATGGGCAAACCGTTTTCTTTGAGGTGAAGACACCTAAAAGAAAAAAGAGGTTTACCCCGATGCAAGGTAAACAGTTTCGAGATTGGAGAACGGCTGGGGCGGAGTGCCACCTGGTTACAGGAATAGAAGATTTACCCAAAGACTTTTTATAAGGAGACGAAATGAAATCAGATAAGTTCAATTGGAAAGATATAAACCCTAAATGGATGTGGGTATCAATTGCCATAATAATTAGCTCAATTGCTTTCTCAGATATATTTGTCAATCTGGCCAGATATGATTACGAAATAAAGAAAATTGAGATTGAAAAGATGAGCGAAAAATTCTGTGAAAGGCTAGATAAGTTTAATTCTGCAATTGGGGAATGAAGAGAGTAGCGCATCGAAATAGAAGGTTTACCGGAAGATTTTTTATAAAGGAGCAATAAATATATGAGAAATGAAAACATACGCTCTCTTGTTCGCGGGGCATACGATGTGCAGAAATTGCGAATACAAACAGGAAATCGAATTGTTGCTAACTTTAAGGCGAAGCTGGGGCAGGAACCCCAAAAGAAGGAACAAACCATAAGTGCGGAAGGGAAGTTAATCCTGAATCAACTCCGCGATCATTACACAAAGTTAATGGATGGACTTAAAACTTTTCCACGCCAAAAGAATTACAAAGGGGATGAAGTCATTAGTGACTTCACGGAATTGTGTTTGGTCCGTCAGTACATCGGGTTAGAGAGTGAAGAAAACGAACACTTCAGACTACTTGGCTCTGTTTTGAAGGGATACCCGATCTATACAGACTTCCTGGAGGACGTCAAGGGCATTGGTCCGGCGATGGCAGGAGTCATTGTTTCAGAATTTGACCCACACAAGGCCAAGTACCCATCGTCGTTTTGGAAATATGCAGGTTTGGATGTTGGTGAGAATGGCCAAGGCCGGTCTCGTAAAAAGGAACACCTCATTGAAACCGAATATGTGGATAAGGACGGCGAGGTAAAGACCAAGATGGGCATCACCTTCAATCCCTGGTTAAAGACAAAACTGGTTGGTGTTTTGGGGAGTTCTTTCTTGAGGGCGAAGGATAGTTATTACGGCGATTGCTATTACAGTTACAAATCTCGCCTTGAAAACCATCCTGAGCATATTGAGAAATCAAAAGGGCATCGTCACAACATGGCGACCCGATACGCGGTCAAACGGTTTTTAGTAGACCTCCACATTGCGTGGAGGAAGATCGAAGGCTTGCCGGTTTCTTCGGAGTACTCGGAAGGCAAGTTAGGAATGAAGCACGGTTAAAAGGTCACTGGGCCAAAGAAAACCAAGTGAAGAAAGCGAGTCACGGCGTGAAAGAAAACCAGTGGTCCGAAGCGAGTCACGGTATTTTTGAAAACCACTAAAACGAAGCGAGTCATCATGTTAAAGAAAACCATAACTCGGAAGCGAGTCACATTCTGTTAGAAAACCAAAATGGAAAAGCGAGTCAATATGTACTAGAAACCCAGTATGCGAAAGCGAGTCATTCTTGCGAAGAAAACCACCATGTCCAAGCGAGTCAAGGAACCCAAGAAAACCATAAAAAGGAAGCGAGTCATTAGAAGCTAGAAAACCATTTAGGGGAAGCGAGTCACTGGCGGAGAGAAAACCACCTAGAGGAAGCGAGTCGCCCGTGTTGAGAAAACCATGGAAAGTGAGCGAGTCATGAAGCGCTAGAAAACCAGAGTGCCAAAGCGAGTCACTAAATTCAAGTAAACCAGTCAGTGTGAGCGAGTCATTTCAAAGAAGAAACCCAAAAAGAACAAGCGAGTCATAAAATAAAACTAATGAAATCAAACCTTTCAAAGAATGTGATAGAATCCCCGTCGTGGGTATTAAAGCGTTTCCGGTCTACTCTTCAGGAGGAGACAGACATGGAAACAAAGAAGGCGTATTTTCGTCCGCGTGGCAAGCGCGGAGTAATTTACCTGCAAGAACGTCATTGCGGGGTGAAGTTATCTGATTGCTTGCACACAACGGACGAAAGAATTGCAGAAATTCGAAGACGTGAAATTCACATTGCTATCGAAAGGGGGGATTACCAAAATAGGAAAAGATCTTTTGCAGAAGCGGTAAAAGAACAGTTCCCAAAAATGATGAAAGGTAAATCTGAAAACACTAAAGAGCGTTATAAGATTTGTCTTGATAAGCATTTATTGCCTTGGTTCCAGGATGCAATGTTAACGAATATATTGCTTCAAGATTTACTGGAATACAAAGAGGCAAGGGAAAACGAAGGGGCCGGTGAGTCCGCTCTTAAAATAGAGTTTTATTTGCTTCGTGCTGTTTTGAAGGCGAACAATCTTGACTTGAAGTTACCCAAGTTGTCCTGGTTGAAGCCGGGGATCAAGGTTGAACGGTTTTTAACGGAGCCTGAACTTCTATCTATTTTGAATCACATGAAAGGTGAGTCGAAAATGATAGCGACTTTTTTGGCTTACTCAGGTTTGAGGCTATCGGATGGTTTGTTTATCAAGTGGTCAAGCTTTGATTTTAAATCTGGTTTTATCCGGCTGACTCAGCAGAAAACTGGCAATGCAGTTAACATTCCGTTGCACCCAAAGCTACTGGATTCAATTGCTTCCATTCCGCAAGGCATAGGTGATGTGCGGGTATTTAGGATGAAAACTAAGCCTACATTCCACTACTATTGGGAGCAAGCTAGGAGAAAGGCTGGATTTGAATGGGCAAGAGTTCATGACCTGCGCCACTTTTTTGGAAGCTATTTAGCGAGTCATGGCGAACGCCGTGAGGTTATTGCCAAGCTCATGGGGCATACCAACATGAACAGTACGGCCCTCTACGCCCGGTTCGATGATGACACGTTAATTGAATCCATCAATGCTTTTACTGCCCGCAAAACGCCCGCAAATTTTCAATCAAGGGGCATAAAGTAATGTTTTTAAAGGAGTTATACAAACTTGAACTGATCAAGTCGATCAGATCGGAATCGTTTTTTTACCCACAAAAACAATTAGTTAGGACATTTTCGGACGCTGAAAAGCGCCCGCAAACCGCCCGCAAATTTATCAATAACAACGACCGCTCCAGGGTAATTCCTGGGGCGGTTTTTTTCGTTTTGGAGCAGTGATTGAATGGAAAACATGATTTTTGAATGCAGAATCTTCAACCCCAACGGGAAGCTCAAGCGCATCATTTCTCCAGAGGAGTGTACGGCGCATTTTTATAGGGATGTTGATGGGATAAGGTTTGACAGCCTGAAACCAAAACCGAACAGCGAGAAGTGGTCAAAAAAAATCAACTGCATTATCTGTGGAGACAAAGTGACGGTGTTTTCCAAGCGCGGGATCAAGTGCAAAAAGAAAGCGTGCAGGGAAGGACTGAGGAAATTAAGGGAAAGGCAGAAAAGAGTTCTAAAGCTTGAAATCACGGGGGTGGTCAATGGGTGATTTAACCAGAAATTTCAGCAGGTGGGAATTCGCCTGCAAGTGTCCGTGTAAGAGTGACCACATTTCAATGGAGCTGGTTAACCGCCTTCAGCTTATTAGAGATGTTTGGGGGCCGATGTTCGTCCATTCCGGTGTCCGTTGTGAAGCGCACAATAAAAAGGTTAATGGTTATCCAGGTTCCGAGCATATTTATGGCGAGGCGGTGGATATGATGTGCTGTAGCTCAATACCTAGATTTGAGTTGATTGAACTGCTATTCAAACATGGATTCAGAAGGATTGGAATTCATGAAGATTTTATCCATGCCGGGATTGGGAAATCAAAAACACAGAATGTTATCTGGGTTTATTAAAGGAGAAATTATGAACGACAAAATGAAATTTTCTGAAAACACAAGATTTTGCCATGAGCGCGATCTTAATTTTGAGCGAGCGCGATATTTTGAGGCCAAGTTAAATTTCATTGAGG
>Ga0224508_10002823_pt1 | contig 14580 bp, 10 predicted proteins | sample SF_Jan12_sed_USG_4_FD_170157 | JGI IMG/M metagenome (GOLD analysis project Ga0224508, IMG submission 170157) | Sediment microbial communities from San Francisco Bay, California, United States - SF_Jan12_sed_USGS_21 | ecosystem: Environmental > Aquatic > Marine > Sediment | place: USA... | reverse complement strand
TTGTTTTTCAAGCAGGTCTATGGATTTTTTTATTATTAGATCTAATTGTTTTCTAGTTTTATTTCCGTAGGGGAAGTTTTTTTGGTCAGCAAAATAGATTATTTCTGTTTTACAGATCTTTTGTATGGATTTGATTATGGATAAGGAGCCTAGACCTGAATCAAAAACAACAATTCTAGTCATGAAAGTCAATTCCTTAAACCGGAATAATAGTTTGTTAGCTAAATTTAGTCTAAAGTCGATCTAAATACACACCCCTCATTAAGAATCAATTTCTAAATCATCGAACATGCCAAATTTCGACAAGACTTGGGCTCGACAAGAGACTCAAAGTGTAACTGGCAAAATACGTGATGCAGTACAACCACAAGGTGCATTAAAACCACGAATTCAAACCGCAGTAAATAAACTTCAAGTCCAAATTAGTAAGATGGACTCGATGTTAGGAAAACTGCACGAAAGAGATGCGCAACTCTTCAAGAGAATCGTGACTGCAATGCAGCAACATGATACTAGCACAAGTAAAGTATTGTCAAACGAATTAGCTGAAATTCGTAAAGTTACAAAAATGCTCGGCAATGCAAGAATGTCATTAGAACAAGTTCAATTACGATTGACAACTATTCATGACCTTGGCGATGCAATGGTAGCAATTGGACCAGCGATGTCTACAATGAAGGGATTAAAGTCATCACTAGGAAGATTCATGCCAGAAGCAGACTCAGAATTGAATTCTATGACACAGACACTCAATGGATTGATGATGGACTCTCTAGCAGGAGACTCATTTAGCCTAGAAAGTGATTCTTCAAGTGAAGAAACTGAAAAGATTCTTCAAGAAGCTTCTGCAGTTGCTGAACAACAGATTGGAGACAAATTCCCATCTGTACCATCTCAAACTGGACTTTCGTCTCAGTCTTCATCTTCTTCATTTGAATAGAAGATTTAGGCGAAAGATCACTCTTTTTGTTTTTCTTTTCTTAAGTTATCCCCAAACTTTCTCTTTGAAGGTGAATTTTTTGTTAAGAATATAATTTCCAAATGCAGCTGAAAGGACAGCTAAACCTAGAGAAAGTGGATAAGATAGCTGATACTCATCAACTAGATAAAACACCATTGCTAATTGTACAAGTGCTCCTAACGAGCTAAAGGTTACAAATTTTCCATATTGCTTAAATGTTCTTTTCTTGGAAAAATCTCTATCCCCAAATGTCCAAGTTTTATTTAATAGGAAATTAGTGGTGATTGACGCCATAATTCCAATAAGATTTGCATGTAAATACCATAATTCTGATATTCCCCCTGCAAATAGTAATGATATAAAATAATTTACGCCAAATCCAGATAATCCAACTGTATAAAATCGACTTGCTTTTGAAAGGAAGCGAACTGAATTACGTTTTTCTTCTTTTTCTTTGGGTTTCCCAAATTTGTACAACTTCCATACTGATTTGAAATAATCTGTTACAGTGGATCTATCTAACTTACTTGAACCAAAACTTCTATTTTCAAATGTATATGGAATTTCTTTTACCGCAATTTCACTTTTCTTCACTAGAATTTCTAAAAGGATTTTGTAACCAATTGCATCAAAATTAATTCCTTTTAAAATATTTTTTTTAAATGCAAAAAATCCTGACATTGGATCTTTTGTTTTTACCCCTAGTCCCTTCTTTGCAATTAAAGTTGCAACCTTACTCATAATTTTCCTTTTTAATGTCCAACCATTTATTTTTCCTCCACTGATATATCGAGAAGCAATTACCAAATCACATTGATATTTTTTTAACGATTCTATCATTTTTGGAATAATTTGTGGAGGATGAGAAAAATCACTATCCATTACAACAATTGTTTCTCCTTTAGCTCGTTGAACACCACTAAGAATAGCAGAACTTAGTCCATTTTTGGAAGTTCTGTGGATAATTTCCATTGTATATCCTGCAATTTTCTTTACATTTTTTAGATATTCATCCACAATCTTACCTGTAGAATCAGGGGAATTATCATCAACTACAATTGCTTCGGCTGTAATATTTTTTGGTAAATTCTCCCCAATTGATTTTAGTATTCGAATAATATTACTAGATTCATTATAGGTAGGAATTATTATTGAAACTTGAGCATTTTCTCCTGGAATAACTCTCCTCACCTCAGACATACGTTCCCTCCAAAAATCATGGGTTATTAATTTTTAAAAAAGTCTTTTCTACCCACTGAATCGTGCCTAATTTTTTCACAGTCAGACAATAATGGTTTCGAATTTGGGCTGAATTAAGGATAGGCTGTATATTCGGAAAGAACAGAGTAAAGTTCAGAAATTTTCATTCTCTTTTGTTCCATATTATCCCTCATTCGTATGGTAATAGTATCATCTTCTAAAGTTTGATGATCCACAGTAATGGCAAACGGTGATCCAATTTCATCCAATCTTCTATATCGTCTTCCAATTGCACCTGAATGATCCAAAAATGCATCAAATTTTCTTTTCAATTTTAGATAAATTTCATCCGTTTTTTCTTTTAATCCGTCTTTTTTTACTAGAGACAAAACCCCAACATGAATTGGAGAAAGATATGGTTTGAGTGATAAAACTGTTCGTTCATTTTCTTCATCATTTCTTAAACTGTGCTCTAAAATGGTATACAAACTTCGATCAATTCCCATTGAAATTTCAAATACGTGAGGAAGAACTTTTTCATCATTATCCATTACTTCAAACTTTTCTTTACTTTTTTTAGCGTGACTAGAAAGGTCATAGTCTGATCTATAATTACATGCAACTAGTTCCAACCATCCAATTGTTGTTTCAACTTCAAAATCAAAAGCAATTTCAGCATAAAACGCTTTTTCTTTTTCACCAAGTTTTCTAAATCTACTTTTTGCAATATCAATTCCTGCTTTTTCGTAAAATTCTGTTAAAATTCCCAGATAATATGCCACAAACTTATTTGGAATTATTCCTGATTCTACTGCTTCTTTGCAGCTCATAGGTACAGGTTCGGAATCAGTCTGAACTCTAATCACAGTATCTTGAATTTCTGAAAATTTCTCCATTTCATTTAATTTTTTTGGATTACAAAACACTTCAATTTCCGCTTGATAAAATTCACGTAGTCGTAGTAGACTTTGTCTTGGAGCAATTTCGTTTCTGAAACTTTTACCAACTTGTGCTATTCCAAGAGGCAATTTACCTCGCATTATTTTAAAAAGTCTTGGAAAATCCACAAAAATTGATTGACAAGTTTCAGGCCTAAGATAGGCTGTCTCTTCTTCGGGACCTATTCCTACCTTAAACATCATGTTAAATTTTCTAGTGTTCTCAAAATCACCTTTACATTTTGGACATTTTATCCCATTTTCTTTAATGGCTTTATCAAATTCCTCTAAATCTGCGCTTTCAGGAATTTCTATTTTTGAAACTTCCGCGATTGTTCGATCTGCTCTAAAAGTTGCTCTACATTTTGTGCATTTTATAATAGGATCAGCAAAACTTCCTAAATGTCCAGAGGCTTCAAAAACTGATTTGGACATTATTTGAGAGCCATCTATTTCGAGCATTCCATCTCGTCGTACCAATTCTCTTCGCCACAGTTCGAGAAATTTATTTTTCAAACCTACCCCAGATGGACCATATTCCCAAAACCCAGCTTGGGCATCTGCATAAACGTCACAACTAGGAAAATAAAATCCCCGTTCAAGTGCCAATTTCATTACATCTTCATAGTTCATTTCTTATCAGATCCACAATTTTTTTTAAACAAACTCCTTTGCTATTCTAACATTTTCAAAATCATCTCTTGTATCATCAATTGGAGTTTCTAATACAATGGGAATTTTCTTTTTTGTAATAATTTTAACAACTGAAGACATTCCTTCATTTCCAATATTACCTAAACCAATATGATAATGTCTATCAAGATTACAACCTATTTCTCCTTTGGCGTCATTAAGATGTAAAATTTTAAGATTCTCCATTCCAACATGTTTATCAAAATCCTTGAAAGTTTCTTTAACATTTTTTTCAGTCCTTAAATCATAACCTGAAACAAATGCATGACATGTATCAAAACAAACGCCAAATTTTTCTGTAGGTTTTAATTGTTTAAAAATTTCTCCCAACTGTTGAAATTTTGATCCCACAGAATTTTTTTGACCCGCAGTATTTTCTAATAAAATCATTACATCATTTTTAACTTGACCAGCTTTTGTTAATCCTTTTACAAGTCTCTTTATTCCTGCTTCTTCACCGGTTCCCAAATGACTTCCAAGATGAGTCACAAGGTATGGAATTCCTAATTTTCCACATCTTTCAACCTCTTCAATTAAAGAATTTACTGATTTTTCAAATCCATCTTCCTTTGGACTGGACAGATTCGGTAAGTAGGGCATATGAGCACAAGTAGCGAACCTATTGATTTTACTAGAATTTAGTTTCTCTTTGAAATTTTTAATGTCCTGGGCCAACAACTCTTTAGCGTACCATCCCCTTGGATTTCTGGTAAAAATCTGAAAAGCGGAACATTCTCTCTTAACGGCATTATCAACTGCCTTGTCTATTGAACCTGAAATGGAAACATGACAACCGATCTGCATAATTGTTGAATTTAACTAAACATTATTTAAATCACTTAGTCTTCAAATTAAAATCAGATTTTTAAGTCAATATTCTTAATCATTATTTGTGATTACCCTAGGAAAAGATGAAATTGCAAAATATCCATTCTTAGCAGATGCTGGTCAATATCTAAAAGATAAGGGTTTTACTCTTGAACAATTTGGAATTGATCCTGACTTGAAAATATCTTTAGAAAAGGCCTTCAGTAGGGTCCAAGTTTCTGCAGATGGGAAAATTTACAAATCAGATTTGATAGATGGTGAAGCATCCAAAGATTATGTCTTAGAACGAGAAGTTTTTTCCTTTCTTTTGGCTATTGTGTTGTTAAAATTAACCGGAATGAATACACTAATCAAAAGATTTGCTCTTGCAGAAGCAAGACGTGCAGAAAAATATTTGGAAAAAGATCTTGCAAATATTACTGATGAATCTAAAAAAGAATTGGCAATTAGAATTATTGATGATTTATTTTCTATCCAAATTAAAAAGCAAGATGATGACTTCATTATTCCAATTTCAAATTATCTAAAACATTCAGTTAATTTTCATGAACGAGAATGGAAATTAATTAACAGACGTGTGGGAAATGGCTTTGTTTATCTTACTTCTCATGAGACTGTAAGATTAATCCGAAAAGAATTGAGTAGTTATATCAATTCGAAAATAATTAATGCCAAAACTCCTTCAATGATCGCAGGATTTGAAGATCCAGTCAACCAATTAATTTCATTATCTAAAAAATTTGTAACCTACACTGTTACTACTGGTGAATATCCACCATGCATTAAACATGCAATTGAAGTTCTAGAAAAGGGCGAAAATCTTCCTCATTCTGGACGATTCATGTTAGCTACCTTCTTGCTGGCAAGAAACCAATCGGTTGAACAAATAGCCCCATTATTTAAAAATGCACCAGATTACAATGAGAGAGTTACCCTTTACCAGTTAAATCATTTAGCAGGAGCATCAGGAAGTGGTACTCAATATTCATGCCCATCATGTGAAAAACTAAAAACCCAGAACCTTTGTTTTGCTATTCCTGAATGTGATAATATCTTTAACCCTCTTCAATTTGGAAAAAAAAGAAAGTAAATGCAAGAAAAAGAAATAAAATTTTTAGAAGATTCTTTTAAAAAATATTATTTTGATCATTTTGATCTAATACACGTACCTGAGAGAACTTCTGAACGGGAATTTGGTTTTCAAAAATTTAATTCCGGAATGATACGCCACATTTCATTAAAAGACAATAAGGAATTACATCTATTACTTATGCAAAATATTCCATCTGATGTTTACTGTTCTAATGCCTATTACTCATTTCCTAACTTACCGATGAATGAAAAAGATTGGAAAGAAGCTGATCTTATTTTTGATATTGATGCTAAAGATCTTCATTTAGATTGTAGACCAAATCACTCGGTTACAAAGTGTAATGAATGTAATCAAGTTTCAACTTCACATGATCATTGCTCACAATGTAATTCCATCAAAATAGAAACAAAATCATTACCGTGTAAAAATTGCATTGAAGCATCAAAAAAAGAAGTTTTCAAATTATCAAATATTTTAATTGACGATTTAGCAGTGGACAAAAATAATATTCAAGTATATTTTTCCGGAAACGAAGGATTTCATGTTTATGTTTATAATTCTCAATTGCAAGAACTTGGTTCAAGGGAAAGATCAGATTTAGTAGATTACATAATGTTTAGAGGCGCGATTCCTGAAACTTTTGGAATGAAAAAACTAAAACCTAATCGATCATTATTTCCTGAATTTGAAGAAAAAGGTTGGAGAGGACGGTTTTCTAAAGAAATTTTCAGTTCTAAATCAAAACGATCGAAAATAATTTCAGAATTAATTTCTAATGGATATTCAAACTTTAACAAAAAATTACAAGATATATCAACAAAAATTGGTTCTCAAATTGATCCTAATGTAACTATGGATATTCATAGAATTTTTAGACTCCCTGGTTCATTAAACAGCAAAAGTGGACTAACCAAAATTTATTGTCAAGATCTTCAAAAATTTGACCCATATACAGAATCTTCATTTCTGAATGAAAACACAGTTGAAATTAAAGCCAATTGCCCAATAGAATTTAAATTAAAAAGCAAGAAATTTGGTCCTTTTAGTGATGAAATAGCCACAGTGCCAACCTTTGCTGCAGTTTATATGATTTGTAAAAATTTAGCAACAATCTCTTAGATTTCTATATAATCAACCGATTATTCAAGAAAATTAGATTTTTTTCTAAGTAGGGATAGAAAAACTATGATTAAATTTACTTTTATCTGGTAAGACATTAATTTGCCAAATCTTAACGAAGTTTGATTTTGTATAGCGCCACTACTGATAAGCAAGCTCCACCTCCCGATGCAGGAAAATATGTCCGTTGGGGAATTGTTGCAATTATTGTAATTGCTATTGTAGCCTTGGCTGGAAATCAAGGAGTAATTCTCTCGATGAATTTTACTGAATTTGGAGAGAAATTTACAAAACCACTTTACTATTCGCTTGTATCTACAATAATTCTATCGGCCATTGCCCTTGTTCGCGTAAATATCATATCTCGATCTTCAATTTTTTGGTATGGAATAAAAACTGCTATAGGTCTTATTGCTCAAGGTCCTCAACAATCGATATCAAATAATATTCCAAGCTTTAAAGATTTCAAGCTAAGCACACCACAATTTGTGATATGGCAAATTACCAAGATTTTGCTTTTTGGTGCATTTTTCGTAAACACAATGTTTGGATTTGCGGCGGTATCTTTTCTAGATGGAAATACTTTAGGAATTGAAAACTTACCTGCATTATTCTCTTTACCATTTGTAACTCCAGATACCAATCCTAACTATGCATCAGAACAAGTAGTTCCAATGATTCCAGCTTTAATTATTTTAATTCCATCTGTATTAGCGGCGATTGGCCTTCGTCTAGTTTTGTATGTTGGAATTCACAAAATAATTAATGTAGTTACTTTATTTATCCACGATTCTAACGAAGGAAAACCTAGATATTTGAATTATGTTTCTATTATCGAATCTATCTTAGGTATAGGAATTATTTGGGTAGGATTCAATCTGTTTTTTACAGATCAAATAGATTACAACTCAAGATATGTAATTGGAGGTACTTTGATTGTTGGAGCTGCATTTTTAGCTTTTTCATTGGCAGACAGAATAAGATCAAAAGTTCTTACTCACATGTTCAAGAGAGATGTTTACATTCGAATTTTTTCAATTTTGGTAATTGTGGTTATTGTAATAGCCGTAATTTCCGTAAATAACAGCATTGCAGATTCTAGGAAAATTGAATATTTAGGTCCCTATACTGCTCAGCAGGTAGGCGTTAATCGTTATCTTGGAGAACTAGACAAAATTCAAGAAAATAATCATGATGTTAGACTACCAAACATCTCCCCGAATAATATAAACAATTACGTTGGGCAAAATACTGATGTTTTAGATGTTATTAGAATTTGGGATTGGGAAGCAGCTTTTGCCAAATTAAAACCGGAAATTGGGCTGATACCCTACGTAGACTTTGAAGACAACGATATTCTTCGTTTTGATAACCAATTGTATTGGACTGCTTCTATGAAACCAGTTTTACCAACAACTGTAGCTGCTGAAAATAGATGGTATAACGAACATTTGGTTTACACTCATGTTCCAAATGGATTTCTTACCCTAGATGCTACGGGAGGTCAAATTGTTGACAGCAGTGAATTTTTCAACCAAAGGGAAATCTATTATGGTGAAGGAGGTCTTTTCGAACAAACTTGGTCTGCATATCCACTTTCCAGAGGTGATGTAAGTGCAGAACTAGGAGGAGTATTTTATGAGGGTACAGGAGGAATAGATGTATCTCCACCACTAAGTTGGACTTTTGAACCAAACTTCCTACTTTCATTTCCGGGCGAATCTGTTCATATTATGAGATACAAAGATGTGCATGATAGAATGGAAATTCTTTATCCTTATTTCTTGTATGATCTTTTTGGAAAGGAATTAGATTCTCTGCCAGTTACTGATGGTGAAAAAGCCTACTGGTTGGTTCCATTGATAATTGGTTTTGATACAAGCGATGTTCCATGGTCAGCATCAAATCCTTATTTGAGATTAGTAGGATATGCCCTGGTTGATACCCAAGATGGGGATATCCAGTTATTGAAAACAGGTGATGATTTCTTTACTGACATGTTCTCAAAACAATACTCTGAGCAATTTGTCCCAATTCCTGATTGGCTTGAGGAACAAATTCGATATCCATCTGAGTTGTTTAATTGGAAGACAGAAATGTATAACATCTATCACGTAACTGATGTTGAGACATTTATTCAAGCCAATGAATTTTATGAAATTCCAACTGGATTGGACACGTATTATATTGAAGCTAAACCCCCAGGATTTGAGACAACCGAATTCATAGGATTGCTATCTTTAGAGTTGAGAGGATCCCAAGGAAGAAACCTTGCAGGCTATATGGTAGTAGAAAATGATCTTTCAAATCTTGGAAAATTACAATTCTACGAGGTTCCACTAAATTCTACTACAAAATTAATCGGACCCACTGCTGTCAGAGAGGCTTTGGATAGAGATCCAGACTTTGCTCAATTAAAGACCCTTTTAAGAAATCCTAGGATTGGCGATAATATTCTTTACAGAGTAGGGGAGCATGATGTTTACTTTATTCCTGTTTATACTGCAGGAGCTGGAGGAGTTGTAGCCCAACTTGGTACCATAGCAGCTGTAGGTGCTGCCTTTACAGGAGAATACTATGTGGGTTTGGGTACTACTCAACAAGAAGCCTTTGAAGCATACTTGCAAAAAGTTTCAGGAGTTGTAGATACAACGTCTCCAGATACAACCATAAAAGAATTGGAAAGGCAAGATAGAATTGATATTATAAAATCTGCATTTGAAAATGATGGAATTGAGGTTTCAGAGCCAACGTCGATACAAGTACCTCTGTCATTTAGAGAAGGTGAGATTTTCTTCTTTACTGAAAAGGATCGTGAAGACACTGAAGCTTTCTTGGCCGAATTCATAGATGATTTGGTAATGCCAAGAAGTGAAAGAGTATTCATGTGGGAAGAAGAAAACAGAGTCAATATTGGTACAATAGTGGTTAAGGAAGGCCTGCCAGAAATGCATTACATTTCAATTGAAGTAGGTGTTTAGTACCCTTTCCTTGGGATTTAACTCAAAGTATTCATTTTAACACTTAGCAAACAAGTGTTAACGAGTTTATCGACTGTCAATAAAAAGGCAATCCCCCCTTTTGTTCCTAAATTTTCCAGAGAGACTAACGTAGAACGATGGTATGATTTGTTGAAGAATCGTTAAAACAATAATGTGCGTTATGATGTTGTTTAGGAAGAAAAATTGAAAGACAATTTTAAGATTGTACTGGTTGTTGGCATTTTGGATTATCAGTGATGATTTTTGAAGCTGAATCTCCACTATGCGGTCCTAGGATTGGTTTTCTAAATTATAACAATGATATTTTGGATTGCGGAAAAGGGCAAATCTTGTTGCTATCTGGAGTTGCAGTTTCAATTTTTCTTTATAAAATATACCCATACGAATTTTATTCTAATTATTTAGATTTAATAGAAAATAATTTCAAATTTTAGAAATTGAAAGATTTGCCTTGAATTTAATCAAGTAATTTTCCACAATGAATGCAATAGAAAGAACCGTTAGGTTGTCGGTAATGCGTACATTTTAACAATTGCAAACTTGACATACCGTTTTTTGTATTCATTTGGGGTTATAAGGTGATGTTAGTAAATTAAACTACATTTTAGCTATCAATTTTTTCCTTAGTTCTCATCCTTCTCAAAAAATAATTCCAGATCCTCTGTATTTCTCATCAGAACACAAAACCTACTTAATGAGTAGTAAATTTAAAATCTAACAAATTTCCAATCGCCTTGGCGATGAGGGTAGAACAAAAATGTCGAAATTGTGGTAAGGTTCTTGAAGAAGGTCTTCTGGGATATTGTTCAACTAAATGTCATTTTGCAGACTACGTTAAATCAAAATAATCATCCTTCCCAAAAATAATCTCTCGAGCTGAAAACCTAAATTAACAATAATTTTTCATTCTCTTAATGCTGCTTGTTGTTGATAATGGTTCAATTTACACACAAAATCTGATTGATTTTCTAATCAAAAATAAAATTTCATTTGAAAAAAAAACCCCAAACGAATTAAATTTACCATCACTTGAAAAATATGATTCTTTTATTCTTTCAGGACGCAGAAAAAATGAAAAAAAAATTAATCAAATTAACTCCAAAGTGATTTTGCATAGTATCCAAAATAATAAAAAATTATTAGGGATTTGCTATGGAGCAGAAATTTTAGCTCTTACTTTGGGAGGTACAATAAGGAAATTAGAAACTAACCAAAAAGGTGAAGAAGAAATTTCTATTCAAAAGGAAAATGTATTAGCTAATGAAAAAATTAAAGTTTTTGAAAGTCATGGTTTTGAGATTTCTAGACTTCCAGATTTATTAATCTCGATTGCAGACTCTGAAAATTGTAAAAACGAAATTGTTCAATACAATGAAAAGTTAATCTTTGGAACTCAATTTCATCCAGAAATGACTCTCGACGGTCAAGATCTAATTCATAAATTCTGCCTACTCTGATTAGTATTAATAACTCACAATCCATTTCAATTCGTTGGAATCCTCAAATCATGAACTTTTACTCCCCTTGGTTCAAGAGGAAAATATTTGCCTTCCTTTACCAATCAATGTTGTTTCAAAATATTGGAATGTTGATCTTCCTATGGAGGAAGCCCTAGAACTTGCTAAACAATACCCAAACAACTCTGGAAGTATCTTAATTGAAGGAATTGAATTAGCTGAACGAAATGGTCTTGCATGTAAAATAATCCATTCTTCTATTCCTGAATTAAAAAAAATTATTGACGGTGGAATACCCCCCATTGTAATTTTACCTGGAATTCCAGAGATCACCCAACATGCATCAGTAATCACCGGATACGATGAAACAAACAACACAATTCTTCACTATATACAAAAGGGAACGCAAGAAGGAGAACAACAGGAAGGTGCAATTCCTCAAAAAATATTTGATAAAGAGTGGTCTGAAGATGGAAGAATGTTGATAATTTTGGCTCCAGAAGATATTATTTCGTCTGTAAACATTGAAAAAAATTTGGACGAGGAATCAAATCGTTTGTGTTTTATTTCTGAAAAATTAAACACACAAAAAAACACCTCAAAAGCGTTAGAATCTTTAAAGAAAGCTGTTGAAATTGATAGAAATAATTCTACAGCATTACATTTGTTAGGTGGAATCCTTAATGCTCAAAATTCAGAAGAGTGTTTAAAATTTTATCAAAAAAGTATTGATCTCAATAACCGATACTATTTGTCATATAATGGACAAGGTAATTTCTATTTGAAATCAAATCAGTTTGAAAAAGCAGAATCTTGTTATTCTAAAGCCATAGAAATCAATCCTAAAAGATCTGCTAAAATTTACAAAAATCGTGCATATCTTCGAGAAAAACAAAAAAAGAATTCAGAGGCAAAAGTGGATTTAAAAAATTACCTAAAATTTTCCCCAAAGGCAGAAGATAGAGGAATTATTGAACAAGCAATAAGGGAATTATAAAAAATGCGGAGTGCGGGATTCGAACACGCGACCTTCAGCTTGGGAAGCTGACGTCATACCAGGCTAAACTAACTCCGCACGCACAAAACTGGGATTATCCCACTAAAAATGATTTTTCTATTACTAATTTTAGTAAGAAAATTACCAAAAACAGTAATCATCTAGATGAGATCCATTCCGATCCCGATTATAGAAATTGGCTATTTGATAACAAAAATCCACTATACGCCAAAGCCATACTTCTTCGTAGTAGACAGGTAGCAAATCAACTATTCTCAGAAGAATTTGCCTTGCTAACTAACAATAGAGAAAAGCAAAATGATCTTAGAGCAATGGGAAATCTCTGTAGATATCACGACATCAAATATGATACTGATCTCCATGAACAATTCATCGCATGGTTAAAGAAAAAAGAAATCAAATGGAATGTTAGGTCAAATAAAAATAATTATCATATCGCTTCCCAGATTTCTCTAAAAGATGTTTTATCTAGCCTTGGTAAATTACCAATGGAATACAGAATTTTTGGACTTTTTGTATTAACTTCTGGTTTGAGAACAGAGGAATCTATTGTGGCTTTCAATAATCACTCCAAGATTTGTCATGATGGAATAATGGAATTATTTTGGGATAGAAAGACCAAGAAAACCAATGCTGTCTTTTGTCATCCAAAAATCCATGGTAAGATCCTTTACTCCGTAAATAAATCTGGAATTAAACGAAATATGAAATCTAGTATTCTAGGATGTGAATTACGTTACCTTCGGAAACTAAACTACACGATAAATGCCACAAAATTAGATCCCTTACTAGCAGAATTTATGCAAGGTAGACGTGGAAATGTCTCTCAAAGACATTATTTCTTGCCAATGATGAATAATTATCGAAATAAATGGATTAATGTTTGGAAAAATCTCATTCAATAATAAAGTCAGATATATTTTTCAAAATTTGTCGTTATCATTGGTGAGACTCTCACGACATCATAAATAATCTAAAAACCAAATTGTGGGGTGAATAGAACAGTTATTGTGATAATTTTTGGGGTATTTTTGGGAATTTCTTTTTTATATGACTCCCATGCTGCATCTGATGAATTTGATGCGGATAAAGTTAGACAATTAATTGAAGAAGAAAAGTTTGAGGAAGCATTAGATATTACAACTGAATTTTTATCGAATAATCCAGACCATGAGATTGCATTAAGTCTTATAGCAGAAATTTATTGGGAATTAGACGAATATTTTGCTGCTCAAACTAACGCTGATAAAACTTTGAACATAAACCCGAAAAATGAAAATGCATTATACATAAAATCCAAAAGCCTTTATCGTTTAGACAAGTTTGAAGATGCTTTATCCTATATTGATCAAGCCATTAAAGTAAATAATCAAAATCCTAGTACTTTGAGTAGAAAGGGACTAATTCTTTTCCAACTAGAACAATATGAAGAGGCAATCTCATTTTATGACAAAGCCCTCTCACTTGAACCAGAAAATGAGACCACTTGGGAGAGAATGGGAGAAGCTCTTTTAGAATTACAAATGTACGAAGAAGCGGTTACTTATTTTACAAAGGTTCTCGAGGTTGACCCTCATGATAGGGATACTTTGTACAATATTTCCATGGCAATTCAATACGTAGAGGAAAAACCCCTTAGCAGTTTTTTTACCTATGAAAATAATGAAGCAGGATTGAAATTGAAATATCCTCCTCACTGGGTACAGATTACTGAAATTCCTGAACCTTTGTTGAAATTTCAAATAATTTATCCCGACAATACTGGAACATTCCTTTTTGGTTATTCGTACACCTATCTTGTAGATTATACTACAGAAAATTTGTTTGAGGATTTCATTGATGGTTTTGGAGTGGACTTTGAGGATTTTAATGTAGAAAATTCTGAGTTGATTACAATTGACGGAAATGAAGGACTAAAATTTGAATTTACAACCAAACAATCTGGAAATATTCTCAAAGTTATGCAGATAGTGATTCTGAAAAATGAAGCCACATACTTATTCACATATTCAGCACCAATCGAAGATTATCCAAACCATCTTTCAACAATTCAAAAAATTATTGATTCAATAACAATAGTTCAACTTGAAATTCCTATTATTTTATATGAAGATACTTTACAAAACTACAAAATAGAACATCCAGCAAACTGGCAAAAATTAGAAGAAGAAAAAAGAGAATTTGGTGAAAGTTACATGGTCGCTTTTGTTTCCCCTTTCAAAAACTTGAATGATACATTTCCCGAAGAAGTTAATGTGGTAGTAACCAAGG
>Ga0224508_10002822_pt1 | contig 14584 bp, 13 predicted proteins | sample SF_Jan12_sed_USG_4_FD_170157 | JGI IMG/M metagenome (GOLD analysis project Ga0224508, IMG submission 170157) | Sediment microbial communities from San Francisco Bay, California, United States - SF_Jan12_sed_USGS_21 | ecosystem: Environmental > Aquatic > Marine > Sediment | place: USA... | reverse complement strand
GGCGCTCGACGGCCTCGGCGTGCTGTACCGAAGGGGCGGGACGGTGTCGACGGTGCTGATCCCGTTCGCCCGGGAGCGGGCCTCGCGGCTGGCCGACGAGGACATCGAAGCCAAGGCCCGTTTGCTCGAGCTCGGCCGGATCACGACCGGTGAGTTCTGGGCGTCGATCGGGGTCGCCGGCGACGCAGACACGCTCGACGCGGCGTACCTGGCACAGCTCCAGCTGACACCGGGCGTGATCAAGTATCTTCGCTCTCTCCGCGACCGGGGCGTCCGGGCGGCCTGCTTGACCAACGAGGCCACCGAGTGGGCGGCGAAGCTGCGGGCCAGTCACAGCCTCCACTCCCTGATCGACCCGTGGGTGATCAGCGGCGCCGTCGGGGTCCGCAAGCCGGACAAGCCGATCTTCGAGGTCCTCCGCCGGATGACCGGGGAGGCTCCCGGTGCCATTCTCGTCGTCGACGACGACCTCGATGTCCTCGACGCCGCCCGAGAGCTCGGCTATGCCACCTCGTGGTTCAGCGCCGAGGGCACGAAGGAAGAGGCGCGGGGCCACACCGTCATCAGGAACTTCGACGGCGTCGCTGACGAGCTGGCCGGCGCCGACGCCTCGTCCTGAGTGGTGTGTCGCACAACACCGTGGGCGGTCACGCCGGGCCCCGGCGACTCTCGACCGTAGGGAGGCGACCACGGCGTCGATGTCACAGGCCTGTCCTAGGGTCGCCGCATGGCTCGTTCACGACGCTCGTTCGTTTGCCGGGAGTGCGGCGCAGAGTCGCCGGCCTGGGCTGGGCGGTGCACCCGCTGCGACACCTGGGCGTCGATCGAAGAGGTCGACAGCACCGAGGCCGCGGCCTCGTCCGCTCGGTTCGCCGATGTCGAGGTGAAGCGGCTCGACGAACTGGTCGGCACGGGAGCGGTCCCGGCGCCGACCGGGCTCGACGAGGCCGATCGGGTGCTCGGCGGCGGCCTCACCCCGGGCTCGGTCACGCTGCTCGGCGGCGAGCCCGGCGTCGGGAAGTCGACGCTCACGTTGCAGCTCGCGGCGTCGGTGGCCGGCGGGGGGGCCTCGGCGCTCCTCGTGGCGGGCGAGGAGGCCCCGTCCCAGATCGCTCTCCGGGCTCGGCGGCTCGGACCGGTACCCGAGACGTTGGCGGTCATCGACGACACGTCGGTCGAGTCGATCGTGGCCGCCCTCGAAGCGATTCGCCCGCTCGTGGCGGTAGTCGACTCGATCCAGTGCGCCCGGCTCGACTCGATCGACGGCGCTCCCGGCACGGTCGCCCAGCTCAAGGCGGTCACCGAGCGGCTGGTGGGAGCAGCCAAACGGCTGGACACCTCGGTGGTGCTCGTCGGCCACCTCACCAAGGACGGCGCTCTGGCCGGGCCCCGGGTCATCGAGCACCTCGTCGACACCGTCCTGTCGTTCGGGGGCGATCGGTCCGGCGAGCTGCGGTATCTGCGGGCGGTGAAGCACCGCTTCGGGCCGACGACCGAGGTTGGGCTGTTCGAGATGACCCCGATCGGGCTGAGTTCGGTGTCCGATCCCTCCGGCCGCTTCCTGACCGACCGCCAGGCCGGGTTGCCGGGCTCGGTCGTCGTCGCCACCCTCGAAGGCCGTCGGCCCGTGCTGGTCGAGGTCCAGGCCCTGACCGTGGATGCCTCGCCCGGCAACGGGCGCGTCACGGTCCAGGGCGTCGACGGTCGCCGGCTAGCCCTGGTCGCGGCTGTTCTCGGCCGGCGGGCCGGGTGCTCCCTGATCCGAAACGACGTGTTCGTCTCGGCCACCGGCGGGGCAACGGTGACCGAACCCGGTGTCGATCTGGCGATGGCGATCGCATTGGCGTCCTCGGTTGGTGACTTCGCCGTTCGGTCGGATGTGGTCGCCTGTGGCGAGATCGGACTCGGGGGTGAGCTCCGTTCGGTTCCCCAGCTCGAGCTGCGCCTCCAGGAGGCCTACCGCCTCGGGTTCCGTACTGCGCTGGTTCCCGGCTCGGCGCCAGAAGGGCCGACCGGGATGACCGTGCTGCGGGCCGGCACCGTCGCCGAAGCGTTGGCCATCGTCTCCCGGCGGCCGCTAGCGGCCTGAGCTGGGCGCGGTCGGCGAGCGCCTTGGGGGCGCCCACCGAGCGGGCGTTTGTTCGTCGGCGACGGACGGTGGTCTACCATGCGCTCATGGACAGCAGGGTCGAAGGCTCATTGCTGCGTGCGCTGGCCCAGGTCGCGCCGGGGTCGCCTCTGCGGACTGGGCTCGACCGCATCCTCCTGTCGGGCCGGGGGGCACTCATCATCATCGGCGATGGCCCGGAGGTGCTCAACATCTGTTCCGGGGGCTTCCTGCTCGATGCCGCCTTCACGCCCCAGAGGCTGTCGGAGCTGGCCAAAATGGACGGCGCCATCATCCTCGCCGACGATGCGAGCCGCATCGCCCGAGCGAACGTCCACCTCGTGCCGAACCCGAACGTGCAGACGTCTGAGACCGGAACCCGCCACCGCACCGCCGAACGGGTGGCCCGCTCGCTCAGCATCCCCACGGTTACGGTGTCGGAATCCCGCAAGGAGATCCAGGTCTACGTCGGCGACCAGATGCACCCGCTCTCGACCGCGAGCCGCTTGCTCGAACGCTCGAACCAGGCAATCCAAACGCTCGAGCGCTACCGCGCCCGGCTCGACGTCGTCTCCCAGAACCTGTCGGCGCTCGAGGTGGAGGACCTGGTCACCCTGCGAGATGTGGTCGAGGTGCTCCAGCGGACGGAGATGGTGGTCCGGATCTCGACCGAGATCGACCGGAATCTCGTGGAGCTCGGTTCCGATGGTCGACTGGTACGGCTCCAGCTCGACGAGCTGATGGTCGGAGTCGAAGACGATCGTCGCCTGCTGATCCGCGACTACATCAGTGAGGACCAGCTCTTCGAAGTCGATGGTGCGATGGCCGCGCTCACCTCGCTCGACGACGAAGCCCTCTTCGATGACGTCACGCTCGCCAAAGCACTCGGGCTCGGTGGCTCGACCCCGGATCTCGACGCCAACATCGAGGCTCGCGGGTTCCGGCTGTTGTCCAAGCTGCCCCGGGTGAACGAGGCCGTCGTACGCAGCGCCGTCGACCGGTTCGGGACGCTCGGACGGATCCTGCGGGCGACCACCTCGGAGCTCGAGACCGTGGAAGGGGTGGGGCCAGGGCGGGCCAAGGCACTCAAGGAGGGAGCAGGCCGGCTGGCCGAATCATCGATCCTGGAGCGATTCTGAACGAGCCGGATCAGCGCGAGCGGAGCTCCATCTGCTGCCGATCGACGATGTGGTAGCGGCGGTCGCGCTGCTCGATCCAGCCGAGCTTGACGAACGAGGCGATCGCCTTGTTCACCCGCTCCCGGCTAGCACCGACCATGCCGGCCAGCTCCTCTTGGGTAACGGGCAGCGAGAAGTCGTCCTGGTCGCCGGCGATCTCCAAGAGCCGCTTGGCGGTGCGCCCGGTGACGTCGAGGAAGACCGAGTCGGCCAGCACTCCGTCCATGGCCCGCAGCCGGAGCGAGAACAGCTCGACGACTCGCCAGAGCAGGTCGGGCTGATCGGCGTAGAGCTGGCGGAGCGGAGCGTAGGGGATGGCGATCAGCTCGGACGCTTCGAGGGCACGACCGTCGGTGGAGCGGTTCTGCCCGTCGAACAGAGGCATCTCGCCGAAGAGGTCGCCCGGCTCCATCAGCGCCACCACCGACTCCCGCCCGTCGATCGAGCGGTTGACCATCGCGATCCGCCCGGCGGTGACCACATACAGCTCGGTTGGCTGGTCGTTCTCGGTGAACAACACATCGCCCCGGCCCAGCTTCCTCAGGGAGCTCGCCTCGGCCAGGGTACGAAGCGAGGTCTCGTCCAAGTCGCGGAAGAGCTCGACGGTCTGAATCTGCTCCAGGTCGACCATCGCGTGAACGCTAGACGATGACCGGGCCGCTTGGCTCCATGGGTCGCCGTGAACGGTGCACGATGGCCCGGCTGCTCGGCCCCGGAGGCTCGCCGGGATGAGTGCGCGGTCGCGGAGCCGATTGGCTCCATGGGTCGCCGTGAACCGCCTGGGTGGTCATAGGGTTAGGGCTGATGGCAGCGGCACCGACGATGAGTACCTGGGCTGTGGTCGTTGCCGGTGGGACCGGTACTCGCTACGGCGGCCTCAAGCAGCTCGCGAGCCTCGGCGACCGTCGCGTGATCGAGTGGTCGATCGACTCGCTCCGACCGGTGTGCGCCGGGATGGTGGTGGTCGTGCCGCCCGGTTACACCAGCGAGGTCGATCCGACGGGCCTGGACGCTGTGGTCGAAGGCGGGGCGACGAGGTCGGACTCGGTCAGGGTCGGGCTGGACGCTGTCGCCGCTACCTGTACCCATGTGCTCGTGCACGACGCCGCCCGCCCACTCGCAACCACCTCCGTGGCCCAACGGGTGGTCGATGCGCTGGCGGATGGTGAGGTCGCTGCGGTGCCGGTCGTCCCGGTCACCGACAGCCTCCGGACGGTCGACGGTAACCCGGTCGACCGGTCCGCCTATCTGGCGGTGCAGACACCGCAAGGGTTCGATGTGGATGTGCTCCGGCGAGCCCATCGCTCGGCCGAGGTCGCGACCGACGACGCGACCCTCGTCGACCGCCTCGGGCATCGCGTGGCCCACGTCGAGGGGGAGCCGGTCAACCTCAAGATCACCGAGCCCCACGATCTCCGGATCGCCGAGACATTGCTGGCTGAGATCAAGCCGAGACAGGAGAGTCGGGTGATGGAGCTCGAAAGCCTGCGAATCGGACACGGCTTCGACGTGCACCCGTTCGCTGACGACGGCGACCGCCCGCTCGTCCTCGGCGGCGTCACCTTTGCAGGAGAGGTTGGCCTGGCCGGACACAGCGACGCCGACGTGATCGCGCACGCCTGCACCGATGCACTGCTCGGTGCCGCCGGCCTTGGCGACATCGGCACGCTGTTCCCTGACACCGAGTCCTCCTTGGCTGGTGCTGACAGTGTCGCAATGCTCGTCGGTGCGGTCGGGACACTGGTGGCGTCGGGGTGGCGTCCGCTGAACGTCGACTGCACGGTCGTGCTCGATCGTCCCAAGATCGCGCCTCACCGGGACCGAATGGAGCGCATCCTCTCGGGAGCGGTGGGGGCGCCGGTCACGATAAAGGGGAAGCGGACCGAGGGGATGACGGAGCTAGCAGGTGGGATCCGCTGCTTTGCGCTGGCTCTGGTGGCCCGGACATGACCAAGCGGGGCAAGCCGTCGCGGAGCCAGCGCTCCGGCCGCCAACCGGCGGGCCGGCGTCAGCGACAGGGCAGCGGGGAACGACGCGGCCGGCGGGGCGGCGCTCGGGGCCTCGGAGGCGACCAGGTCGAGGGCCGACATGCGGTACGGGAGCTGCTGCTCGCCGGTCTTCGGCCGGTGCGAGAGGTGCTGATCGGCGACGATCTCGACCGGGCCGACATCATCGACGATATCACCGACCTCGCTGGCGAGCTCGGTGTCCCGCTGCGGGCCATCGGTCGCAAGCGGCTCGCAGCTGAGGCGGCAACCGGCTCCCATCAAGGCGTGATCGCCCGGGCCGCCCCAGTGCCCGAGCATCCCCTCGACGAACTGGTCGCCGGCCCCGAGCCCTTCCTGCTCGTACTTGACGGCGTGACCGATCCGGGCAACCTGGGCGCCGTCCTCCGAACGGCCGAGTGTGCCGGCGTGACCGGGGTGGTCCTGCCCCGCCATCGGTCGGTGCACTTGACACCCACGGTGACCAAGGCGGCGGCGGGGGCGATCGAGCATTTACCGATGGCGGTCGTCGGCGGGATTCCGGCGGCGCTGACCCGGCTCGCTGAGTCCGGGGTGACGACGGTGGGCCTGGATGCCGGAGGCGACCGCCCGCTGTTCGGTTCACTCCCCGCGGTCGACGGCGTCGCGCTCGTCCTCGGCGCCGAGGGCCGGGGGCTCTCTCGACTCGTGCGAGAACGAGTCGACATGCTTGTTGCTATACCCTTGCGAGGCGGGCTGAATAGCTTGAATATCGCAGCGGCTGCCGCCATTGCGTGCTTCGAGGTGGTTCGCACGAGGCCCAACCAGACGAATTGATGAAGATAAGGCCAATCAAGGCTAGTTTCGCCACAGATCGGGGAGTGCCGTGAGCGAGGCAAGTTACACCGCCTGGGACGACAATTTGTACGAGTGGCCTCCACCCGAGGGGTGGTATCAAGCCAACGACGGAAAGTGGTGGCCCGAGGGCTACGGCCCAGCGGGCTCGGGTTCCCCCGACGATCCCTCCGCCACCCCGGGCCCCAACGAGCACGCCAGCAACGGCACCGAGGACGCCAACGCCTCGCTCCTCTACGAAGTCGAGCGGACCTCGATCTTCCCCGCCGGTGGCGCGGGGTTGGTCGGAACCAGCTCGAGCGAGGAGCGCATCGAGGCTGAATCGCAGCGCCCGGTCTACGACGAGCTGCCGCCGATCGACGACGTGTTCGGAGGTAGCGACCCCTACGCCGACGACGACGAGGGCGAGCTGACGGCCTTCGTCGGTCCTCCGCCGAGCATCGACGACCTTCCCGGTATCTCCGACGACGCTGAGCCACCGTCACCGTCGGCGGACTTCGGGCTGGAGGCCGACGGCACGGTCGATGACGAGTTGGCGACCGATTCGGCCGGTTTCGTGATCGAGGAGCACGACTTCGAAGAGCCAACGACCGACCACCCCGGCCCAGACGATCCGGCGTTTGCCGATGCCGGTCGCCCTGCGGTCGTCGACCACGTCGAGCCGGTCGAGGGCCACCGGCTGGTCGATCATGTGGAGGAGGAGATCGAGCCGGTCGAGGGTCACCGGCTGGTCGATCATGTGGAGGAGGAGATCGAGCCGGTCGACGATGAGTTCGGGTCGGTCGAGGATCAACACGAGTCGGTCTCCGTGGACGATGATGGGCTGGGGTCGTTGGAGGATGACGCGCTCGAGTCGGTCTCGGACGATGATGGGCTGGGGTCGTTGGAGGATGACGGGCTCGAGTCGGTCTCGGACGATGATGGGCTGGGGTCGTTGGAGGATCACGGGCTCGAGTCGGTCTCCGTCGACGATGACGGGCTCAAGTCGCTCTCCGTGGACGATGATGGGCTCGGGTCGTTGGAGGATCACGATGCGGAGCCGGTCGATGAGCTGGGGTCGCTGGATCACCACGTCGCCGCGGTCGATCACTCGCTCGATGCACCGGTCGAAGTCGAGGACGACTTCGACCCGGCCGCTGCCGTCGGTAACGGCGTCCACCTCGGCGAGCTGCCCGAACAGGAGGTCGACACTGGTGAGCACGACGACTCTGGGCAGCACGAGCTCGTTGCGAGCGGCTATCCCGACGACCAGGGGCCCGACGGTTCGTCCAGGAGTTCGTGGCCCCTGATCGCAGCCGGGCTAGCCGTGCTGCTCGTGGCCGCTGGCGTTGGCGCCTTCGCCCTCCTCCGCCAGGACGAGGCCCCGGTCGGCTTCGACCTCGAGGCCGCCCTGGCTCAGAGAGGCGACGGGTCGTTGAGCGAGCCGTACTCCTCGGGCACCGGCGTCGTCGTGTTCTACAACGATGACGTGTCGGGTGAGCAGCGCCGGTGGGTCATCCAGGTCGTCGATACCGTCAGCGATCGGACCGATCAGCTCCTTGCCGAAGGAGCCTCGCAGGCTCCCGGCGATGGCGAGGTGTTGGCGGTCACGAGGGTCCGGGTCACCTACCAGTCGGGTCCGTCACCAGGCCCCTCGGGCGATCTGGCTCTCAGTTCCATCGGCTCCTCGCTGACGCTCTTCGGAACGGCTCACGGCTGCGCCGGTGTCGACGACGAGCTCGTCCTGTCCGCGGCGCTCGAACCCGGCCAGGCGGTCGAAGGGAACATCTGTTGGCGCATCCCGAGCTCTGATCTCCCTGACCTCAAGCTCGCCGTAGAGGCTCGCCCGGTCGAGGGGATCGTGTTCATGAACCTGACCTGATCGCCCGAGCCTGGAGCCCGAAGTCGGATTCGAACCGACGACATCTGCTTTACAAGAGCAGCGCTCTGACCAACTGAGCTATTCGGGCACGTCGTGCCGCTAGTCTACGACGACGAATCCCGGCCCGGAACGCGTGAGCGAGCCGGGGGCCGCCCGGAAAGGCGGTGCGGGTCCCCGGACGCGACCGTCGATGTCTCTACTCTGGGTCAGGAGGGGGTTCCGGCGACCTCATTTCGGAGCGCGACAGTATGGACCAGGAACGACAACGAGTCGAGAGGCCGGGGCCAGCCCGCGTCGGGTTGATCCGAGGGGTGCTCGTCATCGTGACGGCCGTTGCCATCGGTGCGTTCGTCATCACCCAGGGACTCGACGAGTCCCGAACCGACGTGGTCGCCGCTGGGGCCGACGTGGCCGTCGGCGGCTCGACCGGTGACGATGGCCCGTCGGGCGGCGCCGAGGGTGAGGTCGACTCGGGCACGATCGAGGGAGCGACGGCGGAGAGCCCGGGTACGACCGAGGCCGGCGTCATGGCCGACGACCAGATAGTCGCCGACGATCAAGCGTCGACAGTCGCTTCCGACGCCCCGGACACGACCACCGCCCAGGCCACGGAGGCCGCGGTACGGGCTCCGGCCGAGGTGAGGGTCCTCGTGCTCAACGGTGCCGGAGCCAAAGGCATAGCCGGACGGGGATCGGCCGTTCTCGCCGACGCCGGCTACGACGTCCTCGCTCCCAAGAACGCCGACTTCCTCGGACCATCGCAGGTTCTCTTCACCGACGGTTTCGAGGAGGAGGCGGCCGCGATCGCCGAGGTGTTCCAGGTCGACCCGGTGGCCGTCGTCGGGCCCCTCGATCCGGCCGATCCACCGATCCGTGACACACAAAGTGCCAGCATCGTTGTTGTGGTGGGCGAGGACGGCCTGATAGACGTCTGATGTGACCGGTACCGTCGTCCTGGCGTTCGACAAGTTCCGGGGTACGGCGACCAGCGGCGAGCTGTCGGCTGCCGGCGCTCGAGCGGCTGAGCGGTGTGGTTGGCGGCCGGTCGAGGTTCTCCTGGCCGATGGTGGGGAGGGTTCCCTCGCCGCGCTCGGTGGACCGAACAAGACAACGACCGTCAGCGGACCACTCGGTGAGCCGGTCGACGCCGGTTGGCGGCTCGATGGGCGCGTAGCCTACGTCGAGATGGCGGCTGCGTCGGGGCTGCTGCTGGTAGGTGGGGCGGAGCACAACGACCCGATAGCCGCCGACACGGCCGGGACCGGAGAGCTCATCGCCACCGCAGTCGAGCTCGGTGCGCGGACGGTGTACGTCTTTCTCGGTGGCTCGGCCACGACCGACGGCGGCTGGGGCGCGGTCAAGGCTCTGCCGCCAGCAGCTCGGCTCAAGGAGGTCGAGCTGATCATCGCCACCGACGTCCAGACCAAGTTCACCGACGCCGCCGCGGTGTTCGGGCCGCAAAAAGGGGCCAAGCCGAGCCACGTGTCGTTCCTGGAGCGAAGGTTGCACCGGCTGACCCAGATCTATCGCGACACCTATGGCATCGACGTCACCGATGTCGCGGGCGCCGGCGCAGCGGGAGGGCTAGCGGGTGGCCTGCTGGCGCTCGGGGGCCGGATCGAGTCGGGGTTCGATGTGGTGGCCGAACGTGTGGGACTCGACGAGCACCTCGCCGGCGCCGACCTGGCGGTCACCGGCGAGGGCTTCCTCGACGACGAATCGTTCAACGGGAAGGTCGTCGGTGGCCTGACGGCCTGGGCGGCCGAGCAGTCGGTCCCGGTCGTGGCGGTGGTCGGTGACCGAGACGGCGACACACCGATCCCGGCCGAGCTCTCGGTGGTCTCGCTTGCTGAGCAGTTCGGGCTGGACGATGCGCTCGCCCGCCCGCTCGACCTGGTGGAGCAGGTGGTGATGACCCGGCTCGAACGGTTCGAGCCCCTGCCGTAGCCGAGCCGCACCACCTCCAACCGGTCCTCGAGCCTGGCGCCCGAGGACTCAGCGGTTGATCTCGCCTCGCCGCCAGAGGAACAGACCGACGAAGCCGATCGCGACGAAGCCGGCCAGCACGATGACGAGCCGGACGATGCCGAGGAAGAATCCGACCGCCGCGCTCGCGAGCAGCAGGCCGACGACGGCGAGAGCCACGACGGTCAGCAGCAGAACCGGGATGGGGAGCTTGGTGCGAACCGCCGAGCTGGCCATCCCTCCACGCTAGCCCTGCTCGCCAGCGACGGACCTTCGCCCCCGCGACCGGGTCGCGCGACACCTCGTGTTGGGCCCATCGGCCCAACACGATCAACGCCGCTCCGGCCAGACCGATCGTGTCTGGCCGGGACATTCGCTCGCGCGGGAACCGGATGCGAAGACCGATGGCTGCTGCCGTCGGTCTTCGCCCGTCCAGGGTGCCGAGCTCCTTATTCCCGAAGGCCAGTGGAATTAGCACTCTCGCAGGTAGAGTGCTAATTCCGATTGTCCGACGTTGAACAGCTCTGGAGGACGCCGCCTCATGGCGAAGACCATCTCTTTCGAAGACAACGCCCGACGCAAGCTCGAAGCGGGCATGAACACGCTCGCCGACGCAGTCCGGGTCACGCTCGGGCCCAAGGGCCGCAATGTAGTGCTCGACAAGAAGTGGGGTGCACCCACGATCACGAACGACGGTGTCTCGATCGCCAAGGAGATCGAGCTCGAGGATCCGCTCGAGCGGATCGGAGCCGAACTGGTCAAGGAGGTGGCCAAGAAGACCGACGACGTCGCCGGTGACGGCACGACGACGGCCACCGTGCTCGCTTGGGCGATGGTGACCGACGGCATGAAGAACGTAGCCGCCGGGGCCAACCCGATGTCGCTCAAGCGCGGCATCGCCGTCGGCGCCGACGCTGCCGTCGAGGCGATCCGCTCGCAGTCGATCGAGGTCGACGACAAGGAGCAGATCGCCCAGGTCGCCTCTATTTCGGCCAACGACACCACGATCGGCCAGCTGATCTCGGACGCGATCGACAAGGTCGGTAAGGACGGCGTCGTGACGGTCGAGGAGTCGAACACCTTCGGCATGGAGCTCGAGTTCACCGAGGGCATGCGCTTCGACAAGGGTTACATCTCGCCCTACTTCATCACCGACCAGGATCGCATGGAGGCCGTGCTCGAAGAGCCGTACATCCTCTTCGTCGGCTCGAAGATCAGCTCGGTCCGTGAGCTGGTTCCCGTGCTCGAGGCCGTGATGGGCACCGGCAAGCCGCTCATCATCATCGCCGAGGACATCGAGGGCGAGGCCCTGGCCACGCTCGTGGTCAACAAGATTCGCGGCACGCTCAACGTGGCCGCCGTCAAGGCCCCCGGTTTCGGCGATCGTCGCAAGGCGATGATGCAGGACATGGCGATCCTCACCGATGGGCAGGTCATCCTCGAAGAAGTGGGTCTCAAGCTCGAAGGCGCCGGTCTCGACCTCCTGGGGCAAGCCCGCAAGGTGACGATCACGAAGGATGAGACCACGATCATCGAGGGCGCCGGCTCGGCGGCCGAGGTGAACGGTCGGGTCGAGCAGATCAAGGCCGAGATCGATAACACCGACTCTGACTACGACCGGGAGAAGCTCCAGGAGCGCTTGGCCAAGTTGGCCGGTGGGGTGGCCGTGCTGAAGGTGGGCGCCGCCACCGAGGTAGAGCTCAAGGAGAAGAAGCACCGCATCGAGGACGCTGTCTCCACCACGAAGGCCGCCATCGAAGAGGGCATCGTCTGCGGTGGAGGCGTCACGCTGCTCCGGGCCCAGGACGCGGTGTTCGCCGTCGCCGACAAGCTCTCCGACGACGACGAGGCCACCGGCGCCCGTATCGTTGGCCGTTCCCTGCAGCGGCCACTGAGTCAGATCGCAGTGAACTCCGGCGAGGAGGGCGGGGTCGTCGTCGACCACGTCCGCAACATGGAGGGCTGGACCGGCTACAACGCAGCCACCGGCGTCTACGAGGACCTGCAAGCCGCCGGTGTCGTCGACGCGGCCAAGGTCACCCGCTCCGGTGTGCAGAACGCCGCCTCCATCGCCGGCCTGTTCCTGACGACCGAGGCGGTCGTCAGCGACTCAGCAGACGGCGACGGGGCCGGGGCTGACTTCGACGACTACTGATTCGGGATCGGCCCGGTTTCGAAGCTCATTCGCCAACAGCGCTCGACGATCCCCCAGATCGTCGAGCGCTGACGGTTTTCGGTACCTTCTACGAGATGCCCGACCTTCACCCCGACCTCGCACCGATCGCCCAACTCGTCGGGACCTGGCGGGGGAGCGGCACGGGCTCCTATCCGACCATCGAGGACTTCGCCTATCGCGAGGAGGTGACCTTCGGTCATGTCGGCAAGCCGTTCCTCGCTTATGGCCAGAAGACCCGAGACGCCGGCACCGACCTCCCGCTCCACGCCGAAACGGGCTACTGGCGGCTGATCGAGGGTCGTGACGTCGAGGTCGTGTTGGCCCACCCGACGGGGATCGTCGAGCTCCTCCTCGGCACCTTCGACGACGGCGTGTTCGATCTCGGCTCGTCCGCGGTCGTCGGCACGCCGACCGCCAAGTCGGTGACCGAGATACGGCGTCGGTTCGAGGTATCGGGCGACGAGCTCCGCTACGAGCTCGCGATGGCGGCGGTTGGCAAGCCCCTGACCCACCACCTCTCGGCCACGCTCCACCGGGTGACCGTCGACTGATCGCAGCGGCGGCGCTCGCCCTTTCGATGGGGCGAGGCGTAGGCTCGTATCGTGGTCCGTTCCCGCAGCGAATCGGTACTGGCCCGCCGGATCGATGGCACGTCGAGCGGGCGCCGGCCCGACGCGGTGATCGTCGAGGAGCCGCTCGCGATCTGGCTCGACGATGTGCAGGTGAGCTCGACGATGCGGACACCCGGCCATGACTTCGAGCTTGCCGCCGGTTTCCTGTTCGGCGAAGGTGCGCTCGATGGAGCACCGGTGACCGGGATCCGCTACTGCCGCACCGCGGCGCCGACCGACAGCGACTTCAACGTGGTGAGCGTCGAAACCGGTGGCAAAGCCCCGATCCCGACGCCCCGGCTCGGCTCGACCACGTCGTCGTGCGGGCTGTGCGGCTCGGAGGCGATCGCCGAGCTCACCGAGCGGGTTGGTCTGCTCGCCCGCTATGAGCCGTGGGATCTCGACGTGCTCCGCACCGCCCCCGAGGCGCTGCTCGACAGCCAGCCTCTGTTCGATGCCACCGGCGGGGTGCACGCCGCCGCCGCCATCGACCGCGCCGGCGCCCCCGTGCTGGTGCGAGAGGACATCGGCCGCCACAACGCCGTGGACAAGGTGGTCGGCCGGCTACTGCTCGACGATTCCCTGCCGGCCGGAGATCTGGCGCTCGTGGTCAGCGGTCGAGGCTCGTTCGAGATGGTGCAGAAGGCGTGGGCAGCCGGCTTCAGCGCGCTGGTCGCCGTGTCGGCGCCGTCGGCCCTGGCCGTCGCCACCGCCCGCCGGGCCGGTCTCACCCTCGTCGGCTTCGCCCGGGGCGGGGCCGCCAACGTCTACAGCCCCGACCACCTCATCTGAGCCGGCCGTAGAATTGCAGCCATGACCGATGCGAATCCTGCGGCCCAGCTCAGCGAGGGGCTCGGCGTACTCCACTTGTTCTGGCGTCTGAGCGCGCTGGCCGACCGCCAGGTTGTGCTCGATGCGATCGGGAAAGCCGAGGCCGACGGGCATCAGGTGGTCACCGTGGCCATGCTCGGCCACAAGGCTGATCTCGCCTTGATGGCCCTCGCCGACGACTTCTGGGCGCTCAGGCGGCTGCAGACCGAGCTCAGCGGAGCCGGACTCGAGCTGGTCGACAGCTATCTCTCGATCACCGAGGTCAGCGAGTACGCGGCCGGGGTGCCCGACGAGATGAAGACGGCCCGGCTCTATCCCGATCTCCCCCCTGCTGGCAAGACCGCCTGGTGTTTCTACCCGATGAGCAAGCGTCGCCAGCCCGACCAGAACTGGTACCTGGCCGACTTCGAGCGGCGCAAGGAGCTGATGTACGAGCACGGCGCCTCGGGCCGGAAGTTCGCCGGCCGCCTGGTACAGCTCATCACCGCCTCGACAGGGCTCGACGACTACGAGTGGGGGGTCACGTTGTTCGCCGAGCGGCCCGACGACCTGAAGGACGTGGTCTATACGATGCGGTTCGACGAGGCGTCTGCTGTCTACGCCGATTTCGGGCCCTTCTACACCGGGATGGTGGCCCGTCCGCCGGTCGTCCTCGAGGAGATCGGCCTCAACTGACGACTTGACGGACCAGGGCCAAAGGATCTAGCACGCCTCGCGTTCGGCTGCCTACTCTTGATGAATGACCCATGGGGAGGACCCGCGGCTCGAGCGTGGCGAAGGCGACTCCACCCACGTCTCCGCTGCGACCTCACCGCCCGCTCCGCCCGAGCCATCACCGCCGACCGATCCCGGCCCCGGAGCCCGGCCCGAGCCCGACGCCAACGCGGCGTCGGATGCAACCGAGCAAGCGCACAAAGCGGATACCGCGGTCGAGCCTGCGCCCGAACCCGGTGGTGACGAGGGCGGCGAAGCGGACACTGCGGTCGAGCCTGCGCCCGAACCCGGTGGTGACGGGGGCGGCGAAGCGGACACTGCG
>Ga0224508_10002821_pt1 | contig 14594 bp, 12 predicted proteins | sample SF_Jan12_sed_USG_4_FD_170157 | JGI IMG/M metagenome (GOLD analysis project Ga0224508, IMG submission 170157) | Sediment microbial communities from San Francisco Bay, California, United States - SF_Jan12_sed_USGS_21 | ecosystem: Environmental > Aquatic > Marine > Sediment | place: USA... | reverse complement strand
AAGGCTTGCTTTACGCCCCTGTTTCCGTGCGCTACGGCGTGCTCGCGCTTGCCGGCCCCAAGGCGCGAATTCAGCTTGCGCGAATGACCGAAGAGGATGTCTCCAACAAAGCGCTTCCTAATCAGCATGCGGTCGAGATCGAGGTGGCCGGCGCACCCGCCCAGGTCATGCGCATCTCGCTCACCGGTGACCTCGGCTATGCGCTGCATCTACCCATGGAGTATCTGGCAACGGTCTATGAGGCAGCTTATGTCGTGGGCCAGGATCTCGGCCTTGTGGACGTCGGCGTCGACGCCATCGATTCGCTAAGGCTGGAAAGCGGCTTCGACCGTCTGGGCGGCGATGCCTTCGGCGATCTCTTCCCGAATGAGGCCGGCCTCGAAAGCCTGCTGAACCAAGAAAAGACTGATTTCAGCGGCCGGGCCGCCGTTCTCGCCCAGATGGAGCACGGCCCGACGCGACGCCGTGTCCTCGCCGCGGTCGAAGACGGGCCTGCCGACGCCATCGGCGGCGAGCCGGTCTACTGCAACAAGGCGATGGTCGGTTCCGTGATTGCCGGCGACTATGGGCACCACGCCGGCCAAAGCCTCGCCCAGATTTTGCTGCCCGTCGACTTCGCCAGGGGCGGCACCGAGATCGCCATCGATATCCTGGGCCAACGCCGAAGCGCAGTCGTCCTTGATGCGCCGCTTTTCGACCCCGAAAGCCAACCCCTCTCCATATGACATTCCTGGTGGTACAACCACATCGAGAGATTCACTTGGCGAGAAACATAACGCTTTGATTCCAATTGCAACGCCCCGTATGGCTCAAACGATGTGGTCATACCGCTGGATTGACGGAAAACCGCCAATCTTTATGAAGTCTTAACCCTACCATTGTATGAATGACTGTGAGTTGACGAAGGAAGCGTAGTGCCCAGCCCGACCGCCCTGCCCGCCTGGCGAGCTCTCGCCAATCACGCCGCCGAGATGAAGGAGGTTCATCTCCGCGAGCTTTTTTCGCGCGATCCCGAACGCTTCCAGCGCTTTGCGATCGACGATGACGGATTGCTCCTAGATCTCTCGAAGAACCGGATCACCGGCGAGACCGTGCGCCGCCTGGTCGAGCTCGCGCGCGCGGTCGATCTGGAAGGCTGGCGGGATCGGATGTTTGCGGGTGAGCCGATCAACGTGACCGAGGGCCGATCCGTCCTGCACGTTGCGCTGCGCAATCGCAGCAACCGCCCGATTCTCGTGGACGGCGAGGACGTCATGCCCGCGGTCAACGCGGTGCTCGCGCGCATGCGTTCGTTCACCGAGCGGGTGCGCAATGGGGACTGGCTCGGCCATGACGGACAGACCATCACCGATGTCGTCAATATCGGCATCGGCGGCTCGGATCTCGGCCCGCTGATGGTGACCGAAGCGCTCAAGCCCTACGGGCGCAACGACCTGCGTGCGCATTTCGTGTCCAACGTGGACGGCGCTCATTTGACTCATTGCCTGGCGGGCCTTGATCCGGCGCGCACCCTGTTCATCGTCGCCTCCAAGACCTTCACCACCCAGGAGACCATGACCAACGCCGGCTCGGCGCGCGCTTGGCTGATCGAGGGCCTCGGCGACCAGGCGGCGGTCGCCAAGCATTTCGTTGCCGTCTCGACCAACACGGGCGCTGTTTCGTCCTTTGGGATCGATACCGCCAACATGTTCGAATTCTGGGACTGGGTTGGTGGGCGCTACAGCCTGTGGTCGGCGATCGGCTTGCCGATCGCGCTCGCCATCGGCATGGACCGGTTCGAGGAGCTTTTGGCCGGCGCCCATGCCATGGACGAGCATTTTCAAACCGCGCCGCTCGAGCAAAACATGCCTGCCCTGCTGGGACTGATCGGTGTTTGGTATCGAAATTTCTTCGGCGCTTCGAGCCATGCGGTGCTCCCCTATGATCAGCATCTGCATCGCCTGCCGGCCTATCTGCAACAGGGCGATATGGAGAGCAACGGCAAGACCATCCGCCGGGACGGCGCGCGCGTCGATCATGCCACCGGCCCGATCATCTGGGGAGAGCCCGGCACCAACGGCCAGCACGCGTTCTATCAGCTGATCCATCAGGGCACCGAGCTGGTCCCCGCCGATTTCCTGGCGGCCGCGGTCAGCCAAACGCCGCTTCACGACCATCACGAAAAGCTGCTCGCCAATTTCCTGGCGCAGACCGAAGCGCTCGCCTTCGGCAAGACCGAAGCGGAAGCGCGCGCCGAGCTCCAAGCCGCGGGCTTGAGCGGGGACGCGCTCGAGACGCTCTTGCCGCACAAGCTGTTCGAGGGCAACAAGCCGACCAGCGCCCTCCTCTATGAGAAACTCACCCCGCATATGCTCGGCCGCTTGATCGCGCTGTACGAGCACAAGATTTTCACCCAGGGGATCGTCTGGGGCATCAACAGCTTCGATCAATGGGGCGTCGAACTCGGCAAGCAGCTTGCCCAGGCGATCCTGCCCGAGCTCAAGGACGACCGCATGATCGCGAGCCACGACAGCTCGACCAACGGCCTGATCAACCGGATCAAGCGGCTGCGTCGTCAGGGCGGCTGAAGCTCGGAGGCTGAGAGTTCGAGGTCCGAGCCACGTTCTCCGCTCTGGCGAGCGCGATGTCCATATTGGAGATGTCGCCATCGTCGTCGAAGCTCTGCACGTCGAGGATGTCGGAAAAGACGAAGTCGTGCCCGGCGAGAAAAGTGATCAGGTCGGCGAATGCGCACCCCTCTCATGCCGCTTGCCGACCGACGTCTCGACGATCAGATAGGCGGCTTTGGCCAAGGTCGCGATTGCCCCCTTCAAGACCTCCAGCTCGAAGCCTTCGGTGTCGATCTTGATCAAGAATGGCTGGCGATAGCGCTGATCGATCATCAAGTCGAGCAGACGTACCTCGACCTGCCTCTCCTCCGGCGGCCGATCCATGCCGCAGCCTTGCCAATAGGCGCACAGCTCCGTGGACACGGCATAGAAGCTCGAACTGCTGGGCCCCCGGAGATCGACATCGAGCGGCAACACACCCGCCACGATGCCGGCGGCGAAAGGAAGAATGTCGGCCTGATGTTCGGCGCTGATGCGCAAGAGATCCGGCTCGAACGTGGGATTAGGCTCGACCAGCACCAGCTTCGCTTCCGGAAACTGATAGAGCCAGGGCGTGCCTTTGGCGACGCCGATGTCGATCACCGTGCCGGATCGATAGCCTTTGGCCTAGAGATGGCGGCTAGAGTTGTCCGGCCCTCGAACCGGCGTTCCGATCGGCTTGAGCTCAAAGCCGCGGCGATGGAGCAACGATCTTATCAGCGATTTCAGCATCGGTGTCTTTCGATGGGTTGATATACCAATGGTTGAAGTACCTTCAGATAGCCACACTGTTAGCCTCTAAAAAAAACCGAGCGCATCCAGCCGTTGCCGTGGTTGGATCTGCCTCGTATCGTTGGAGCCTGTAACCAAAACGGGAGGGCATGTTGGCGGGTTGGACGGAGCGGTTCGGGCTTGCGGGACGCTGGGCGATGGTGACCGGCGCCTCCAAGGGGATCGGGCTTGAGATCTGCAAAGTGCTGGCGGATGCCGGTGCCGATATCGTTGCGGTCGGCCGTGACAACAAGGGGCTTGAAGAGGCACGCGCCTCCGTGCAGCGCGCATCTCGAGAATGCCTGGTGGTCGAGGCTGATCTAGCAACCATCGAGGGCTGCAACCAGGCGACGCGCGACGCGCTGGCCCATGCCGGCACGATCGATATTCTCGTCAACAATGCCGGGATCGCTTTGATCGATCCCCTCATCGAGGCCACCGCCGCCCGCTGGGACGAAACCATGGCGATCAATCTGCGCGCACCTTTCCTTTTGGCGCAGGCGGTCGTGCCGAGCATGATCGCCAAGAGAGCAGGCAAGATCATCAACATATCGTCGCAAGCCGGCGTCGTCGGCCTCGAACAGCATGGCGCCTACTCGGCCTCGAAGGGCGGACTGAACATGCTGACCAAGGTCATGTGCATAGAATGGTCGAAACACAACATTCAGTGCAACGCCGTCTGCCCAACGATCGTCTTGACGCCGATGGGCAAGCAGGTCTGGGGGGACAGGTCAAAAAGTCAGCCGATGCTCGACAAGACACCGCTCGGCCGTTTCGGTCAGCCGGTCGAAGTCGCGGATCTCGTGCTGTTCCTCTCATCGAGCGCCTCAGATCTGATCACCGGCGAATGCGTCTTGATCGACGGTGGCTTCACGTCGATGTGAAGGCTATCGGCTCCTGATGACGCGAACCGCTTGGTCAGATCGGAAAGACCCTATCGGCTCGAAATTCGCACGCCTGCACATAGATCTGCCCGTTCAGGACCAAAACGCCTAGCCCTGATGAGATGGCGGATCGATCGGTTTATTGGCGACGGTGTTGGTGATGGCGCTCGGCATTACCAAAGCTGCGGATCGATTAGGCCGGCGAGATCGTCATGTTCGGGGCGAAAGATGCGCCGAACAACCGATGCTGCGAAGTTCCAGTCTGTCCATGAAGGCAACACCATACGGATCCGACGATATCTACAGTGTTGGAAATTAGTCGGGGACGGTGTCGCCTTCCGAGATGCCAGGCAATATCACGCTCGACCTTCTCGCCTCAGATTCAATCCTCTACGATAAAGCTCCTGAATACCAGATGCTGTTCCTCACCTGTCGGGACGCATAGAGGATGTTTCGTGCGCAGGCTTCGCGGCGCGCATGCGGCAAGAATCCAGGAGCCTTCAACGAGTTACGACCGACATGAGCAAACGCACCAAGAACATCCTGTTCATCATGTTCGACCAGCTGCGCTTCGACTATCTGAGCTGTGCCGGCCATCCCAGCCTGGAAACCCCGAACATCGACCGGCTGGCAGCCCGGGGCGTGCGTTTCACCAACGCTTATGTGCAGTCTCCAGTCTGCGGCGCCTCGCGCATGTCCTTCTATACCGGGCGCTACGTTCAATCCCACGGTGCCGCCTGGAACGGCTTTCCCTTGAAGGTCGGCGAGATGACGCTTGGCGATCACCTCCGCCCGCTCGGCATGGATTGCTCGCTGGTCGGCAAGACCCACATGCGGGCCGATGCCGCCGGCATGGCGAGGCTGGGCCTCAGCCCGGATAGTGTGATCGGCGCGCGGGTGGCGGAATGTGGTTTCGATGTGTTCGAGCGCGACGACGGTCTGCGCGCCGAGGGGCCGGACGGTCTCTATGATCCCAGCGGCGCCGAGGCGTACAACGCCTATCTCCGGGCCAAAGGTTACAGTTCGGAAAATCCCTGGCATGACTTCGCGAATGCCGGTGTCGACGACAACGGAGAGATCGCGTCCGGCTGGTTCATGCAGCATGCCGACAAGCCCGCGAACATTGCGGAGGAGGACAGCGAGACCCCCTACATGACCCGCCGCGGCATCGCCTTCATGGAGCAAGCCGGAGAAAAACCCTGGCTGTGCCACCTCTCCTACATCAAGCCGCACTGGCCCTATATCGTGCCCGCCCCCTATCACGACATGTACGGCCACAATCAGGTCCTGCCGGTGGTCCGTCACGACAAGGAGCGGGACAACCCGCACCCGGTCTATGAGCAGTTCATGACCAATGCGATTGGCCAGGCCTTTTCGCGGGACGACGTCCGGGAAAAAGTCGTACCCGCCTATATGGGTCTGGTGAAGCAATGCGACGACCAGATGGGCGTGCTGTTCCGCTGGATGGAGGAGACGGGGCGCATGGACGACACCATGATCGTCCTGACCTCCGATCACGGTGACTATCTCGGCGACCACTGGCTCGGCGAGAAGGATCTGTTTCACGCCCCTTCCGTGAAAGTGCCGCTCATCGTCTTTGATCCTTCGTCCGCCGCCGATGCCACCCGCGGCTCGGTCTGCGACGCGCTGGTGGAGAGCATCGACCTCGCCGCCACCTTCATCGAAGTCGCCGGCGGCGACGTGCCTGATCATATCGTCGAAGGTCGCTCCCTCCTCCCCTTCTTGTACCGGCAGTCGCCCGGCGACTGGCGAAGTTTCGTCATCTCCGAATATAATTATTCGGTCATGCCGATGTGCGCCAAGCTGGGCCTGGAGCCGAAACAAGCCGTCCTTTTCATGGTTGCCGATGACAAATGGAAGCTCATCCATGCCGAAGGTTTCGGCCGCCCGATGCTGTTCGATCTCGAGAACGACCCCAACGAGTTCGAGGACCTAGGCGAGAACCCCGCCTTTGAGGGGGTGCGCGCCATGATGTATGAAAAGCTCTTCCAATGGTCCCGACGCCACGCCCAGCGCACCACCCGGTCCGAGGCCGAGATCAAAGCGATGCGCGGCAAGTCCCGAAGAAAAGGCATCCTGCTTGGCGTCTATGACGGCAGTGAGGTGCCGGAAGAACTGACGGTGAAATATCGGGGCCGACTCGGATGAGGCTGCGCCAAGTGGATGTTCCTATGTGGTCGCACCACTCCGATGTGGTCGCTACCACCGATGTGGCCGCGCCACTAGTCTCGGAGGAGCGCCAAGCTCTCCGGTTCCCAGCTAAGCCAGAGACGGCCGGGATTGATGCGCTCGGCGACGTCGGTCGCATCGAAGGCGCGGATGACGGCGCTTTCGCCGACAGCGATATCGAGCACGGTGCGACTGCCCTTGAACACCCGCTTGACTAGGCGGCCCTCTAACGCGTTGTCGCTGGTCGGACGATCTCGATGCAGCCTTATGCGCTCCGGCCGAAGGGCTGCGCTCACGCTCTGGCCGATGGTCGGACGCTGATCGCCGATGGCGGCGTGTAGCAAAACACCTTGCCAGTCGATGGCTACGCGCTGGCCGTCGATGCTCCTGACCGCACCGGAAAAAAAATTGGTCTCGCCGATGAACTCGGCGACGAAGCGGCTGGCGGGGTGATGGTAGAGTTCTTCAGGCGTTCCGCTCTGCTCGACCCGGCCGTGGTTCATCACCACGATGCGATCGGACATGGTCAGCGCCTCGTCTTGGTCGTGGGTGACGAAGAAGAAGGTTTTTCCCGTTCGTTTTTGGATGTCTTTGAGTTCGAGTTGAACTTGGGCGCGCAGTTTGGCGTCGAGGGCGGCTAGCGGTTCGTCGAGGAGAAGCAGGCGCGGATCGCGCGCAAGCGCGCGGGCGAGCGCCACGCGCTGTCGTTGTCCGCCCGAAAGCTGGTCCGGCGTGCGTTCGCGCAGCGGCTCTAGTTCGAGCAGGGCGAGGAGTTCATCGAGACGGCGCTCGATCGCAGATCGACTTTCGCCTTTCAGTTCCAGCCCAAACGCCATGTTGCCGGCGACGGTCATGTGGGGAAAGAGCGCATAGTCCTGGAACACCATGTTGACGTCGCGCTTGTTGGGCGGAAGGGCGGTCACGTCTTCCCCTGCCAGCACCACGCGCCCTTTGTTCGGCCGTTCGAAGCCGCCGGCGATGCGCAGCGTGGTCGACTTGCCGCAGCCTGAAGGGCCGAGGAAGGTTACGAACTCGCCGGCCATGATCTGCATGTCCAGATCGTCGACCGCGACCACATCGCCGAAGCGCTTGGTGATGCGGTCGAGATGCACGACAATTTCGGTATGGCTGGTCATGGCAAGTCAACCCGGGTCACGGCGTGACCCGCCTGGTCCAGCGTTCCGCCCAAAGACCGAGAACCGCGGTGATGACCAGGGCGACGGTGGCGATGGCGTTGATCTCGGGCGACATGCCGGAACGCAGCTTGGCGAAGATCAGGACCGGAAGCGTCGGCTCGTAGCCGCCGAGGAAGAAGGAGCGGACGAAGTCGTCGAAGCTGAGCAGCAGGCAGAAGACGGCGGCGCCGATCAGAGCGGGCTTGAGGTAGGGAAGCGTGATGCGCAGGAAGGTTACGGCCTGGTCCGCGCCGAGATCGCGCGCGGCTTCGAGCTGGCTTTGCGGCAACGTGCTGAGCCTGGCCATGACCACCAGGGCGACGAAGGGGACGTTGTGCACGGTATGGCCGAGGATGATCGCGATCATGCCCGGATCGATCTCCAAGAGCCGCGCGTAGATGCGAAGCGAGATCGCCGAGATGATGCCTGGGATGACCGCGGGCAGGCAAGTGAGCGCAAAGAGGGCGGCGCGACCGAAAAAGCGGTTCGGGCCGAGAAGCAATGCGATCCAGGTGCCGATGAACAGCGAGAGCGCCGTTGATGCGATCGCGATCGTCATGGAGTAGGCGAAAACGTCGATCACCTCGGCGCTTTCAAAGACACCGAGATACCATTCCAGGGTCCAGGCCTTGATCGGAAAACCGATGAACTTCGAGGCCTTGAAGCCCATCAGCACCATCAGCATCAGCGGCACGAACAGATAGATGACGAACGCCCAGTAGATCATCGACATCAGGACGCGCGTGTTGCCGGTCATTGCAACAACCCCTTGCCGCCCCGGCCCATCACTTTCAGGAACAGCCCGGTAAGTGCGAGCGTCGCGATCAGCATGATGCTGGCGAAGGCAGCGCCCACCGGCCATTGATCGCCGGCCACATGAAAGAAGCCGGCGATGGTCTCGGCGAACACCGTGGTGCTCGGCCCGCCAAGCAAGACCGGCGTGGCATAAAAACCGGTGGAGATCAGGAAGACCAGGGTGCAGCCCGAAGTGATCCCTTCCTTGGAGAGCGGCAGCGTCACGCGCCAAAATCTCGTCCACGGACCGGCGCCGAGATCGGCCGCGGCCTCGCGGTAACTGTCCGGGATTTTCTCCAGCGCCGAATAGAGCGGCAAGAGCATGTAGAGCGCCGTCAAATAGACGATGCCGACGCTCATCGAAAAGGTGGTGTACATGAACGGGATCGGCCGCTCGATCAGGCCGATGGATTTGAGCAGCAGATTGATCGCACCGTTATTGCCAAGGAGAATCATGATCGCGTAGGTACGAACGATCTCGCCGACCCAGAACGGGATCAGAATGAGTAGCAGAAATATCATCTGGTTTCGGCGCTTGACGTGCTTGGCCAGAAAATAGGCAACCGGGTAGGTCAAGAGCAGCGTCGAGAGCGTGACGATCAGCGCAAAAATCAGCGTTCGAAAAAACGGCATCATGAAGATGCGCTCTTCGAAGAATTTTTTCCAGTTCGCAACCGTGAACCCGGGCTCTTGTCCGACGGTCGGCGGGTAGGAGTCCAAAAAGCTCACCCAGAACATCTGCAGGATCGGCCCGAGATGGGCGACCAGCACCCAGGCGACCGGCAGCGAGGCGAGCAGCAGGAACTGCCGGCGGGGTGATTTGAAGATCAAGTCGGTCAGGGATTGATAGCCGGAATGGCTAACAAGAGCGCCCCAAAAAGGGCGACGGTCGCCGGACGCCGAGGCTGCGCCATACGCCGATGAGGAGAGCCTCGTCCGCTCACCCATCGTCATTGCCGGGCTTGACCCGGCAATCCACGCCCGAGCCAGAAACCTGACGTCGTCGACCGGCTGACGAGTGGATGCCCGGGTCAAGCCCGGGCATGACGATCTCCTGGAACCGTCTCGTCACCACGCGCCGCGTCAAGCAGCCTTCACTTCCTCGACCGCCGGGTCGACCAGCTTGTATTTCATGTCGTTGGCCTCGGCGCGGAAGAACTGCAGGCCGGCGAGCTCTTCCTTGGTGAAGGAGGAAGCCTTTTGTTCGAGCTCGGTCAGATGGTCGGATGCTCCATTGTAGGTCGAGATGAAGCCTGAGGATTTGGTCATCTGGGCGCCGACTTCCGAGTTCGCGAGCAGCGCATCGAGGAAGGTGTAGGCGTTGTCGGCATTGGGTCCGTTATTGGCGACGTTGAGTGTGTAGACGAAGCCGTAGGAACCTTCCTTCGGGATGGTCATCGCAACGGGGAACCCGTCCATGATTAGCTTCGAAATCGGGCCGTTCCAAGCATGGGCGAGCACGATGTCCTGGTTGATGAACATCTGCTGGACCTCGGCGCCGGCATCATAATATTTCCGCACCATGGGCTTGTGCTCGATCATCAGATCACGGATCTCGGTGACGATGCGGGCTGCCTCGTCCGGGTTGTCCATATACTCGACCATGTTGCCGTCATAGCCTTTGTAGAGCATCAGGACGGACATCATGTCCTGGATGATGTAGGCGATCTGGCCGCTGTATTTCTCGTCGAACATCACGTCCCAGCTCAACGCCTCCTCGGGCGTGACCACTTCGGTGTTGTAGGCCATGACCTCGGCGCCGGAGAGGATGGGCGCACCCCACTTCTCGCCATTGATGGTTGCCCAGTCACTCTCCGAATAGACCGGATTGATGTTGCCCCAGTTGGAAAGGCGGCCGGTGTCCATCGGGGCAAGGAGCCCGCTGTCGATGAACTGCAGGAAGCGGTGCCCTGCGACGGTGACGATATCGGCGGTCGGGTTCGGCGCTTCCGCTGCGAGCAGATTGAACTGCTTACCCTGATCGTCCACCAGGCGAATGTTGACCTTGATGCCGGTCTCGGCCTCGAACGCCGCCTTGAAATCGTCGGGCACGAAATTGGCGTAGGTCCAGATATTCACCTCTTTGCCGTCCTGAGCACTGGCGTGCTTGAGATAGGCAGGCGCTGCCAGCACCGTGCCGGTGGCTGCCGTGGTCTGGAGGAATGTGCGTCGGTTGAACCTGGCCATGGGTCGTCTCCCTGAGGACTTTTGATAGGCACGAGGGACCGGGCGTCACCCGATCATCCGCTCGCTGTCGGAAAGCCTTGTTTGCTCAGCTTTTTTAAGTCTGCAAGCGGCATCGCCTGCAAGTCAAGGGCGGGCAGCAGATCGTTCGCTTCTGCGAAATCGATGCCGTACATCGCCGAGAAGATATCGATCCCGGCCTGATGCAACTTCGCCGTTTGCCCGGTCATGTCCCCGAGCATGACGGTCGGCAGCAGACCATAGGGCACATCCTCGGTGACATACCGACTGTCCGCACTGGCCGGCCCCGTCCCACCGCGTCCCGCCTCGTGCATCTCCTGATTCATGTCGCTGGTGCTGGCAACAGGCACGTGAAAGGACAGATGAAAATGCTCGAAGATGGTGCGCACCGACAGACCCAGGCGATCGGCGATCGCGAGCCGTTCCCGATCAAGCGCTTCCAGAAGCCTGCCGACCTTCGGCGTCACGTTCTGCCCCTGGCTCCAGACCTCGCCCCGCTCCATCCGCGTCATGTTGCCAAGCGCAATGCCCATATGGTTCTGCGGATTGAGGTTGGACAGTGCTATCGCCAACAACCCCTCCCGCTCCACAAACCTCTCCCCGAAGAGCCGCCGGCTCACGGTGGACGCTGTTGCGGAGTCTCTTTCGGGTATCGTCGCGATGTCAATCTTTGCTCTGATTGTATTTACCGTGACGCGGGTCACGTCCTGTTGGCGTGCCGTCACGGCAGTCGTGCCCCAGGCGACGATCGGTGGCGACACGCCAAGCGTTGACAAGAGCTTTGAAAGGTAGAGTGCACCGAAGGAGGCGTGCGAGCTGATCAGGACGGTCTGGTCGCTGCGCAGATGCGGAGCGAGCGCATCGAAGACGGCTTTGTGGCCATAGGCGGGAAGCGCGATCAGGATGACGTCGGCCCAAATCGCAAGCTCCTCGGCACTATGCGCAACAGCTGGATGAAACGTCCCTTCGACGGCCCCCTCGGCCACCAGCGGCGCGCCGGCTGCAAGCTCGGCGGTGCGCGTGCCCGACGGCGACCACAGCATCACCCGATGCCCGGCCTGCTCCAGAAGGGCGGCATTGCCGAAGGCCACCGAGCCCGCGCCTGCAATCCCGACCTTCAAGCCAGACACCTCAGCCAATGTCGACGCTCCCCGTCGTTACGGGGTCGCCTAGGATGTGCATGAGGCGGTTGGCCCAGGCGAAGAGGGATGTCGAGAGGATAAGGTCGACGATCTCTTCTTCGGAGAGGCCAGCGTCGCGAAGTTTCCCGACGTCATCCGCTGTCGCTTCGGGTGGGGATTTCGAGAGCTTCATCGAAAAGTCGACGATGGCCTGATTATAGGGGGCGAGTCTGACCTCTTCGCCGTCTTCGAACAGGGCCGCCATGATCTCGCCGCTCTTGGTGAGCTGGTTGTAGCGGCTGGCGTGGACGGCGGCGCAGTAGATGCAGCGATTGACGATGGAGGCTGCGGTTGCCCCAAGCTCGCGCCCGGTGCGGCCGAGGCCGCCTCGGTTATACATGATCGCGTTAAAGAGGGGCGATCGTTCTTGCAGGATCTCGACGTCGTGAGCAAGCGTCAGGACGTAGTCGGAAACCTTGGTGTTGGAAGGCGTCACCTTGAGCGCTTCGAGTTGTTCAGGCGTGGCGTTTTCGAGATCGACCGGCGTCACGCGCGGTTGCCATTCGGGCACTTCGGTGGTGAAGTCATGAATGACGTCGCTCATGGATCAGTCCTCATCAACCGCAGGCCTTCGACCAAGCGGATCTCATAGGCAAGAAAGGCGTTCAGCTGAGTGAGGCGAACGATGTCGGCATCGGCGATGCCGGCGTTACTTAGGCTTTCGATGTCTTCCGTCGTCGCGTCTTTCGGGCTAACTGCGACCCTATCGGTGAAAGCAAGCATCGCTTGCAAACGCTCGTCGGCCCCGCCATCGAAGGACGGGTCGGCGAGCTTCGTGTCGTCATCGCTCAGGTCTTGCCCATAGTGTTGAGCCAGATCTTCTTTGCCATTGAGCCGAGCAATGCGCGCAGCTAGCCCAGCGCGCTGGCCATGGGAAAAAGCGCCCGTGTCCTTCGGCCTGAGCACGGCGGCGCTCGCCGCATCGGTCATCGCCAGGATATCGGCGCGCAGTTTGGGAGTATCGATCGCCTTGATCCCGGCCAATTCGGTGATCCTGTCGCTGGTCATGGCAGAGCGTCCTCCTGATCATCGTCGGGCAAGGGACTCTCGGTCCATTCATCACCCTGAAGCTCCGGCTTTTCGTAGTCCTGCAAGGCCTGCCAGTGGGCCTCGATATCTTCGCGGTACAGCGTGGCGGCGAGGTCGCGGGCGAGCCAGGCGGCGCCTTCGCTGATGCCTGGGATGTCGCCGCTGATTTTTCCAAGGCTCGCGGTGGCGCCGTAGTTGAAGCAGTACACTTTGCTGAGCCAGAGGGCTGTGCCCGGTGTTTTCTCGCGGAAAGTGAAGTCTGGGTTGAGGTAGGGAAAGCGACCGAGATCGGGATCGCGTTCGTCCTCGGGCGGCGTGTAGATATCCTCCCAAAGCTGGATCTCGGCGGCGATTTTTCCGAACTCGGTTCGAGCCAGCGGATCGGTGGTGAAGCCGGTGCCCAGTATCAAAAAATCGGTCGGCAGGCAGCGCCTGCTGGCAATGTTTATTCGAAGGGCGTTACCATCGACACGTACATCCGTCACCGGCGCGCCGAGGTGAAAGCTGACGGCATCCTGACGGTTGGCGCGGCGGGTCGAGCCGTGGGGTGCAGGGGTTTGCGTTTCGAAGGAATAATGCATGAAACGCCAGCGCCATTCATCGGGAAGGGCGGCGAAACCTGCGGAAAAGCCGAACGAGCCGATGCCCATCATCTTGTTGACGGTCGGCATTGTCTTGCGGCGCGCGAGCAGGCGGACCTCAGCGGCACCAGCCTCCGCCGCCTCGGCCGCGTTCTCGACCGCGGATGCGCCGACGCCGATCACGGCGACGCGCTTGCCTTCGAGCGCTGCAAAATCGATGTCGTCCGCCGAATGTGCCCAAAGGTCACGCGGCACGCCCTCCATGAAGGCGGGGATGTTGGGATGGCCGGTGCCTTCGCGCCCGGTCGCCATGATCAGCTTTCGGGCAACGAGGCGTTGCTCCCTCGCCCCCTCGCCACCGAGCTCGAGCCGCAAGAGATCGCCCTCGGGTTCGATGCGCCGCACCTCGACGTTGTTCTCGACCGGTATGTTCAGGACGTTCCTGTACCAGCGGAGATAGTCCATCCACATGGTTCGCGGGATCTTGTCGAGGGCGTCCCACGCCTTGGCGTCGAATTGGGCTTCGAACCAGGCGCGAAAGGTGAGCGAGGCCATGCCGTAGGCGGGTCCCGTTAGGTGCTTGGGTGAGCGCAGCGTTTCCATGCGCGCATAGGTCACCCAAGGCCCCTCGAAGCCAGCAGGGCTACGGTCCACGATGCGCACGTTCCGCATGCCGGCGGATTGCAGCGCGAACCAGGCGAGCATGCCGCACATGCCGCCACCGACGATCACCACGTCGACCACCGGATTGCCAGCGGCATTGCGCGGGGCGACCCAATTGGCAGGCGGACGGCAGAGTTCGACAAGATCCCGGTTAACGCGTGCATTGAGGGTGGCGAGACCCGCCTCGGCGTATTCTCCCGTTGGGTTCATTGGCTCCCTTGCTCTATTGATGCTGATCTCTTCACCCTGCAATCCCAAAGCCAGCAGCGCAATCCCAGCCGCACCGCCAAAATAGAACCGCATACCGTGGACCGGAAGAACACGTTCATCAACAACGCCCCCAAGTCCATGAGGTGGCCACGCCACCTAGCCTTGGGTGGGCCAGGCGCGGTGTTCGTCGTCGATGACGAAGACGTGGCGATGGCGCCAGACGCCGCCGCGGCGGGTGGCGTCTTGAAGGTGGGGGTGGTCGGCGGGCAGGTCGGCGTGGATGTGCTCCACCACATCGGGGTCGTCGGCGGGCCAGAGGTGC
>Ga0224508_10002820_pt1 | contig 14595 bp, 13 predicted proteins | sample SF_Jan12_sed_USG_4_FD_170157 | JGI IMG/M metagenome (GOLD analysis project Ga0224508, IMG submission 170157) | Sediment microbial communities from San Francisco Bay, California, United States - SF_Jan12_sed_USGS_21 | ecosystem: Environmental > Aquatic > Marine > Sediment | place: USA... | reverse complement strand
TCCAGACCCGGGAAGTCCGCCAGTTCCCGCTCCAGCGCCCGGTGGATGTCCTGGGTGCCGCAGATGAAGCGGACCGAGGCCATGCCGAAACCGTGCTCGTCCATCGCCTTCTTTGCCGTGGCGATCAGGCGCGGATGGTCGGCGAGGCCCAGGTAATTGTTGGCGCACATGTTCAGGACCTCGGCGCGGCCCTGGGGCGTCGTCACACCGATATGGGCCGATTGCGGGGTGACGATCTCGCGCTCGTGCTTGGCCAGGCCCTCGGTTTCGAGGGTGTCGAGCTGGGCCTGGATATCGGCGATCAGGGCATGGGACATGGGCGGGCTCCTCCTGTGGGAGGGATGGACCCCGGGCGGGGGCCGCGTCAACCGGGTGGGTGTGAGAAGCGGCGTGTCTCACAGTGAGAATTTTAGTTAGTTATCTGTTTTTGCTGGATAAATTAGTTAATATTAACCCGAATGAAAGGATTTGTGCGAGGGGTGCCAGAAACATTAAACCGGCCACCCTATCACCGCGCCGAGGGTTTGACCGCGGTGCGGCCCAATTGGCGCTCGCGCCAAGCGGTGAAGGCACCGGCGCCGGCGATCAGCGCCATGCCCAGCAGGCTCAGCCCGTCCGGAAAATCGCCGAACAGGACCAGACCCCAAAGGGTCGCGAAGATCAGGTAGCAATAGTCGATCGGCGCCAACCAGCTCGACTCGGCATTCTGATAAGCCATCGTCAGCCCCAGATTGGCGAGCACGTTCAGCATCGAGCAGACAACCGCCGTGCCGACCAAGAGCCCGGTCAATGGCAGCCAGGCGCGGGCGATATAGGGCACCGTCTGCTGGATGGCTTCGCTGGGCGGGAAAGCGGAGAGGACGGCCAGCCCCAAAGTGGAGGCCGTGAAATAGGCGAGCGCCACGCCGGTCGCGAGCGTCACCGGCGATTCCTGGCGGCAGAAGCGTCGGGTCACGATGACCATGCAGGCATAGGAAAACCCGGCGCCAACCGGTAGGACCTTGATCCACGAAAAATCTTCGCTGCCGGGCTGCAGGATTAGGAGCGCGCCCGTGGCGCCCGCCAGCACGGCGCCGATGCGCCGGATGCCCACATTCTCGCCCAGCAAGACGCCGGAGAGGATGGTAACGAAGATCGGATAGGTGTAGAGCCCCGCCCCCATCTGGGCGAGCGTCACCTGCGGCAGGCCGCCGAAGAAAAAGAGTGCCGTGATCAGCAGAAGAACGCTGCGGACCGTGACCGCCCAGAACTTCTGAGGACGCCTGGGCAATGTTCCCCAGACCGCCCTGGCCAGCACCAGCAGGAAGCAGAGATTGCCCGCCGAGCGCATGAGCTGGAACTGCCAAAGCGAGGTCTCGGCACCCGCCAGCCGCACCAGACCGTCCTGGAGCCCCAGGACGAAGAGGCTGACCGCCATCAGCCCCGCAGCCAGGCCCGGCCGGTCCCGGTCACTGCCGTCGAAAAGGCTGATCCGGGTCATGCGCCCCCTCGCCCTTTTGGGCCCTCAGGCCCGTTTGCCCTGCACCACCCGGTCGAGGATCATGGCGCAGAAGAGGATCGCGAAACCGGCCAGGATGCCGTGCCCGACCGAGGCGTAGGTCAGCGCCTCGAGCACGTCCTCGCCCAAGCCCTTGGCGCCGATCAGCGAGGCCACCACGACCATGGCGAGCGAGAGCATGATGGTCTGATTGACGCCCGCCAGAATCGACGGCGCGGCCAGCGGCAGGTCGACCTTGGTCAGCAGGTACCATTTCGAGGCCCCATAAGCGATGGCGGCTTCTCGGATCGTCTCGGGCACCCCGCGCAAGCCGAGGACCGTCAGGCGCACCACGGGCGTGCCGCCGAAGATCATGGTGATGACGATCGCCGCCGGCTTGCCAACGCCGAAGAAGGCTATCACCGGGATCATGAAAACGAAGGCGGGCATGGTCTGCATGAAGTCCATGATCGGGCGCACCACCGCATAGAAGCGCGGCCTGCGCGCGCAGAACATGCCGAGCGGTATGCCGAGCGCGATCGAGATCAGCGCCGCGGTGCCGAGCAGCGCCAGCGTGGTCATCGCCTTCTCCCAGAACCCGAGCAGGCCCATATAGGCGAGAAACGCGCCCGACCAGAGAGCGGTGCGCGGGCCAGCCGTCAGCCCCGTCAGCAGCACGATGAAGCTGCCGATGATCATCCAGGGTGTCTCGACGAAGATCAGTTCCAGAGAGTCGAGGACAATGCGAATGACGAAGGTCACGTTGTCGAAAAACCAGACTGACGCCAGCTTCAACCAATCTATGAACCCTTCGACGATCTCTATTGATTTCAGTCTGTAATTTGGATCAGTGGGAAATTCCGCAAGATACGGAATCGCCCCCGGCGCGCTGAAATGCACCGCGCCGACACCGGCGACGATGGCCATGAAAAGAATGCTGAGTCCGGTTCTGAATGGCGTCAGCCCGGATGCAATCGTGCGGTCCGAGAGCCAATCCGAGAAGCGCTTTTCCAGCACCTGATTGGCGACCGCGCCCTGAGCCAGCTTCGCGGCGGCGAGCAAGGCAATACCGAATGCCGCAACCCAAATCGCCGATGCCTCGGCCGCCAACGCCTCTTGCCGATAACCGTCGATGGCCGCTTCGAGCGAATCCACGTTGCGCCGGAACACGTCCACGTTCGCGGCGTTCTTACTAATCGCTGCTTCCAATTGCTCGCGGCGCAGATTCAGCGTGCCCTCCACCGCGGCGATCCGTTCGCGTGCCTCGGCCCCCAGATCGCCGAAGAGGCCCCGGGCGATCTGGATGATCGCGAAGCCTTCCAGCACCACGAAGGGTAGTGCCCAGTTCCAGAGGCCCCGCATCCCCAGCCAGACCGGACCCAGCAGTGCCGCGATCCAGTTGAAGGTCCAGGTGAACCCCGCCCGCCCGCCGATCTTGGTGAATTGACTTCGGTAATAATCGGGGCTGGTCACGACGAACTCGGCCACCAGGTCAGTGCGGCTTTCGTTGAGACCAGGGGCAGGCCCCGCGAGCGTGGTGTCGGTCATGACGTCTCGGTCCCTTCGATAACGGTCTGCAGCAGATCGGCGCGGGTGATCACCCCGATCCTAGTGCCCGCCGGATCGGTGATGGCCAGCGGCGTGTCGGCCTCAATGGCGGCAGTGATCAGAACGCTGAGATTGACGTCCTCGCCGAAGCTGGGGGCAGTCTCCGCCAACGGTCCATTGGCGCTTTCGAATTCAGCCAGCGGTTTCATGACCGCGTGGGCGCGCACGACCTTCAGCCGTGAGATGCCGGCCACGAAATCGGCCACGTAGTCGTCAGCCGGGTGCATCACGATTTCCTCGGGCGTGCCGATTTGCACCACGCGGCCATCGCGCATGATGGCGATCCGGTCGCCGATGCGCACAGCCTCGTCCAGATCGTGGGTGATGAAGACGGTGGTCTTGCGCATTCGGGCCGCGAGTTTCATGAACTCGGTCTGCAACTGCCGCCGGATCAGCGGATCGAGAGCCGAGAAGGGCTCGTCCATCAGCAGCACTTCCGGATCGGCGGCCAGCGAGCGGGCGAGGCCGACCCGCTGCTGCATGCCCCCGGAAAGCTCGTGCGCGAATTTGTTGCCCCAGCCGCTCAGCTCGACCATCGCGAGGCAGCGCTCGGCCACTTCCATGCGCTGGTTCTTGTTGACACCACGGATTTCCAGCGGGAGCGCGATGTTGTCCAAAACCGAGCGGTGCGGCATCAGCGCGAAGTTCTGAAAGACCATTGCGATATGCTCGTTGCGGAAGCGGCGTAACTCGCTCTCCGGGATCGCCATCACGTCCTGGCCGCCGACGAAGATCTGACCGGCGGTCGGTTCCAAGAGCCTATTGATGTGGCGCACAAGGGTCGATTTGCCCGAGCCGGAGAGGCCCATGACGCAGAAAATTTCGCCACGCCCGACCTCGAAACTGGTATCGGCGACGCCGATGACGCAGTTATATTTCTCCAGCACTTCCGTCTTGCCGATGCCGGTGGATTGGATGTCGGCCAGCGCCTCGGTCGCCCGGTCACCGAAGATCTTCCAGACACCCGTTATCTGGATCGCGGTCTCGGCATCGGCGCTAAACGCGGTCTTGTCCTGCATCGGCCCGTCCCCCGAAGCCCACACCAAGACCAGAAAAGGTGCGTGCAAACACGCACCCTACGATCGATCGGCGCTGGATGGAAAGACGGCGCCCCCATGGGGAGGCGCCGCCGATTTTCGGTCAGAGGCCGAGCCAGCTATCGACGCGGTCCGAATTGGCGGCAACCCATTCCTTGGCGACCTCGGCGGGATCGCGTTCCTTCGCGGCGATCTCGTAGGCGAAGTTCGAGACCGTTTCAGTGTCGAGCTGCATGTTGCCCAGGAACTCGGCGATCGCCGGCGAGCGTTCCCGCAGGCTCTTCGAGAAGGCGACCTGCACGTTCTTCGGCGCATCCTCCGAGGCGACGTAGGAATTGGTGAACCAGTCCGGGTCGTCAGAGGGCTGGACCATCTTGTATTTCTCGGGATCGTTCGCCGGTTCCTCGAGCCGGACCACGTCATGCATGAACCAGATGGCGTGGGGCGCGTAGCAGTAGAAGGCATAGCCCTCTTCCTTGCCGATCGAGTCGCCGACCCGGGCGACCATCACGCTTTGCTCGGCGCGGACCGGTTCCATGAAGGTCATCAGGCCGTAGTCGCGGACCTTGACCTCGTTGACGTTGGCCGAGGCCCAGCCCGGGGCGCCGATCCAGATCTCGCCCTTGCCGTTGCCGTCGCTGTCCATCGCCGCCGCGACATCGGGCCGGGTCAGATCGAAGATCGAAGTGACCTTGTGCTTCTCGGAGAAGACTTTCGAGACACAGAAACCCTGCTTGCCCGCATAGGGCTTGTCGCTGAGGACAACGGTGCCCTTGCCGTCGACATATTCCTTGGTGAAGCTTTCCTGGTTCGGCAGCCAGACATCCGGGTGGACGTCGATATCGCCCTTGCCCTGATCCATGGCCTGGAAGATGTTGGCGTTGTTGCCGGGCACGAGCGCGGCCTCTCCGCCGATCCGGCTCTCGACCACTTCCTTGATCAGGTAGGCGATGGCCTGGGCGCCGGTCCAGTTGGGTGCGCCGATATTGACTTTCTCGGCCGCGAGCGCAGGGGTCGCGGCAATGGCCGAGCCAAGAATGGCGGCCAGGATTGTGCGTTTCATGGGCAGTCTCCCTTTTGGTTGTTTGTGCTTAGGCGTCTGAAGCGCCCTTCACGGATGCGATATATGCAGGCTCCGTCTGGTCCCGACCTTGCCCTGCCGGAGGCGATCTATCAAGAGTGAGATTGCAGGTCTCAAAGATGGGCAGATAGCGAATGTTGGACAGGGCCAGGGACGGCGCCTTCGCGGCGCTGAGCGGGCGCGTCTTCTACGGCTGGTGGATCCTGGGCGTAGCGGCGCTGGGGCTGTTCGCCTCGGGGCCGGGGCAATCGCACACCTTCTCGGTCTTCGTCGAGCCGATATCCGCGGATCTGGGGGTTTCGACGGCGGCGATCGCCACGGCCTATGCGGCGGCGACGATGGCGGCGGCCTTTGGGTTGCCGTTCATGGGGCGGCTGGTCGACAGGCACGGGCCCCGGCGCATGACCCTGATCGTGACCTTGGTTCTGGGGCTGGCCTGCTTCTTCTTCGGCGCGGCGGCGAACCTGTTCTGGCTGGGCTTGGGCTTCGCGGCGCTCAGGTTCATGGGCCAGGGATCGATGCTGCTGAATTGCGCCAACCTGGTCTCGCAGTGGTTCAATGCCAAACGCGGCTTCGCAATGGGGCTGATGGCGCTGGGATTTGCCGCTTCGATGGCGGTGCACCCGCCGCTGGGCCAGGCGCTGATCGAGGCCTATGGCTGGCGCTGGGCCTGGGTGGTGCTGGGCGTCCTGACCTGGGTGATCCTGTTGCCGCCAGTGCTGATCCTGGTCCATGACAAGCCCGAGGAGAAAGGGTTGGAACCCGATGGCGGGACGGGTGATGCCGGGCTGCAATTGGGGCCGAAGCCGGTAGGTGCCGGCATCGGACTTACCCTGTCCGAGACACTCCACACCTCCGCCTTCTATCTGGTGGTCTTCGGCATGTTCTCGATCTCGATGCTGGTGACGGCGCTGCATTTCTACCAGGTCACCATCTTCACCGCCCAGGGGCTGGACGCGGCGGCGGCGGCGAACGTTTTCCCGGTCTCAGCTGCGGTCATGGTGCTGACCATGCCGCTGGTGGGGCGGCTGCTCGACCGCATCCGCACACGCTTCGCCTATGCCCTGGCGCTTTGCGTCCAAGCGGCGTCGCTCTTGATGGCCAGCGCGGTCACGGACCTGACGTCGGCAATCGCCTACGCGGTCGTCTTTGGGCTCAACAATGCCTGCTCGATGACGCTCTTCGGCTACATCTTCCCGCGCTATTTCGGGCGCAAGCATCTGGGTTCGATCCAGGGCACGGGCCAGACCATCCTGGTGATCGGCGCCTCGATCGGACCGCCGCTGATCGGCTATTGGGCCGAGGCCGCGGGCGGGTTCGAGACGCCACTGCGGCTGGCCGCGATCTACCCGCTGGTGGCGGCGCTCATTGCCGCCCTGTTCCTGCGCACACCCGCGCCGCTGGACCAGCATATCGAGCGCGATTGAGCGCGGCCCGCGGCGCAGTTGATCAGGCCACGGCGCCCAGATGCCGCAGCGGGCGACCAGGGGCCAATCCATCCGCGGCGGCAACGATGGCATCGGCATCGATGCCGTAGTGGCGATATAGATCGTCGATCGTCCCGGTCTGGCCGAAATGCTCGACGCCCAGGGGCACGGCTCGGTGCCCATAAACCGAGCCAAGCCAGGCAAGCGTCGCGGGATGGCCATCAATCACGGAGATGATCGTGCAGTGCCGGGGCAGCCCGTCGAGCAAGCGCTCGACCGAGGCCAGCGCTGCCGCGTCGCCGCGCTTTCGCGCCCGCTGCGCCGCGGTCCAGCCGGCGTTCAGCCGGTCGGCCGACGTCACGGCCAGGACGCCGATATCGCGCCGATCCTCACCGATCCGTCCGGCCGCCGCGATTGCTTCCGGTGCGACACAACCCTGATAGGCGATCACCACGTCGGCATTCGGCCCGGGCTCGCGCCACCAGTAGGCGCCGTCGATAACGTTCTCTATGAAGGCCGGGTCGCGGCGCTGCTTTGGCTGCTCCACCGGCCGGGTCGACAGGCGCAGATAGACCGAGCCGCCGGTCTCGTCGCGCAGCCAATGGGTCTCGGCCTGGTTGCCCTCACCGTCATTCTCGCCATCGCGCTGCATATAGGCGAAAGCCCAGTCCATGATGACCGAGAGCTCGTCCAGGAAGGCCGGTTCGAAGGACGCCAGCCCGTCCTGGCTCATGCCGATCAAGGGAGTACCCACTGATTGGTGCGCGCCACCCTCCGGCGCCAGCGTCACGCCCGACGGCGTGCCCGCCAGCAGGAATCGCGCATCCTGGTAACAGGCATAGTTCAGCGCATCCAAGCCGCGGGCGATGAAGGGATCATAGAGCGTGCCGACCGGCAGCAACCGCTCGCCGAAAAGCGAATGGCTGAGCCCCGCAGCACCCAGTAGCAGGAACAGGTTCATCTCGGCGATACCGAGTTCGATATGCTGGCCCTCGCGCGAGAACCGCCATTTCTGGGCCGAGGGGATGCGCTCGTCCCGAAATGTATCGGCCAGCTCGTCGCGGGCGAAAAGGCCGCGCCGGTTGACCCAGGCACCCAGGTTCGTCGAGACGGTGACATCGGGCGAGGTGGTCAGGATCCGCTCGGCCAGCGGATGGCCCGAGGTCGCGAGCCCGTCCAGGATCTTGCCGAACCCGGCCTGGGTCGAGAGCGTGGTATCGTCGAGCCAGACCGGCCCCGGCGTCTCGACCGTTGCCGCCACATGGCGACGCGTGCCGCCTGCGAAGAATGGCGCCCCGGCAATGAAGCGCTTGACGCCGTCGGGGTCCGCGATGCCGGCGAACGGCTCCCATTCCTGGCCCGCTTCCACGCCCATCGCCGCCTGGAACTCGGCCATCTGCGCCTTGGTCATCAGCCCGGCGTGATTATCCTTGTGCCCTGCCAGCGGCGTCGACCAGCCCTTGATCGTATAGGCCAGGAAGGCCGTGGGGCGGTCGTGGTCGATAGCGTCGAAGGCCTCGGCCACGCTTTCGATGCAATGGCCACCCAGATTGGTCATCAATTCCTGCAGCTCGTCGTCCGAGCGCCGGTCGAGAAGCGCGGTCACCGGCCCCTGATCGCCGATCTCGTCCATCAGGCGCTTGCGCCAGGCGGCACCGCCCTGGAAGGTCAGCGCCGAATAGAGCTGGTTCGGGCAGCCGTCGATCCAATCTCGCAGGCGCTCGCCGCCGGGCTCGGCGACGGCTGCACGCTGCTTGGCGCCGAATTTCAGCCGCACCACATCCCAGCCGAAGGCGCCGAAGATCGCCTCGATCCGCTCCCACAGCCCCTCGCGGACGACGCCGTCGAGCGATTGGCGGTTATAGTCGATGACCCACCAGCAATTCCTGAGATCGTGCTTCCAGCCCTCTTGCAGGCATTCGTAGACATTGCCCTCGTCAAGTTCGGCATCGCCCACCAGCGCGATCATCCGGCCCACAGGCCTCTCCTTCGCCCATGGCTTGGCCGCCAGGTAGTCCTGGATCATCGAGGCGAAGGCGGTGATCCCTACGCCTAAGCCCACCGAGCCGGTGGAGAAATCCACATCGTCGATATCCTTGGTGCGGCTGGGATAAGACTGCGCACCGCCGAAGCCGCGGAATTTCTCCAGTTTCTCGCGGGTCTGGTTTCCGGCGAGATATTGCATCGCGTGGAAGAGAGGCGCCGCGTGGGGCTTGACCGCCACCCGGTCCTGCGGCTTGAGCGTGCGGAAATAGAGCGCGGTCAGGATCGAGACCAGCGAGGCGCAGGACGCCTGGTGCCCGCCGACCTTCACCCCGTCGCCTGTCTCGCGCAGGTGGTTGGCATTGTGAATGGTCCAGCACGAGAGCCAGAGAAGCCGGCGCTCGAGCGTCTTCAGGTGGGCCAGATCAGTGGCGGACAGCTTGGTCATGTCGAATCCGTGGATGACTGCGTATCCGCATTTTCACACGAATCGGGCAGCATGAAATTGCGAATCCTGCGTCTTTCCCGTAAAAAATTGGCAGATTCTGCCGGGATTGGGCTCGTGGACGCCATAGATCAGAAGATCATCGCCGAATTGCAGCGCGACGGCCGCCTGACCAACCAGGAGCTGTCCGAACGTGTCGGGCTGTCACCATCGCCCTGCCTGCGCCGGGTGCGCAACCTCGAGAAGGCCGGGGTGATCAAGGGCTACAACGCCAATATCGATCAGGAGCGCTACGGCCTGCCGATCAACGTCTTCGTGTCGATCCGGCTGGAGCGTCAGACGGATGCGGCGCTGAAAGCGTTCGAGCGCGGGGTCGAGGGGCTGGACGAGGTGATGGAGTGTTACCTGATGACCGGCAGCCGGGACTACCTGTTGCGGGTCGTCAGCGACAGCCTGAAATCCTACGAGCGCTTCGTGCGCGAGGTGCTGTCCGCCCTGCCCGGCATCGCGTCGATCGAGTCAAGCTTTGCCTTCAGCCAGTTGAAGCAGCGCGCCGCGCTGCCGCCCCTGTCGCATTTTTCGCGGTCGTGAGATTCACGACCGGATCAGGGTCAGGAGGCGGGCGGCGTTCATGAAATCGGTCCGGCGCCGTTCGGCCACGTGGACCGCTTCCGCGTCCTCGCCCCATTCTTCGATGTTCCAATCCTCGTCGATGCGGCTGAGTGGCCAGGCGCGGTCCGCCGTCAGATGGCCGCGGCTGACCGCGAGGCCGATGACCAGCGAGCCGGAGAGTGTCACCAGGTCATGGAGCGCGGTCAGCTCCCAGACCGAATGCGCGCCGACGGCGTCGGTGAGTCGGGCCAGGCTGCCGGGGGGTTGCGCGACGAACATCACCCCCTCGGACAGCGTCAGGCGGGCGCCGAGCGCAGTCTCGGCCCAGGCAACCAAGGGGTCCCAGGACTCGACCTGCCGGTAGACCAATCCGTCGGGATGGTTGGCCCGGTAGCAGATCAGATCGCTCTCGCCGAAGGCAGCGATCGCCGCTGCAACCGCGCCCGCCTCCGGGATCACCCGGTCGATGGCCGAATTGGCGGCGCGGGTCACCGGCATTGCCGCCGGATCGACCGCATCGCCTTGCGCCTCCCATTCCTCGGCCATTGCCTGCGCCAGGGCCCGGGTCGGCAGCACGCACGGCGCTTTGGCGGGGGTCCGCACCGGGCGGTCGTCGAGCCGGATCGCGTAACCGTCCCCGGTTTCTTCGACCGTGACCGCATTCCAGAACCTTTTCATGCGGTCTCCCAGATATCGCCCAAGGCCTCGTCCAGGGCCTCGAACCGGTCGAGGATGCGCTCGGCGCCGCCACGTTCCAGGCGCTCGGCGCCGTGGTAGCCCCAGGAGACCCCGATCGCCCGGGCGCCCGCCGCGACGGCCATGGCCATGTCGAACTCGGTATCGCCCACGACCACCGCGTCGCGGGGATCGACACCGGTCGCCGCCAGACAGTTCAGCACCATCCCCGGATGGGGCTTCGAGGGAGCGTCATCGGCGGTCTGGGTGCCGACGAAGAGAGGTTGGAGCCCATGGCTGTCCAGCATGTGGTTGAGGCCCCTGCGCGCCTTGCCGGTGGCGATCGACATCAGATAGCCGGCCCGGTCGAGCCGGTCGAGCGCGTCCCGGGCGCCGGGATAGAAAGGCGACAAGGCCTCGCCGCCGGTTTCCTGACGGATGGCGAGGAAACTTTGCTTGTAGAGCGTGACCAGCCGGTCGCGCGCGGGCTGCGCCAGCCCGGGGATCAGCACCTCCATCGCCTGAGGCAGCGACAGGCCGACGATCCCCAGCGTCGCCTGATCGGTGGGCGTGGGCAGCCCGGCAGCGCCGAAGGCCCGGCGCATCGCCGCCAGGATATAGTCCTGGCTGTCGATCAGGGTGCCGTCGACATCGAAAATCACAAGGCGGAGCGGTCGGGTCATGGGGTCTGCGGATTGGGGGCGCTTTGGCGCCTCAATAGCCGGTCGCGCTGCCGGATGCTACTGGCCCGACAGCTCGCGCACCCGCTGGATCAGCCAGGGATCGGAATGGCCCAACTGATAGGCGCGCAGATAGTCTGCGTTCGCGGCCTCGACATCGCCCTGCTCCTCGCGGTAGCGCCCGCGTATGAACCAGGCCTGGCCCCATTCGGGCTGCAATGCGACAGCACGGTCGAGATCGTTGAACGCCTTCGGCTTGTCCATGGCCGCGCGGGCACGCCCGCGGTTCAGATAGGCCCCGGCATCACGCGGATTGCGCCCGATCACGTCCGAGAAGTCGATCTCGGCCAGCCGGTTCTGGCCCAGCTGCAAAAAGGCGATACCGCGGTTGAACCGGGCGGGGATCGAATTCGGGTCGAGCTCGAGCGCGCGTCCGAAGTCGGGCAGCGCCCGCTCGGGCGCGCCACGGTTTAGCATCAGTGTCCCACGGCCCAGATAGGCGGCGGGCTGCTGCGGCCTGATCGAGATCGCCGAGGCATAGTCGGCCAGGGCCTCGTCGATGCGGCTTTGGCGTTCATAGGCGCGGGCGCGGTTCTCGAAAGCGGCCGAGAGGCGCGGATCCGCTTTGATCGCGGCCGTGTGAGCGTGGACCGCGTCGCCATAGAGGCCCAGCGCAAAGGCCGCGATGCCTGCGTTCATCCAGACCAGCGCCTCGCGCTTGCGGTCCAACTCACCCTGCTCGGCAACGTGCCGGCAGGCCATCAGCGCGTCGTGCGGCGGTGTCGCCGGATTCGAACAGACGGCCAGCAGGTTCGCGATCTCGTTCGCCTTGGCCGGCCCACCGATCAAAAGCAGGGGCACGGCAACCAGCACATTGGCAAGGGCGGCAAGCGGCAATCGGTACATCAACATCTCCGAACCCTAGTCTAGCAGGATAGATGGGCGGAAAGAAGGAGACGGAAATGCCTTGCCCCACCTTCCACTGCCCCATCGGTTTCAAGTTGAATATAAGCGATTTCCGGGTGATTGCACCCCAAGGTGGCGCGATTGGGGTTCGGTTTTCTCAGCGCGCTGCCGACATCGTCGGCTAGTCCGCCCTTATCGCGGCGGATGAGATAGGCACCCTAAACGCGTTCAAGCAATTGCAGCAGGTCTTCATCGAACCATTGGTCGATGATCACCGGGGCCGGATCGTAAAGACCCTTGGCGACGGCTTCCTGATCGAGTTTCAAAGCGCGGTCGATGCCGTTACCGCGGCGATCGCTTTGCAGCGGGGCCTGCCGGACACAGATACCACGGGCAGTTTGAGATTTCGCATCGGGTTTTCCGCGGAGAATTGGCGATGGGTGGCATCACTGCCAATCACAGTCCAGCCGTGGCGTCGAAATCGTAAAGCCAATCGAGTTGCCCCGCCGCGACGCCCGGCGCAATGTTCGTCAAGGCCGACATCGCGCCCCAACGCAGCCGCCTGCGCAGACCGGGAGGCTGATGGAACAGCCTGGAATTTGACAGGCTTTGGGCCTGGACGCGGGCGACCCGCGGCCAACGCCGGGATTCATGGGCCAACGTCGCCTCGGCAAGCGGCTCCCCACTTTGCAATTCGCGCACCAAAACCGCCACATCCTCGAGCGCCATGGCGGCGCCTTGTGCCATGAAGGGCAGCATAGGATGCGCGGCGTCGCCGATCAGGACGACGGGGCCATCAACCCAACGCACCTGTTCAGGCCGGGTGAACAGACCCCAAAGGAAGCATTCCTCAATCCGCTCTACCAGGCCGGTAACCCGCTCGTGCCAGCCCGCGAAGGTGGAGCGGATATCCTGCGGATTGCCCTCGGCGGACCAGCTCTCTTCGACCCAACCCTCGCGCTCCTCGACAGCGACGAAGTTCACCGCCTTTCCGCCGCGCAGATAGTAGGTCACGAGGTGCCGGCCCGGACCGGCCCAGACCGTGGCGTTGCGCTCGACCAGCCCGTCCGGCAGCCGATCCGCCGGGATCGTGCCCCGCCAAGCAACCTGGCCCGTAAAATCGGGCGCCTCAGCACCATTGATCTGGGCGCGCAGGGCCGAGCGGATTCCGTCGGCTCCGATCACCAGATCGCCGCTCAGACTGGACCCGTCTTCAAGCTTCAGCGCTGGACCCTCGGGCCGGATCACATAGCTCTCGACACGGGCACCGCCGCGGATCTCGGCCCCGGCCTCGCGCGCCGCATCGGTCAGCGCGGCCAGCAAATCGGCGCGGTGCACGTGCAGATAAGGTGCTCCCCAACGCGCCTCGGCGGTCTTGCCCAACGCCGCGCGATATACCTTTGCGCCGGTCAGCCCATCGCGCAGTTCGGCGGCTTCAGGCACAGAGGCCCCGGCCAAGACCCGATCGAGCACGCCAAGCCAGCGCAGCACCTTGGCGGCATTGGGGCTCATCTGCAGACCGGCTCCGACCTCGCCGGGTGCTGGCGCCGCCTCGCAGAGCGTCACGGTCCAGTCCTCTCGCGCAAGTGCCAGCGCCGCCGCCATCCCAGCGATCCCGCCACCCGCGATCAGGGCCTTGCGCATGATCTTGCCTCCGCCATCGGTGCCGATGCCGCAGCATCGCCGATCACGATGCCCAAGACTTTGATCTGCCGCAACCGGGCTGGGTTTCGGGGGAAATCAGCGCCGCCCGACCAAGCGCAAATGCTTGTCGAAGAACGAGGTATCGTCCTTGCGCTTCTCTTCCGGTTCGACCGGGTCTTCCTCGAAACGCTCCTCGGCGCTCGGGCGAGGGATATCCGTGCCATGCGACCCACTATCGTCGTCTGAAGCGGGCAAACGCTTCGGCGGCCGGCGCTTTCGGGGCGCCTTTTTCGTCTTGGCCTTGGGCTTCTTGGCTTTCAAATCCTCGTCCGTGACGATTGCCTCGATCTCGGACGTCTCGGCGGGCGCGGGAGAGGATGCGCCGGCTTCAGAAGGCTCCTGTGCCGGATCGGCCGGGCGCATGGCCGCGGGCAGCGCATCGATGTCCTCGCGGCTGGCCTCGCCCAGCCCGCCGTCCAGCGGTGGTGGCTTAAGCGTGGGATCGGCCGGCCGCAGCGCCGCAGGCAAGGCCTCGAGGTCCTCTGGGGAAAGCTGCTGCTGGGGAACTGGTGTCTCTGTGGCCGGCTTCGCCGGCTTCTTGACCTCCGGCCGTGCAGGCTCCGGCGTCCGGGTTGACCGGCGCGCGGCAGGAACATCGTCGATCTCGCCATCCGGGGACGATGGACCCAGCATCGCGCGCCGCAGCGCTGCGGCGGGATCGACATCGGCCGTTGCGTCCGAGGGCACGCTCGGTTCGGACGGCGCGGACATGGACGGCGCAGGTGTGGGCGGCGCAGGTGTGGACGGCGCAGCCGACCTGGCATCGTTGGCGGCATTCGACCGATGTGGATTTTCCATCGCCGCGCGCAGCGCTGCTTCGGCCTCCGCAGGTGACAGCGCGTCCGGCGCGTCCGGCGGCAGCGGAGACATTCCCGGTCCGCCGGCGCTCATGCCGGGATGCGGCCTAGGTGGGCGCAGGGCTGCCGGAAGGGCATCCAGCGGATCGGACGAGTTCATCGC
>Ga0224508_10002819_pt1 | contig 14606 bp, 11 predicted proteins | sample SF_Jan12_sed_USG_4_FD_170157 | JGI IMG/M metagenome (GOLD analysis project Ga0224508, IMG submission 170157) | Sediment microbial communities from San Francisco Bay, California, United States - SF_Jan12_sed_USGS_21 | ecosystem: Environmental > Aquatic > Marine > Sediment | place: USA... | reverse complement strand
AGCGATAGCTCGGGCATGGCGAGCGGTTAGCTCCCAAATTTCAAGATTGTCGGCGCCGTGGAACGGCCGGGGTCAGCCGCGGCAGAGCGCCGCGATATCGCGCAGGCTGTCCCGCTGATCCAGCCGGCCGACCGCCTCGACCACCGCTTCGGCCTTGTTGGCGCCGATGACCGGGTCGGCCATGTCACGGAACTTGGCCGACAGGCGCAGCCACTGCCGTTCCTGATCCTCTTCCGCGACACTGACATCCTTCATTTGGCGCAGCACGAGCCCGTCCTGTGTCGAGACGACAACCTCCGAATTGGCGTGTTCCCATTTCGATTCCGGGGTCACTCTGGTCTTGTCACGCAAGGCCACCACGGTATCGTCCCGGCAAATTTGTTCGTTGTAATTAGCGGTGTTGCCGGTGTTTTCGCCAGCCAATGCCATCGCCGTCGTGACCCGTAAGCTGAACTTGGCCTCAAGACCTGTTGCCGGCTCCAGGATGTTGCACATCTTGAGATAGCTTTCGGGCACGCGCACTTCGATTTTCTCGATACGTTCCGGCGTCAAATTGTGCTGTTCCCGGAGCGCCAGCGCCGCTTCGATCGAGGCGTGCGTGCCGTAACAGGCGGCGTGATACTTGAACAGGATGCCGCGCGCATGGAAGGTCTCGCCGAGCCCGTCCAGCGCGAGATCGGGCTGGAATTGCTCGGTCTGGGTATCGCCAAATCCCTGGACGCATTCGAGGATTTCCGGATTGCTGCTGAATCCGCGCTTGGCCAGCAGCGCGGCCCGCAGCCCGTTAGCCGCCGCCTTGCCCGCATGCAAGGGTTTACACATGGTGCCGAAATTGCTCTTGAGGCCCGCCGCCTGCGTGCCCGCAATACCGTAAGCGGTGACGCATTGGTCGACATCGAGGCCGAGCATGTGGGCCGCCGCCGCCACCGCGCCGAAGGTTCCGACCGTCCCGGTCGTATGCCAGCCCTTCTGATAGTGGCTTTCGCCCATCGTCGCACCGATGCGGCATTCCGCCTCGACGCCCGCGATGAACGCGGTGATGAAATCACGCCCACCTTGATCGTCACGCTCCGCCAGCGCCAAAATCGCCGGCACCACGGGCACCGTCGGATGACCCGGCATGATCAGGTTGACGTCGTCATAGTCGAGCGCATGAGACGCCGACCCGTTCAGCAGCGCGGCCTGCGTCAGGGACGTCATGAAGGCGCCGCCAATGACCGTCGCTTGCTCGCGTCCGCCTTCATCCTTGGCCTCGGCCTGCAGGATCCGGCTCAAATCCTCATCCGCGCCCGCAAGGGTCACGCCCAGCCAATCGATCAGACAGCTCTTGGCGATGGCGACGACATCCTTGGGCAGCCGGTCGAAGGTCAGCGACGCGCTGTTTTCCGCGATCTTTCGGGTGAGTCCGGCGGCGTCGGGTCGGTCAAAGGCGGGTTGGGCCATGGTCAGATCCCCATTTCTGCAATTCATCGAATGTCGGACGATATCGGCGGTCCCAAAACTGACACAAAGCGGGCTCTCTTGTCGAGACGGGGACGGCGGGCCCGCAGCCCAATTAATCAAGATTTAAGGCGTGGTCGATAGAGTTACCCCCGGAAAGACCATGGTTATTCGCGGCTGAGACGTGCCGGGATCCGAGGCGCTTATTGGCGATCCGCCGAAAAGTCTCTGCCCTCAGCCTGTTGGGGAACGACATGCGCGAAACGGAACTACTTGACGGTTTGACCACCGCACTGTCGGCGAGCCCCGAAAACCTGCAGCTTCGTCTGTCGGTCATCCGGTTGGCGGTCGACGCCGGCAAAATCGACCTATTGAAGGAAACAACCGCCCCCTTGAACGGCGACGCGTTACCGGAATCGGCGGATCGGCAGATCGTGGCGACCGCCCTGCTCGCCGCAGAGGAACCGCAACGGGCGCTCGACCATCTCACCTCCGAGGAGGCTGCCGAGCGGGTCTTGCGCGCGCGTGCCCTGCTCATGCTTGGCCATGAGAAAGAAGCGCAAACCGAATACGCAGCCGCGATCCGCGACAACCCGGCGCTGGAGGACCAATCGCTGGCCGCCCAGCTTGCCGCCGTCACAATCACCGCGGACAACGACGACCGGCCGCGCCTGCGCGTAATTTCCAACGACGATACCGATGACGACGAATTGGTCAGGATGCTCGCCCCGGCCGAGGATCCGGTCACGTTCGCGAATGTGCGCGGCCTCGACCAGGTAAAGGACGAAATCCGCCGCAAGATAATTCTGCCGTATCAAAAGCCATCGCTGTTCAAACGCTTCCGCAAACGCATCGGCGGCGGCATCCTGCTATACGGCCCGCCGGGATGCGGCAAGACGTTGCTGGCCCGCGCCACCGCCGGCGAGTGCAACGCGCAGTTCTTCAACATCATGATTTCCGACATCCTCGATATGTATATCGGCGAATCCGAACGGAAGTTGCACGCGCTCTTCGAAACGGTCCGGCAGAACGCGCCCGCGGTACTGTTCTTCGACGAAATCGAGGCAGTTGGCGCGAAACGGGAGTACAGCCGGGAAGGCGCGGCGGCAAAGGTCGTGAGCCAATTCCTGTCCGAAATGGACGGATTCGCGCAAGATAACGAAGGCGTCCTGATCCTCGGTGCAACCAACATTCCCTGGGCGCTCGACCCGGCCTTCCGCCGGCCGGGCCGGTTCGACCGAATTTTCTTCGTGCCGCCGCCGGACCGCGACGGACGGGACGCAATTCTGCGGCTCGAACTCGAGGACCGTCCGGTCAAACAGCCGATCGACACCGCCTTTGTCGCCAAACACAGCGGCGGATTTTCCGGAGCGGATTTGAAAAATATCGTAGAAACCGCCAGCGATTTCGCCATCGAAGCGTCATTGGAAAGAGGCGACGAAGTACCGATCGACACCGGCCATCTCAAAGAAGCCCTTAACATGGCCTCCGAAACCACGACCGAATGGCTCACCACCGCCAAGAACTACGCGCGCTATGCCAATGATGGCGGGCAATACAACGCCGTGCTCGAATTTCTGCGAAAACACGGCAAATAAGTTGACTCAATCGGGGTGGATTTGCCCCGGCTCGCGAAAGATCCCATGCCATGCCGTGGAACCGCGCCGCCCGATACCTCGATCAAGCCCGGATGCGACGGAGCGTCGGTGAACACAAAAGCGCCGAAGATATGGTCCGCAAGGCACTGTCCATTGCGCCGGAATTGCCCGAGGCACATGCCATGATGGCCCTGGTGCTGTGCGATCAAGAAATGAAACGCGACGCCGGAGCAGCCATTGCCACAGCGCTCGAGTATGATCCCAATGACCCTTTCGTGCGCTACGTCGCGGGCCTCGTGGCGCTGAAGCGGAGAGATTTCCTAAATTCCAAAGCGCATTTCGAAGCAGCACTCGCACTGGACCAGGATGACCCGATTCATTACGTCGGGCTGGCGACGGTGTACTGGAATATGGACAAGGACAAAAAGGCCCACGATCTGATCGATCAGGCCCGCGCGATCGATCCGGAAAACCTCTGCGTCGCCATCCTGCGAACCGAACTGTTACTCGAACAGGGCCGCATCAAGGAGGCAGAGGCGGAGGCCGAGCACGCGCTCGGTATTGCGCCGGAAGACCCCGATGCTTGCGTTTTGATGGCTAAGATACGGTTGCGGCAAAACCGGCTCGCCGAAGCCAAGGAGCACGCGGTCTACGCGCTGATGAAAAATCCCCGCGATCACGACGTGCTCACCACCCTGGTATGGATCAAATCACGCGAAAATCCGTTGATGGCCGTGTGGTGGCGGCTGTATCCATTCATTCATCTGCGGATGAAGTCGCAAATCGCCGCGTTTTTCCTGTTCTTTTTCACGCTTGTGCTGCTGAAGAACGTGATTCCGGACGACACGGTCAAGGCCATGATCGGCTTCGCGATCATCGGGCTGGCCGCCGTCATCTATCTCGGTTACGCCGCCATCGAAGTGATGATTAGGCGCGAGCTGAAGGCCGCGAAGATTTCCGCGGATTTCTAGACCATTTCTTGTTCAAATTGACTCACGTGAAATGGTCTATCTCTTTGTTTTTACGCAAATACGACGCCACGAACCGTTTCGGTTCGCTCGGGATTTGCTATAGCCGGTGCCGCCGAACCCCGGTATCGCCGCTGCCGTATCACGAATGGATTCCGCACTTCAGCCGCCGTGCCGGTCCGGAGGCGCTTGGCCGAGCGCATATGGCAACAGAACGAATTCGGCGGTCGATAACGTCGCGTATCGATGCGGTCTAAAGCCCGATATCTGCGAGGATTGCGGCATTCCGACTGTCCTCATCGGGGATGCACAGCAAATTGTGCGACTTCGTCGTCCCGAAGATGTTCGCTGAATTTTGAAAAAAATTGTCCTCGTTGAACAGCGGGGGGCGATGCCAATAGAGCTTATAGCGGATGGCGATAAGCCGCTCCATAAGCTCCGATTTCCGATCCGCGCGATCATTCTCGACATAGAGGACCGGACGGAATCTTTCCAACAGCTTCGTCGCGCCGATCACCACGTCATTTTCCATTCCCTCGACGTCGATTTTTATGAAATCGCACCGCGTGAGCTTTAGCGCATCAAGCGGAATGACCCTGACTATTTCCCCTCCGTCACCTTCGCCGAGAGACATGCCGCCGAAATTAGCCGACCTCGCATAGTCGATGACCGGAAATTGCAGTTCGCCAGGCCGTGATCCGCAAGCACAGTGAAGGACCTCGACATTCTCGATCGCGTTTAGCGACAGGTTTGTCCGGAGCAATTGGTGCAGGATTTCCTGGGCTTCGATGGCAATCAGAAAGCCGCCCGGAGAGATCTTTTTCGCCATGAAGACGGTATGGCTTCCGATATTCGCGCCGACATCAATGACCGTCATGCCGGGTGCGATGATCTTGTCGAATAGCTCGATTTCGCCTTGTGAATATTCTCCGTACACATCGAGCGACCGCCCAATGTACATATCGTGCGGGAAGTACACGAATTCCCCATGCCGGCATTGTTGTCGAGTTATCTTGTCGTGAAAGGAATCGCTTTTGTCATCAACTGACATGAATTCCGCCAATCACCCGTCGGGCCAAGATTTGGAGCGCGCAATCCAACCTTCGGTTGGAAACCACTAGGCTCTAGCAAAATATGCGCCACCACGTTCGGGCGAACCCGGCAGATCACATCCACTTCTCGTTATTTCCCGACATGCGGAATGGTGGCTGCGCGCGCTACCGCATGACGAACGGGTTCGGCACTTCGGTCGCGGTGCTGATCCAGATGCTCTTGGTCTGCATGTATTCCTGGATCGCCTGCTGGCCGCTTTCGCGGCCGAGGCCGGACCGTTTGTAGCCGCCGAAGGGCGACATGAAGCTGACCGCCCGATAGGTGTTGACCCACACGGTGCCGGCCTGGATGCGCTCGGGAATCTCGATGGCGCGGCGGATATCCTGGGTCCAGACACCGGCGGCGAGGCCGTAGACCACGTCGTTGGCGATTTCGACCGCCTCGTCCTCGTCGCGGAACGGGATCACCGACAACACCGGGCCGAAGACCTCTTCCTGGGCGATGCGCATCTGGTTGTTCACGCCGGTATAGATGGTCGGCTCGACGAACCAGCCGTCGCCGCATTCCGGCCGCGACGCCCGGGCGCCGCCGAGCACGCATTCCGCGCCGTCTTCTTTCGCCACATCCAGATAGTTCAGGATCTTTTCGAATTGCGGCGGCGTGGTCACGGGACCGACCTGGGTGTCATAGGAGCTGGGATCGCCCATCTGCGCGGTCTTGGCGAAGCTGACCAGCTTGTCGACGAACTCGTTATGGATCGACTCCTGCACCAGCAGGCGTGAGCCCGCGATGCAGGTCTGACCCGATGCGGCGAAAATGCCGGAAATCGCCCCTTTCACCGCGTTGTCGATGATGGCGTCCTCGAAAATGATGTTGGGCGACTTGCCGCCGAGTTCCAGGCTCACCTTCTTGAGCCCGCTCGCCGCCTTCTCGTAGACCCGCTGGCCGCTCAACGAACCGCCGGTGAACGCCACCTTGGCGACCCGGTCGTCGGTCACCATCGGCTCGCCGACCTCCTGCCCGAAACCGGACACGACATTGACGACGCCCGGCGGGAACCCCGCCTCCTCCAAGACCTTGACGAATTCGAAGGCGGACGCCGACGTGAATTCGGACGGCTTCAGCACCACCGTGTTACCGGCCGCCAAGGCCGGCGCCAGTTTCCAGGCGGTCAGCAGCATCGGCGAATTCCAGGGCGTAATCGCCGCGATCACACCGAGCGGTTCGTGCCGCGTGTAATTGAAGGTCGCCGGCTTGTCGATCGGGATGACCGAGCCTTCGATCTTGTCGGCCAGGCCGCCGAAATAATAATACCATTGCGGCACATAGGCATTCTGCGCCGCCATTTCGGCGATCAGCTTGCCGTTATCCGTGACCTCGACCTCGGCCAGGTGCTTGGCGTATTTGGTGTAGACATCGCCGAGCTTGCACAGCAGCGCGCCGCGCTGCGAGGCGGTCATGGCCGGCCAGTCGCCGCTGGTAAACGCCTTATGCGCCGCGCTTACCGCGCGGTCGGCATCCACCGCGTTGCCGCGCGCGAACTGCGCCCAGGGTTTGCCGGTGTAGGGATTATCGGAGTCAAACCATTCGCCGGAATCCGGATCGACCCATTCGCCACCGATATAGTGCTGGTATCTCTTCAGTTTCGCCATTGCACCCTCCACCACTGCCGTTTGCCCGATCTTCGTCCGATGATTACAACGGCTCCACCGCAATTAGGCAAGCCGGGCCGGACACGCGCGGCGGACGCACCGCATGGAACTCACGACCAGCAGCTATCTCTACCTTGCCGTCGCCGCCGCGATTATCGGTTTCTGTTTCTGGAAGCCGAATTTTCCGCGGCTGGTCGCGGCGCGCATCGGTATCCGCAGCGACGCGGGCATGCGCCGCTTCCTGCTGGTCTATTGGCTGAGCGTCCCGGTGGTGATCTACCGCTTCCTCTATCTGGCGACCGCGCCCTAGAGCAAATCCCGAGCGAACCGAAACGGTTCGCGATGACGTATTTGCGTAAAAACAAAGAAATAGACCATTTCACTTGAGTCAATTTGAACAAGAAATGGTCTAAGGCGTCACCTCCGCCGCCGCGTCACCAGCGCGGCGGCCGTTTTTCGTTGAAGGCGTCGAGCCCTTCCTGTGCATCGTCGGTTTCGATGATGTTGCAGATCGTCTCGACGACATTCTCGATCGTGCGCCGGTAATCGCCATCGTTCGCCCGCATGAACGCGTCCCGCGCCAGTTTCATCACGACGGGCGATTTCGCGGCAAACTTTCGGGCCATGGTCCACGCCTCGCCGAGCACGTCGCCGCGCGGCACCGCCCGGCTGACAAGCCCCCGCTGCGCCGCCTCCGGCACACCGATCGGATCGCCGCCGAACAGCAACTCGAACGCCTTATGCCGACCGATCTGTCGCGGCAAATGCACGAAATGCATAGCCGGGATCACGCCGACATTGATCTCGGGATAGGACAGGTCGCATTCCTCGGCGGCGATGATCACGTCGCAGGACACGGCGAGCGTGACGCCCGCCGCGCGCGCCGGACCGTTGACCGCGGCGATCGTCGGCTTACCCAACCGGTACTGCAAATCGTGCATTTCGAAATACAGCGTCTCGAGAAACCGGCGGAGATCGAGGCCGCTGCCGCCGCGGATCATCGCCAGATCCATGCCCGCGCTGAAGGCGCGCTCGCAGCCGCTGGTCAGGATGATCGCGCGCACGCCGTCGTCTTCGCCGGCCCGGCGATAGGCCGCGTTAATTTCACGGGCAAACTGCATGTTGATCGCATTGACCGGCTCCCGTTTCATGGTGATCTGCGCAACCCGGTCGTCGACGGTGTACTCGACGAATTCAAAGTCCGTCATGGCTTTACCTCCCCGTTCCAACGTATGCTTCCGCAATGCGCGCCTTCGAGCGCCGCGCCGATAGTATCCAGCAATAGCCGATCGCCTGGCCCATGTCCCTCGCCGCCTCGATTTCACCCCTCCGGGGCATCGTCTGCATGGTGCTGTCGCTGTTCTTTTTCACCTTGAGCGACGCGGTCTCGAAATGGCTGACCGAGGGATATCCGATCGGCCAAATCGTTTTCATCCGATGTTTCTTCATGTTCATCCCAATCGCCGTGGTGATGCGATGGCACGGAGAGCCGCTGACATTCCGGACGACGCAATGGAAGATGCACCTGTTGCGGACGGTGCTTTTCATTGCGTCCAGTTTTTTGATCATCATCTCGGTCAAGCTCCTCCCCCTTGCCGACGCGGTGGCGTTCCTGCATGCCGCGCCGCTGATGATTACCGCCCTTTCCGTTCCGTTGCTGCGGGAACCGGTCGGCTGGCATCGATGGGGCGCCGTGCTCGTCGGCTTCCTGGGCATACTGATCATGACACGGCCGACCGCGGAGGCCTTCCAGATTGCCGCCCTCGTGCCGATCGCCGCCGCGGCGGCGACGGCGCTGCGTGATATCGCGACCCGAATCATGAGCAAGACTGAATCGACCAACATTATTCTCGCCTGGTCCATCGTCGGGCTCCTGATCGCGTCGGCGGCTACCCTTCCTTTCGGATGGATCACGCCGACCCTCTTCGATTTCGGATTGATGATCCTGTCGGGCATTCTGCTGGGCGTCGCGCACTACCTGATGATCGAATCCTACCGGCTGGCCGAGGCGGCCCTGGTCGCGCCGTTCAAATACACCTCGATCGTCTGGGCGGTCATTCTCGGCTACATGATCTGGAGCGACCTGCCCGATACCTGGATCATCACCGGCTCGGTACTGATCATCGGCAGCGGCATTTATATTCTGCAGCGCGAGTCGAAAAAACGATGATGCGCGCGATTTCGCTATCCCAACCGGCGCAAGGCATCGCCTTCATCCTGTCCGCCGGTCTCCTACTGACGATGAGCGACACCGCGACGAAATGGCTGACCGACGGCTATCCGGTCGGCCAGATCATGTGCATTCGCTCTTTCTTCACATTGCTGCCGATCATGATCTTCGCATCCCGGTCCGGTGGATTTTCGTCGCTGCGAATCGGCAACATGCGCATGCAATTTGCGCGCGCCGCTTGCGCCGTAGCATCGTCCTTTCTGTTCGTCACCGGCCTGATTTACCTGCCGCTGGCCGATGCCATCGCCCTTGCCTTTTCGGGACCGCTCTTCGTGACCGCGATGGCGACGCCGCTGCTTGGCGAACATGTCGGCTGGCGTCGATGGACCGCCGTCATGATCGGGTTCGTCGGCATTCTGATCATGATACGCCCGACCGGGGACGCCGTGCGCTGGGTCGCGCTGCTGCCGCTCTGCGGCGCTTGCTGCGGCGCGCTGCGCGACGTCATCACCCGGCATATTCGGGCCACCGACTCGCCGGTCGCGATCCTGGCCTTTACCATGACGGCGGTCGGTCTCGCGGGATTGTCCACCCTGCCCTTCGGCTGGAAACCGGTGACCGGGCCGGACTTGCTGATCATGATGGGGGCAGGTGTCGTCGTCGGTTCGGCGCAATATCTGGCGATCCAGGCCTTCCACCACGCAGAAGCATCACTGATCATCCCCTTCAAATATCTATCGCTGATTTGGGGCGCCCTGTTCGGCTACGTAATCTGGGGCCACGTTCCCGACCAATGGGTGATCGCGGGCGCCACGCTGGTCGTGGGGTCCGGTCTGTTCATCATGTATCGCGAGACCCGGCGTCCGAGGCGCTAACCGTCCGCCGCCGGAAGTGCAGCGCCGCCGCCGTAACCGCCGCGCCGATCAGAAGGCTGCAAAACGCCAACGTCCAAGCCTCGGGCGACGTGCGCCCGCCTGCCAGATCCAGCACCATGCCGAAGGTGACGGGCCCGATCATCCCGCCCAGGAATCCGGCCAGGGCGTACACGGCCAATGTCGCGCCGCGATATTCCGGCACGGACGCCGCGACGATGCCGCCGGCGAGCGACGCCGTGTCGCCGAAGGCGGCCATGAAATACAGAATCATCAGTGCGACGATAAGCGGAAAGGCGCCGGTCTTGTTCAGCACCAGCAGCACGACGACGATGGCCGTCGCCGCCGTCAGCAGTGTAACCACCCGGACCCGGCCGAAACGGTTGGCCAATTCGGCGATCCCGACGCTCGCCGGCATCATCAGAAAGGATGTGGCGCCGGAGAGGATCGCCATGTTCCAACCGCTGTACTGTTCGTTTCCGGGCAGCGACGCGCTGAACACCAGGAGCGCGACCGACCAAACGCGAAAGGCGAAGACTTCCCAGACATGGCCAAAAAAGGCCACGACGTAGCGCATGGCCGGGCCGTTCCGCAGCACCGGCCGGAAGTCGAGCAGCGCGGTCTGCGGCCTTGTCCGGACACGGCGGTCGGGCGGAATCAGCGTATAGACCATCAAACATGCGATCGCCGCGCACAGCCCCGAAACCGTAAAAACCCATTTCCACGGCAGCAGGGATTCGATAACGCCGGCGCTGATAAAGGACATGGCGCCGCCGATGCTGAACATCGAGATATAGACCGCCGATCCCCGTTGTTGCGCCGGCCCTTCGAGACGGTCGGTGATGAGTTTCATGCCTGGAAAATGAATGCCGGCAAGCCCGATCCCGGCCGCAATCCGGAAAACGATCCCGCTGTAAAGACCGTCCGCAAGGAACGCGAAACCGAAACCGCCGAGGGTGCACAGAATCAGGGCGCCGGTGATAACGCGGCGCGCGTCCATCCGGTCGGTCAACGGCAAGAGCAGCGGCACGCCCGCGGCATAGCCACCGAAAAAGACGCCGTTGAGCCATCCGGCTTCGCTTTCCGTGAGGCCCCAGTCGGCGAAGATGGCCGGCAGCACCGCCGCGACCGGCATGAATCCGGTCATTGTCAAAACCAGTGCCGCGCTCAACACGGCGACGAGCCCGCGGTTGGATAGCGCCAAGGTCAAATTCTTGCCGTCACTCGGCCGCGGCCCCCGAAACCTGGCGCGCCACGAGCTGCGCATACAACCCGCCCTGCGCCAGCAATTCGGCGTGCCCGCCTGTCTCCACGACCCGGCCTTCATCCATCACCACGATAACGTCGGCGTTTCGCACCGTGGAGAGCCGGTGTGCGATCACCACCGTCGTGCGATCGCCCATCAGGTCGTCGAGCGCCCGGCGCACCAATTGTTCGTTGACCGCGTCGAGATGCGACGTCGCCTCGTCGAGAATGAGCACCGGCGCATCCTTGAGAAAGGCGCGGGCGATGGCGACGCGCTGGCGCTGACCGCCGGACAGCCGCATGCCCCGTTCGCCCGTCCGGGTCTCCAGCCCGTCGGGCAGCCCATCGACGAAGTCCCGCAAGGCGGAGCGATCCACCGCCTGGTCGATCTCGGCTGCGCTTGAGTCCGGTTTGGCGATCAGAATGTTGGCGCGCAGCGTGTCGTTGAACAAGAACGTGTCCTGCGCCACCAGCGCCATGTCGTCGCGCAGCGCATCGAGCCCAAACTCGCGGAGATCGTGCCCCGCCATCTGCACCGTGCCGGTTTCGGGATCCCAGAAGCGCATCAGCAAATGTGCGAGCGTGGTCTTACCGGCGCCGGACGGTCCGACCAGCGCAATCGTCCGACCCGCGGGCGCAGCGATGCTGATTTCCTCGAGCGCCGGCCGGTTGCGGCCGTGATACCGGTAACTCGCCTTGACCACATCCAGGGCCGCGCCGCTGCTCGCGGCCCCGCCCGGGACGCCGATGCCGTCCTCGACCAGTACCGGTTCGCCATGCACCGCGAAGAGCCGGCGCGTCGAGGCGAGCGTATCGGCAAGCTGGCGGCCGATATGGGCAATTTCGGAAATCGGCAGGAACGCCGCCATCGCCAGCAAGGAGAGCAACGGCAGATAGGCGCTGTCGAGCGACCCCGCCGCGATCAACTGCGTGCCGGTCACGATCACCGTCAATCCGCCCAAACCGACCGCGGCCTCGAGAATGGACATCTGCGCCGTCAGATCGCCGAAATAGGGCAGCCGTAATCGATGGTGCTGCCGGACTTTCTCGGTAAAGGCGCGGCGGCGCCGGGTGATTTGCTGAAACGCCAGGATCTCGCCGAGCCCTTGCACCGTATCGACCGTGAAGGCATTCAGGTCGCCGAGCGCCTCACTGGCGCGCGCGCCCAACACATCGATACGGTTACGCATCAGGAACGGGCTGAGCGCGACGACGGCCAGGAAAGGCACCAGCACCAGCGCCATTTGCCAACCGAACGCGATCAGGGTTCCCAGCACGAGGCCGGGGATCAGCACCGCAACGAAGGCCGGCGCGATCGTGTGGGCAAAGAAGTATTCTACTTTTTCCACATCCTGCGTCGCCATGCCCATGAGGTCACCGGTCCGCCGGCGCAGCAGATAGGCCGGCGCGAGCTGGTCCAGCTTGTTGAACAAATCGACCCGCATCACCGACAGCATGCGAAACGCCATATCGTGCGCGACCCAGGATTCGAGCCAGTGAAGAATACCGGCGGCCGGCGCCAGCACCGCGAGCCAAATCAGATGCGGCTGGAACGGCTGGCCGTTCTTGAGCGCCGCGACGACGAGCGCGCTGAACACACCGACGCCGATAAAAGCGAGCGTGCGCGATACGCCGAGCAGAAAAGTCAGCACGAGTTTGGCTTTCCATGGGCGGACGAAGCGCATCAGGACGCGGATGCATTCGCCCCATCCCATGCCTTCGGCGCGCAGGATCGCATCGGTCGGTTCCGTCTGGGCGGCCTCGATCATGCCGGGCACTTCGTCTTCGGACGGCGGCCGCGAATCACCGGGCGGCCGGAACAGGATCACCTCCCCGCCATCCGCATCCTGGGCCTGCCCGGCCATAAGGCGGTGATAGGCCCCGCCGGCGGCCATCAGTTGAGAATGGCGGCCCGACTCGACGACCTGACCGTCCTCCATCACCAGAATGCGGTCCGCGTCGATGACGCTGGACAGCCGATGGGCTAGAATCAGCGTCGTCCGGCCCTGCATCAGCCGGTTAAGCGCCTGTTGGATGATCGTCTCGTTTTCCGCATCGACCGCCGACAGGGCTTCGTCGAGCACCAGGATCGGCGCGTCGCGCAGCAGCGCGCGGGCAATCGCAACGCGTTGACGCTGGCCGCCGGACAGCTTGATGCCGCGTTCGCCGACGATCGTCATGTAGCCTTGCGGCAGTTTCTGGATGAAGTCATGCGCGTTGGCGGAGCGCGCCGCCGCTTCGATTTCCTCCCAACTCGCGTCCGGTTTGCCGAAGCGCAGATTGTCCTCGACCGTGCCGTGGAACAGATAGGTATCCTGATTGACCACCGCGAGCTGACCGCGAATCTGATCGAGGCTCAGCGTCCGCAGATCGTGCCCACCGAGCAGGATGCGCCCCTGCTGCGGATCGTATTGCCGCAGCAACAAGCGCACGATCGAGGATTTTCCGCAACCGCTGGGCCCGACGATGCCAATCCTCTCGCCTGCCGCGACCGCAAGGTGCAATCCCCTATGGGTCGCCCGGCGCACATTCGGATAGGCGAAAGTCACGTCCTGAAATTCGACGGTGGCAGCCAAATTGTCGCTTGCCGGATCGGGCGTCACGTCGCGCACATTCGGGGCCGCTTCAAGCAGTTCGAATACCGCCTGCGCCGAGGCCTGCGCCACCATTCCCTGGTGCATCAAGGAGCGCAGCTCGCGAAGTGGCCGGAACACCTCCACCCCCATCATCAGGATCATCAGCAACGCGGCGAGGCTCATATCGCCTTCGGCCACCCGCCACGCGCCCAGCGCCAGCGTCGCCGCCGCACCGACGGCTATGCCCACATCGGTAATGCCGCGGGCCAGCGCATTGGTCGCCAACACCCACATGGTGCTGCGGAACAGGTCATGCGCCTTTTCCGCCAAGAGCTTCGCCCGGGCGGTGCTTTGTCCAAACGCCTTCAGGGTCGCCAAACCCTGCACCGCATCCAGGAATTCCGAGGCAAACGCCTTGTAGGAACGCGACCGCCGCATGCTGTTTTGCCGGTCCCACCGATGAAACGCCTGCGGCGCGATCAGCGTGAACAGCGCGAACCCGGTCAGCATCGCCGCCACCGGCATATCGAGATAAGACACGAAGGCGAAGATACCGATCGGCGTTACCAAGGCGACAAACAGTTGCGGCAGGTACTGACCGAAATAGGTTTCGAGCTGTTCGACCCCGTCGACCATCGAGGAAATCACCGCACCGGTGCGCTCCAGCCCGAGATAGGCGGGCCCGAGCGCGACCATCTTGTCGTATAATTTTTCCCGGATATGGAGCTGGACGATGGTGGCGGTCCGGTGTGCGACCATCGTGCGGGCGTATTCCAGCACGCCGCGCACGACCATCACGCCCGCCACGCCGGCAAACGGCCAGAACAAGGCGTCGAAGGATGCCCCCTGGAACACCTGGGCCAGCAACCAGCCCAGCAATGCCAGCCGGGCGATACCGACCGCCGCGGCCGCGACGCCCAACAAAACCGCGCCCGCGATACGCAGGCGGACGCCGTCGGTGAATTGCCAGAGTTTTGTGTCGAAATACATGGAGCAGCGATCCTAACACCAGTTGTCGCGATTGAAATCGAT
>Ga0224508_10002818_pt1 | contig 14613 bp, 13 predicted proteins | sample SF_Jan12_sed_USG_4_FD_170157 | JGI IMG/M metagenome (GOLD analysis project Ga0224508, IMG submission 170157) | Sediment microbial communities from San Francisco Bay, California, United States - SF_Jan12_sed_USGS_21 | ecosystem: Environmental > Aquatic > Marine > Sediment | place: USA... | reverse complement strand
CATCGTAGAGGGCGTCAGCATGATCATTTTGCAACGCGCCGATTTCACGGCGATCATCGACAAACGCGGTACCGATGGGTTTCTTCAACATCTGCAAGCGCGTCTATCGCAGCTTGTGGCCGCACACGCAAAGACACAGCCGGGATCGTAGAAAACGCCACTGCAGATCGATTGACCGGTGCGGAATACGCCGGCGCATCGGGCGGGCCGCCACCTGTGCCGGCGGCCGCGCCCGGCCAGGTCTTATTTGCGCTCGACGAGTTGATAGAGCACCCCGTGTGAGTCGCGGGGATGAATGAACACCTGGGCACCGGCCTCGATAAGCTGGGTGCCGTTGGCCTTCATCTGCTCGACCGCCTTCGCCAAATCATCCACCGCCAGCGCCACCAGATGCACGCCTTCGCCGTAGCGTTCCAGCGACCGCCCGATGGCGCCGCCTTCGCCCAGCGGTTCGGCAAGCTCGATGAATTGCCCGCTGTCGCCCATCGGCAGGATGGCGCGCCGCATTCCCAGATTGGGGATGTCATCCGGTCCCTTGCTCACCGTCATGCCGAGCTTGTCCTGATAGTTCCGCAGGCTCTCGTCCAGATCCTTCACCCGCACCACCATGTGGTCGATCCGCTTATGCATCGCTGTCTGCTCCCTTTCATAAAATGGGCGATCGACGCGACGCGCCGTCGTTGACGGCGCGTCCACGCACTTTTTCCGCTGCCATAGCTTGCCGTGTCCACCGGTCCGCCGCAAGCAACGACCGCCGTGACCGCACGCACCCCGCAATTATTCGCTAAGGCCTGCCTTATTCTGGAGCGACGGTATCAAGCCAATCGACCAGGTCGTCGATGACGTGATCGATATGGGGATCGTCCGCACTGCCGCCCGACCAGTGGTGATCGCTGCGCAGCCAGACCGTGGTAATGCCCATGGCATGCGCCGGTGCGAGATTGCGCGCGATGTCCTCGACCATCACGGCATCCTCCGGCGCGACGCCGAACCGTTGAACGAATTCATCATAGGCGCCGGGGTCCGGCTTCGGCACATAGTCGGCCGCAACAATGTCGAATATGCCGTCGAAATGATGGGATACGCCAAGGCGTTCCATGACTCGATCCGCGTGCGGCACCGACCCGTTGGTATACACCAGCTTGCGCCCCGGCAAGCGCCCGAGCGCCGCATTCAGCGCCGGGCTCGGCGGCACCGGCGTAACGTCGATATCATGGACATAGTCGAGGTAGACGCCCGGCTCGACGCCATGGTGCTGGATCAGACCGTTCAGCGTGGTGCCGTATTCGTGAAAATATTCTTTTTGGACACGGCGCGCCTGTTCCGGATCCAGCCGCAGTCGGTCCATGACGAATTGCTGGATCCGCTGATCGACCTGAAGGAATAAATTGCAGGCGGCCGGGTACAGCGTGTTGTCGAGATCGAAAATCCAACACGCGGTATTTCGAAGCGCCTCGGTCATTCTGCCGTCCCGCCCTTCAATCAGCCCGGATCAGGGTGCCCGATCCGTGTTCCGTAAAGAGTTCCAGCAGGATCGCATGCGGCACCCGGCCGTCGAGAATTACCGACGCCTCGACGCCTTTTTCGACGGCGTCGACACACGTCTCTACCTTGGGGATCATACCACCGGTCAGGGTGCCGTCCTGACGGCGCGCCGCCGCGTCCTGTACCGTCATCTCCGGTATCAGCGCGCCATCCTTGTCCATCACGCCCTCGACATCGGTCAGCAGCAGTAAGCGGGTCGCCCCCAGCGCCGCGGCGACCGCCCCCGCCACCGTATCCGCGTTGATATTGAAGGTCTGGCCGTTCCCGTCGACGCCGAGCGGTGCGATCACCGGGATGATATCGGTGTTGCGGAGCACGTTCAGAATATGCGGATCCACATGATCGGGGTCGCCCACGAACCCCAGATCGACCACCTTTTCGATATTCGAATCCGGATCGCGCACGGTCCGTTCGAGCTTGCGGACCCGAATCAGGCCGCCATCCTTACCGGACAGGCCGACGGCGCGGCCGCCGGCATCGGCGATGCTGGCCACGATCTGCTTGTTGATCTGTCCGGACAGAACCATTTCGACGATCTCCACGGTCGCGGCGTCGGTCACGCGCAGACCGTCGACAAAGTCGCTTTTGATCTTCAGCCGTTCGAGCATCGCGCCGATCTGCGGACCGCCGCCATGCACGACCACCGGATTGATGCCGACCTGCTTCAGCAGCACGATATCGCGTGCGAAGACGGCGGCGAGTTCTGCATCGCCCATGGCATGGCCGCCATACTTGATGACGAAGGTGTGCCCCGCATGGCGCCGCATATAGGGCAGGGCCTCGGTCAGTATTCCAGCCCGTTCGAGCCATTTCTGTCGGAGCTGCGTTTTTTCGTTGGTCATCGTTCGGAAACCTCTGCTGCGTCTTCCACCGGTGTGGAACCGCATTGGCGGGCGGTCAGGTGCACGATCGGCTTTTTAAACCAATCAGCTGTCTGTCGCCAGAGTGGCGAGATCGGCGCGCAATTCGGCGATACCCGATCCCTTGCGCGCGCTCGTCGTCAAGACCTCCGGCATGGCGGCCGCATGGGAGCGCAGCGCCTGTTCGATCTCCGCGCGGCGGGCGGCGAGTTCCTCGGCTTTCGGCTTGTCCGCCTTGGTCAGGATCACGCGGTAGGGCACCGCCGTCTCCACCAGCATTGCCATGAGGTCGCTGTCCGACGGCTTCAGCCCATGGCGGGCATCGATCAGCAGGCAAAGACGGCGCAGACCGGCACGGCCGCGCAGATAATTCCGTGTCAATTCGGTCCACGCCCGCGCTTCCGTTTTCGACGCCCGGGCGTAGCCGTATCCCGGCAGGTCGACGATCATCAGCCGCCCCCCCAGATCGAAGAAATTGAGCTGCCGCGTTCGGCCCGGCGTGTTCGAGGTCCGGGCGAGGGTCTTCCGTCCGGTCAGGGCGTTGATCAGGCTGGATTTGCCGACATTAGACCGGCCGGCAAAGGCGATCTCCGGCAAACTGTCCGCCGGCAAACCGTCGAGGCTCGCCGCCCCTGTGATGAACCGGCATTCCTGGGCAAATAGCCTGCGCGCGCTTTCGATCCGCTCGGCGTCCGCCGAGGTCACTTCACGCCCATGCGCTTCATGATCGTCCATTGCTGCGCAATTCCCAGAACGTTGTTCCAGGCCCAATAAATCACCAGGCCCGCCGGGAAGGGCGCGAGGATGAAGGTAAAGATAATCGGCATGAACATGAATATCTTCGCCTGCATCGGGTCGGTCGGCGCCGGATTGAGCTTCTGTTGCAGGTACATGGTGATCCCCATGATCAGCGGCCAGATGCCGATATTGACGACATCCAGCATCGCCGGCACCTGCCAGTCGACCAAGCCGAACAGCGTCAGCATCCCCAAGGGGTCGCGCGCCGAAAGATCTTGAATCCAGCCGTAGAACGGTGCATGGCGCATCTCGATGGTGACGAATAGAACCTTATAGAGCGCAAAGAAAACGGGAATCTGGATGACCATCGGCAGGCAGCCGGCGGCCGGATTCACCTTTTCCTCCTTGTACAGCTTCATAAGCTGCTCATTCATCTTCTGGCGGTCTTCGCCGAACCGCTCCTTCAAGGCCTGCATCTTCGGCGACAACGCCTTCATCCTCGCCATTGCCTTGTAGGACTTGTTGGCAAGCGGGAAAAACAGCAGCTTGATGCCGACGGTGAGCGCCAGAATGGCCAGGCCGAAATTGCCGATATATTTTTGCAGCCACAGCAGGGCATAGAAGATCGGCTTGGTGAGAAAATAGAACCAGCCGAAATCAACGGCGAGGTCGAACCGGGGGACCCCGACGTCAGCCTCATAGGCATCGAGCAGAGGCACTTCCTTGACCCCTGCAAAAAGATGGTTCGTCAGTTCGATTTCGCCGCCCGCCGGAACATTCCGTGTTTCCAGCAGATAGTCCGCCTGATACTTGGCGATTTCGTTGACGCTGCCGCTGTTGAAACTCGCCTTGATGGTTTGTTTCTGTTCTGGAATGAGCGCCGTCAGCCAGTATTTGTCGGTGATGCCGAGCCAGCCGCCATTCGATTCAAAGCGCTGCGGTCCGTCCTCGGTCAGGTCCGAATAGTCCACCTCGGTCAGCGTCTCGTTGAGAACGCCGACCAGCCCTTCGTGGAGAATGTAGAACCCCAGGATTTCCGGCGTGCCAGTGCGCGAGATTAAACCGTAGGGCGCAAGGGTAACCGGCTCCGTTCGATTGTTACGGACCCGCTGCGTCACCGTGAACATGTAATTATCGTCGAGCGTGATCCGTTGTTCGAAAACCAGCCCGGCGCCGTTGTCCCAACTCAGCGTCACCGGCACGCCCGGCGTAATGGTGTCGCGATTCGTGGTCCACACCGAATTGCGGTTCGGAAGCTTGAGGGCGCGGTCGCCGAGCCAGCCGAATTCGGCATAATACGGTTTGCCGGTCCCGAGCGGTTGCAGCAGTTCAACCAGCGGGCTGTCTTTTTCGATGGTCTCCCGGTATCCCCTGAGCGACAGGTCATCGATCCGCGCACCCTTCAGCGAGAGCGATCCTTCGAGCCGCGCCGAGTCGATGGTAATTCTTGGCACTGACTTCAGCGCCGTCTCGCGCCGCGCCGCCGGACTTGCCGTGGTGGCGCCCACGACACCGGACGTGTCGACGCCGAGGCTGGGCGTATCGCCAGCCACGCTTCCGGGTACCGCCGCCGTACCGGGCGCACCAGGCGTGCCGGTCTGTGCGCCGACTTTCGGCGCTTCCCCTTGCGGCGACGCCTTTTTCTGCTGCGCCAGCTTTTGCTGCTGTGCGCGCTCCCGGTCGGCGCGCGGCATTTCGTAGAAGATCTGATAGGTAAAAAGAATCGCAATCGACAGCACGATTGCCACTAGAAGGTTTTTTTGATCACCCATTATCGCGCCGTCACCCGAATGTTCGAATTATTTTTTGTGGTTGTTGCGTGATCGCAGCCCGAAACGTTGGGCGGCACCGGATCAAACCCGCTTCCACCCCAAGGATTGCAGCGACACACGCGGTGCGCCGTCAACCAACTCCCCTTGACCGGCCCATGCCGCTCGATCGCTTCCATCGCATACTGCGAACAGCTCGGCGCAAAGCGGCACGAGCCGGCCGTAAAAGGCGACAGAAACAATTGATACCCGCGAATTGCGGTGCGCAAGATTCTGGCAGCGGCACCCATAGGCGTTAGAGGCTCCGATCCGGCATTAGTCGTTGCGCCATAAATCGAGACGCTTCAAGGCAATTTCAAGGTCGTGCGCCAGCGCCGGAAACGGGCGCCGTACGGAAGCTGCACGGGCAATGACGACATAGTCATGCCCCGCGGCAGCGTGCAGAGGCATAACCCTCGCAACGGCGTCGCGCAAGCGCCGACGCGCGCGGTTACGCTGAACCGCGCCGCCGACCCTTCGGCTGGCGGTCAGCCCGACGCGCAACGGGCTGGTTTGTGACGAACGCCGGCAGGCCTGCAATACCAAGCCGGGCGTCGCGACTTTGCGCCCGCGCGCGGCGACCCGTAAATATTCCGGCCGGCGTTTTATCGGGCAGACAGCCCATCGCATGACGTCAGGCGGAGAGCCGGTTGCGGCCCTTTTTTCGGCGGCGTGCCAATACGCGACGGCCCGCTTTCGTTGCCATCCGGGAGCGGAACCCGTGGCGGCGCTTGCGCACGAGACGGCTTGGCTGATAGGTGCGTTTCACGGCAAGTCTCCTGTGCCCCTGTATTTCGAGCCCGGTGTATAGAAGCTCGCCCGATCCAAGTCAATTAACCCATAGGTTGGGACCTCAATTCCGCGGCGGCCACGCCGGTTCACAGTAGCGGGGTAATCACAGTAAGGTGAATCGCTGCATCGCCGGACACATAGTAGATACCAAGATCGCATCTGCCGCCATGCGCTGCCGAGAGTAGGAGAGATCAATGGAATTGGATCAACAGGACCAGAGCGCCAAACGGTTCGAAGCCAAGAAAATCGTTCCGCTCTTGGTGCTTGTGGCCGGTCTGATCGCGTTTTTCGCGTTCGACCTCGATCAATACCTGACTTTCGAGGCGTTGCGGGAAAATCGGGCGTGGCTGCTTGGTCACGTGGAAAACTCGGCCGTTCTTGCGGCGCTGATCTTCATCGGCATCTACATCGCGGTCGTCGCGTTTTCGCTCCCCGGCGGCGCGGTGATGACCATTACCGGCGGCTTTCTCTTCGGACAAGTGCTTGGAACGCTGTACGTCGTGTTTGCCGCGACGATCGGCGCCACGATCCTTTTCCTTGCCGCCAAAACCGCGCTGGGAGACTACCTGCGCGCCAAGGCCGGCCCTTTCCTCCGTAAAATGGAAGAAGGCTTCCGCGAAAATGCGATGAACTACCTGCTTGTCCTGCGCCTAATTCCGCTCTTTCCGTTCTTCATCGTCAATCTGGTCCCTGCCTTCCTCGGTGTCAGCCTGCGGGTTTTCGTGATCGCCACCTTTATCGGCATTATCCCCGGCAGCTTCGTTTATATCGCCGTCGGCACCGGCCTCGGCAGTATCTTCGATTCCGGCGAGGAATTCACCGCCAGCGGCATTCTGACCCCGGAAATCCTTACCGCCTTGATCGGCCTTGCGATTCTGGCCATCGTGCCGATTATCTACAAGCGCATCAAGGCGCGCAAAGCCTAGCAACAGCTAAACGTCGCATAACCGGGTTCTTTCAGGTAAAATCGCCCCCATGCGTGTACGGCCCCTTGGCTCTTCGGTGAGACGGTAGACGTTCGCGGTTTCTTGAAATGGCCATACGAAGTCTTTCATCCCGCCTGCTCGTGCTGACCGTCGCCTTCGTCATGATCGCGGAAGTGTTGATATTCGTGCCGTCGATCGCCCGATTCCGGGAAAATTGGATGGAAGAGAAGCTCGGCCTCGGCCATCTCGCCATCCTGGCGCTGGACGCCACGCCGGACCGGATGGTCAGCGAGATGCTGCGCAAGGAACTGCTCGATCAGGTCGGCGCCTATGGCTTGTTCGTCCGGCGCGGCGGCGCCCGTCTGGTCCTGAGCGGTGAGATGCCGCCGCCCGTCGCCGAAAGCTTCAATGTCGGAAGTTCGGGCATGCTTCCGCATTTGCGCGATACCTTCATGACGCTGTGGCGCACCGAGGATCGCGTCGTGCGTATTGTCGGCCCGTCGCCGAAGGACGCATCGGTGACCATCGAAGTCGTGGTCGACGAAGCGCCGCTGCGCCAGGCCATGATCGGCTTTGGATGGCGCATCCTCGGACTTTCCATCTTCATATCCCTGATCACCGCGACATTGGTCTATCTGGCGCTGAATTGGCTGCTGGTCCGGCCGATGCGCCGCATCACCGCCAATATGGTGGCATTTCGCGAGGACCCGGAGGACGCGACGCGCGTCATCAATCCGTCGCCCCGGCAGGATGAAATCGGCACCGCGCAACGCGAACTGGCCGGGATGCAGACGCGATTGCGGGCGACTTTGAAGCAGCGGTCGCATCTCGCCGCGCTCGGCACCGCGGTGGCCAAGGTCAATCACGATCTCCGCGGCATCCTTGCCTCCGCATTGCTGATTTCCGACCGGCTCAGCGCCGTCGACGATCCCGAGGTGCGCCGTGTCACGCCGACCTTGTTTGCATCGATCGAGCGTGCCGTGAAGCTGTGCAGCCAAACGCTTGATTTTGTCGGACAGGACCAGCCAGATGTGTCACGCAGCCGTTTTCCATTGCGCACTCTGGTCGAAGATGTCGGCAACGACTTGGCCTCGACGGAGGAAGACGACGCATCGCTGGAAAATCTCATTCCCGCCGAACTGGAGCTTGAAGCCGATCGGGATCAATTGTTCCGGATATTGAACAATCTTGTCCGCAACGCGTCCCAAGCCGGCGCCATGTCGGTTTCCATCGATGCGGCGACCAACGGGCGCTGGGTCCGTATCGACGTGGCCGACAACGGGCCCGGCCTGCCGCCCCGCGCCCGTGCCAAGCTGTTTCAACCATTCGAAGGATCGGTCCGCGCCGGCGGCACCGGGCTGGGCCTGGCAATTGCGCGCGAACTCGTGCGCAATCACGGCGGCGATCTCGAACTGGTCGAAAGCGGTGCGGAGGGCACCGTTTTCCGTATCGAGCTACCTCTGATGTGATATAAAAATTTTGCAACGCAGCAATTGTTTCGGCGAAAATGCTCCTATATGAAGGCATTGAGTGACCCTTCCGGCCCTGTGCAGCGCATCGGCCACCTAGAACGGGTTTGAAACATGACCAGAAAGCAACGTCGGGGCCGGATGACCGTGCCCGAAATTCGACGGCGAAAAGGTACGGAACCTTTGGCGTGCCTCACCGCATATACCGCGCCGGTGGCCCAACTCCTGGATCCGCACATGGACCTGCTGCTGGTGGGCGATTCACTGGCGATGGTGATTTATGGCATGGAGAGCACGGTCGGCGTGACCCTCGATATGATGATCGCGCATGGCCGCGCGGTGACCCGGGCGACGGAACACGCTTGCGTTATCGTCGACCTGCCCTTTGGCACCTATCAGGAAAGCCCCGAACAGGCTTTCCGCAGTGCGGCGCGGATCATGGCGGAAACCGGCTGCCAGGGCGTCAAGCTCGAGGGCGGTGCGGAAATGGCCGAGACCGTGAGGTTCTTGAGTGAACGGGGCGTGCCGGTGTTTGGCCATATTGGATTGCTGCCGCAATATGTGCATGCCGCCGGCGGCTACCGGGTGCAAGGGCGCAGCGGCGACGAGGCCGAGCAAATCCTGCAGGATGCGGTGGCAATCGCCGAAGCCGGCGCCTTTGCGACGGTGATTGAGGGTGTGGTGGAACCCCTGGCAAAGCGCATCACCGAGACCGTCGAGATTCCGACCATCGGCATCGGCGCCTCGCCCGCGTGCGACGGCCAAATCCTCGTGACCGACGATCTGGTCGGTCTGTTTTCCAAATTCAAACCGAAATTCGTCAAACGGTACGCCGAACTCGGCGATCAGCTCGAAGCAGCGGCGGTGGCCTACGGCAAAGACGTTCGGTCCCGCAAATTTCCCGGGACCGAGCAATGCTTCAGCACGAAGACGCGCCCGGCGGCGGAGTAGCGGCCATGACGCCGTCCCCGCCCGTGATCGTACGCACGGTCGCCGGGCTGCGCGACCAAATCAGTGCCTGGCGCGGCAAGGCCGACACCATAGGTTTGGTGCCGACCATGGGGTCGCTGCACGACGGCCATCTCGCGCTGGTCGGCGCGAGCCTCGCCGGCTGCCGCCGGACCGTCGTGACGATCTTCGTCAACCCGGCGCAATTCGGCCCGACCGAGGATTTCGAAACCTATCCGCGGGAAGAGGCGGCCGATCTCGCAAAATTGTCGGCGCTGGGCGCCCATCTCGTATTCGCGCCCGATGCACCGGAAATGTATGCCGACGGCTTCGCCACGCGCGTCAACGTCGCCGGCGTGGGCGAAGGATTATGCGGCGCCGTGCGGCCGCACTTCTTTCAGGGCGTGGCGACCATCGTCAGCAAGCTGCTGCTGCAGTCGCTGCCCGACCGCGCCTACTTCGGCGAGAAGGACTATCAGCAATTGCTGGTGGTGAAACGCCTGGCGCGCGACCTGGATATTCCGGTCGAAATCGTCGGCGTACCCACCGTGCGTGAAGCGGACGGCCTCGCCTTGTCCTCGCGCAACGCCTATCTCACGGCCGATCAACGCACCGTGGCGCCGCGCCTGCATCAAACCATGCGGGACGTCGCAAACGGCATCCGGGAAGGCCGCACGCCCGGGGCCGCACTCGAACAGGGATTGGCGGCGCTACGCGACGCGGGATTCGACCCGATCGACTATCTCGAAGTGCGGGATCGCGAAACCTTGACGCCGCTCAGCCAAGGCCCGGCCGTCGTACAGCGGGGACGGGTCTTCGCCGCGGCGTATTTGGGGGATACCCGGCTGATCGACAATATCGCCATCGACCCGACGTAGAGGAACGCAACCGGCGTTCGCCGGCGCCCGAATTCTATCGGACGTATATGCGAACCTCGTTGGACTGCGCGGTACCGTTCGAAGACGCGATTAGATTGACGCGATTCGACGGCAGGCCCATCTCCGACAGGGTCCGCATCACGCTTTCCGCGTTACGTTTTGCCGCCGTGCTGTTCAGCACCACCTGCGCCGCCGACCCGGTTCGCGGACTGACCGCGACGATGTCGAACGCAGCGCCCGGCTTCCGTTCGAGCGCCCGGCTGACCGCGTTGTAAAGCACACGCTCGTAATTCACCCGCGACCGGTCGAAGCGAATGACCACAAGCGGGCGGGCTGCCGGATTGGGACCGCGCGTCCGCGCCGCGAGGCTTGCTTTCACTTCGGCCTGCGCGAAAGCCCGGTTCGCCAGGCTGGCGCCGTAGCGTTCGCCATTCTTGATGGCGATCGACATCGCCGTCAGATTGCGCCGCTCGTTCGCCAGGTAAGTGGTTTGGCGGTTCAGGTCGTCGCTCAGTTCGTTCAACAGGCGATCGATGACCACTACCGACTGATTGACTTCGTCTTCCAAGGCCCGCAGGTCCACGTGATCCTGATCGACCGCGCCGCTCAGCGTGTACGTCGCGCGCACGCTGTCCAAAAGATATCCTGCGACACTCGCTTCGGAACCCGCATCGTTCGACAGGTTGTTCATCCGCGAGATGCTGGCTTCGATACGCTTGAGTTGTTTTTGTGCTTCATTCCAGCGCTGCACCAGAACCGGGTTGCCCGGCGTCGTGCCGGCCTGCAGCTTGGCGTCAATCGCCGCGACGACACCGTAATACCGGTTCGTCGCACCCGCCGAATCGCCGCGGATCTTCCGCATGCGTTCGTCCAGCCGGCCCACCGCCTTTTGCAGCTTGCCGAGGTCTCCCCGCATCGCATCGACCTTCTTGCCGACGAACGTGCCGGTCGACGCGCCCGACAGTTTAGGCTGTGCGTTTACCGGTTTCGCCGCAACGGCCGGCATGGTCGAGATCGGACCCGAGCCGCGCTCGCTTTGCAAGCGCGCTGCCGTTTCCGCCTTTGACGGCGGAATGTCAATTCGTTCACCCTTGCTCTTGCCCGCCGACGCACTATCGCCGCCCAACGAGGGCCAAAAGCTCGATTCGCATGCGGCCAACATCAGGCCGCATGCGACAACAACGCCAACATTTCGCATTATAATCATTATGAAGCGGTCACCTTACCGTCTTGACTGCCGTCTCGGCGCATCACGCGCCCCGGAGCCAGTGTATACGCTTACGGTCACTTAAAGTCAGATTAGTTCAAACCGCACGTTCCAACATGGCCGGTGGAAATTTCGTCGAGATACTACTTTAGCACCTGTCGAGCGACAAGTTGGTTTTATTGCATGCCGCCAAATGTAAATTCGCCTGTTGCAAACATACTTGTCAGCGGCCCCGCGTTTCATTAGTGTCCGCAGCCGCTGAAGCGCGGCGTTTGGCCGCAAGAACTTGGCCGTTCGCTTGGCGATGCGCCCGTAGCTCAATTGGATAGAGTGCCTGACTACGGATCAGGAGGTTGGGGGTTCGAGTCCTCCCGGGCGCGCCACCCCGCGGTCTTCTTTCTTTGGGCGGCTCAAGACAGCGGACGATAGCGTGCAGCCGAGACTGCCTTCCCCCTCAACATTGGTGTATTTCCGGCGTTTATCGCCGTTTATTCCGCCGCTTCTTTTTTGATTTCTTGGTCGGCGCCGCCCATAACCCGCGCAGCGACTCGCGGGCGTCGGTTTCATCGACCACGTAACGGTCGGTGTGTCCCGGCACCGCCTTCGCCCAGCCCGATCGCACCAACGCTTCGTTCAGGTCGGTCTCGCCGAGATAACAGGTGGCGAACACCGTGTTGGGCGGCAGCTCGATCACCGGATCGGGGTTGTCGGGCGTCGCTGTCTTGTCACTATTCGCAGTTTTTTCCGCAGCCGCTTCTTTCCGCGACGCCGCGGGTTCGAGATCGCAAGACACGAATTGGCCATCGGCCAATTTGATCAACTCGGCCCATGCAACGATACCGCAGCGGAATTCCGCCTGATTATTTTTGCAGATTTTTTCGAGTGCCGGCGCACGAATGCCGTAGAGCCACACCTTGCGCTTGCCAATGACGAGTTCATTGCCCGACGTGATTTTGGCGTTCCCCCTGATTTCGTCCGCTGCTTGCGCCGCCGGCACCACGGCAAGACTCAACAATGCCGCCATCCCCGCCAACCAGCGATGGCCGCGCGGCAATCGCACGGTCGAAACCGTCGGTCGGAGACGAGAGCAACATTTCCTCAAGAGATTTTCCCCACCAGCATTTGCACATTGCAAAGAGCGAAGACGGAAAGGCATCCGCCCGCCACACTCGCTATCATACTACCATTACCTGGCCGCCAATCGACCGACCCGATCCAGGCTCTTCGGCGGCGCAACCCCGTAACGCCGGCACGGCGCGTCGATCAGCCGCGCCACTTCGTCGCCGCCCAGCGCATCCATGACCGCACAGGGCGGCTTGCCGAACTTCAACGCGAGCTTGGCGCCCAGGTCGATATCGTCCGGCACCGCCACCTCTTCGTCCAGCTCCTGCAAGACCGGCAGAAACGTGGCGCCCATCAAACGTTCGGCGATCGCCGTATCGCGGGCCTCGTCGGGCGGCGAAGGATCGCTGATATCCCATAGACCCTGTTCCTGGCCGACCCGCTCGACCGAGGCCGCCGGCGTATAGAATTCACCGAGCGGCCGCAAATTATCCTGTGAATGCAGCAGAACTTGCGACCCTACCAGATTGATGACGACAAACGGACCTGCGGCGGCGCCGAACACGTCACAGGCAACCCGATCGATCTCGTACGGTGTGCCGAGCCCGTCATCGAACAGCCGCACCGCCTCGTTCACATACGGGCAGAAAAACCGGTTCAGCGCAAATCCGCTGCTGTCGCGGCAACTGACGGCCTGTTTGCCGGTCGCGGCGCAAAACGCCAGGGCCGCTTCGACGGTGGCCGGAGCGGTCTTCTCGCCGCGCACCACCTCGACGATCGGATTGATTGCCGGAGGGTTGAAGTAGTGCATGCCGAGGAAACGCTCGGGCCTGTCGACCGACGCGGCGAGCGCGCCGACCCGGAGACAACTCGTGTTGGTGGCGAGAATGGTCTCGGCCGGCAGAATGCCGTTCAGCTTTCCATACAGATCCGCCTTGATATCGATCCGCTCGAAGACCGCCTCGATCACCAGGTCGCAATCGGCAAGCGGGGCCAGGTCGGTGCCGCCGGTCAGCGCGTCGCCGGCCGCCGCCGCGTCGGCGGCGGTCATGCGGCCGCGCTCGGTTTGCTTGACGTAGAAATCCCGTGCCTTCACGAGCGCCGCGTCGACCATCTCCTGGCCTGTATCGACCAGCCGCACCGCAAATCCATGCTGTGCGATATTGGTCGCGATGCCGGACCCCATCGTGCCAGCGCCCACAATCCCGACCTTCTGTACCGTCATGCGGCCTGCCTCCTGTGTCCGTCATGCGCAACGAAATACCGCGCCGGCGCCTCGGCCGTATGCTATCGCCCGCCCAACGGCGATTCAACGCCGTGACTGGCGGCTTTTACCTATCGCCGCGCCGGCATACCCTGGCTACCGGGGAATATCATCCGCATGACTACGAAAGAGGCAGCGCGATGTCAGCGCATCAGTTCGACTTCACGGCAATCGACGGGGCAGCGTTGCCGCTGCGCAACTATGCCGGGCACGCGGTGCCGATCGTCAACACCGCCTCGGAATGCGGGTTCACCCGGCAATATGGCGCGCTGCAGGCGCTATGGCGGACCTATCGCGACCGCGGTCTCATCGTCCTTGGCATTCCCGGCAACGATTTCGGCGGCCAGGAGCCCGGCTCCGACGCCGATATCAAAAACTTTTGCGACAGCGAATTCGCCATCGAGTTCCCGATGAGCAAAAGGCAATCGGTGATTGACGCCGACGCGCACCCTTTTTACCGGTGGATCGCCGCCGAATTGGGCGAAGATCATGCGCCGAAGTGGAATTTCCGCAAATACCTGCTGGACACGGACGGTAACCTGGCCGGCGCCTGTCCATCACGCGTCGGCCCGGACGACGCGGAAATCGTCGCGCCAATCGAGGATAGCCTGCGCGGTTGACGAAATGTGGCGGCGAAACGACGCCAACAGGGGTTTGCGGTTCGACGAAAATCCGCTATGCCCCTTGCGCCGTTCCGATGATTTCCTAAATCGGGAAAGATGCGTACCGAATGAAAACGGCCGTCATGACAGCGTTGGCAATCGAAGCAGGAATTTGAACGCATGATTGAGATCGACCATCTGAAAAAGACGTTCGGCCCGATCACCGCCGTCGACGATATCAGTCTCACTGTCGGCAAGGGCGAGGTCCTCGGATTTTTGGGTCCAAACGGCGCCGGCAAATCCACCACGATGAAGATGATCACCGGCTTTCTGCCGCCCAGCGGCGGGACCGCCCGGGTCGCGGGCTTCGACGTCCGCACGCACCCACTCGAGGTGAAGAAACGGGTTGGCTACCTGCCGGAAGGGGCGCCGATGTGGCCCGACATGACGCCGCGGGGATTTCTCGCCTTCATCGCCAGAATTCGCGGCTTCGACGGTGCGGAGGCGCAGGACC
>Ga0224508_10002817_pt1 | contig 14614 bp, 11 predicted proteins | sample SF_Jan12_sed_USG_4_FD_170157 | JGI IMG/M metagenome (GOLD analysis project Ga0224508, IMG submission 170157) | Sediment microbial communities from San Francisco Bay, California, United States - SF_Jan12_sed_USGS_21 | ecosystem: Environmental > Aquatic > Marine > Sediment | place: USA... | reverse complement strand
CGGTGGTCGCGTGGTCTATTCGGAAGAGATGAAATACCGTTTCGAGCCAACAATGGAGTTGCAGTTCAGAGGTATTCAAACGTTGGTATACCTGCTGCGAAACCAATATGACAAAGCAGACCAGGCATTTGTGCAGAGTCTTGCCGATGCAGAAACTGCCTACAAAAATGGCTGGAGGATGCCTGATTTTGTCGAGCGCATGGCGGCCATCTGCGCATTGCGAAACGCCAAAAGCGCAACTGATAAAGAACAGAAATTGCCTGATTCCCTGGCCAAGATACGAGACATGTGTCCCTTGGACAAAAAAGCGGTATCGGCTACTCACTACAGCGCTGGAAAGCAGCGATTTGTGCACTATCTGGTTAGCAAGCGAGACAAACAAGACACGCTCGATTCCAATCAGTTACGCCAACTCGTCGGGGGTTGGCTGGGAATCTCACCTACACGGGATACCCGGTGCGATGAGGTGTGAATCCTCACCGGACCGGTGGTATATACATAGTAGTGCCCTTAAAAATGTTCTTGCGGTTGGCGTCTATTTCGGATACGCGGCACTGTAGTTGAAAACGGGTCCACTCGTCGCCGCGATCGGAAAACGCAATCGTGACCAAGTGGTCCGGCGAATAGTACTTTTCGAGGTATTGCTGCAATAAGCTGAAGCGGCCTTCAGGACATGGCGCATTGGGAATAGTCAGATTCTGTGTGCCAAACAAACCGATCTGCAATATGACAGCGTGTACTCGCGGATTCAACGGGTGCTCATTGAATACCAGGTCCTGGGCCTCATAGACCTGAAGTCCATCGCCATAATCAATTTCCAGGTCCGTGCTGAGCGTGTCCAGACATGAGATTCCCGGCAGCACCACATAATTGAGATCCAGTTCTCGTGCCTGGCGTATCAACTCGATATTTATGTCATCAAAGAATAACGGATGACCGTAAATGACATTAGCTACACCTGGCCCGTTTTTGACCTCGGCCACGACTTTGTCTGCTATGCGCTTGTAGACGATACCGGGCCGTTCACCGGTCCAGTATTCCCCGGCGTTGTCCACAACGTCGGGGCATATCATTTTCAGACCTTCCTGATTACTTGTCAGATGGAATACTTTGCGGCAACGGCTCAGCGCATCGTATGCCTCGGCCGATATCTGTCGCATCCCAAGAATGCCTGTACCGATCAAATAGAGATCAGCAAGATTGTCGTTGTTCATGGTCTACTCGCGTCCAGTACTAAACAGTGTTGCGGGCTGGTTGCGGTTCGGTCATGGCATTAGACGCTATTGGCTTGCCGTCCCAGCTTCAATACGACTCGGGTGGTTTCTTTATATCGCCGGAGGGTGCTTTGATGTCGCCCGGTCCTGGCGGGCGTGGATCCTTGATATCGCCGGAGGGTGCTTTGATGTCGCCCGGTCCTGGCGGGCGTGGATCCTTGATATCGCCGGAGGGTGCTTTGATATCACCGGGACCCGACGGAGGTGGTTCCTTGATATCACCGGAGGGTTCTTTGATGTCACCCGGACCCGACGGGGGTGGTTCCTTGATATCACCGGAGGGTTCTTTGATGTCACCCGGACCCGACGGAGGTGGTTCCTTGATATCACCGGAGGGTTCTTTGATGTCACCGGGACCCGACGGAGGTGGTTCCTTGATATCGCCGGAGGGTTCTTTGATATCACCCGGTCCTGACGGGGGTGGTTCCTTGATATCGCCGGACGGTTCTTTGATGTCACCCGGACCCGACGGGGGTGGTTCTTTTATATCACCGGATGGTTCTTTGACGTCGCCTGAAGTCCCTTCTGCGTCGCCCTGCGGGTCGCGGCCGAATAATGTGGCCGCGAACCGCCGAAATGCACTTGACAGCTTTCCGTTCATGGCGGGCCCCCGTTGCGAATAATTGACTTACACACCAAATATAGGCCAGGAAACAGGAAAATCAATCATTGCGGCGTTCAAAAAGGACCCTGAATGCTGGCGGCAAGCAGCGTCCCTCTCGTCTGGTTCGTTAAAATCCCCTCAGTTGTTCTTTTAGCTATCCGTGACAGTCACTTTTTCCATGATGTCGCCCTGAGCGATACTATTCACGACGTCCTGACCCTTGAGGACTTTTCCGAACACCGAGTGTTTTCCATCCAGGTGCGGGCAGGGCACATGGGTAATGAAAAACTGCGAGCCGTTCGTGTTTGGTCCGGCATTGGCCATAGACAAGACACCTGGGCCGTCATGAGCCAGATCGTCGTGAAATTCGTCTTCGAATTTGTAGCCGGGTCCACCCGTCCCCGTACCCTGCGGACAACCCGTTTGAATCATAAAATTACTAATGACGCGATGAAACGTCAGCCCATCGTAGAAATTCTCTCCGGCCAGCTTTTCAAAATTGGCGACGGTCTTGGGCGCCTGCTCGGCAAACAGTTCCAACTCAATGGTGCCGCGACTGGTTTCAATAGTTGCAGTTTTCAAATGCCCCATCCTCTTGTTAATGCTGAGGCAAGTCTACTTTTTTTCCGGCAGGAGTGCCCGTTACACGCTCCATCACGTTGGTCTGAATACTCGCGCAGCGGTGAATGCCGCCATGTGCAGCGCACAACTTCTTAAGACGGTGAAAGAGATCGTCTGGTTATGGCGCTGAACGATTGTTGATTATTCTTTCCCGTACCGCGAAATTGCCATACCCTGGGAAAGAGATAGGTGAACATCAACGTCGTTTGAAGCGAGCTCTCTGCATCAGCTCTCTTTTTCTCAGCCCGCCAAACTCCTCGTCAGTAGACTCGGTCGTCCAGAAACTCAGGCTAACCCCAACATCATCGAATCCTGACAATTCGCCGTCACTGACTTCGAGGACAAAAAGATAATCGCCAGGCAGATCGAGCGTGATGTCGGTAGTCAACAGGCCGCCGCTAAAATCGATCTCCGTAAACAACGCGGTACCGGGACCGGCCTGTTGGGTCCAGGTGTACCCTGGCGTCGAAGCCTCAGGCAAACCATCGTCATTGATCTGTGCACTGATCCGTACAGTATTGAAAGGAAATTGAATTTCTTGATCGACGCCAGCATCAACTGTGGGCGGTTGATTAACCGGATCAACACCAGGAACCTGGGCCAGCACCTGTATTTCCGACCCAGTCAATGCTCTACCGTAGACGCGGATTTCATCCAGACAGCCCTTGAAGTTACGGGTACCCTGCATCGAACCGATGCTGAACTCAGTCCCGAAACTATAGACGATCGATTCCGGATACGGTGTTGCGTTCAGCAAGACACCATCCATATAAATTGAGAGACTTCCGGTAAGCGCATCAAAAGAACCAGCCAGATGATGCCATTGCCCGTCGCCAACAGCAGTATTGTCGTAATTGACGTTGTTCCAGGTCGAGCCGTTATAGAAGTAGAAGACAATCTTGTCACCCTGGACATAAAGACCGTAGTTATCCCCCTGGCCCGCAACCCAAGACCAGAAAGGCCACGCCGGATCGGGCTTGACCCAACCGGCCACGGTTAGAGATGCTGGCTGAAGGCCATTGCTCGCTGCCGGAATCGACACTTGTTGCCCGAACAATCCGTCCAGGCACAGACTATTGTTATCGACTCCCGGTTGCCAGTGACTGTTATCGAGATTTACCAACGTACCATCGTTAGCGTTGACACTGACATCGTGCGTCGTTATCCCCGAACTTTCATAAAATGGCCAATGCCCGGCAGCCGCGGCGACGTCCCCAATCTGCACAAACGTGTAGTCCCCGCCAACCAGCTCGGTATCACTTGCGTGCAAGTGAAGTACGTAATTTCCCTCCTCGCTAAAACTCACGTTCGTTACGAGTTGGGCCGCATCGTCGAACGTTACTTCTCCGGGACCGGCGATTTTGCTCCACTGATGGGTCAGCGAGCCCACCGGCAAACCATCATCACTGACGCTGCCCATTAACGTGACTATTTCGCTTGTCGAGTCAATCAGATGAAATGGCCCGGCATCGACAATCGGTTTTTGATTGCCTGGCGTAAGAACAGCCTGAATCCCTTCGAGCCAGCGAGTCGCCATTTTTTCTTCGCCGAACTCGTTGGGATGTAAATCATCGAAATTTTCGACAAAAGGGTCATAACCCGCAGCCTGATCGATCACAATAATTGGTGAATCGGGGGTGCTGCGCCCTTGCACCCAGGTTTCCAGCTCAAGATTGAACGGTGCCGTGTCGAGGGTACGGCCCGGTATAAGCTTGGCCAGGAGGATAATGGTGAAGGGATTATCGACGCGTAGTTTATCGATAATTCCACCCAGTTCGTCCAGCGTGCTTTCGATACTCTGGCCGTTATAGAGATCGTTTGTGCCCGCGTGTAGCAACACGATATCGGCATCATAGAGCTGCAGCCAAGTCTCAAGCGCTGCGTCCAGGTCGCCCGCCTCCCAAGCAGAATGGCCCTCATTGTCAAGATCGAAATCCTGCAACTCGACTGGAACAGCGGCGCCAAAAATATCGTGACTACCGACGAAGTCCACGGAATAACCGGCATCGAACAGCATAAACCATAAAGCTCTGCGATAACTCGGCTGCCCGCCAACGCCCTGCGTGATCGAGTCGCCCAGGGGCAGTACTGTGACTACCTGCGAATAGACCGGAGAACTCACCCAAAAGCAGAGCGCCAACACAGCCAGCACTGCTTTCACTGACGAATTCCACCTGGTTTCCATTAATAATCTATTCCAAAACGGGGATAAGATACTTGTTACGTCGCCTTGTTTTTTTCATCCGCCGTAGCCAAGAGCATCGGCCAGCGCAGAAATACCGTCGCACCTGTGAGCCAATACACAGGATCGACATGCGCCAAATGTCATGCCACCCTCTTTCCCGGCGTCCGGGGTCTTTTAGGCTTACTACTGATAGTAACTCCGCCAGAAGTGGGACGCAAAGCACACGTATTTACTGTGTCCGCAACACTCTTTTCATTACATAATCCAAACCTTAGCGCCAGCTTAGCGCAACCCAGGTACTGTCAAGGTACGACAGTTTTTGCGTTGTGAATCGCAAAGGGGAAAGAGAGTTGCCTGGTAATGATAGAGAAGGTCGTCCTTCGGATTTCTAACGCCGGCAGCCGCGCGTCGTTCCAATTCTTCGCCGGTGGGGTCAGCAAAGCGCCTGCCCGGCTAATCGGTCCAGCATTGTGCAAACCTCGGCAACGTACGGCCAGTCCAAGCCAACAAGCCACTGATTCGTGTCTTATCTGCTCTCGCGGCTGTGTGGCAACACCAAACTTGCGCTAAGATAAGAACTCCCGCGTGCGGAGCGCAGCGCATGCCCGACGAGAAAAAAAACGAGTCGAGCGGTACGCTTTTTGCCGAATTCAAACGGCGCAAAGTTGTACAGACGGCTGTTGGCTACGCAGTCATCTCCTGGATCGCCGTTCAGGTCGCCGATGTCATTCTGCCCGCGTACAACGCGCCCGACTGGGCACTGCAGGCACTTATTACGGTGTTGATCGTTGGTTTCCCGCCGGCGCTGATACTCACCTGGCTTTACAACCTCACTCCCGGCGGCGTCACACTGACAGCAGACAGCCCGCGATCCGCGAGGTTAAACGCCAAACTACGCAGCGGACGTGTGCGAATCGCGCTGATTGCCGCCACGATGCTCCTTACCGGCGCTGCCGTTTGGGCTGTCTGGCACACCTACCTCAAAGAGCAACGCAGCTGGATACAAATAGTCGATGAAAACAAGACGCCCGTAGTTGCCGTCGCCTCGATCAGCAACCTCAGTGGGGACCAGACGCTGGATTGGTTGGGCGATGGTGTATCGAGCCTTGTACGCGACCGGCTGGCGCAATCCCGTCACCTGATAGTCGTTTCACAGTCGCGTTGGCGCACCATCGCCCGTGGTGCCGGTTCCGGCGAACTGCTCGAACTGGCCAGTGATGCCGATATCGACTTCCTCGTCTCCGGCGAAATACTCTCTGCACCCGACGGATTGATTTTGACTACCCGTGTGACGGACTGCCGAACCGGCACCGATCTGAAATCAGAGGCAGACGAACAACTCACCCCCGTAGACGTGCTGCGATCCGTGTACGGTATCTCGATCATGACAAAGCAGGCGCTGAAAAAACCCTATGAAGAACAGATAGATTCTTTTGCCGCGGATTTTGCGGTAGGCAATTTCGCCGCATACCGTGCCTATGTCAGCGGGCTGAAGTTTTTTCTCAATTTCGATTACAAACAGGCTGAGCAGTCGATGCGCGCTGCACTGGAACTGGCGCCGGACTTTTATGTGGCGCGCTACCGTATGGCGATGATTCACTGGGTGACCGGTGAGCGGGACAAGGCGGCTGAAGCCATGCGACAAATTCCCGAAGACGCGGTGCTGAGCCAGCGCGAGGAAGGCTACGTGCGGGCGGCCATTCCTTTCATACGCGACAACGATCCGGCAAAGGCGATCGGGCTTTACCAGAAACTTCTTGAGCAGTTCCCTTACGAAGTCGAGGCTCGGCAATATCTGGCCGAAGCCTACTTTCACGATTACCAGGAAGACCTAGCCATCAAAGAACTAAAAATACTCAGTGAGCAGGAACCGGAAAACCAGTTCGTCTGGGGCTCGATGGGCGCCTACCTTACCCTGCTGGGTCAGCACGAAGAAGCGATGGCACCACTCAAACGCTATCTCGAAATCGCCCCCGAAGAACCCAATGCACACAACCTGATGGGTGACTTGCACCGCGAGATGGGCCGGTTCGATGAGGCAACCGGGTATTTCGAGCAAGCGCTGGCATTGGAACCGAATTTCACGCTTTCACGACTGGGTCTTGCCGAAGTAAAGGCTGTCGTCGGTGAAATGACCGCCGCCAAACAACGCCTGCGCGCGGTGCTCGATGACGAGCAGACCGAGGCCGAGGACCGCATTACTGCGGCGTTCGACCTGGCCTGGATACTGCGGGCCGAGGCAGATCATGCTGGCTCCAGTGCGGTGGTGGAAGGGCTGCAAACAGCGATCGCAAACGAACAGGTGCGTGAATCCATGGCCCTGTCATTGCGCGCCGAGAACACCATGCAAATGGGTCAGGAACAGAAAGCGATGCAGCTCGTCGCGCAGGCTGTCGAGAAGTCGATGCGTGCCCCGACGCGTTATTTGTTCGCACGGGCCTTGATGGAGATACAACAGGGAGCAACGGATTCTGCACGCGGCACCATCGGTGAGATTCGCGGGCATGCATTGCCGCCTGACGATCCGGATCGCACTGAAGACAAGGCAGCACTCTATCTGGAAGGCCTGCTCGCCCTGCAAGCAGGCAACAGCGAGCTTGCGCGTGCCACTATCGAGCAGGCTATTGCCATGGAGGGCTACCGCTACGCGATATACAAGCGATCCCTGGCCGAAGCGTTGCATCGGTCGGGCAATACCGCCGCTGCAATTTCGCTGGCCGCTCAAGCCAGCAAAGAACGTGACGGCGGTGACATTCGCCTCGACCTGGAGCGCGATCGTGCGCTGGCGCGACAACTGGAGATTCGCCTGCGCCGTTACAGTGGCGACCAAACTGGCGCAAACAAGTTGCTGCGCGACTATCAGCGGCGCTGGGGCGGGGCCGGACTGGCGGGTTTGCAGCCGGCCGTGGATGCGGTTAACTAGCTACCGTGGTACCCGCCGGCCCGAACGGGCGCTACCCGTAGAACAAGAATAGAAGTCAAAGGCGATATCGGCGCCATCGAGATCCTTGGCCACCAGCATGTTGTTTGGCGGGCAGCGGTCGCCACCGGTTTCGATATTGTATGGCCGTAGCGTCTTGAACCTGTAGGTCGCGACATTGGACAACAGTGTGTGGCCTTCGGCCACCAGATCCGCCTCGGTGAACTTGCCGTCGAAGTTGGCATCGGTGAGGAAGTCGGGTGCCGGACCGGCGACCAGCACTGCTTTTAGGGTCACCTTTGATGGCCGAAGGTCCGCTACTATCGCGCGAGCGCGGGCTACGTTGACACCGACATCGCCATCGTAATTGAGGCATTCTATCGGCCCTTCATCGATCTTGCGCAGGTAATCGCAGGCAGTGTACGGTCCGGCGGCATTGATACTGGTATCCACCGCAACCAACGGTTCGAACAGCGCGCGTGGCACCATCAGGTTTGCAATAACGTAACTGTTGTCCTGATTATCCACAAGGACTGAACCGACCGAAGTCACAAAACCCGCGGCGTTACGCAGGCGTCGCACCTCGCCACCCGGACCCGTGCCACTGAGGTGCTGGTCGAGCACCTTGGAGGCACCAATCCTGGTCCAGACGACCAGCCCTTCGACGCCATTACGGTCGGCGCCAAAGCCATAGCAGTCAACCGCAGGATCATCGGATGCGAACGGATACGTGATCTCATCGCGCTCACCACCCGACGGCGGTCCCACCGCGCGCAGGTTCCCCGATGCCGATGCAATATACGCCTTGTTGAGGCCCTCGATATTCCCTGAATCGAATGGCGTATCGACCATCACCGGCGGCGGCGGATTGCCACATCGAAAATTACGCAGCCCCGGTCCATCGTACGGATCGAACCTGAAGGCAAAATACGTTTCGTCTTCGCCGGCGGCACAATCCTGCTCGAACGGAAAGTTGTCCCTGTCGAAACTGCGCACGTCGAGACAGTTGTCAGGGTCGCTGATAACCAGTGCCTGCCGCGCATCGAGATCTCCCTGACCACTGCTGATGTCATCTGCGAGGAACGCGACTGCAGTTTCAACTTTCATTGAGAAGACCAATGGCCAGCCTTCGGTAAACAGCCAGCCGTTCGGCGCGACCGATGGTGGCGGTTCAATACTGAGTTCGACCGGCTGGCCGGCCCCTGCGTGCTGCGTTGCAAAAATGCATGCCAGACTGGTACATGCCAAGACCCAACGTCCTGCCCGTTTGTCGTTTCCCATGGATACTCCCCTTTTCGCAGCTAGATGACGTTTCTTAGTGCGGCGCAGTGATGTGTGCGACCGCTGTTCACTAGCAGTGTAGTTCAGGAAAATTGCCTTGACAGGGGACGAACGCAGTTTTTTACCGGTGGGACGCCACAAGGCGAAGCCGGTTTGGGCCGATTTCATCCACTACGGCAACCCCCACCCGGATTGCCCTGCGATCCGGCAAACGCATTTGTTCTTATTGGCGATCCTGCTGTGTCAGTGCTGTCCTGTAGCGCGATTGGCTTTCGTCTGAGCGTTCCGGGATTAGGCACGTTCACGCCTCAAATGGCGGCTGGTAAGATACACGCATCATGCTCGACAAGATCGATCTCACTCAGTCGCTGACGAAAGACGAATATCGCCGGCAACGCAGTATTTTGCGCAATGAACTTTTACTGCTGCAACGTAGCTGCTGGCAGCACAAGATTCCGGTCATCGTGGTATTTGAAGGCTGGAAAGGCACCGGGAAGGCCGGCATCATCAACTCCGTTACGCAGCCGCTGGAACCGCGCGGATTCCAATTGCATTCGATGCAGGCTCAGCGGACTTTCGAGATGCACATGCCGTGGCTGTGGCGCTTCTGGCAAAGGATTCCGAACTACGGGGAGATCGCCATCTTCGACGGTTCCTGGTATCGCCGCGTACTGGTAGAACGGGTGGAAGGAAACGTCGACGAAAAAGGCTGGCGACAAGCCTACCGCGATATCGATGACTTCGAACGTGTGCTGGCAGACGACGGTTACAAGATCTGTAAATTCCTCCTGCACACTTCGAAGAAAGAGCAGAAGAAAAGATTTCGCAAATTGGAGTCCGATGCACTTACAGCCTGGCACATGCATCCCGAAGATTGGCGGCAAAACGAGCGCTACGAAGAGTACGTCGAGGTCATCGAAGAGATGCTGGAGTTGACCGAGTCGGAGTGGGCGCCCTGGACCATCGTCGAATGCGTGGACAAGCGCTGGGCCCGGATCAAGGTCCTCGAAACGATGGCCGGCGCACTGGCCGATTCGATTACCGCGCGTGGGCTGCCGCTGCCGGAGTTAGGCTACGAAGACGAATATCTTTCAATGGCAGAAGATGTCGAAGAACTCGGTAAACCGAAAGAGGACGACGGATGAGTGTGCTCGATACTGTCGACCTGTCGCTGACGCTGGATCGCAAGACCTATGTCAGGGAATTGCGAATGAAGCAGTTGCAGTTGCGACTGCTTGCGTATGAGCTGTACAAAAAGAAGCGGTCAGTCGTCATTGTTTTCGAAGGTTGGGACGCGGCGGGCAAAGGCGGCAACATCCGGCGTCTTACCGAGATGCTGGACCCACGCGGCTACCAGGTATTCGCGATAGCAGCACCTACTGGTGACGATGCCACGCACCAGTACCTTTGGCGCTTCTGGCGACGTCTGCTGCCACCCGAAGAAAAGCAGATCCTGATCTTTGACCGAAGCTGGTACGGGCGCGTTACGGTCGAGCGCCTGGAGGGATTTGCCAAGGAAGCAGAATGGAAGCGCGCGTATCGCGAGATCAACGACTTCGAAAGACAACTAACCGACTTCGGTACGGTTGTGGTGAAATTCTGGCTACATCTAAGTCGCGAGGAGCAGTTAGCGCGCTTCGAGAGTCGAAAGACGACGCCGCGAAAGGCCTGGAAACTGACCGATGAAGACTGGCGCAACCGGGAAAAATGGAACCAGTATGCCGAGGCGGTCAATGACATGCTGGTCAAAACGTCGACCCTGCGCGCACCATGGACTATCGTCGAAGGCAACGACAAATACCATGCGCGGGTCAAAACCGTCAGCGTGCTGGTTGATGCGATGGCCAACTCGCTGGGTATCGAGCCGCCCGATGTGCCGGGCGGCAAACACAAGGGCACAAACAAGAAGTCCTGAAGCGTCTGGTCTTACAGGGCTGGAATCTCGAGTCCTGCAACCAGGCCCAATCATATTCTGATCCCTTTTCCGGTTTGTCTCATGCAGCAATTGGTCAGCGTGGCGAGTACACTCTCCCCACATGCGCAACGAGATCACACGCCGTGATTTTCTCAATGGCACACAGGTGGCCATCGGTGCCTCGCTGTTGTCGCCATGGACGACGTTGTTTGGCAGCGAAGAACCGCATTTCAAGCTGGGCTCAAACTACTATCCACCGGCATTGACCGGTTTGCGTGGTAGCCGTGACGGAACCTGGGAGACCATGCACGCCCGGGTCGCCGGTCGCAGCTGGCGGCACGACAGACCCGAAGAAAAATTTGATCTCGTTATCGTTGGTGCCGGCATAAGCGGTCTGGCGAGCGCCCATTTTTACCGCCAGAGAAACCCTCGCGCCCGCATTTTGCTGCTGGACAATCATGACGATTTTGGTGGTCACGCGCGACGCAACGAGTTCTCGGTCAATGGTGATGTCCGCATTGGCTATGGCGGCACCGAATCCATCGACACACCGTCGTCGTACACCGATGCGGCGCGCCAGCTGTTGATCGATATTGGTATCGACGTCGAGCGCTTTTATCAATATTTCGATCAGGATCTTTATGCGTCCATGGGGCTGAGCAAAGCGATCGTCTACGATCAAGCGACTTTTGGTACACACAAAGTGGCGACCGGTTACGGCAGTATCCCGTGGCGGGATTTTGCAGCGCAGACACCAATGACCGACAAGGCGAAAACCGACCTCGTACGTGTTTTTACCGATAAACGCGACTATCTGCCGGGGCTGACGCGGACACAAAAACACGAGCTGCTGAGCAAACTGAGCTATCACGATTTTCTCAAGGACTATGCAAAAGTCGACCAGCAGGTACTGGAAATGTACCGGCGCTGGGGGATCAGCTTCTGGTGTGTCGGCACTGACGAGATTCCGGCGATCCAGGTGCAAGGCTACGATGACGGCGGCGGCATGCCAGGGCTTACTCACACTATGCCGCGGGTCGGTTATCGCGGCGACGAGCCGTATATTTTTCATTTCCCTGACGGCAACGCGTCGCTGGCCCGTTTGTTGGTGCGTGGTCTGCTACCGCAGGCGGTACCGGGCAACACAATGGAGGACGTCGTCACGTCGCGCGTCGATTACTCGTTGCTCGATCAAAAAAATGCAGACGTCCGGATTCGGCTCAACAGTACGGTGGTCAACGCAGTGCACACGCGTAATCAGCGCCGGGTGGACGTGACCTATGTACACAACGGCCATGTGCACACAGTCCGCACCCGACGGTGCGTGATGGCCTGCTACAACATGGCAATCCCCTACCTGTGTCCGGAGTTACCCGAAAAACAGGTCGAAGGGCTACGGTACAACGTAAAGGTACCGCTGGTGTATACCAAGGTGATGGCAAAGAGCTGGCGTGCATTCGCCGAGCTCGGCGTGTCTTTCGTTTACTACACTGGTGATTTCTACAAACAAGTCGAACTCGACTACCCGGTTTCCCTGGGCAAGTACAAGTTTGGTGCGAGTCCCGACGAACCGATGGTATTGCACATGTGCCACGTGCCGTACTTTGCTGATCTTCAGGGCCCGGAACAGTGGCGCGCGGGACGCCGTCAGCTATTGACGACACCGTTTTCGACTTACGAACATCACGTGCGTGACCAGCTCGATCAGGCCCTCGGCACGGCGGGCTTCGATGTCGAACGTGATATCAGCGCGATAACCGTCAACCGCTGGGCACATGGTTATTCCTATTCGCCCGACCTGCTGTGGGAGCCGGACTGGCCGAGTGACGACGTCAAACCCTGGGTTATCGGCCGGCAACCGTTCGGTCGTATTGCGATAGCCAACTCTGATGCGGGCGCGGCGTCTAACACCAACTCGGCTATCACGCAGGCCTATCGCGCCGTGCGCGAACTCGCCTAACGCAAAAGCGGGGTCGGATTACGTTTTTCCTGATCGTCCCTAAGGAACGGGCACGAACCATTCAGATCGTGCCCGTCTTTGGCCGAAACGCAGGTCAAGCCTATTTCTTGAATTTGATTTCACGACCCGCGAAGCCACCACGCAATTCGCGTATTTCCTCACGGTCGACATTTGACTGCGTAGCTTCATCTACGCCGCCTTGCAGCTTCTTGGCCAGCTTGTCGAAATAATCGTTGCCCCGATCAAAGGCCGCCCAGTTCTTGAATTCGACCATGAGCATGAGGTTTGGCTCGCCATCACGCGGAAAGGCGATGGGAATCATCTTGTAAGACAGTACATCGCCGTCCTTCTTTTGCTCATCGAGGTAGCGGCGCCAAATATTGTTGAGATTCGCTATGTAGTCGTCGAAATGACCCGCGTGGGTCTCGATGAAGCTCACCGACCACACAGAGTGCAAATCAGTGTAGACGCGATCGTCCGCCCGTGCGGCCGAAAGAGTCAAGACGGCCAGTGCGACCAGAGTACATAGAGAGCGTAATGAGAATGTCACAGTTTAATCCCCTTTGTTCATGATTGTGGAACGTCAATTGGCCTGATCTGGTCCAGAACTATCCGGATTTCGTAACGGCCATGCCCGGCTGGACTACTCCGAGCCCAACGGAGGTACAGTGTATTCTATTTATGGCCGACTGGCCGCTGCGATGCATTGCAATACGAAAACAGCTTCGCCAGGACTAGGCGGGCTGTCGATTAATCCAGCGCAATTGCAGGCTGACGCCGACCAGAAAGAGACCCAACAGGCCCAGGTAACACAGCTTCAGAATCGGATCTTCGATCGACGTCAGAACAGGGTCGCCAACCGGTAAACGCATCAACCCGTCCGTTACCGCAGGAATGCAATGAAAGAGCAGAGTCGCCGAGTAACTGACCGCCTGCACGCGCCGCGACAATTTTCCGAACGGTTTCATTGTCGCCGCTACCGTCCCCACTACCAACGCCAGCAATGTCATCACTGCCAGACCATGACCCGGCCCAAACCCGCCGCGTTGAAAAATGGCCAGGGCCGTGCCCGCAGTAATCAAAGTAGTTGCCAGATAGATCTGCCCGGAGCGGGTTTGCCAGGATATTTCCTTGAAACTGGCCAGTGTAAAGACGCCACTGACCAGGGCGATGATGCCCATGGCGGTATGAAACCAGCCTAGCGGGGTAATCTCAGGCATGCGGGGGTTTTTCCGATCGTTTCTTTGGCGATCCTATCACGATGTCGAAAATTCGATCCGGATCGAAGCTGCTTCATTTATAAGAATGTACTCAATGACCGCTTTTTTCTGAAGGAATGTCGGAAATGCAATCGGATCCCATTTTCCTCGTCTATACTGAAACGGCTACTAAGAAACTAAGAGGATGTTTCCAATGGTGAAGAAGCGTTCTAAGAAGGCATCGAAAACTGGCAAGCGCAAGACAGAACGGAAGACCGCCAAGCGCAAGACAAAGCGGACGACGACCAAGCGCAAGACTAAGCGCAAGACAAAGCGCAAGACCACCAAGCGCAAAACAACGCAGAAGACCACGAAGCAACCGGCATCGGCCAGAAGCATCTTTGCGGCCCCGGCCAGACCGCGGATCGATCTGCGGCTGGCAGAAGGCAGCATTACCGAGGCCGATACCCGCGCCGTAGTGCTGGGGTTTTATCAAGGCGTCAAGCGACTATCGGCGGCGGCTCACGCGATCGACCAGCGCATGGACGGGGCAATTTGCGAGATTCTCCATCGCCACATGTTTCTGGGCCGTGCGGGCGAGATTTTCATTCTTCCCGCCGCACGCCATGACATTCGCGCCGATCTCGTGATTTTC
>Ga0224508_10002816_pt1 | contig 14620 bp, 16 predicted proteins | sample SF_Jan12_sed_USG_4_FD_170157 | JGI IMG/M metagenome (GOLD analysis project Ga0224508, IMG submission 170157) | Sediment microbial communities from San Francisco Bay, California, United States - SF_Jan12_sed_USGS_21 | ecosystem: Environmental > Aquatic > Marine > Sediment | place: USA... | reverse complement strand
CGATATCGCTTCGATGTCACGATCAGCTCGCCGTACGAAACCGCCGACCGTTATGCGGACGCCTGGCGGGTGGTTGGTGCCGACGGTACGGTGTACGGGATCCGAGAACTGCTACACGATCACGCGGGAGAGCAACCGTTCACGCGCAGCTTGGACGGGGTGGAGATCCCGGCCGGTACCACTGTGGTTGTCGAGGGACGCGATCAGGTGAACGGATGGGGTGGATCGACCGTCGAGGTCACAGTTCCCTAGGGGAAACTCACCATTCCCAACAGCGGTGTCGCTTTACGAATTGGCGCAGGTTGGGGGACCGGTTGTTGGGGTGTCGAGGCGTGAGTAGGTGGTCTCGCTGCTCGTTACCGTGCCCTCTTAGTCGATGTGATAGTCGATCATGACGATGTCTCCCGGTCCGTTCACTCGCAGGATCGCTCCCTCACGTCCGCCCTGTCCCGAGCATGAAAGGATTGCTGGGCCGGCTCACCCGAGTCGGCCGCTTCGGTAAGGCATTGCCCGCGGACCTCACTGAAGAAGGCAATCGTGGTCGGCCATCCGCTTGAGAGATTGACGCTGCCACAATCGGCGTAGCCGTCGGGTACTGCGCGAAAGTCCTCGCCCACTCGCCTGGGCCGAGGCGGAGGTAGCGATTCCGTCTCCCGCACCGCCGGCCGTCGTGTCCGCGGAATCGCCCTTCGCGTACGCGCCAGCTACGAGCGCCAACAGTCCGAGTCACATGACCATACGGCCGATAGCCCGGTGTCAACTAGACGTGTTGGTCGATGAGTATCACGTTGCCATCGGGGTCCGAGATCGAGAAGCTGGCCGGACCGTTAGGCGTTTCCGTGCTGGTGTCGTCGACGCGGTCGATGCCCTTGGCAGCCAGCTGCGAACTCAACTCGCGGATGTCGGTGAACTCGTCAACGGGATCGCCAAGCCCGATCCAGCCCGGGTTGAACGTCAGGATGTTGCCCTCAAACATGCCCTGGAAAAGGCCAAGAGCCGTCGGCCCATTGGCGAGGATGGTCCAGGTGGTCCCATCGCCGGCCACCATCTCGAACCCAAGGTCTTCGTAAAAGTCTCGTGACGCCCCCATGTCTTTGACCGACAAACTGACTGAAAACGCTCCAAGTTCCACGTCGCTCCTCAGGGGTTGTAGTGACACAAGCCTAAGTCAGCTCCTCCTCACCCGCCATGGAGGTCGGTGAAACCGAACTCCTAAGGAACGTCGTCTCCCCCACCATGGAGGTCGGCGAAGCCGAACTCCCAAGGAACGAAGAACGAGGCCCCAGAGAGGGGCCTCGTTCTTTCGGTTAGTTGTTGCTAGCTGGTCAGGGTGTCTTCTGCAATCCTCTCGGGGACAGCGGCTGCCATGTCGAAGATCGAATCGTCCTTGGCCTTGCTGGCCCAGATGAGTCCGAAGCCTGCGAGCAGGGCGAAGAGGCCGATTCCGGCCGTGATGCCGGCTACGCCGAGTCCGAGCTGCAGGGTGGAGTGGGTGACGGTGCCGACGCCAAGCTCACCGATGAGCCCGTGGGCGGTTCCGCTCCATGCCATTCCGCGGGCCGGGCCCTCGAGCGGGTGACGCCGGTCGAAGTCGGTCCAGTACTTGCCGTCAACTTCCACCTCATACTCGCCGGCGGTGAAGGTCTCGCCGTTGTACTCGACATCTTCTGTCAAGACGACGGTCTGGGTTCCATGCAGCGTGTGGTAGGTGATCGTGGCCATCTGGAACATGTACTCAGAGGCCGTGTTGACCAGTGGGTCGTCGGGATTGAGGTCGCCCTCAACTACCGGGTAATCCCAGGCAACGGTGAGCAGGTCCATGATCGCGTCGGCACCTTCGGTGGTGCCACGATCGACCAGCTGGCCGTCTTCGTTGTAGCTCAGGGTCACGTTCTGTGACTCACTGAACGACTGCAACGAGTCGTAGCCTTCCTGAACCTTGCCGTAGGCGACGCCGCCTGCGACCACAAAGACCATGCCGACCACTACCAGCATTATGCCGAGGGTCCTAAAGCGCTTGATCATTTCTTCCTCTTTCCTAGCTTGGTTTGAGGGGCTTCCTCAAAACTCTTTCTGTATGTGAATATTTTCACAATGTATGACATCATGATTTCGCAGATCGACGATCGTCGATAGGGCCAAAAGACCCTGCCGACATAGCCTTTCGAAACACCAATGGCTTGCTGGTCAAGACGCGGTGCGCGGCTGGGATTGACGGATTCGCAAGAGTGCCGAGATCGACAGCAGGCGAAGCGTGGCGCCTAGTGGCCAGAGGCCTGGTGTAGCACTGGCTCAATCGCCAGATCATCGAGTGCCCGGGAGAAGGCGTGAAGGACCGAACGGCGGACGCAGTACCAGGTGCGGGGCCCATCTTTGCGGGCGAACAGAAGGTTGGCTTCCCGGAGGATCCGGAGATGCTCGGAGACCGTGGACTGGGCGAGGCGGCAGTCGGCAACGATGTCTCCGACCACTCGAGGCACACACTCGTCAAACTGTTCGAGTATCCGAATGCGGGCCGGGTGGGCGAGCGCCTTGGCAATCGCCGCCATCTCATCCACGGTGATGACCAGGACCGGTGGAAGATTCTCTTCACAGCAGGGGGGGGCTTGAGTCATGAATGGCTCCACAGGTGGACGTGCCTTTGTGAGTCATTTCACAAATCGACGATCAGCGATAGAGTCGTTGGTCCTAAGCGGGATAGTTAGCGGCTGGCCGCTTGCGGGTAGTCGTCTTCGCTGACCAGCCGGAGCTCGCCGTAAGTGACGGGTTCGGGGGTGTTGGGCAGCCGGGTTGCCTGGGGCCGATGCTGAACCGAATTGAGGGCAGCCAAGTACGCCACAAACATCCCATCAAACGCCAGGCTCAGAAGCAGCAAGGGGATGGAGCCTGTGAGGATGGCAGCAACCAGGGTGACGCCCGCCGCGCCGAGAAGACCGACCATCACCCGGCGCCGCCGCGCCAGCACTTGCTGACGCCGCAGGGTCTCGGGATCAATTGAGCCGGGCCGCAGCGCAGCCAGTTTGGCCAGCCGACGATCGAATGACTTGGTGGAGGTCAGCGGGGCGTCGTGGCGTGAATCGAGAAAGGATGGCAACAGGAGCGCGGCCCACAGACCCCCGAGTACCACCAAGACGACTAGTAGTTCCAAGCCCGATTCCTCTACTCCAACGCAATCGTCACACTAGTCCGCGAAAAGTGCCGCCCACAACCAGTAGGTGGGCCTATGAGTGTGGTGTGGCGGTGTCTCGCAGCAGCGAAACGGCGTGCACGAGCACAGGCCGAATCGCTGCAAGCGACTCCTCGACTCCGCTGGTTGAACCGGGCAAGTTGACGATGAGTGTCGAGCCGGCGACACCGGCTACTCCTCGCGACAACATGGCGTGCGGATGATCCGACGCAGCCCGGGCAGCCTCCATGATCCCTGGTGCCGGTCGCTCGATAAGTTCGGCCGTGGCCTCGGGCGTGACATCACGCGGTGCCATACCGGTTCCCCCGGTAGTGATCACCAGGTGAAACCCACCATCTACCCAAACACCAAGCGCGGCCTGGATCTCCTTTGCCTCATCGGGAACCACCAGCCAATCCACCTCGAAGCCGAGCCCGGCCAAGATGGCGATGGCCGTGGGACCGGAAACGTCCTCGGCTTCTCCTCTGCTTACCCGATCGCTCACGGTGAGAACTCCGGCCTTCATCTCGTCCATTCGCCCGACTTCCCTCCTGATTTCTTCAGCAGGCGCACCGAGGCAATCTCGGCCCGTCGCTCCAATCCTTTCACCATGTCGTAGACCGTCAACGCCGTCACAGAGGCGGCGGTGAGTGCTTCCATCTCCACTCCGGTTTGGCCCGTCGCGCCCACGCTGCACGTGACGACGGCATCGTCACCCTCCCGTCCGATCTCTACGGAGATGGTGGTGAGGGCGAGGGGATGACACAGGGGAATCAGCTCGGAGGTGCGTTTGGCGGCCTGGATTCCGGCTACCCGGGCGACCCCCAGAGCGTCGCCCTTCGGCAGTTCGCCGCCGAATAACGCATCGGCAGCTGCGGCGCTCATGTGGACCCGGGCCTCGGCGACCGCTTGTCGATGGGTGATCGGCTTGTCGCCAACATCAATCATGTGGGCCTGTCCGGCTGCATCGAGATGAGAAAGCTCGCCCATCGGTCCTCCTGGAACCGAGGAACTCAGAGACCCTCGGTGAACTCCTTTACGAAGGCACGATAGCGGGCACCGAAGTCCGGATGGGCTGCACCGAGGATGGTCGACGCCTCGAGATAGCCACTTGGGGTGCCCGAATCCAACAGGTCGTTGGCGGCAACGTACCCGAGACAGGACGCAGCCTCCCCCACCGCATTGATGGCGTCGGTCAGCTGGATCTCTCCGCCCACTCCCGGCTCGACATCGTTGAGGGCTTCGAAGACCGCCGAAGTGAACAGGTACCGTCCGATCAGGCCGAGTTTGGAGGGAGCCGCCTCCACACCGGGCTTTTCGATGGCTCCCAGCACCTCTACCACTTGCTCGCTTCTCCATTCGCCGGGAACGATGAATCCATAGCGGGCGAGGTATTCGGTACCGAGTTCGCGCAAACAAACGACAGAATCGCCATGCGAGGCGGCTGCCATGCCCGGCAGGACGTCGCCGCCTGGATAGACGAGGTTGTCGACCAGCAAGGTATAGAACGGTCGGCCGCCGACCGCTTCGGCCGCAGTGCGAACGGCATCGCCGAGGCCGCGCGGGACATCCTGGACGATGGCGCGCACCGCCACGTGCTCGAGGCCCGGAAGCGGACCCTCTTCCTGAGAATTGAAATGGCGCTCGATCAGCTCACCGACACCGGGGTCGACAATGATGAACACGTCGGTGGCCCCGGCCCGAGCCGCTTCCTCGACCACCCATTGGACCGCGGGGCGATCGACGATGGGGAGCATTGCCTTGGGCAAGGCCCGGGTGGCCGGCCGCATACGCGTCCCGCGACCGGCGGCTGGTATGACGGCAACATCCAATTCCACGGTCGAAGCCCTTTCACCCCGAGTGACCTTGAGCGGTGACAGCGCGTCACCACCGAGATCACACTACAACGGCTACCATCTCCCCGCTCACAGTGAAGGACTTGCATGATTGGTGTATTCGGCGGCTCGGGTTTCTACGACTTCCTCGACGACCCCCAGCTGGTGGCGGTTGACACGCCATACGGCGCCCCGTCGGCCGAGTTCCGGGTGGGGACGTTCCAGGGAGTCGAGGTGGCCTTCCTCCCCCGCCACGGAGCCGACCACCAGTTCCCGGCCCACAAAGTCCCGTATCGCGCCAACGCTTGGGCCATGAAAGAGCTGGGCGTCGACCGGGTGATCGGCCCGTGTGCCGTTGGCAGCCTCCAGATGAAGTACGCCCCCGGGCACCTGGTGGTGTCCGACCAACTGGTCGATCGCAGCTGGGGCCGCGACAGCACCTTCTTCGACGGGCCCGAGACCCGTCATCTCGGCTTCGCCGACCCCTACTGCAGCGAACTACGACCGTTGGCAGTCGCGGCCTGCCAAGCAGCCGGGGCCGAGACTCACGACGGCGGAACTCTGGTGGTCATCCAGGGGCCGCGCTTCTCCACCCGGGCCGAGAGCGCCGACTTCGCCAAGTCGGGCTGGGCCACGATCAACATGACGCAGGCACCGGAGGCCCAGCTGATTCGCGAGCTGGAGCTGTGCTACGTCAACATTGCCGTGGTCACCGACTACGACACCGGAGTAGAGGGCGAGATCGAGCCGGTCACCCACGCCGCCGTGCTGGAGCGCTTCGAGGCCACCCTCGGGACATTGCGGGCGGCCTTGGCCGACCTCATCCCGGCAGCAGCCACCACCGCCCGCCAATGCCAGTGCGCGACCGGGATGTCGGCCGCCGGCTAAGGCGCCACCAACACAACCAGCTCACGAGCCGCTACCGCTGCCGCCACCCGGCCGGCGTCCTCTCCGGGGACCGCCATGAGTGCAGTTGGCCCCGAAATGTCGAAGGGGTCTGGCTCACTGATGGCGACCACCAACCCAGCGACCGTAGGGCCCTCTCCGAGCACCAGCCGGGTCTCAGACCCGGGGGCCACCGGAATAGGAAGCTCGACTGCCAGCGCCCACCAGCCGGCCGGGACCGCGATCGGTGCCTCGACATCCGAGGGCGTGATCGGTTCCCCGCGCTTCATCGCATGAGACGCCACCATTCCGGTGAGCGGTGGCTGCACAAGCAGTCCGGCCGGGACTGCCCGCCACTCAACGTCGAGCCGGTCGCCGGCCGCCGTATCGGACGCCGTGAACGGATGGGTGACCGTCGCCGACGGCCAAAACTCGACGACCGCCGCCGCCACCACCAGGAGGGCGGCACCCATCCACCGCAACAGCGGGGGCCGGCCGAACCAGAACATGCCGGGAAGGTACGGGACGGGAGACCGGTTTGGAAGGCCCCTGCGGTCAAGAACAGAAGTCCGGCTGCGGGGTCGGCGCGGCATTGCACCCAAGGGGGGTTGGCGCAGCCGCCACGCCTATCGCGGCCAAGCGGACCGAGATCAGACTTAGCCGGCCTCCATCCACTGAGCGATCTCGGGGCCCCGGCCGTCATCAGTAGATTCGGGTCATGAAGGTCCTTGTCACCGGCGCAACCGGCTACATCGGAGGCAGGTTGGTGCCGCGGCTTCTCAGCCATGGGGTCGAGGTGCGCTGCATGACTCGGGATCCGGCTCGACTCAACCTGGCTCCGTGGCGAAATCGGGTCGAAGTAGTGGCCGCCGATGCTCTCGACGCCGGCACGCTCGATGAGGCGCTCGATGGGTGCGACTCCGCCTACTACCTGATTCATGCGATGGAGGACGCCACTGAGGACTACGTGAGCCGCGACCGGCAGAGTGCCGAGAACTTCGGGACGGCAGCCGCCGCCGCCGGGCTGCGCCGTATCGTCTACCTGGGTGGCCTCGGCGAGGATGACACAGAGCTGTCGACACACCTGCAGAGCAGGCACGAGGTCGGGCGGATCCTCGCATCTGGCGCGACTCCGGTCACTGAATATCGGGCGGCGGTCATTATCGGATCTGGCTCCGTCTCCTTCGAGATGATCCGCCACCTCACCGAGGTGCTCCCCGTCATGTTTCGCCCCCGGTGGGCAAGCACGCAGTGCCAGCCGATTGCGGTGCGCAACGTCCTTGAGGTTCTGATCGCCGCCCTCGACGAGCTCGACACCGACCATCACCTCTATGAGATCGGCGGGCCAGATGTGCTCAGCTACGAGGAGATGATGGTGACGTACGCCGAGGTCGCCCAGTTGGCCCGGCGGATCGTCGTACCGTTCCCCCTCTTCAGTGCCCGCCTGGCACCCTGGGCGATCGGCGTCGTCACGCCCCTAACCGACGCGATCGTCAGACCGCTCATCGCCAGCTTGGGCAGCGACGTGGTGGTACATCGACCAGGGCCCCCCGGTCTCGACCCAGCGAGCTTGTTCGACTATCGGACGGCGGTTCGGCTCGCCCTCAACCGGATCTCCGAGGACAACGTCGAGACCCGCTGGTCCGATGCGGTCACCCAGCCAGCGCTTCCGTTGCCAGGCGATCCTCAGTGGTCGGGGGCGACGATGTTCGTCGATCAACGGAGCCACCCGTCGCTGGCACCACCCGAAGACGTGTTCTGGGCAGTAAAGCGCATCGGCGGCGATGTTGGCTATTACGCAATGGACTGGGCCTGGCATGTGCGCGGATGGTTCGACAGTCTCATCGGAGGGGTTGGCCTACGCCGGGGTCGGCGACACCCAGAGGACTTGCGGCCCGGTGAGTCGCTCGACTTCTTCCGGGTCGTCGAGGTTGACGCCAACTTGCACCGACTCACTCTCGAAGCCGAGATGAAGGTTCCCGGCTCGGCCTGGCTGAGCTGGAAAATCCAAAGCACCGACAAAGGATCAACCCTGGTCCAGTCAGCTCGATTCGTGCCACGCGGCTTGCTCGGCAGGCTGTACTGGTGGGCTCTGTTGCCTTTCCATGCGCCGATCTGGCGCCGGATGGTCCGGCGAATTGCCAGAACCGCCGAGCACCGCCAAAACATTCAGCCTTGAACCGATAGGCGCCGGACATCGAAGTACGCTGATCCCGTGCTCGATGCAGCCCTGTGGGGCCTTGTCCAGGGCCTCACGGAGTTCTTGCCGATCTCCTCAAGCGGCCACCTCGTACTGGTGCCAGCCTTCCTCGACAAGGAAGCGCCGGACCTGGCCACCACTGCCGTTTTGCATTTGGGAACTCTGGCCGCCGTCCTCTGGTACTTCCGCAAGGACGTCGGCTGGCTCATCCGCCCCGACCGGGATCCCCGCGCCTGGCGCATCGTCAAGTTGCTGATCATCGGGACCATCCCGGCCGTGATTGCCGGCCTGTTGGTCGAGTCAACGCTCGAGGATCTGTTCGATAGCCCCTCCCGGGTGGGCATCGCCCTCATCTTCACCGGACTCGTCCTACTGGCCAGCAGCTCCTTCTCCAAGCTGACCAGGAAACTGGAGGACGCCGGCGTTCCCGATGCCCTCATCGTCGGAAGTGCTCAGGCGATGGCTCTGGTCCCGGGTGTCTCTCGCTCGGGTATGACGATCACCGCCTCACTCGGTCGCCAGTTCACTGCCCGGGAATCGGCGCGGTTCTCCTTTCTATTGGCGATCCCGGTGATCCTCGGAGGTGGAACCAAGCAGATGCTCGACTTGGCCGGTGAAGGCGGCCTCGAGGCCAGTCTGCTGGTGGGGGTCGCAGTAGCTGCGGTGTCCGGTTACGCCGCCATTGCGGTACTCATCAAGTCTCTCACCCGGTTCGGGCTGCGGCCGTTCGCCCTCTACTGCTTTGTCGTCGGCCTGATCGCCATCCTCTGGTACTAGAAGACCTCGGGACACCACGGCTGGACTGGCCACCCGAAAATCAGATCGGCCTCGTGAAGCGCTTCCGGGGTCCCGGCCACCAAGCGCGCCGGCCAGTTGGCGGACGGTGAACCCACCGAGGTAGACGGAGCCGAGTTCGCGCACGTCGAGCCGCAGGTCGGCTTCCCCAGGCACCGGCTCGCAGGTTGCTCCATCGGGACCGCCTTCGAGCGCGAACGTCCCGGCGGCACTCCCCCGGAATGGGTCTGTGACCTCCAGAACGACTCGGCTCGTCACCTGGTCGCGCCGCTCTTTGAGCGCGGCGGGAACGTCGAGGATCCGCACCCACATGCCGTCCGAGCGAGCCTGCTCCACTCGCCGTGAATCCGACACGAGACGAGGCAAAGCGGAATTGGGGTCCGTGTTCCAGGATTCAATCGTCTTCACCAGATCGATGCTGGTGAGGTACCGCCATAAAGCCTCCTCGGCGGCCGGGGTTGCGCCGAATACGCCACTGCACACGACCCGTTTGGAGGGCAGACCCTCCGCCCATTTCTCGTGATGGCGGTAGCTGGCGAAGCCAAGAGCAAGGCCATCTTCCTCGTACACCACCCAGCGCTTGGCCGTGCCCCCGTCACGCCAATGGGGCGGGTCGTCGAAGTAGTGACGCCAGCGCGACTCGTTGCGGGTGAGGAATCCCGGGGTCTTGAGCCGGATCGATTCGTAGAACAGTGGGAGGACCTTGCCGGCCTCAGCGGGTTAGTCGAGTCGCACGGTGCCGGCACCCAATGGCTGACGCGGGAAGGAGATCCCGGTGCGGGCCATCTTCGTGCGAAAGAACTGAGTGGCCACGCCGTAGCCGAACCGCCCATAGATCGGAGCTTCGGAAGCCCACAACGCAGCAAGCGGCTCGCCTCGACCGGCCACCTCGTCGAGATGGAACCGCATCATGGCCGTCAAGACGCCTTGTCGCCGATGGCTGGGAAGCACTGCGATGATCGTCGTCCCGCCACAGCCGACGGCGCCGCCGAGAACCGGTGAGATAGAACGAATAGGCTCCCCCCGAGCCGACCACCTGACCGCCATCGAAGGCACCGATGATGCGGTCGAGCTCGAATTCCTTCCGAAACCGCTCCCGGTCTTCGTCTTTGAGGTCAAAGCCGAAGGCGTGACTCAACGCCTCGCCCAGGGCGTCCACCTCATCCTCCTTGATAATCCGAACATCCACGGCGAGCAGCCTACCGGGCGCTACCTTTCCCGATCATGAGCCGACCTCTTCATATGCGGCACAACTTCCCTGCCGTGGAGGCCCTTGAGGCGGGCGGCGTCGACGTTGCCGAAGTCGCCAGGCTCGCTCCTGGGGTCGACCCCGAGCGACTGCTCGTACGGGAGGCTCGGCCCTGGTTCGAACACCTGGTCCTCCGCCAATCAGCTGCCATTGCGTTTTCTCACGTCGTATACATGCACTCCCGGGCCTACCGCCTGCCTCGCGCCCAGATCACCCGCCTGGTAGTCCATGAGCTGATCCACGTCAGCCAATGGCGCCAGGATGGCCATCTTCGGTTCGCTCGCCGCTACCTGTGGGACTACCTGCGCGGACGACTGCGCCGTCAGACCCACTCCGAGGCTTACCTCGCCATCGGATATGAGGTGGCCGCCCGGCAGGGAACCGCTTCGCTCTTTCCCGATTAGCCGCGCCCCCATAGCTACCGGCCCGTGCCAGGCTGCACAGCGTGAAACGCACCCTGGCCGTCCTGCTAATCGTGCTCGCCGCCTGCTCCGGCTCGAGCAGCAATGACGCTGCTGTTCCCGCATCCCAGCTCGTCATTCTCAAGCCGGACGGCAACATCGCCGTCTTCGATCCGGCCACCAGGATCCTCACCGACCTCACGACCGACGCCCGGGATGGCCGTGTCTATTCACAACCAACCTGGTCTCCGGATGGCCGACGAGTAGCCGTGTCCGTGTCGGCTGCCCCCACTCAGGGCCCGAACCTGCAGGCTGAGGGCTCGGCCGTGCGGGTGGCTCACCAAGCCCAGGCGGCCGCCGGGAACGCTATCCATCTCATCCCAACCGACAGTACGAGCCCGACGATCATTGAAATCCCCTTCGCAGCCTTCTACCTGTATTGGGCCCCGGACGGAACCCACCTCGCCTTTCTGGGCAACGACACCACCCAGGGTCAATTGGGGGTTGGCATCGTCGAAGTCTCGACAGGACGGGCCGAGGTGGTCGATAGCGGCCAGCCCTACTACTTCGCTTGGTCGCCGGAGTCGGACCGGCTGCTCGTCCACCGGGCTAACCGCGAGCTGTTCTTCTTGTCCGTCGATGGCACGCAACAGGTTGTCGGCCCCTCTCCGGGCGGGTTCACCGCCCCCTCGTGGATCGGCGACACCCTCATGGTGGGCTGGGACGACGGGTCGGGGGCCGCCACCCGGCTCCTGAGTCCCGACGGCTCGCTCCTCGAAGCAGGCGTCACCTACTCCGACGCCATCGCCTTTGGGCTGAACCCCGACCAGCAGCGGTTTGCGTTTATCGACGTTGCCGCCGGAACCAACCCGTTCAACCTGGGGGCGCTGGTGGTGGCCTCGCCGAGCGGTAACACTACGGTGGCTGAGGAGACGGCCGCCTTCTTCTGGGATGCCTCCGGCGAGCGGCTCCTCTATCTCACACCGGAGTTTGAAGCCGACGCCTTCGCCCTGCGATGGAACGTATGGGACGGCACGACCTCCCACAACTATGAGTCGTTTCTCCCGACTGCAACGGTCGTCCAGCAATACCTCCAATTCTTCTCCCAGTACGCCAATAGCTTGTCGTTCTTCTCGCCGGATGGCTCCTCGTTCACCTTTGCAGGCCGGATCGATGGCCGGGGCGAGGGAATCTGGATTCAAGACGTCGAGTCGGGCGGCTTGGCAGAGAGGGTCGGACCTGGAGAGTTCTCAAGCTGGGCTCCCTAACCACCGGCAGGCGGGGTAATTTGGACAGGTGACCGCCACCAAACCCGAGGCCGCTCAGTTCGCAGTGACAGGCTTATCGAAGCGCCAGGTTCGAGACCGGGTGGCCGAGGGCCAGGTAAACGACGTCCCCGACGGCCCCAGCCGAACGGTGCGAGAGATCGTCCGGTCGAACGTCATCACCCGATTCAATCTGCTCATCTCAGCCTTGCTGGTGGTGATCGTGCTGGTGGCGCCGTTGCAGGATGCCCTCTTCGCCGGAGTCATGGTCGTCAACACCATCATCGGCATCTACCAGGAGCTCAAGGCCAAGCGCACCCTCGACCGACTGGCGGTGCTGGCGGCCCCCCGGGTGAGTGTGGTGCGGGACGGCAAGGTGAAGAAGATCGCCGCCAGCGACGTTGTGATCCAGGAGGTCTTGGAGATCGCACCCGGAGACCAGATCGTGGTCGACGGGCAGATCCTGACCGCCAGCAACCTCGAGATTGACGAGTCGCTCCTGACCGGCGAATCGGATGCCATCCTGAAGACCTCCGGTGACCAGGTGCTGTCCGGCTCGTTCGTCAGCGCCGGCGGGGGACGGTTCATGGCGACCAAGGTGGGCAAGGACGCCTATGCCGTCCAACTGGCCGAGCAGGCCAAGCAGTTCACCCTGGTGCGGTCCGAACTGCGGTCGGGTATCGACCTGATACTGAAATTGGTGTCCTGGCTGGTCGTTCCGACGGCCGCCCTACTGGTGTGGAGCCAGCTCGACGCCAGCGAGTCGCTCAAAGAGGCCCTCCGCGGGGCAGTCGCCGGGACGGTGGCGATGGTGCCGCAAGGTTTGGTGTTGGTGACGAGTGTGGCCTTCGCAGTCGGAGTCGTACGCCTGGGACGCCGCCAGGTCCTGGTGCAGGAGCTCCCGGCCATCGAGGGCCTGGCCCGAGTCGACGTCGTCTGCCTCGACAAAACCGGCACGCTCACCCAGGGGAAACTGGCGGTCGACACGGTACATGCCATCACCGGAGACGATTACGGGCCAGCCCTCGGAGCCCTCGCCACAGCCGACCCGAACCCCAATGCCACCCTGGCAGCGGTGGGCGCGGCCTTCACTCCCCCCGACGGATGGACGGCCACCGATTCGGTCCCCTTCTCGTCGGCCCGCAAATGGAGCGGGGCCACCTTCGCCGGCCATGGCACCTTCGTGCTGGGAGCCCCGGAAGTTGTGCTGGCCGGCGGCGACTCCGAAGCGACCCGCCGGGCCGAGCTACTGGCGCTGGAAGGGAGCCGGGTGGTGGTGTTGGCCCGATCAGCGCAGCCACTGCGAGGCGGCCAGCTGCCGACCGAGCTGGAAGCCGTAGCGTTCGTGCTGTTGGCCGACCAGATAAAGCCGGAAGCCCCAGAGATCCTGGCCTTCTTTGCCGCCCAAGATGTAGCGATCAAGGTCATCAGTGGCGATCACCCGGCCACCGTCGGCCGGATTGCCGCCGAAGTCGGAGTTCCCAACGTGGGAGAGCCGGTCGATGCCCGCACACTTCCCGAGGACTCCGGCGCACTGGCAGACGTCATGGAGTCCCGCAGCGTGTTCGGCCGTGTGACTCCCCACCAGAAGCAGGCGATGGTCGAAGCTCTCAAATCCCGCGGCCACGTCGTGGCGATGACCGGCGACGGAGTCAACGACGTGCTGGCCCTCAAGAGCTCCGACATCGGCATCGCCATGGGCTCCGGTAGCGGGGCCTCGCGGGCGGTGGCGCAGCTGGTGTTGCTCGACTCATCCTTCGAGCATGTCCCGCAGGTGGTGGCTGAGGGCCGCCGGGTAATTGCCAACATTGAGCGGGTCGCCAACCTGTATCTCACCAAGACGGTGTATGCCTTTCTGCTGGCGCTCGTCATCGGAGTGGTCGGCTGGCAGTTCCCCTTCCTTCCCCGCCACCTCACCCTCATCGGCACCCTCACCATCGGTGCCCCCTCGTTCTTCCTGGCTCTCGCCCCCTCGGCCCGACGGGCCGTTCCCGGTTTCGTGCGGCGAGTGGTGCGGTTCTCGTTCCCGGCCGGGCTCCTCATGGCGGCCGCCACCTTTGGCGGCTACTGGCTCGCCCGCGACCAGATTGATGTGAACCTCGACGAGGCCCGCACGACGGCCACGCTGGTATTGGTGCTGGTTGGCCTCTTCGTGCTTGCCATCATCTCCCGACCCTTCAACCCGGCCCGACGCACGCTCATCCTGTCGATGGGCGTGATCCTGGCGTTGGTCTTTGCCATCCCGGCCAGCCGTGAGTTCTTCGCCCTCGATTTCCCGCCCATGATCGTCCTGACATCAGCGGTGGGCGTGGCTTCGATCACCGGGGCATTCATGTTCGCCTCACTGCGCGCAGTGGAATGGTCGCTGTTGGCACCCGAGGTACTCCGCTCCCGAAAAGTTCAGAAGATGGAACGACAGGTCGGCGAGAAGCTGCAAGAGGTCGAGCTGGAGATCGAAAACTGGGTGCAGAGAACCTGGCGGTCGATCCGGGCCATCTTCAGCGGGAGAGACGATTTGGAGGAGTAGGCATCCGGCATCCGGCATCCGGCATCCGGGGCGTTCCCAACTCGACTTGTTGGTGCAACGCCGGAAAGCGAGCAAAGCGAGCGCCGGAAAGCGAGCAAAGCGAGCGCCGGAAAGCGAGCAAAGCGAGCGCCGGAAAGCGAGCAAAGCGATCGCCGGACACCGGAAAGCGAGCAAAGCGAGCGCCGGACACCGGAAAGCGAGCTTCAGTAGCTCCACAGGGGTTCGGGGACCGACCAGTCCGGCGCCTCGCCCCAGCGGTCGGCGAAGACGACTTGCTCGACCGGTGGACGCCCGGCG